>Ga0075425_100000743_pt1 | contig 31013 bp, 26 predicted proteins | sample SoiMethybrSBSTD4_FD_75300 | JGI IMG/M metagenome (GOLD analysis project Ga0075425, IMG submission 75300) | Bulk soil microbial communities from a Populus tree surrounding site in Tennessee, USA - Soil MetaG P. TD hybrid SBSTD4 | ecosystem: Environmental > Terrestrial > Soil > Tree plantation... | reverse complement strand
TGCTCGACGAGCTCCGGCACGAGGCCGTGCACCCGTCCGCCGAGCGCGAAGACTTCCTTGATCAACCGCGAGCTGATGTAGGTGTACTGCTCGGCGGGCATCATGAACACCGTCTCGATCTTCGGGCTCAGGCGCTGGTTCATCAGCGCCATCTGGAACTCGAACTCGAAGTCGGAGACGGCGCGCAGGCCGCGCACGATCACCTGCGCGCGGCGCCGCTCGACGTAGTCCACCAGCAGGCCGTCGAAGGTGTCGACCTCCACGCTCGGATGCTTCGCGAACACCTCGCGCGCGATCTCGACCCGCTCCCCCGTCGAGAACATCGGCGCCTTCTCGGCGTTCTTCAGGATCGCGACGATGATGCGGTCGAACAACCGCGCGCCGCGCGTGATGATGTCCACGTGCCCGTTGGTCAGCGGGTCGAAGGAGCCGGGGTAGACGGCGAGCGTGGACATCGCGCTTCAGAAGAATTATGAATCCGGACCCTGCGATTTGGAACGCGCGTAAAACGTCAGCGCGCTGTCCCCCGAGATCACCTCTCGCGATCGGCGAAGGCGGCCGTCGCCGTCCGGCGCCGCGACGCGGCGCGCGTGCTCCAGCACCAGGACGCCGTCCGCGGCCAGATGCCCGCCGGCGGCGGCGAGCAGATCGTCCGCCCGTTCGTCGTAGGGCGGATCGAAGATCATGATGTCGAACGAGTCGGCGTGAAGGCCGCTGAGCGCGCGGGCGACGCTCGCGCGGATGATAACATAGCCGTCCGCGACGCCGCAGTGCGCGAGGTTCTCCGCAATCAGCGCCTGCGCGCGGCGATCGCGCTCGACGAAGGTCACCGCCGCCGCGCCCCGGCTCAACGCCTCGATCCCCACCGCGCCCGTGCCGGCATATCCGTCGAGCACGCGCGCGCCGGCCATCCGCGGCGCGAGGATGTTGAACAGCGTCTCGCGCAGCTTGTCCGACGTGGGCCGCAGCCCCTCCCACGTCGGCGCCTTCAGGCGGCGGCCTTTCAGCGATCCTGCGATCACGCGCAATGCGATGCTCTGTGTCCTCTGTGCCCCGCCCGACCTGCCAGGCCCGCCCGGCCCGCCAGCCCTATCCGACCTCAATCAGTCGGAACCGCTCCTGCCAGGCGTGCAGCAGCCGGTCGAGGCTCGCCGCCTCCGGCGCGGCGCCCTCGAGATACCGCGACGCCTCGCCGTGCGCCGCCTCGAGGATCTCGCGGTCGCGCACGAGATCGATCAGGCGGAAGGTCGGCAGCCCCGCCTGCCGCGTGCCGAAGAAGTCGCCCGGCCCGCGCAGCGTCAGATCGCGTTCCGCGATCTCGAAGCCGTCGGTCGTGTCGGTCATCGCCTTCAACCGCTCGCGCGCCTCGTCGGTGAGCGGCGACTGATACATGAGGAAGCAGTACGACTGATGGCGATCGCGTCCGACGCGGCCGCGCAGCTGGTGCAGCTGCGAGAGGCCGAACCGCTCCGCGTGCTCGACGATCATCACGCTCGCGTTCGCCACGTCGACACCCACTTCGACGACCGTCGTCGACACGAGCAGCTGCAGCTCGCCCGCCGCGAACGCCTTCATCACGCGATCCTTCGCATCGCCCTTCATCCGCCCGTGCAGCAGGCCGACGCGGAATTCAGGGAACACGGCGTGCGCGAGGTGATCGGCCATCTCCGTCGCCGCTTTCACGTCCACCTTCGCCGACTCCTCGACGAGCGGGTAGATGACGTAGGCCTGGCGTCCGGCCGCCAGCTGTCCGCGCACGAATGCGTACACCTCGTCCCGGCGCGACTCGGGCTTCGCGACGGTGCGAACGGGCAGCCGTCCGGCCGGCAGCTCGCGGATCATCGACACGTCGAGATCGCCGTAGACGGTGAGCGCGAGCGTGCGCGGGATCGGCGTCGCCGTCATCACGAGGACGTCGGGGTGCAGCCCCTTCGCGCGCAGCGTCGCGCGCTGCAGCACGCCGAAGCGGTGCTGCTCGTCGATCACGACGAGCCCGAGCCGATGGAACTCGACGTCGCCCTGCACGAGCGCGTGCGTGCCGACGACGAGATGAATCGCGCCCGATGCGATCTCGGCCACTTGGGTGCGGCGCGCCGCGCTCGTCGTCGATCCGGTGAGCAGCGCGACGCGGAAGCGCGACGCGTGCAGCAGCTGCGCGATGTTCGCGAAGTGCTGGTCGGCGAGCACCTCGGTCGGCGCCATGAACGCGACCTGCAGGCCGTTCTCCATCGCGACGAGCGCCGCGAGCAGCGCGACGATCGTCTTGCCGGCGCCGACGTCCCCCTGCAGCAGCCGGTTCATCGGCTGCGCCCGCTGCATGTCGTCGACGATGTCCTTGAGCGCCTGCTTCTGCCCGTTCGTCAGGCGGAACGGCAGCACCGCGCGCGCCGAGTCGCGAATGCGATCGTCCACGCGAACCGCGCTCGGCTTGCGCTCCGCCGCCGCGCTCTGCCGCCGCGCGAGGACGCCCATCTGAAAGAGAAACGCCTCTTCGAAAATCAGCCGGCGCTGCGCCGGCGCCGCGAAAAGGTTCAGCGCGCCGAGGTCGGCGTCCTCCGGCGGAAAGTGCGCGGCCAAGAGCGCCGCGCCGCGCGCCGGCAGGCGCAGCCGCGCGCGCATCTCGTCGGGCAGCGGATCGGGCAGGTCGGGCGGCAGCCGCTGCAGCGCGTCGAACACGAGCCGCCGCTGCATCTTCGGCGTCACCGCGCCGGCCTTCTCGTACACCGGGACGATCCGCCCCGTGTGAATCGTCTGGCCGTCCTCGTCGTCGAGGATCTCGTACTGCGGGTTGGTCATTTGCAGGCTGAGCGAGCCGCGCATCTCGACCAGGCCGTACAGCACGACGTCCTGGCCCCGCGCGAAGATGTCCCGCAGGAACGGCTGATTCAGCCACACCGCGCGCAGCGATCCGCTGCCGTCGTCGATTGCCGCCTCGAAGATCTTGAACCCGGGCCGCCGCGTCGATCGCAGGCCGCACGCCGCCACGCGGCCCGCGATCGACGCGGGCCGTCCCGGCTTCAGCGACGCGATCGACTGCAGGCGGCTGCGATCTTCGTAGCGGAGCGGAAAGCGGTAGAGCAGATCCTCGACCGTGACGAGGCCGACGCGCTCGAGATCCGCGGCGCGCCGCGGCCCCACGCCTTTCAGGAACTGGAGCGGCGTCGCGAGAACGGGATCGGCGGCCGGATCGGCAATGGCGCGCGAAAAGGGGTCGGGCCCCTTTTTGCTCATTGCACGATTATGGCCTGCCCTCGCTGGACCTGGATCTCGCGGATGCGCGCTGGGAGTGCAAACGGATCGTCGAGGCTGATGCCGGCGGGGTTCTCCGCCGTGCGCGAGTAGTAGCTCACGATTTCCTGCAGCAGGATCTTGGGAACGGGCACGCGGCTGATCGCCGCCGACTCGAGCTCGAAGCGCCCGACGCCGTTGCTCGTCTTGAGAACGCCGGTGGCCGTCACCGGCAGCTTGCCCATCAGGTAGTTCATGGGATCGAGCAGGCTCGTCGGCCCTTTCTGCTTGCGCACCGCGTCGAGATCGACCGTCGCGCGCCCCGACACGCGGCCGGCGCCGAGGATCGTCACATACGGATCGACGACGCCCGTCGGCAGCTGCTCGCGCGCTTCGTAGACGATGTAGGAGTTGACTTCGGCTTCGGTGACGGTGGTTCGAAGCCCCTGGCGCGCGGGCTTCTCGGCGTGCGACGTGATCGCCGCAATCTTCTGCTTCAACTGCGTCGCGTCGCGGCGCGACGCGGCGACGTCGGCGCCGACCGCCGTGCCCAGACACAGCAGCGCACAGACGGCGGATCCGGGCTTCACTCCCGTATCTTACTGCTTCGGCTGCTTGGCCCGGTTCGTCTGCCGCGCGCGCGCGACGAGCTGGAGCAGCCGCTGCTCCATCTGCTGCTCGAAGACGCGGAAGCGCGCCTGCTGCCGCACGTCGAGCACCTGATCGATGTTGTCGTACGCCTTGCGCACGTCGGTGTGCGCCTGTTCTTCCAGGTCGCGCAGCTCCTTCATGCGATCTTTCAGCTGGGCTTCGTTCGGCGTCTGCTCGAGCGAGAGTTTGCGCAGCTCCAGCACGAGCCGATTGCGATCCTGCTGCGTCTTGCGCCGCAGCTCCTGCAGCGCCTTGAACTGCATCAGGAACTTCGGAAACTGATCGTTGCTGATCTTCAACGCGTCCTGCGCCTGGAGCAGCGCGTAGGAGTCGAACATGCGCCGCACTTCGGCGGGCGACACGGCGGGCTGTCCGTCCGGCGTCGCCGGCGCGGGCGGCTGATTCTGCTTGCCCTGCTTCCCCTGCCGCGCCGCCTGCGCCGCCGATGCGCCGCTCGCCGGCGACAACACGGCGACGACGGCAAAAACCCTCAGGACTCCCACGAGTGCGCGTCGCGTCATGGCCACGTCGGTCTCCTTCAATCTCCGGATTGCTGGCGCTGCAGCGCGTTCTGCAGCATTCGCTGCATCTCGCGCAGCTCGTCGTCGGTGAGGTGCGCGACCGCGTGCTCCGCGGTGGCGCTGTCCTCCAGGACGGCGCCCGCGTCGAAATCCATCGCTGATGCCAGGCCCGCGACGATGGCGAGCAGCGGATCCGACTCGATCGATGCGTCGCCAGCCGCGTCGATCACGGCCTCCGAGCGAGCGGCGCTCGTGCCGCCGGCCGGCGACGCCGCCTCGCGCGGCGCCGGCGCCAGCGCCCTCGCGAGCGCGAACGCAATCAACGCGGCCGCAGCCAGCCCCCACAGCGGCTTCGCGGCACGACTCCACGACAAATCCTGAAGCACGTCCCTCCAACCGCGCGCGCGCGGTGCGTCGTTCGCGACGGCCTCGCGAACGCGCTGCGACAGACGATCCCAGAACAGCGGCGACGGCTCGGGGACGTCCGCTTGCGCCGCGGCGGCCATCGCGGCCCGGACGTCGGCGAGCTGCGCGCGGCACGCGTCGCACGACGCGAGATGCGCCGACGACGCCTCGGGCCGCGTCCCCTCGGCGATGTCGACGAATTCGTCCGCGCGAAGATGCCGCATTACGCGTCCTCGTCCTCGAGCAGCCGCTTCAGGCTGCCGAGCGCGTGGAAGAAGTTCGCTTTCACCGCGCCGACCGAACTGCCGAGCACGTCGGCAATCTCCTGATGCGACAGTTCATGATACGTCCGCAGCACGAGCGCCGCGCGCTGCTTCGGCGGCAGCTGCGCAATTGCAGCGCGCACGCGCGCGCCGCGCTCGGCGCGCAGCATCCGATCGGACGGCGATTCGGCGGCGGCGTCCACGAACTCACGCGCGTCGATTGCCTCGACGGCCGGCGACTTCGCGCTCACGCGGTTCAGGCAGACGTTCACGGCGATCCGGTAGAGCCACGTCGCGAGCGACGACTGCCCGCGAAAGTTCTTCAGGCCGCGGTACGCGCGCAGGAAGACATCCTGTGACAGATCGCTCGCGTCCTCGTGGTTCGCGACGAACCGGTAGCAAAGCTGATACACGGATCGGCGATGCCGCTCGACCACGAGGTCGAAGGCGCCGGCCTGGTTCGCCAGGCACGCGTCGACCAGCGCGCGTTCGTCGAGATCGGCCAGCGGCGCCTCAGCGGTCTTCATCGTCTCGGCACGATCGACATCCGGCGGTCGAAGCGGCAGCGAAGCCCACCCGTCTCGAACCGTCCACGCAAGCGCGACACCCATGCACCCGGTTGGACCGGCGCATGCGGCTCGACGTTACATCTGGGGCCGCGCCAGCATCAGCTGCTCGACTTCCGCGGGCGTCGGCAGGCCGCCCCGCGATCCGAGCGCGCGGCAGTTGAGCGCGGCTACGGCGTTGGCGTACGCGAGGACGTCCTCCAGATCGCCGTCCGTCATGCTCAAACACGCCGCAGCGAAGGCGCCGCGAAAACAGTCGCCGGCGCCGGTGCTGTCGACGCAATCGACCGGAAACGCGGGCGTCCGGATCTCGCGGCCGCGGCACCAGGCGAGGCTTCCCTTCGCGCCGAGCGTCACGCACACGACCGACGCGCCCGACTCGCGGCCGATGATGCCGAGCGCCCCGCCCAGACCCTCGTACCCGGTGAGCGCCGTCGGAAACTCCTCCGCCGCGATGATTGCGTCGATGTTCTGCAGCAAATCGCCGATGCCCGGTCGTACCTTCTCGACGTCGATGATCGTCGGGATGCCGGCCGCGCGCGCGTAGCGCGCCGCCTGCGCCGCGGCAGCCGTCTGGTGGCAGTCGACGATCAGCAGCCGGGCGGCGGTGACGGCGTCGCGCGGCACGTCGGCCGGCTCCATGTTCAGCGCCGGGTGGCGGTCCCACAGCACGGTCCGCTCGCCGGTCCGCGCGTCGACCAGGATGACCGCCATCTGATTCGTGGCGCCGGGAATCGTCTCGGCCGCCGAGATGTCGACGCCTTCCCGGCGAAGGCTCTCGCGCGATACTTGCCCCAAATCATCGTCGCCGAATCGGCCGATATATGTAGAGCGCCAGCCGAGGCGCGCGCAGGTGGCCATCGCCGTGGCCATCTGTCCGCCCGGGAGCTGCGCCACGCGCTGCAGCCGCTGTTTCGTATTCGACACGGGATATTCGGCGACAACGGCGACGAGATCGACGCTGTTGAGGCCGAACCCGGCGACATCGAACGCGCGCGACTCGCGCGCCGGGACAGAGAAAGGAATGCGCACGAAGGGTCGATGCTATCAGAAGGCTTGCCCCCGACCGGCGGCGGGCTGGTTTCACGGTGTAACCGCTGAGGCGTTGACCTTCGCCTTCCTTTTGCGTATAGTGACCAGCGGCAGACCTCGGAGGCTTTAACGAGCGAGGGACCGATGCTACCTCTCACGAAACGCCAACGCGAGATTCTGGATTATCTGAACGAATTCATCAGTCAGCATGGCTACGCGCCGAGCCTCGAGGAGATCGGCCGCCGCTTCGGCCTCTCTTCGCTCGCCACGGTTCACAAGCACCTCACCAACCTGCAGGAGAAAGGCTTCATCAAGCGGGCGTGGAATCGCAGCCGCTCGGTGGAGATGGTGCCGACGCGCAACGGCGGCCGCGCGGTCGAACTGCCGCTGCTCGGTTATGTCGCGGCCGGCGCGCCCATCGAAGCGGTGGCGTCGAACGAAACGATCGCGGTGCCCGAAGATCTCGTCGGCAAGCGCGACACGTACGTCCTGCGCGTGCGCGGCGACTCGATGATCGACGAGCAGATACGCGACGGCGATTTCGTCGTCGTCGAGGATCGCAAGACGGCCGACAACGGCGAGATGGTGATCGCGCTCCTGCGCGGCTCGGACGTCACGCTGAAGAAGTTCTATCGCGATCCGGGCGGCAAGATCCGGTTGCAGCCGGCGAACGCGGCGATGCAGCCGATGTTCGTCGATCCCGATCAAGTGCAGATTCAGGGCGTCGTCGTCGGGGTGATGCGGAAGTATTAGACTCTTGGGATGGCCGATCAGCCGCAGCAGCCCAAGCAGATCAACTTCACGATCGTTCCCGACGACACGTCGACCGCGCCGCGCACCTACTCGAACTTCTGCTCGATCGCGCACACGCCGTTCGACTTCACGCTCACCTTCTGCGAGGTGATGCCGCTCTCCGACAAGGAGATCAAGGAGGCCGAGGCGGAGCACATCGTCCGCGCGCCCGTGCGGACGCGCGTTGTCGTCCCCGTGCAGTTCGTCCCCAACCTGATCGCGGCGCTGCAGGAGCACTGGCGCGTCTACTCCGAGTCCTACAGCAACGTCGGCTGGAACAAGACGGGCCCCGGCGTTCACTGAGCCGGCCGGCCGCTGGCGGATGATCCGACACCGATGAAATCCGCGCGCGAGACCGTCGAGATCCTCGACAAACTCGAAGGGCAGCATCCCGGCGCCGACACCGAGCTGCACTACCAGACGCCGTTTCAGCTGCTGGTGGCGACGATCCTCTCGGCGCAGAGCACCGACGCGCGGGTGAACATGGTGACGCCGGCGCTCTTCAAGCGCTATCGCGACGCGCGCGCGCTCGCGAAGGCGACGCCGGCGGCCCTCGAGCCGCAGATCCACTCGACCGGCTTCTTCCGCGCGAAGGCCAGGGCGCTCATCGGGATGGCGCAGGCGCTCGTGAAACAGCACGGCGGCCAGGTGCCGGCGTCGATGGACGCGCTCGTCGAGCTGCCGGGCGTCGGCCGCAAGACGGCGAACGTCGTGCTCGGGCACGCCCTCGGCGTGCCGGGTCTGCCCGTCGATCGACACGTGCTGCGCGTCGCGAACCGGATCGGCCTCGCGGAAAGCGACGATCCGGTGGTCGTCGAGCAGCAGCTGTGCGGGGCGATGCCGCAGGAGCGTTGGACGCGCACGTCCGACACGCTGATTCTGCACGGCCGGCGCATCTGCCGGCCCAGGCCGCTGTGCGATCGGTGCGCGGTGCGCGACGAGTGCGACTACTTCCGGCTCGTCGTCGCGCGCGCGCGCGACGGCAAGGCGCCGAAGAAGCCGAAGAAGATGCCGGCGAAGGCCGCCGCGCCACGTCGTGGATCGAAAAGAGTTCGAGCAGCTCGTCGCTGAAGCGCTGCGGACGATCCCGCGCCGCTTCCGCAAGGCGATGCGGAACATCGCGATCGTCGTCGAGGACGAACCGTCGCAGGATCTGCTCGACGACATGGAGATCGAGCCGCCCGACACGTTGCTCGGCTTGTATCAGGGCACGCCGCTCACCGAGCGGACGTCGGCATACGGCAACGTCCTGCCCGATCGCGTCCTCATCTTCCAGGGTCCGCACGAACGCGCCGCCGAGGACGAGGACGACCTCGTCGTCGCGATCGGCGAGACACTCATCCACGAGATCGGCCACTATTTCGGGTTGTCGGAGGAAGAGATCGAGGAGATCGAGGAGCGCTACTGGAACGCGGAGCACGACGAGCAGGACGACGCGCCCGGCCAGTAACAACCTGGTTTCAACCTGGTTTGAACCTGGTTTGAACCTGGTTGGAACCTGGTTGCAACCTGGTTGGGAGCCTGGCACCTGGCGGGTGGAACGTTATGGTAGTTGCGCGCAAACGCTTCGGGCAGCATTTCCTCGAGCCGGCGTGGGTGGACAAGGTCGTTCGCGCGATCGAGCCGAAGCCGGACGATCGCTTCATCGAGATCGGCCCGGGCGGCGGCGCGCTGACGCGGCCGCTCGCGGCGCGCGCGGCAGCGGTCGTCGCCTACGAGATCGATCGCGATCTTGCCGCCTCGCTGCGCGGCGCGCGCATCCGGAACCTGACCGTCGTCGAGGGCGACTTTCTCGATCCCGCGATGAGCCCGCCGCCGCCCGAGCCCCCGGGTCCGGTTCGCGTGGCCGGCAACCTCCCCTACAACGTCGCATCGCCAATTCTGTTCAAGCTCGCCGACCTGTACGCCGCGGGCCTGCCGATCGCGGACGCGACGGTCATGCTGCAGCGCGAGGTCGCCGACCGGCTCGCCGCGAAGCCGGGAACCGGCGAGTACGGCGTGCTGAGCGTCCTGATGCAGCACGTCGCCGATGTCGAGCTGCTGCTCAAGTTGCCGGCCGGCGCCTTCCGCCCGGCGCCGAAGGTGCTGTCGGCGCTCGTGCGGCTGCGATTTCACGCGCCGGATCCGCGGGTGGGCGACCCGATCGTCTTCGCCGCCGTCGTGCAGGCCGTGTTCACGCGGCGGCGGAAGACGCTCGCCAACGCGCTCCTCGCGTACGAGCCGCTCGGCCGCGAGGCGGTCGCCGACGTCCTCTCGGCCGCCCGCCTCGACGGCCGCCGCCGGCCGGAGACGCTGACCGTCGCCGAATTCGCGCGCCTCGCCGATGCGCTGTCACGCCGCGATGTCTGACCGTCGACCGATGCCAGGCACGTGCCTGGCACCGGAAAGGCGTCCGGCTGTTGTACGGGACGAAGAGCTGTGCTATAGTTTTGGCCGTAAGTCGTTCAGCCCGCCTCATTTAGTTTCAGGCGCGCCCAGCAGCCTGACCGAGCCGCACCGAGCGGCTCCCTTCGATGGACGGCCCTCCGCCCGGAGTGTCTCTGTCGTCGGTCGCGTGTACAGCTGAAACGATGCTCGAAGTCGTGGCGCTCGGCGGCCTCGGCGAGTTCGGGATGAACATGCTCGCCCTCTCCTGGGGCGAGACCACCGTCGTCGTCGACGCCGGCGTCATGTTCCCCGATCCCGATCTGCTCGGCGTCGATCGGATCATCCCCGACCTCTCGTATCTGCAGCAGAGAGGAAGCGCCGCAGCGCTCGTCCTGACGCACGGGCACGAGGATCACATCGGCGGCGTGCCGCACGTGCTCGCGCACGTCGCGGGCCCGATCTACGCGACGCCGCTGACGCTCGCGCTCGTCGAGCCGAAGCTCGAAGAGCACGGCATCAGCGGCCGCCAGCTGATGCCCGTCCGCCCGCGCGAGCGCGTCGCGATCGGCCCGTTCACCATCGAGTTCATCCGCGTGACGCACAGCATGCCCGACTGCGTCGCGCTCGCCATCCACACGCCGATCGGCGTCGTCGTGCACACGGGCGACTTCAAGATCGATCAGACGCCCATCGACGGCCAGCACTTCGACGTGCACCGCTTCGCGGAGCTCGGCGCGTCGGGCGTGCTCGCGCTGTTCGCCGACAGCACGAACATCGATCGCCGCGGCTTCACGGGATCCGAGCTCGAGGTGGTCGAGGCGTTCGAGGAGATCTTCACGAGCGCGAGCGGCAAGCTGATCGTCGCGGCGTTCGCGTCGAGCATCTACCGGATGCAGATCCTCGTCGACCTCGCGGCGCAGTTCGACCGCAAGGTGGCGTTCGTCGGCCGCGGGATGATCCAGAACTCGGAGATCGCGCAGCGCCTCGGCTACCTGCGGATTCCCGCCGGCGTGCAGATCCGCGACTCCGACGTCGGCAGCTACCCGGCGCAGGACGTCCTCTGCCTCAGCACCGGATCGCAGGGCGAGCCGAGGTCGGCGCTCTCGCGCATCGCAATCGACGATCACCGCTTCGTGAAGGTGACCGACGACGACACGGTGGTGATCTCGGCGCGCGCGATCCCCGGCAACGAGAAGGCGATCGGCCGCGTCGCCAACCATCTCGCGCGGCGCGGCGCCGTCGTGATCCACGAGGGCATCAAGCACGTCCACGTCTCCGGCCACGGCAGCGAGGAAGAGCTCAAGCTGATGCTGTCGCTGGTGAGGCCGCGCTTCTTCGTGCCGGTGCACGGCGAGTACCGCCAGCTCTCGCAGCACGCGCGCGTCGCGAAGCGCGTGTTCGCCGGCCGCGACCCGCAGCCCGAGATCCTGCTCGTGGAGAACGGCGACGTGCTGCACTTCGACGAACACGGCGGGCGCGTCGCCGGCAAGGCGCCGGTTGGCCGCGTGCTGATCGACGACACGCGCACGGGCGAAGTCGGCGACGAGGTGCTGCGCGACCGGCGCCATCTCGCCGAGGACGGCCTCGTCGTGCCGGTCGTCGCGATCAACAAGCAGACGGGCGCGCTCGAGGGCGTGCCGGATATCATCACGCGCGGCTTCGTGATGGAAGACAGCCAGGCGCTGCTCGCCGACGGCGCGCGGCTGCTCGGCGAGGTGGTGGAACAGGCAAGCGTCGAGGAGCGCACCGATCAGGGGCTCATCAAGGAGAAGCTGCGCACGGAGCTGCGCCGCTTCTTCCGCAAACGTTCCGGGCGGCGGCCGTTCGTGCTGCCCGTGATCATGGAGATCTGACATCGTGGGTGGATCCACTGTTTCGCGCCGCGTCAGCGAGTTCCTGGGCGTGGCGCTGTTCGCCGCCGCGCTGATCTGGGTCGTCGCGCTCGCCAGCTACGAGCCGTCGGATCCGGTGTGGTTCTTCAGCGCCGGCGCGCACGGCGCGCCCGCCAACTTCGCGGGCCGCGTCGGCGCGTTCCTCGCCGAGCTGTCGTTCCAGCTGTTCGGCTACGCGTCGTATCTGATTCCTGGCGTGCTCGTGGTCGTCGGCTGGAACTACTTCTGGTGCCGCGGGCTCGACGCGGCGATCACGAAGGCGGTCGGCGCCGGACTGCTCTTCTCGTGCATCAGCGCGTTCCTCAGCCTGCTCTTCGGCACGCTCGAAGTCTCGGGCAAGGTGTTTCGCGCCGGCGGCTACGCGGGCGATTTCGTCGCGTCGCAGATGGCCGAGTACCTGAACCGCACCGGATCGATGATCGTGCTGCTCACGCTCACCTTCCTGTCGGTCATCATGTCGACGCAGTTCTCCTTCGGCCGCTTCTTCGGCGCGATCGCCGGCTCGATCAAAGAGGCGATCCTGCGCGGCGTCGACGCGTTTCACGAGTGGCGCGAGGAGCGGCGGCGCGAGCGGCAGCGCCGCGACGTCATCGCGAAGCACACCAAGAAAGGCACGGTGCCGGCGGCGGTGCTTGCGGCGTCGGCGGAGGCGGCGCCGCGGCCGAAGAAGCGCGACACCCGCGCCGCGGAGGCCGAGCCCGTCGAGCCCCGCCCGGCGAAGCCCTCGCGCTCGCTCACCGAGAAGGTCGCGCGCGCGTTCCGGCGCGGCGGCGACGACGAAGAATCGGCGCCGGAGATCGCGCTGCCGGCGGAGCCGGCGCCCGCGTTCGGCAGCGCGAAGTCGTTCGCGCCGCCCAGGGCTCCGCGCGTGAACCTGCCGACGCCGCTGCCGCTCTCCGATCCCGAGCCGACGACCAAGGCGCCCGCCGAGCGGCGCAAGGGCGACTACACGCTGCCGCCGCTGGCGCTGCTCGACGCGGCGAAGGCCGAGCGCAAGATCGACGAGCGCGAGCTGATGGACGGCGCGCGCCTTCTCGAGGACAAGTGCCGCGAGTTCGCCGTCGAGGGCAGCGTCGTGCAGATCCATCCGGGGCCCGTCGTGACGACGTTCGAGTTCAAGCCGGACGCGGGCGTGAAGTACGCGAAGATCACGGGCCTCGCCGAAGATCTCTGCCTCGCGATGCAGGCCGACTCCGTGCTGATCGATCGCATCCCCGGCAAATCCACGGTGGGCATCCAGATCCCGAACCGCACGCGCGAGCAGATCTCGCTCCGCGAGCTCCTCGAGTCCGAAGCCTACAAGCGGTCCACGTCGAAGCTGACGATCGCGCTCGGCAAGACGATCCACGGCGAGCCGTACATGGCGGACCTCGCGACGATGCCGCATCTGCTGATTGCCGGATCGACCGGCGCGGGCAAGTCCGTGAGCATGAACGGCATGCTCACGAGCATCCTGTACCGCGCGACGCCGGACGACGTGCGGCTGATCATGATCGATCCCAAGCGGCTCGAGCTCGGGATGTACGAGGACATCCCGCACCTGATGACGCCGGTCGTCGTCGACCCGAAGCAGGCGGCCAACGCGCTGCGCTGGGCCGTGCACGAGATGGAAGAGCGCTACAAGACGCTCGCCGCGGTGGGCGTGCGCAACATCGAGCAATACAACCGCAACATCCAGGCGGCGATCGCAGAGGGCGAGAAGCCCGAGGACGGCCGCGAGCTGAAGACGCTCCCCTTCATCATCGTCGTGATGGACGAGCTCGCGGACCTGATGATGGTGGCGAGCAACGAGGTCGAGGAGTCGATCGCGCGGCTCGCGCAGATGGCGCGCGCCGTCGGCATCCACCTGATTCTCGCGACGCAGCGGCCGTCGGTGGACGTGATCACCGGGCTGATCAAGGCGAACCTGCCGTCGCGCATCGCGTTCCGCGTCGCGTCGAAGATCGACTCGCGCACGATTCTCGACGGCAACGGCGCCGAGCAGCTGCTCGGCAGCGGCGACATGCTGTTCCTGCCGCCGGCCTCGTCGCGGTTCATCCGCGTCCACGCGCCGTACATCTCCGAGCAGGAGACCGCCCGGCTCGCGAGCTTCCTGCGCAAGCAGGGCAAGCCGGTCTACGACGAGACGATCACCGCCGAGGAGAAGAGCGGCGCCGACGCGATCGAGTTCGAGAAGGACGATCTCTACGACGAAGCGGCGCGCATCGTCGTCTCGACGGGCCAGGCGTCGATCTCGTACCTGCAGCGGCGCCTGCGGATCGGCTTCAGCCGCGCCGCGCGGCTCGTCGACATGATGGAGATGGAAGGCCTCGTGTCGCCGTCGGTCGGCGGCAAACCGCGCGAAGTGCTCGTCGACAAGGGGTACTTCGAGGAAGTGGACGCGCAGCTGCGATGACGCCAAGGGCCGCCCTCGCCGCGTTCGCATTCACGCTCGCCGCCGCCGGCGCCGCGGAGGCGCTGCCGCCGGCGAAGACGATGTACGCCGATGCGCTCACGCGAGAGCAGACCGTGCGCGCGGCGCTCTCCGCGCCCGAGCCGTCGCCGACCGTTCTCGAAGACGTCCGCGCGGAGATCGCGGCGTACGAAGCGATCGTGCGCGCCTACCCCGCCAGCGGCTACAGCGACAACGCGCTCTGGCAGGCGGGCTGCCTCGCGCTCGATGCGTTCGCGCGCTTCGGGCAGACCATCGATCGCGACGCGGGCATCAAGCTCCTGCGCCGCCTCGCGTCCGGCTATCCGGCGAGCAGCCTGGTCGCGCAGGTGCCGTCGCAGCTCGCGCGCGTCAACGCCCGCGATGCCGGCGCGCCGCGCCCGCAGCCCGCGAGGCCGAGCCCCGAGCGACCGCCGGCGAAGATGCCCGGATCGCTCGCCACGATCCGCGACATCCGGCGCACGGATCTGCCCGATGCCGTGCGCATCACGATCGAGCTCGACGGCGAGGTGCCGTTCCACGACGAGCGCATCGCGGATCCGCCGCGCGTCTTCGTCGATCTGCCGGGCACGCGCCCGGCGCCGGCCTTCGTCGATCGCACGCTGCGTTTCGAGGCGGCCGCCGACGTCGTGCGGCAGGTGCGCGTCGGCCGGCATCCGAACAACACGACGCGCGTCGTGCTCGACGCCGTCGGCCTCACGAGCTACAGCGTCTACCCGCTTTACAGCCCGTTCCGCCTCGTGATCGACTGCGTCCGGGCGATCGCGCTCGACGCGGCGTCGCCGGCGCCGGCGCATCTGCCGGTCGAGGCGTCGGTCCGCGTCGTCGATCCGGCGCCGGTTGCCGCGCGCACTCTCACGACGATCTGGACGCGCCGCTTTCCGGCCGGATCGCCGATCAACGCCGCGCTCCTTTCGACGGCGCGCGCCTCGGTTGCGGGCGAGCCACGCGCGGCGGCCGAGCCGCCGAAGCCGGCGCCGCCGCCGCTTCCCTCGATCGCCGTCGCGCCTCCCGCCGCGAAGACAACCGCCGGCGGCCTGACGATCGCCCGGCAGCTCGGGCTCGGCGTCTCGCGCATCGTGATCGATCCCGGCCACGGCGGGCACGATCCCGGCGCGAAAGGCAAAGGGGTCAGCGAGGCGGAGCTCGTGCTCGACGTCGCGCTGCGCGTCGAGAAGCTGCTCCAGAACGTGCCTGGCGTCGAGGTGATCCTCACGCGCCGCGACGACGAGTTCATCCCGCTGCCCGAACGGACGGCGATCGCCAACCGCGAAGCGGCCGATCTCTTCCTCTCGATTCACGCGAACGCGAGCCCGAACCCGCAGGCGCGCGGCATCGAGACCTACTTCCTGAACTTCGCGACGAACACCAGCGCCGCCGCAGTCGCCGCGCGCGAGAACGCGACGTCCACGCTCGCGATGGGCGAGATGCCGGACATCGTGAAGGCCATTGCGCTGAACAACAAAGTCGACGAGTCGCGCGACTTCGCGAAGGACGTGCAGCGCGCGATGTACGAGCGGCTGCGGGGCGCCAACCGCACGCTGCGCGATCTCGGCGTGAAGCAGGCGCCGTTTGTCGTCCTCATCGGCGCGACGATGCCGAGCGTGCTGGCGGAGATTTCGTTCGTGACGAACCCCCAGGAAGGCCGGCTGCTGAAAGGCACCGCCTACCGGCAGCGGATCGCGGAGTCGCTGTTCACCGCGATCCGCAAGTATCAGACGTCGCTCAAATCGACGGCCATCGCGACCGTGCAATGAGCGTGGAGGGGGAAGGCGAGCTTCAGGCCGATCGGTGGCGGAACCAGAACATCACGACCGCCATCACCGCGCCGAGCGCGATCGCGGCGAGGACCATCGCGCCGGTGAGGCCGAGCGATCCGATGAGGACGTCCCGCAGCTGCGTCAGCCCGGTCTCGTCCTTCGGCGGCGAGATGATCCTGACGATGACCGGGTTCGCGTTCTGAATCAAAACTTCTCGAACGCCAGCGCCGCCAGCGTGCGGACGGCGACGCCGCTCGGCCCCTTCGGCTGATACGGTTTCGATTCCTCGGCCCACGCCGTGCCGGCGATGTCGAGATGCGCCCACGGCAGGCCGTCGGCGAACTCCTTCAGGAACATCGCGGCCGTGATCGAGCCGGCCGCGCGGCCGCCCGTGTTCATCATGTCGGCGATCTCGCTCTTGATCTGCTCGCGGTAGTCGTCGAACAGCGGCATCGGCCACGCGCGGTCGCCGGCGCGATCGGCCACGCGCCGCACGAGATCGATCCACGCGTCGTCGTTGCCGAACAACCCGCTCGTCACCTTGCCCAGCGCGACGACGACGGCGCCGGTGAGCGTGGCGACGTCGACGAGATGCGTCGCGCCAAGCTTGCGCGCGTACCACAGGCCGTCGCCGAGAATCAGCCGGCCCTCCGCGTCGGTATTGATCACTTCGACCGTCTTGCCGGCGGCGCTCTTCAGAATGTCGCCCGGCTTGATCGCGCGGCCGCCCGGCATGTTCTCGGTGGCCGGCACGACGCCGACCACGCGCATCGGCGCCTGCAGCAGCGCGATCGCGCGCATGGCGCAGGCGACGGCGGCGCCGCCCGACATGTCGTCCTTCATCAGCTCCATGCGATCGGCGGGCTTGATCGAGATACCCCCGGTGTCGAACGTGATCCCCTTGCCGACGAGCCCGAGCACCGGCGCCGCGGGCGCGCCCGGCGGATCCCAGCGGAACACGATCACGCGCGGCGGCTCGACGCTGCCGCGCGCGACGCCGAGCAGCAGACCCATCCCGAGCTTTTCGATCTCGTTTTCGTCCAGGATCTCGGTCGACACGCCGGCGTCGGCGGCAAGCGCGGCGGAGCGCCGGGCGAACTCGCGGGGCGTCAGCGTGTTGCCCGGTTCGTTCGCGAGCTCGCGCGCGAGGTTGCTGCACTCGCCGAGAATCCGGCCGCGCGCGACGGCGGCGCTCGTCGCGGCGTCGTTCGCGTCCGCGACCACGACCGTCCATGCCGGCGGCGCGGCCGGCGCGGGCTCACCAGTTTTGTACGTGCCGCCGTAGAACTCGGCGAGCGTTAGGCCCTCGGCGGCCGCCTGCGCGAGCTCGGCGGACGCGCCGGTCCCCCGCACGGCAAACGCGGCGCGCACGACATGACGATTTCGTGCGTTCAGCCCCGCGGCCGCCGCCATCTTCCGGATCAGTTCCGGCCCGCGCTCGCCGGGCCCGCTGCCGATGAGCGCGACGCGGCGCACGCGCCAGTCGCGGTCGGTCACCGGCGTGACGAAGAGCTCGAATGCCTTCGCCTGAAATTCCTTCGACGCGATCGCTCGCCCGATTTCGCCGCCCGTCGCCGCATCGAGTCCAGCAACCGCCTGTGCTGTTTCGTCCGGGAACCACGGAACGATCAGCAAATCGGTATCGATCGCGGCCAACGGGCCGCCGGCGCAAACTACAGAGGCGGAAGCAGAGGCGGAAGGCATCCCTTTATTATCTCTGAAGCTCTTGCCGACGTCTCGTCCGGCAGGTACAATTTCGTGCAGTCCTGCCACACAAGACCTGTCGGTTGAGGTACTTGCTATGAGTCAACGGCGGCCAGGCGCGTGGACCGGCCTCTTGTCGGTCGTCCTGTCGGCGACGCTCGCGACGGCCGCCGTGGGGCAAAAGACCGATAAGGACAAAGAGAACTCCGACAACAAGCGGCCGCAGGTCCGCTTGAGAGCGCAGCCGGTGATCGCGATGGCGCCGGCGCGCGTCGTGCTGACCGCCGAACTGGTCGGCGGCGCGAACGATTTCGAGGAGTTCTACTGCCCCACCATCGAATGGGAATGGGGCGACGGCACGCAGTCGGAGTCGTCGAGCGACTGCGCCCCGTACGAGCCGGGCAAGTCGGAAATCAAGCGGCGCTACACGGTCGAACACGTGTTCCGCGCCGGCGTGTATCGCGTGATGTTCCACCTCAAGCGGCGCGACAAATCGGTCGGCGCGGCGAGCGTGAACATCCAGGTTCGCCCGGGCCTGCGGGACGGCGACGACATCCGCTAGCGGCCACGCAAATCCCACATCCGGACATTACGGCGGCCGGCGCCGATCCGCCGGCCGTTTTTCTTAGGAAATTGCGCCCTCCGGTTGTCTGAAACTGGCACGACGTTCGCCTGAGCAGGCGTCGTGCGCTTCAGGACCCGGCTGCTGCACACGCTGGCAGCGACCCTCTTCGTGTTCACCGCGCTGGTGGCCGTCGGCCTGACCGCGCCGGCCGACGCGGCGTTCACGATCATGATCCGCCCCGTCTTCGCCACGCTCGGAATCGACGTCGACGTGAAGCTCGGCACCATGCACCTGCACATGGCGTGGTCCGCAATTCCCTCGACACCTTCATCAACCAAACCAGCCGACCCGCTGTTCTAATAGCGGTATGGACGCTGCACTCCAGGACGTTCGATACGCGATCCGTCTCTGCCTGCGGACGCCGGGCTTCACCGCCATTGCGGTGCTCGCGCTCGCGCTCGGCATCGGCGCGAACACGGCGATCTTCACGATCGTCAACGCCGTGCTGCTCGATCGGCTGCCGTTCCGCGATCCCGATCGGATCGTCGTGCTGTGGGAGGAAGGGGCGCACCGTCCCGGGCACAGCAACGTCCTCGGCCCCTCGCAGTTCCTGCGCTGGGGCGACCGCGCCACGAGCTTCGATGCGACGGCCGGCCTCGTCGACACGCGCTCGAACCTGACGAGCGGCGGCGCGCCGGAAGAAGTCGTCGTGCAGAACGTCACGCGCGAGTTCTTCCCGATTCTCGGCGTGCCGCCATTGATCGGCCGCACCTTCAGCGACGCCGAGAACCGCGACCCGCAATCCTCGGTCGTGATCCTCGGCTACGACATCTGGCAGCGGCGCTTCGGCGGCGATCCCGGCGTCGTCGGCCGCGTGATTCAGCTCAACGCGCGGCCGCAGACGATCGTCGGCGTGATGCCGCGCGGCTTCCGTCTGTTCCTCAAGGAGGGGTCGCTCGCGGGCAAGCCGTCGGACCTGTGGGCGCCGTGGGTGCTCCCGGCGGACGCAAGGAACTTCGGCGGCCGCTACATGGAAGCGATTGCGCGCCTCAAGCCCGGCGTGTCGCGCGCGCGGGCGGAGCTCGAGCTGAAGACGATTGCCGCGGCGCTCGCCGTCGAGACGCCGCAGCGCAACACGAACTGGACCGCGCAGGTGCACCTGCTGCACGACGAAGTGTCGGGCGAGTACCGCCGATCGCTGGTGATCCTCGCGGGCGCCGTCGCGTTCGTGCTGCTGATCGCGTGCGCCAACGTCGCGAATCTTCTCCTGTCGCGCGGCGCGGTGCGGCAGCGCGAGATCGCGATTCGCTCCGCGCTCGGGGCGCCGCGCTTTCGCGTCGTCCGGCAGCTGCTGACCGAGAGCGTCGTCCTCGCCGTGCTCGGCGGCGCCGCCGGACTCGTGATCGCCGTCTGGGGTGTGCGCGTGCTGCTGGCGCTCAGTCCGGTCGATCTGACGATGGCCGGCGATCTGCGTCTGAGCTATCCCGTGCTCGCGTTCACCGCCGCGGTGTCGCTCGTCACCGCGCTCGCGTGCGGCCTCGCGCCCGCGTTCGAGGGCTCGCGCGCCGACGTGCAGGACGCGCTCAGGGAGGGCAGCCGCCAGGGCGGTCCCGGCGCGCGTCATCGCCGGATGCTGCAATCCTTCGTCGTCGCCGAGATCGCGCTCGCCGTGGTGCTCCTCGTCGGCGCGGGACTGCTGCTCCGCAGCTTCGCGGCGCTGCGTGGGGTCGATCCTGGATACGCGACGGCCAACATCCTGACGATGCGGCTCCAGCTGCCCGGGGCGAAATACCGCGACGACGGCCAGCGCATCCGGTTCTTCCGCGAGGCGACGTCGCGCATTCAGCAGCTGCCGGGCGTGCAGTCGGTCGGCGCGATCAGCTATCTGCCGCTGACCGGCCTTGGCGCCGGCACGTCTTTCACGATCGAAGGCCAGCCGCCGCCGGCGCCCGGACAGGATTACGTGACGAACGTCAGCGTCTGCGACAACGGCTACTTCCGCACGATGAACGTGCCGCTCGTGCGCGGCCGCCTGTTCACCGAGCGCGAGATGATCGAGAAATCGAACGTCGTCGTGATCAGCGACTCGCTCGCGCGGAAGTACTTTCCGAATTCGGATCCAATCGGCAAACGGCTCGGCATCTACATGACGGAGCCGATCGTGCCGACCGAGATCGTCGGCGTCGTCGGCGACGTCAGGTTCCAGGATCTCACCGCGGAGCCGAAGCCGACCACCTACTGGCCGCATCCGCAGCTCGCCTACTCGTCGATGACGCTGACGGTGCGCGGCGGCGCCGATGCGCTCGCCCTCGCGCCCGCGGTGGAGCACACGATTCACACGCTCGACGCGGATCAGCCGGTGTCCGACGTCCGCACGATGACGCAGTGGGTGGCGAAGACGCTCGCGCAGGCCCGGTTCAATTCGCTGCTGCTCGCCACGTTCGCCGGGCTGGCGCTGCTGCTGGCCGCGATCGGCATCTACGGCGTGATGTCCTACGCGGTGAGCCAGCGGATCTCGGAGATCGGCATCCGCCTCGCGATGGGCGCCGAAGCGCGCGACATCCTCGCGATGATCGTCGGCAACGCGTTGCGGCTCACCGCGATCGGCCTCGCGATCGGCGTCGCGCTCGCGCTGGCGCTGAGCCGAACCGTCGCGAGCCTGCTCTACGAGACGGCCGGCACCGATCCGATCACGTTCGCGGCGGTGCTCGCCACGCTGAGCGCCGTCACGCTCGTCGCGAGCTACCTGCCGGCGCGGCGCGCAGCGCGCATCCCGCCGGTAGATGCGTTGCGCTACCAGTGAGGTCTGGCAGGTCCGGCAGGTCGGGCGGGTCGGGCGGGTCTGGCAGGTCGGGCGGGTCTGGCGGGTCGGGCGGGTCGGACGTAGCGCCTACGGTCGAATGATTTCCGCGCCGGCGAATCTGCGGCTCTTCGTCTGCGCGGTGACGCTCTGCAGGTAGTCGCTGATCTCGAGCGCGGTGCGAAACACCAGACGGCCCAGCGCGCCGAGGCTATTGGACTCCGACGGCCGGCCGAAGACGGCGTCGCCGACGTCGTCGGCTTCGCGCTCCGCGAGCGTGCCGAGCGTCGCGACGACGTGGACGTAGTACTTGCTGCCGGGGCTGACGCGTGAGGGATCGCCGAGCGGCACGTCCATCGGCATCGTGCGCGGCGCTTCCTGCGTCGTCGCCACCGCGCCGGCCGCGTCGGTCATCGACAGCGTCGCGCCGGCGCCCTGCGTGAAGCGGAAGACGCGCACGATCACCGGGTAGACGAGCCGATCCCACACCGGACGCGCCTCCCACAACTCGGCCTGCACGCGCAGATGCAGCACGCCGCCTTCGACGAGCGTCTTGCGGAACCTGTCGGGGATCACGTCGCGGAGCTCGATCGCGGTCGTGACGGCCGCGCCCACCGTCCGCAGGCCTTTCACCTCGACGTCGAGCGCCGACGCCGGCGCGGCGGCGAGCAGCAGCGCCGACAGCGCGAGAACCGTGGCCGGCGCGCGCGCGGATCGCTGCAGGAACATGCGGCGGTCAGAAGCTGCGGCTGAAGCGGAGGAGGACCTGCAGCGAGCTCGGCACGGCGTCGGTGCGGTAGCCGAAATCGAGCCGCAGGTCGTCGACGCCGACGCCCCACCCGACGCCCTTCAGCCACGGCGCGTCGAGCGCGCTCGTCGCGGCGCGGCCCGCGTCGAAGAAGCCGATGACCTTGAAGCCGCGGCGCCAGCCGACTTCGTACTCGAGGTTCAGCAGCGCGAGGCGGTCGCCGGACTCCGCCTTGAAGTCGTAGCCATGGACCGATCCGATGCCGCCGACGCTGAAGATCCGCTGCGGCGGCAGCAGGCCGTCGGACCAGCCGCCGATCGCGCGCGCGGCGAACACCTGATGCGGCGACACGGCGACGCGCGTGCGGCCTACGACGATGTGCCGCCGGAAATCGAAGTCGCCGCCGAACGTGCCGCCCGCCGCGATCTCCGACGTCCAGTCGACGCGCCACAATGCCGCCGGCTCGTCGCCCCTCTCCAGATCGTCGAGCCGCACGCCGAACGGCTCCTCGAGCTGATGGCGGCGGTACGACGACTCGAGCGACTCGCGGTCGAAACCGCGGCCGTCGATCGACGCGCCGACGAGGATCGCGTTCAGCCGGCCGTCGATCGCGGCGGCGTTGACGCGAAACGCTTCGTCGCCGCGCCAGAGGCTGAAGTCCGAGGCGACCGCGAGCGGTTCCTCGCGCTCGCCGCGCCACGCGACGAGCGCTTCGACGCGCGGGTGCACGCGGACGGCGGCGTTGATCTGCACGCCGCGCCGCCGGTAGTAATCGCGAAACGTGCGGCGCGCCGCCATCGTGTCGAGGCTCGCGTCGAACGACGACACCTGCCAGCGATCGTCGGTCGCCGTCAGGTCGTGCAGCTCGCCGCCGACGAACACCTTCGTGCGGCCGAAGAGCGGGCGCTCGAAGCCGAGCGCGTAGCCGCCCCGCTCGGACGCCGTCTTGTACGAGAGATGCCCGGCGATGAACGTGTGATTGAACGACGCGTGATCGAAGACCGCGATGCCCATCCCGAGCGACGGCACGAAGCCGTCGACCGGCGTGAACCAGTCCTCGCGCTCGCCGAGATCGGGGACGATCCTGACGCGCGCCCCGGGCTCGCGCAGCCCGACGAGGAGGATGCGCCGCCCGCCGCGATCGACGAGATCGAAGCTGCCGCGGCGCGCGCCGAGATCGTCGGTGCTCGTGATCGTCTGCGGCGTGACGCGCCCGGGCCGCACGGCGCCGCGCGTCTGCCGCAGCACGACGTCGAGCGCCTGCCGCGCGCGGCGGCGGTTGAAGATATCGCCCGCGCGCATCGCGAATTCCTCGGCGAAGGTGCGCGCGAGCTTCTCGTCCACGCCCGAGAACTCGACGCCGTCGATGGCGCCTTCGTCGATCGAGACTGAGAGCGTGCCGGCCGACGGCTCGAACGCCGCTGTCACCCGCGCGAACGTGTAGCCCTCGTCCCGGTAGAGCTCTTCGAGGTGGCGGGCGACGTCCTCGGCCGGCTCCGACAGCGCGGCGCCTTCGCGCGCATGGAGCTCCGCGCGCACGCGCTGTTGGCCGAGCTCGTGAGCGCCCGTGATCGTGACGGTTCGAACGAGCGGCGCCGGTTGGCTCTGCTGAACGGGCGTCTGCGCGGGAGGCTGCGCGCGCACGGCGGACGGCGCGAGAACGAGAACCGACACGCCCGCCGCTGCAGCCGCGCGCCTGATCATTCAGGCGACTGTGACGAACGGCACCTCGAGAAAGTTCCCGCGGTCCACGCGGAAGCACGCCACCTGCGGCGGCTCGGTCCCGAGGCCGACGATGAGATAGAGATGATCGTCGTAGCTCGCCTCGGCCCGATCCGTCTCGGAGGGCCTGGCCGGCGAGCGCGGGTGCGAGTGATAGAAGCCCACGACCTCGAGCCCGCGCGCCCGCGCGTCGCGTCGGCCGTCGAAGTGATCCTTCGGATCGACGACATATCGCCGCCTCGCGTCGTCGGCCGCGTTGCGCGCCGGCCGCGCGGCGACGATGTCGTCCGTCGTGCCGAGCAGCAGCCCGCAGCATTCCTCGGGCGCGGCCGCCCGCGCGTGCGCCACAACGGCGTCAAGCACCCCTCGCCCTAAGCGAATTCCACTCGACGAATTCGTAATTCTTAATTCCTCTAATTCTTGATTTCGCCGTCGAGGTTCTGGACCGCCATCGCAATCCCCATTCCGCCGCCGATGCACAGCGACGCGACGCCGTATGTCTTCTTCTGCGCGCGCAGCGCGTAGACGAGCGTCGTCAACACGCGCGCGCCGCTGGCGCCAATGGGATGGCCGAGCGCGATCGCGCCGCCATGCACGTTGATCCTGGCCGGATCGATGCCGAGCTCGCGCGCGACGGCGACGGATTGGACGGCGAAGGCTTCGTTCAGCTCGAAGAGATCGACGTCGGCGAGCTTCAGCCGCGCGCGCTCGATCACCTTTCGAACCGCGGGCACGGGCCCCATCCCCATGATCATCGGGTCGACGCCCGTCGAGACGTACGCCAGGATCCGCGCGAGCGGCTTGCGTCCGAGCTCGCGCGCCTTGCGTCCCGTGGAGACGACCAGCGCGGCGGCGCCGTCGTTGATGCCCGACGCGTTGCCTGCCGTGACCGTCCCGTCTTTCTTGAACGCCGGCTTCAGCGCGGCGAGCTTCTCCGCGGTCGTGCCGGCTCGCGGATATTCGTCGGTGGCGACGACGACCGGCGCGCCTTTCTTCTGCGGCACCGGCACGCCGACGATCTCCTCCTTGAATCGCCCGTCCGCGATCGCGCGCACCGCGCGCTCCTGGCTCTGCGCGGCGAAGGCGTCCTGATCCGCGCGCGAGATCTTGTAGCGCGACGCAATCTCTTCGGCGGTGACACCCATGTGGCAGCCGCCCATCGCGCACGTCAGCCCCTCGAGCAGCATCGAGTCGATCGCCTCGGCATTGCCCATGCGGTAGCCCCATCGCGCGCCCTTCAGCAGATACGGCGCGTTCGACATCGATTCGGTGCCGCCGGCCATCATCGTGTCGACGTAGCCGACGCGAATCGCTTCGACGGCATGCACGACCGCCTGCAGTCCGGATCCGCACACGCGGTTGACCGTCTCGCCCGGCACCTCGACCGGAACGCCGGCCTTGATCGCGGCCTGGCGCGCGACGTTCATGCCGGCGCCCGCCTGCAGCACGCAGCCCATCACGACGTCGCCCAGATCGGCCGGCCGCACGCCGGCGCGCGCGATCGCTTCGCGGATGACGACGGCGCCGAGATCCACGGCGCTCATGTCCTTGAGCGCGCCGCCGAACGCGCCGATCGGCGTGCGGCACGCGCTGAGGATCACCGCCTCGAAGTCTTTGTCCACGCAATAATTATAGTGCTACGATTTTCGCCGCCTCAGTCTGGAGGACGCATGCACGCGTCCGCGTTCGTCTGATGGAATACACGCGCGGGATCGACTGGCAGGCGCCCGAGCGGAAAGACGCGGACACGACGCCGGACAAGAAGACGACGGATCAGTAGGTGCTCATGAAGAAACGCGTATTCGTCGGAACATGTGCGGCGCTGGCGGCCGCGGTCGGCCTCGCGGCGCAGGCTCCGAATCTGCAGGCGACGATTCCGTTCGACGCGGCGGTGCGCACCGCCACGCTGCCGAACGGCCTCAAGTACTTCGTGCGCCAGAACAGCCGGCCGGCAAAGCGGCTTTCGCTGCGGCTCGCCGTCAAGGCGGGATCGCTGTTCGAGGCCGACGATCAGCAGGGCCTCGCGCACCTGATCGAGCACATGGCGTTCAACGGCAGCGCGCACTTCAAGCCGGGCGAGCTCGTGTCGTACTTCGAGTCGATCGGCGCGCGGCTCGGGCCGCACGTCAATGCCTACACGAGCTTCGACGAGACGGTCTACATGCTCGACGTGCCGAGCGACAAGCCGGAGGTCGTCGAGAAGGCCGTCACGGCGCTCGCCGATTTCGCCGGCGGGCTCTCGCTGACGAAGGAAGAGGTCGACAAGGAGCGCGGCGTCGTGATCGAGGAATGGCGCGGCGGCCTCGGCGCCGGATCGCGCATTCGCGACAAGCAGTTCCCCGTCCTCTTCTACCGGTCGCGCTACGCCGAACGGCTGCCGATCGGCAAGCCCGACATCATCCGCAACGCGCCCGTTGCGCGGCTGCGCGCCTTCTACGACACGTGGTACCGCCCGGATCGGATCGCGGTGGTCGCCGTCGGCGACGCCGATCCGCAGCAGATCGAGCAGACGATCAAAACGGCGTTCACGCCGCTGACGGCGCGCGCGCCAGCCGCCGAGCCGCCGGACCGCCGCGTGCCGCTGCACGAGCAGGCGCTCGCGAGCGTCGTCACCGATCCGGAGCTGACGCGATCGAGCGTCGAGATCGTCCGCAAGCGGCCGCGCGAGGGGGAGCAGACGGTCGGCGACTACCGCCGCGATCTGATCGCGCGCACGATCGATCACATGATGGACGAGCGCTTCAGCGAGCTGGAGCGGAAGCCGGATGCGAAGTTCCTGAGCGCGAACGTCAGCAACGGCAGCCTGAGCCGCGACGTCGCCGCGTTCTCGATGGAGGCGCGCGTCGAGGACGGCAAGCTCGAGGACGGCGTGGCGATGCTCGCCACCGAAGCGCTGCGCGTGCGGGAGTTCGGGTTCGGCGCCTCTGAGCTCGATCGCGCGAAGGCGTGGATGAAGGCGTTCTACGAGCGCGCCTACACGGAGCGCGACAAGACCGAGAGCGGATCGTTCGCGCAGGAGTACATCAGCTACTTCCTCAACGACGAGCCGAGCCCGGGCATCGAGTACGAGTACAAGCTGGTTGGCCAGCTGCTGCCGACGATCACCGACGCCGACGCGTCGGCGCTCGCGCGCGCGCTGCTCAAGGACGACAGCCGCGTCATCCTCGCGACGATGCCGCAGAAGAGCGGCGTGAAGGTGCCGACCGACGCGGAGCTGCAGGCGGCGATCGCGGCCGCCTCGACGACGCGCGTGACGCCGTGGACCGACACCGGCGCGAGCCGCGCGCTCATGGAGAAGGCGCCGAGCGGCGGCGCCGTGACGTCGAAGCGCACGGTCGACGACGTCGGCGTCACGATCGTCCGCTTCGCCAACGGCGTCGAGGCGTGGCTCAAGCCGACCGATTTCAAGAACGATCAGATTCTCTTCACGCTGAACGCGATGGGCGGCTCGTCGCTCGCGCCGCCCGCCGACTACCTCGACGCGTCGATGGCGACCGCGCTCGTCAGCGCGGCCGGCGCCGGCGGCCTCAAGGCGATCGATCTGCAGAAGGTGCTCACCGGCAAGCTGGTGTCGGCGCGGCCCTACATCGCGCTGTCGCAGGACGGCGTCTCGGGCAGCGCGCCGCCGGCGCAGCTCGAGACCGCGCTGCAGCTCCTCTACCAGGAGATCACGGCGCCGGGCGACGATGCGGACGCGTTCGCGCTGCTGAAGAAGCAGCTCGACGCCGCGGTCGCGAACCGCGGGAGATCTCCGGGCCAGATCTTCGGCGAGAAGCTCGCCGAGGTGAACACGTCGAACCACTACACCGCGCAGCCGCTGACGCCCGAACGCGTCGCCTCGCTCAACCGCGAGAAGATGATCGCGTTCTACCGCGAGCGGTTCGCGAACGCCGCCGACTTCACCTTCTTCATGGTGGGCGCGTTCAAGCTCGACGAGGCGATTCCGCTCCTCGCGGAGTACGTCGGCACGCTGCCGTCGACCGGCAAGAAGACGTCGACCTACAAGGACGTCGGGCTGCGCTTCCCGACCGAGGTCAGGAAAGCGAAGGTCGAGGCCGGGCGCGAGCCGCGCGGGCAGTCGGTCATCAGCTTCTTTGCCGATCCGTCGATCGATCCGCAGGAGCAGGAATACGTGATCGCGGCGAACACGGTGCTCGACATCGCGCTGCGCGACATCCTGCGCGAGGATCTCGGCCAGACCTACACGGTGCAGGTGGGCCTCTCGCAGCCGCTGCCGCAGCGCGGCGCGGGCCACATCCAGATCCGGTTCGGCGCCGCCCCCGAGAATCTCGACGCGATGATCGCGCGCACGCTGCAGGAGATCGCGCGCCTGCAGAAAGAGGGGCCGTCGGTCGATCTCACCAACCGCGCGAAGGAATCGGCGCGCCGCGGCTACGAGACGGCGCTGCGGACCAACGACTACTGGCTCGGACGCCTGCAGACGATCCAGGCCTACGACCGCGATCCGGCCGAGATCCTCACGCGGCCGAAGCGGATCGACGCGGTGACGCCGCAGGTGCTCCAGGAGACCTTCAAGAAGTACTTCCCCGCCGATCGGATGACGATCGTCACGCTCGTGCCGGCGGCGGCGCCGTAGCGCGGCGAGCAAGGAACGGCGGCCGTGCTGAACGACCTGCGCCATGCCGCGCGCGTGCTGCTCCAGGACAAGGCCTGGACGCTCGTCGTCGTGCTGTCGGTCGCGCTCGGCATCGGCGCGAACATCGCGCTCTTCAACGCGGTGAACGGTCTGGTGTTCAAGACGCTCGACGGCGTCGAGCGGTCCGATGCGCTCGTGCGCGTGAAGTGGGTCGGCCGCAACGACATGGTGAACGACTCGAGCGACTACGAGCGGCCGCGCACGGACGCGGCCGGCCGCGAGATCCGCGCGACGTTCTCCTACCCGATGTTCGACGAGCTGCGCGCCGCGAGCGCGCCGACGCTCGTCGGGCTGGCCGCGGGCGCGCCTCGCTTCCAGTGCAGCTTCGCCGTCGAGGGGCAGCCGGCCGAGATCGTGACGGCGTTCGAGGCGTCCGGCAATTTCTTCCAGCTGCTCGGCGTGCCGGCGCTCGTCGGCCGCACCTTCCTTCCCGCGGACGATACGTCGTCGGCCGCGCCCGTCGTGGTCCTCAGCGAGGGCTTCTGGAAGCGGCGCTTCGGCGGCAACACGAACGTGCTCGGCACGGTCGTGCACGTCAACGACGTCGCCGTGACGATCGTCGGCGTGGCGCCGGCGCGCTTCACCGGAATTCAGAAGGCCGTGGCGACGGCGCCGGACATCACGCTGCCGCTCGCGCTCGATCCTCGTCTCGACGACTCGAAGCGGATGCAGCAGGCGACGTTCTGGTGGCTGCAGGTATTCGGACGCCTTCGGCCCGGCGTCACGGCGGCGCAGGTACAAGGCAGCCTCGACGGCGTCTTCCAGCACGCCGCACGCGCCGGATGGGACGCGTTCTACGCGTCGCTCACCGACGCCGAGCGCACTGTCTCGGAGGCGCGCAATCGCACGGCGGTGCCGCATCTGCACGTGGACTCGGCGGCGCACGGCATCTACGACGCGTCGCTCGGCGATCTCCAGTCGGTCGCGCTCGTCAGCATCGTCGTCGCCGTGCTGCTGCTGATCGTCTGCGCGAACGTCGCGAACCTGCTCCTGGCGCGCGCGACGACCAGGCGCAAGGAACTGTCGGTGCGGCTGTCGCTCGGCGCGTCGCGATGGCGGCTCATCCGCCAACTGTTGACCGAGAGCGTGCTGCTCGCGGCAGCGGGCGGCGCCGCCGGCGCGGCGGCCGGCGCGTGGAGCGGACCGCTGCTGAAGCTGCCGGCGTCGATCGCGGCTTTCGACTGGCGCGTGTTCGCGTTCGCGGCCGCGCTCACCTTCGTGACCGGCCTGATCTTCGGCATCGTCCCCGCGCTGCGCGCCACGCGCCTCGACGTGAACGCCGCGCTCAACGAGAACAGCCGCGGCGCGACGGCGGCGCGCTCGACGCTGTCGAAGGCGCTCCTGGTCGCGCAGGTGGCGATGTCGCTCGCGCTGCTCGTCGGCGCCGGCCTGTTCCTCGACACGCTGCGCAACCTTCGGAGCGTCGACGTCGGCTTCGACAGCATGAACCTGATGATCTTCCGCATCGCGCCCGGGCTCGCACGCTACGACAAGGCGCGCGCGGCGGCGCTCTACCGCGACGTGCGGCAGCGGCTCGCGGCGATTCCAGGCGTGCGCGGCGCCAGCATGTCGCAGCCGGCGCTGCTGAGCGGCGGCGTCAGCTCCACCGACGTCTTCTTCGAAGGCGTCGACTACGCGAACGCGCCGCGTGACGGCAGCCGTGTGCGCGGCAGCCTTCTCAATCAGGTCACGGTGTCGCCGAGCTTCTTCGCAACGCTCGGCATCCCGCTCGTCGCCGGCCGCATGCTCACCGATCGCGACGATCTCCAGGCGCCGCGCGTCGTCCTGATCAACCAGACGGCGGCGCGGACCTACTTCCCTGCCTCGAACCCGATCGGCCGGCGGTACGGCAACCTGCTCGAGAAGCGGACCCAGACCGAGATCGTCGGCGTCGTCGGCGACACGAAGTACAACAGCCTTCGCGAGGCGCCGCCGCCGACGCTGTACGTCCCCATCGGGCAGCGTCAGTGGCCGTCGATGGCGGTGGAGGTGCGGACCGCGTCGGACCCGGCGTCCTACATCAGCGCCGTACGCGAGGCGGTGCGCGGCATCGATCCGAATCTCCCGCTGATGAACATGACGACGCAGGCGGAGGCCATCGAAGGGCGCCTGGCGCAGGAGCGGCTGTTCGCGCAGGCGTACGCGGTGTTCGGGCTGCTCGCGCTGATCGTGGCGTCGGTCGGCCTCTTCGGCCTGATGTCCTACAACGTCGCGCGGCGCACGAACGAGATCGGCGTCCGCATGGCGCTCGGCGCGCGGCGCGGCGACGTCGTTTCGATGGTCATGCGCGAGTCGATGGCCATGGTCGCCGCCGGCATCGCCATCGGCCTCGGCGGCACGGTCGTCGCGGGACGTCTCGTGGCGTCGCTGCTGTTCGGTCTCTCGCCGACCGATCCGCCGACGATCGCGGGGGCGATGGCCGTGATGCTCGCCGTCTCGGCGATCGCCGGCTACCTGCCGGCCCGGCGCGCTTCGCGTCTCGATCCGATGGCGGCACTGCGCTGCGAGTAAATTACGCCCGCGGAAGGGTGGCGCGCCAGCGGGCCGCCTCGCTGAATACTTCCACGAGACGATCCCCATCCGGGAGATCGTCGCGAAGCTGCAGCAGAACGGCGATCAGGCTATCGAGTGCGGGGCCAAGTTCGTCGGCGTTCGTCGCGGCGATGTCGCGCCAGATGTCGGGCGGACTCGACGCGAGCCGCGTCGTATCGGCGAGACCGCGGCCGGCGAGCGCGAGACCGTCGGCGCCGACCGCGCTGCCGACGACCTGCATCAGCGCGCTCGCCGTCAGCTGCGGCAGATGGCTCAGAAACGCGAGCATCCGATCGTGCTGGTCCGCGGCGACGATGCGCGGCTCGGCGCCGAGCGCGCGGACGAAGGCGGTCAGCTTCTCGAGCGCGCCGTCGCGC
>Ga0075425_100000741_pt1 | contig 31040 bp, 25 predicted proteins | sample SoiMethybrSBSTD4_FD_75300 | JGI IMG/M metagenome (GOLD analysis project Ga0075425, IMG submission 75300) | Bulk soil microbial communities from a Populus tree surrounding site in Tennessee, USA - Soil MetaG P. TD hybrid SBSTD4 | ecosystem: Environmental > Terrestrial > Soil > Tree plantation... | reverse complement strand
GCCGTTCCTCTCGATGATGAACGTCCGCTTCGCGATCGCGAAGCGGACGTTCATCATCGAGAGGAACGGCTTCGACAGATCGTCGACGCGGTTGAAGAAGACCGGCTGGTGCGTACACCAGGCGCGATACGTTTCGGCCCAGTCGCGCAGCGTCATCGCCTCGTAGCCGCGCACGTCCTCGAGGCCGTAGAGCGCGCTCGTGCCGGGGATCAGCGCGAAGCCCGCACCGACGACGCGAAACGGCTCGCGCACGTTTTTCAGCGGCTCGAACAGCGGGACCGGCGGATACGCGGCGTCGCTGTCGTACGACTCCCACATGCCGGCCTCGCTCGTGAAGCGTTGCGCGAGAAGGAGAACGACGAGCAGCGGTACGACGATCTTTACGCGCGCGACGAGCGCGATGGCGATCGCCAGTCCGACCAGTTCCGCGGCGATCGTGTAACGGCCCCACGTCGCGGGGCCGTCGAGGATCGTCCATGCGTGGCGGATCCACCACGTGCCGAGTGCGAGCGCGACGCAAACCGCGGCGAGGATCGTCGCGGCGGCGAAGCGATCGTTCTCGCGCAGCACGTGCTCGAGGCCGAGCGCGGCGAGAACGACGAGACAGAACGCGGCGCCGAACGCGAGACGCTCGTGCAGCGCGACGTCGACGAGCGGCAGTTTGCGAAAGAGCGAAGACACCGGCCCCCACTCCGCGCCCGCGAGCAGGCAGAACGCGGCGAGCGCACCGAAGAACCACGTCGCACGCGATCGTGCGCGAAGGAACGCGTAGGGCGCGAAGGCGAGAACGATGCTGCCCGCCGCCGCGGTCTCGCCCTTCAGATCCTGCATCGCCGGACTCTTCACGAGCCGGAGATGGAGAAACGGGAAGGCATCGGTCGCGAGACGCACGATCACGTCCGCGGACGATGCGCCGGGCGCGTTATCCGAAAAGATGGCACTTCGCCACGCGATCTCCGCGGTTTGCGGAATCGCATCGACGATCGGCAGCAGATAGATCGCGCAGAGCGCAAGTGCGACGGCCGCCGCGGCTACTGCGATCGCGGCAGAAGTCCATCGCCGCGTTTGCAGCCAGAGGAACGCGCCGTACAGCGCGCCGATCGCGATCACGTGCAGCGCGGACTCGGGATGCCCGCCGAGAAGGACGAGCGTGAAGCCGGTCGTCAGCAACGCGAACGACGCGACGCTCGGCTGATGCACGACGCGATGCGTCGCGACGAGGACGAAGGGCAGCAGCGCCCAGCAGATGCCGAGGGGCCAGAGGACGTAACTGAAGATCGCGCTGGAGCACATCCATGCGGCGCCGGCGAAGAGCGCGACGGTCTCGCGGCAATCGAGCTCGCGCGCGAACGCGAATGCGGATGCCGCCGCAAGGAAAAACGTAATCGCGGCGGTGAACGTGAAGCTGATCGCGGCGGGCAGCAAACACGCGATCAGCGTGAACGGACTGTACGGCGCGGACTGCGCAGAGCCCGCGAGGATGTCGCCGCACAGAATGAACGGATTCCATAGCGGCCACTCTCCTCGGCTGAACGACTCCCGCACGACGTGGCGCCACGGAATCATCTGCGTGTAAATGTCGGTCGCGGCGGGATTGTGCGGATCGCCGACGCCGTACGCCGCGCGCAGATCGGAGAGCGGCGGATCCTGATACGTGAATCCGAGCGGTGCGTACACGCGATCCTGGATCAGCGCGATGCCGGTGAAAACGAACGGCAGAAAGAAGAGGACGATGCGCGCGTTGCGTCCCGCCGGCCGCACGAAGCGCTGCATCAGCCACAGCAGTACGAGCGCGGTCGCGGCGTAGAGGAAGAGAAGCATCGGAGGCGCGAGGATATCGGAGTGCTGAGTGCTGAGTGCTGGGTTCTGAGTCGCACAGTCGCACAGTCTCAGAGTCTTACAGTCTCAGCGAAAAGCTCTGTGAGACCGTGCGACGGTGAGACTGTGCGACTTCTTTCGGGCTCGTCTTTTGCCTCGCGTTCAAGCGAAGGAGATTTCTGATGCGCAAGCTTTTTCTGCATCGCCCTGGCGGCGCTCGCCGCGTGCAATCGCGATCGCGTGGAGACGAACAACGCGACGACGGACACGGCCTCGACGTCGACGACTTATGCGACGAGCGATACGGCGACGACGACCGCGCCGGTCGCGGTCAGCGGGACGGACGTCGTGACGCCGACCGATACGAGCTCGACACTCGTCACGCCGACGACGACAACCGCGCAGGTAGCTTCACCGACGGAGACGACGGCGACGGTGCTGAAGACGGACACGACCACGACGAAGGCGACTACCAGTAACCCGCCTCGCCGCTGAACATCACCTCGTACACGCGCCGCGCCCAGCTTCGCTTGCCGAACTCGACGCGTTTCCCATTCGCGTCCTGCATCAACCACTCTTTGATCGGCAGCGTGAAGCCGGTCTTCCGCCGTTTGCGCACGTCATGCGGCAGCGGCGGACGCGGCGCGTTCGCGAGGATCTGCTTCCCGCGCTCGCGCCGCGTGACGAGCACCGGCGCGAGCTTCTTCAGCAGATGCGCGTCGACGAGCGGTACGCGCACCTCGAGCGAGTGGGCCATGCTCGCCCAGTCCATGTCGCGCAGCAGTTGATTGCGCAGATACAACGACGACTCCAGCGCCGCGACGCGCGCGTACGGATTGCCCGGATCGGGCGTGACCGCGCGCTCGATCACCTCGAGGATGTTCAATCGAAGCAGTCCTTCTTCCGCGAGCTCGCGGCCCATCACGTCCGGCAGTTCCGACGCGAGAAACCGTCCGCGCTTCACGAGATACGCGCCCGCGTACGACGAGCCGTAGCGAACGATGTCGCCCATCTTCGGGCTGACGTGACGACTTCTCTTCGCAAGCGCGCGATTCAATCGATACACGCCTTCGCCGAGAACGGGAACGCGCGAGAGGACGCGGGTGAACGGCATCCATCGCGGGATGTCGCGGAACGACGTGTAGCCGCCGAACAATTCGTCGCCGCCGGTTCCCGACAGCGCAACCTTCAGCCCGAAATCCGCCGCGACTTTGCTGACGAAGTAGCTGTTCAATCCATCCACCGTCGGCTGATCCATCGCCGCGAAAATCCTCGGCAGCTCCGCTTTGAATTCTTCGAGCGTGAGATCGCGAATCGCGTGCGGCACGCCGTACTGCGTCGCGACCATCGACGCGAGCGGCGCCTCGTCGTTGTCGCGCCCGCGATACTCCGCGAAGCGCATCGTCATCGTCTGCAGATCCGTCGCGCCCGATTCGCGCGCGAGCGCCACGACCGCGCTCGAGTCGATGCCCGCCGAAAGGAACGCGCCGACGGGAACGTCGGCAACCATGTGATAGCGAACCGATTCGAGCACCGCGTCGTGAACTCGCTCCTGCCGTTCGGTGTCGCTCACGTCGATATGCGCTTCGACTCCGTCCCGCAGCGTCGCCGCGATCGAGAAGTACTGCACCGGCTCGTGCACGCCGTTCGCGTCGACGTGCGCGTATGAGCCCGCGGGCAGCGCGCGAATCGCGCGATACATCGTGAACGGCTCCGGCACCGTGCCGCGCAGGAAGAATCCCGCCGCGGCGGCGGGATCGAATCGCCGGTCGACGCGGCCGCCCGCGATCAGCGCCTTCACCTGCGATGCGATGCGAATCGTGTGGCCGTCGTCCGCGTAATAAAGCGGCTTGATGCCGTACGGATCGCGCGCGAGCAGCATGCGTTTCCGCCGCGCGTCCCACAGCGCGAGCGCGAACATGCCGCGCAACTCGCCGAGCATCGCCTCGCCCTGCTCCTCGTACAACGCGAGCATCACCTCGGTGTCCGAATGCGATCGGAAGGCAATGCCCTTCGATTCGAGCCGCGCCCGCAGCTCGCGAAAGTTGTAGATCTCGCCGTTGAAGATGATGACGTTCTCATCGCGATGCATCGGCTGCGCGCCGGCGGGCGAGAGGTCGATGATCGCCAGACGGCGATGCGCGAGTCCGACGCGCTCGTCGGACGCAATCCAGAGGTCCGCGGCATCGGGCCCCCGCGAGCGCATGCACTCGCGCGAGACCGTCAGCTCATCGCGATCGACGTTCGGCGCGTCGTCCGCGTACGCGAAGATGCCGTTGATGCCGCACATCTCGCGAATAGTAGTTGGTAGTTAGTAGTTGGTAGGTGGTGGCAAGTGCCGGCAGAATCGGGACCAACTACTAACTACCAACTACTACTCGGCCCGCAACGCCTCTACCGGCTCCATCGCGGCCGCGCGTTGCGCGGGGAGCACGCCCGCGGCGAGGCCGATCGCGATCGCGACGGCTTCCGCGAGCAGCGCGAACCACCACGGCGTGCTCACGGGGAGTCCGGGCACGATCACGGTCAGGAGTTGCGCGATGAGTACGCCGAGCGCGAGGCCGCCTGCGCCGCCGAGCGCGGCGAGCAGCGCGGCTTCGCCGAGAAAGAGCGCGAGCACCTGTTTCCGTTGCGTGCCGATCGCGCGCAGCAGTCCGATCTCCGACGTTCGCTCCGACACTGCGATGGTCATGATCGTGAGGATGCCGACGCCGCCGACGAGCAGCGAAACGCTGCCCAGCGCACCGACCGCGAACGTCAGCACATTGAGCACCGAGCCGAGGACGTCGAGCATGTTTTTCTGCGTGACGATCGTGATGTCGTCGCGTCCGTGTCGCGCGGCCATCACGCGATGGATCTCCGCGACCACGTTTTCCACCGGCACCTCGGGGTCGTACGTGACGTGAAAGCCGGCGAGGCCATCGCGGTTGTAGAGCTCCAGCCCGCGCGCGACGGGGATGAAGACGGAGTCGTCGAGGTCCATGCCGAGGAACTGGCCCTTCGATTCCATGACGCCGATGACGCGGAAACGGCGGCCGCCGATGTCGATGCGCCGGCCGAGCGGATTCTCGTTGCCGAACAGCTCGCGCTTCGTCGTCGAGCCAAGCACCGCGAGCGGTCGCGGTGCGCGCAGATCTTCGGGTCCGATGAACTGGCCCGCCGCGATCTGCATGTGACCGACCTGCGGCCACGCGGAGCTGACGCCGTAGACGTTCACGCGGCGATGCCGTCCGCCCGCGGAGACTTCCGCATTGCCGTCGATCGTCGGATTCGTCGTGATCACGTGCGGCACGTTGCGCACCGCGATCGCGTCCTCGATCGTGACCGGCCGCGTCGATCCGAACACGCCGATCGATGCGCCGGCGGTCGTGACGCGTCCCGGCGAAACGATGAGCAGGTTCGTGCCGAACTGCGAGAACTCGGCGAGTACGAACTCACGCGTGCCCTGTCCGATCGACGTCAGAAGAATCACCGCCGCGATGCCGACGGCGATGCCGAGCGACGCGAGCACGGTGCGCAGCCGATGCGAGATCAGCGAGCCGAAGGTGAGGCGGAGGAAATCGCGCGTGCGCATAACGTCATCTCTTCGCAAGCGCGAGGGCGGGCTCGAGCTGCGCCGCGCGTCGCGCGGGGAGCACACTGAAAAGGATTCCCGTCACGAGCGCCATCACGATCGCGGCGATGACAGCCCACAGCGGCGCGAAGGCGGGAATCGCGGGATAAATCTTCCGCACCGCGAAACTTCCGAGCATGCCGAGGATGAGTCCGACCACGCCGCCGACGGCTGACAGCAGCGCCGCTTCGGCGAAAAAGAGGACACGAATCTGCGCCGGCGACGCGCCGAGCGCTTTCAAAAGGCCGACTTCGTTCGTGCGCTGCGAAACGACGATCAGCATCACGTTCATGATCAGGATGCCCGCGACCGCGAGACTGATCGAGGCGATGCCGCCGAGCGCGAACGTCAGCGCGACGAGCACGCGATCGAATGTGCTCGACACCGCATCCTCGGTCAGCACCGTGATGTCGTTCTCGCCGCCGTGGCGCTCGCGGATCGTGCGGCGGATGTCGAGTCGCACGCGCTCCGCATCCTCGCGCCGCTCCGTTTCGACGACGACGCGCAGCAGCGAGGGAAGGTTGAAGAGGACCTGTGCCGAGGCGACGGGCATCACGACCAATTCATCGATGTCGATGCCGAGCATCTGACCGCGCTCGCCGAGAACGCCGATCACGCGGAAGCGGCGGTCGCCGATGCGCACCCATTCGCCGACGGGCGAGCGCGTGCCGAAGAGCTCTTTGCTCACGTTCGATCCGATCACGCAGATCCACGTGGCGCGGCGAGGGTCCTGCTGCGGAAGGAACTGTCCCTGCCCGACGCTCAGCTGCCACAGCTTCTGAAAGTCGGCGCTCGCGCCGACGACCGGGACGTCGCGGCGACGCCCGTTCGCCTGGATCTCGCCCGACGCGAGGTTGAACGGAGTGACCGCGACGACGCCGCGAATGCGCCGCAGCGAGAGCGCGTCGTCGAGCGTGAGCGGCCGCGGAATGCGTCCGGAGAGGATACCGGCCGGACCGCCCGCGGTCTCGGAGCGACCGGGGAGAATGGCGATGATGTTCGTGCCGAGGCGCTCGAACTGATTGCGAACGTAACGGCGCGCGCCTTCGCCGAGCGAAGTGAGCACGACCACCGCCGCGACGCCGATGGCCATCGCGAACACGACCAGCAGCGTGCGCCCGCGATGCGCGTTGAGCGCGCGCCACGCGAAGCGGAGGACGTCGCGGGGTCTCATGTTTTCGTCATCCTGAGCGAAGCGAAGGACCTCTTTTTGCGAAACGTTGGCGACGAAGAGTTCCTTCGCTTCGCTCAGGATGACGAATCCGAATGTAGTTGGCCATCCACCATCCGAATCTGCCGCCGCGCGCGGCCGCCGAGAATCGGGTCGTGTGTGACGAGGATCATCGCGACGCCGCGCGTCGTCAGCGCTTCGAGAAGGGTGATCACTTCGCGGCCCGTGGTCTGGTCGAGATTGCCGGTCGGCTCGTCGGCGAGGATCGCGGCGGGATTCATCACCATCGCGCGGGCGATCGCGACGCGCTGGCGCTCGCCGCCGGAGAGCTGATCGGGACGATGATGCGCGCGTTTCGCGATGCCGAACTCGTCGAGCAGTTGCTTCACGACGGGCTCGCGCTCGTCGGGAGCGGTGCCCGCGAGAACGAGCGGCAGCTCGACGTTCTGCGCGGCGGTGAGCCGCGGCACGAGATGAAAGAACTGAAAAACGAAGCCAATCTTTTCGCGGCGGACGCGCGATTGCTGCTCGTCATTGAGCGCGGTGACGTCTTCGCTGTCGAGGCGATAAGTGCCCGACGTCGGGCGATCGAGCAACCCGATGATGTTCAACAGCGTCGACTTGCCGGAGCCGGACGGTCCCATCACGGAAACGTATTCGCCGGCATCGATGTGCAGGCTCACGTCGCGCAGCGCATAAACGACGGAGTCGCCGACGGGAAAGCTGCGCTCGATGCGATCGAGACTGATCATCGCCGTTTCGGCGCTTCGGGAATCGCCTTCGCGCCGGCCTCGACGCCCGCGCGCTCGACGGAGACGACGACCTTCTGCCCCGAGGTGAGGCCGCCGCGCACTTCGGTGTGCTCCCAGTTCGCGATGCCGGTCTCGATCTTCTGCTCGCGCAGGCGTCCGTTTTCGTATACGAGGACGACGTTGCCTTCGCGAATGGCGGGCGTCGGCACGCGTACGACGTCGTCGCGGCGATCGACTTCGATCTCGGTATCGGCGCTGTAGCCGGCGAGCAGTTCTTTGATGTCGGCGGGATTCAGGAGCTCGACTTCGACGTCGACCGTGCGCGCCTGCTTCTCGAGATCGACGACGTACGGCGCGATGCGTCGCACGCGCGCGGGGAATCGCCGGCCGGGCAACGCTTCGATCGTGATGACGGCCGGCTGGCCGGCGCGCACGCGCGCGACGTCGACCTCGTCGATCGGCGCGGTCACGTACATGCAGCGATCGTCGATCAGATCGACGGCGGGCGGCGTCGGAATGCCCGGCGGCGACGGCGTCGTGAATTCGCCCTTTTCGCCGGTGATCTTGGCGATGACTCCCGCAAACGGCGCGCGCAGAACGCTCCGCTTCAACGTCGCGCGCGCGAGCTGCGCACCGGCGCGGCTGCGCTGCACGTCCGCACTCGCTGCGTTGCACGCCGAGCGCGCGGACTTCGCCGCGGACTGCGCGCGGTCGAGCTGATCGTCGGGAAGAAGTCCATCGCCGTGCAGTTTGCGCGCACGCTCCGCCTCGCGTCCCGCAACATTCGCCTGCTCGCACGCCTCCTCGGCGCGCATCGATGCCGTTCGGGTCTGTTCATCCGCGACGCGCGCCTGCGCGGCGGTGTCCTCGCTCCACACTTCGAGCAGGACCTGACCTTCTTCGACGCGTTGCCCTTCTTTCACCGGCAGCGCGGCGATCTGTCCGCCCGCGGCCGGCGCGAGCTTCGCGCGACGACACGCGTTGACCGTTCCCGCGCGCGTGTTCGCGATCGTCTTCGCAATCGATCCGCGATCGACGTCGCCGAGGACGACCTCGACGGGCTTCGTCCGCGTGCTGCGCCACACGACGATCGCGATGATCGCGATGGCGACGAGAAGGAGCGCCAGACGGCGAATTCGCATCTACTTCTTTGGCAGCATGTAGACGACTTCGCCGCGCTTCGACATGCCGAGGTCCTCGCGTGCGATGCGCTCGACGGCGTAGGAGGACTTGCGCGCGCTCTCGACTTCGGCCCGCAGCCGCGCGTTCTCCTGCTCGAGGCGCGCGATGTCGGACTTGAGCGTCGTGACGCGCGTCCGCGCCTCGCCGATGCCGCGATCGCTGAAGACGAACGAGGCGAGGAAGATCAGGGTGAGGACGCCCGAAAGCAACACGACCGCGCGCAGGGTGACCTGCGTCGCGCGGCGCGGATCGTGCGTGGAGACCGACGGCATTGTGGCAACAGTATAATTCCGCCGTGAAGCGCGATTCCGCATCGAATCCACTCACCGAACGGTACGCCTCACGGGAGATGTCGTACCTCTTCTCCTCCAACTTCAAATTTCGGACGTGGCGGAAGCTGTGGGTCGCGCTCGCGGAGGCGGAGCGCGAGCTCGGTCTTCCGATCAGCGACGCGCAGATCGCGGAGCTGAAGGCGAACCTCGAGACCATCAATTACGAGGACGCCGAGCGGCGCGAGCGCGAGATCCGTCACGACGTGATGTCGCACATCTACGCCTACGGTCTCCAGGCTCCCTCCGCGAAGGGCATCATCCACCTCGGCGCCACGTCCGCGTTCGTCACCGACAACACGGACATCCTGCAGATGCACGAGGGCCTGCGGATCATGCGCGGGCGGCTCGTAAATCTGATGGCGAAGCTGCGCGACTTCGCGTGGCAGTGGCGGGCGACGCCGTGCCTCGCGTTCACGCACTTTCAGCCGGCGCAGCTCACGACGGTCGGCAAACGCGCGACGCTCTGGGTGCACGATCTTCTGCTCGACTATCGCGATCTCGTCTTCCGCGAGTCGCAGCTCGCGCTCCTCGGCGTCAAGGGCGCGACCGGAACGCAGGCGTCGTTCCTCAATCTGTTCGACGGCGACGAGTCGAAGGTGAATCGACTCGAGCAGCTGGTTGCGGAAAAAATGGGATTGCGGCGAAGCTATCCGGTTTCGGGACAGACGTACTCGCGCAAGGTCGACTCGCAGGTCGTGAACGCGCTCGGCGGCTTCGCGCAGTCGGCGTCGAAGTTCGCGTACGACATGCGACTGCTGCAGCACCTGCGCGAGATCGAGGAGCCGTTCGAGGAAGAGCAGGTCGGCAGCTCGGCGATGGCGTACAAACGCAATCCGATGCGTGCGGAACGCATCGACGCGCTGTCGCGGCATCTCATCATCAATGCGTTGAATCCGGCGATGACCGCGGCGACGCAGTGGTTCGAGCGGACGCTCGACGACTCCGCGAATCGCCGCATCGCGATCCCCGAGGCGTTCCTCGCGGCGGATGCGATCGCGCTGATTTACGACAACGTCGCGAGCGGTCTCGTCGTGCACGAGGAAGTGATCGCGGTGAACGTGCGGCGCGAGCTGCCGTTCCTCATGACCGAGAATCTGATGATGGAAGGGACGCGCCGCGGCGGCGATCGTCAGGTGCTGCACGAGCGCGTGCGCATTCACTCGCAGGCCGCGGCGGATGCGATGAAAAGCGGCGCGGCGTCGAACGATCTCTTCGATCGCATCGCGAACGACGCGCTGTTCGGCATCGATCGCGCGGCCATCGAATCGATCGCGCGGCCCGAGAATTACACCGGACTCGCGAAGCAGCAGACGGAGCGGTTCCTGATCGAAGACGTCGATCCCGTGCTCGACTCGGAGCGCGAGCACATTCGCGCCGAGGCGGGCGAGGTGCGCGTGTGAGGAAACGAATCGCGGCGCTGTCGTTTGCAGCCGCGGTGGTTTATGGCTGCGCGTCGAGCACGCCTCCTCCCGCGGTCGCGAACGAGATCCTGAGCGGCGTCGCCAGCTGGTACGGCGAGGAGTTCGCGGGACGCACGACCGCGAACGGCGAGATTTTCGATCCGCTGCTGCTCACGGCCGCGCATCGCACGCTGCCGTTCGGCACGATCGTCGACGTCACGAATCCGAAGACGAATCAAACGGTGCGCGTGCGCGTGAACGATCGCGGGCCGTACATCGGCAATCGCGTGATCGATCTGTCGTACGCCGCGGCGCAGCAGATCGGGCTGATCGATCCGGGGATCGGCGAGGTTCAGATCCACGTCATCGAAATTGGCCGCGGCGATCGCGAGCCGCCCGCGCCGTTCTCGGTGACCGTTGCCGAAGCGCCGAAGACCGCGCCGCAGGTTGCGGCGGGGGATGCGCCCGCGGTGCCGTTCCCGATTCCTGTCACTCCTGAAGCCACGCCCGAACCACCGAAACAGGTCGCGGAAAACGGGACCGCGATCGTGCAGCCGCCCGCTCCCGAGCCGCCGAAACCGCGCGCTCACGGCGGCTTCGTGGTTCAGGTGGGCGCGTTTTCAGTGGAAGCGAACGCGAAGCTGTTGATGGAGCGGCTGGCGCGAATCGGTCAGGAAGCGTTCGTCGATTCGGGCGAATTGTGGCGCGTGCGCATCGGTCCGTTCGCGACGAGGGACGCGGCGATGAAGACGCGCGCGACCCTCGAGGCGAACGGCATTTCGGCGATCATCGTGAACGAGTAGGACAGACACTCATGTCTGTCCGGACAGGCAGGAGTGCCTGTCCTAAATCAGCAGTTCCGCGCCGCTGAAGAAGAACGCGATCTCGATCGCGGCGTTTTCATCCGAGTCCGAGCCGTGGATGGCGTTCTGCTCGATCGACTCGCCGAAGTCCTTGCGGATCGTACCGGCGTCCGCCTTCGCGGGATCGGTCGCGCCCATGACTTCGCGGAGGTGCTTCACGGCGTTGTCGCGCTCGAGCGCGGCGACGTAGACCGGGCCGGAGGTCATGTACTCGACGAGGCTGCCGAAGAACGGACGCTCGCGGTGCACGGAGTAGAAGCCCTGCGCCTGCGCTTTGGTGAGACCGGCTTTTTTGAGGCCGAGAATGCGGAAGCCTTCGGACTCGAGACGGCTGATGATCTTCCCGAAATTGCCTTTGCGGACGGAGTCTGGCTTGACGATGGTGAATGTGCGGTTCGACATAGGGCGCGGATTCTAATGCAACCGCGCGTAGGGGCCCGAGCTCGGCCGCACGGTGGGCACCGGCAGCGCCGCGACGGCCGCCTCGTCGTAGTCGACGGGCAGATAAAGCGTGAACGTCGAGCCCTCGCCCGGGGTCGATTCGACTTCGATCGTGCCGTGATGCAGCTCGACGAAATTCCGCGTCAGCGAGAGACCGAGGCCGGTGCCGCCGCGGCGCGCGCGGCGTCCGTCTTCCGTCTGGTAGAACTCGACGAAGATCCGCTGCAGTTCGTCGTGCGGAATGCCGATGCCCTGATCCGAGACCTGAATGCGCACGGTCTCCACGCCGATCGGTGACTCCGATTTCTCGACGGGGCTGATGGCCACGCGAATGCTTCCGCCCTGCGGCGAGAACTTCACGGCGTTCGACAGGAGATTGAAGAGGATCTGCTTCAGACGGCCCTCGTCGAGCCGCACGCGCGGGACGTTCGGTTCGATCATCGTCAGGATGCGCACGTGCGCTTCCGCCGCGAAGCCCTTCATCACGCGCTCGACGGCGGCCATCGTTTCGCGCAGATCGAATTCGTCCGCGCGCAGCTCCATCTTCCCGGCCTCGATCTTCGACAAATCGAGGATGTCGTTGATGAGCTCGAGCAGATGCGACCCCGCCGCGTGGATGTTCTCGAGGAATTTGTACAGCCTCGGCGCCAGCGTGTTCCGCGTCGACTCCAGCAGCACGCTCGAGAATCCGATGATCGAGTTGAGCGGCGTGCGCAGCTCGTGCGACATGTTCGCGAGGAACTGGTTCTTCGATCGATCGGCGGCCATGAGGCGCAGGTTCGCCTCGCGCAGTTCGTTCGTGCGCTCCATGACGCGCTGCTCGAGCGCGTAGGTGAGCCCTTCGAGATCCTTGTAGAGCTGGGCGTTCTCGATCGCCACCGCGGCCTGGTTCGCGATGGCGGTCATCAGCACGACGTCGTCCTGCGTGAACGCGTTCTTGTGATAGCTCTCGACGGAGATCACGCCGATGACGTGATCGCGCGCGACCATCGGCACGCCGAGCCAGGATTCGGAGTGCTTCGTGTCGGCGATGCTCGTCAGACCGTAGCGGCGCTCGTCTGCGACGCTGCCGAGGAGGAGCGGCTGGTGGTGTTTGATGACCCACGAGTTGAGGCCTTCACCGACCGGCAGCCGGTCTTTCGCGAGGATGACGTCGTCGCGCACGTCGAGCTCGAACGAGAGCTCGTTCGATGCCTCGTCGAGCAATGCGATGCTGAAGAGCGAGCAGTCGATGATCTGACGGCACTCGGTGTAGACGGCCATCAGGAGCTGATCGGTCGTGAATCGCAGCGAGATCGTCTTTCCGATGTTCGTCAGCGAGGCGAGGCGCTGCAGCTGCCGCTCCGAGCGGCCGCGCGTGTGGGCGAGATTGCGCGCGACGAAGTTCGCGATGACGCCGGTGAACGCGAGCGCGAGCACGGCGCCCCATCCGAGGACCGCGTACGAAAGGGCGATGACGACGGCGTACGGCAGCGTGACGAGATAGATCGACGAGTCGACGATGTCGAGCTTGACGATCTTGATCCACGAGTAGCCGTACGCGCGCGCGACGCGCACCATGACGAGGTTGTTCGTGACGATGATCGTCGCGCCGGCGAGGGCGATCTTCACGGCGGCGAGTGCCGAGGGCTGCGTCACCGGGACTTCGCCGCCGAGCGCCTCGTACACCGCCGATCCCGCGAGTACCGGAATCCCGTACGTGCCGAAGAGGCCGAGGGTCTTCACGTACTCGAGCAGCGGATGCTGCATCGAGATCTTCACCGGTCCGATCTGATACATGCCGAGCAGGCGCACCGACATCGCCACGAGCACGGTGATCCACGACGTGAGGATGCCGCCGAGCACCGGCAGCATCCCGATGTACGCGACCATGCCGAGCGAAACGAAGATGAGATCGGTGAGCTCGAATTTGAGGAAGCCGAGGACGGCCGAGAAGGCGATGAAGATGAGGATGAGGATCGGCGCGTCGGGTCCGAGGTTGTGGATGATGACGCCCGGCTCGGAGCGCCGCAGCCAGGTCATCCAGATCATCACGCCCAGGGCCGCGAAGCCCTGGAAGAGAAAGACGGAAAAGACGCGACGTCGAGCCGCCGCGCCTTCGGAGTCGACCTGAGCTGCCATGGGAGAGGCCGATGGTAGCACCGACGAAAAGAGGGCAGAACGCAGAGGGCGGAGGGCAGAAGAGTCGATGGTTCTTCCGCGCTCTGCCCTCTGCCCTCCGCGCTCTAGATTCTGACGATGACGAGGCCGTCGCGCCGTTCGTAATCGGGGTGCTCGGGGATCGCGCGCTCGGCGCGCAAAACGAGCGCGTCGCTGAGCTCGAACGGTCCGGAGATCTCGACGCCGTGCGCGATCACGCAGCGCTCGAGCGTCGCGCTGCCGCCGATCACGCAGTCTTCCCAGACCACCGTGTCGCGCAGCTCGCCGTTGACCATGCTGCGTGCGCCGACGACGCAGCGTGAGACGTCCGCGCTCGCGACGTGCGACGTTTCGTGCACGATCGAGTCGCCGCGCACGCGTGAGCCGCGCGCGACGTGCAGCTCGCCGCGGACGGTCGCGTCGAGCAGGCTACGCGACGCCGAGACGTAACGCTGCGGCGTGCCGACGTCGAACCAGTGCCGGTCATCGAGCACGGCCGCGATGCTCTCCGCGCCGCTCGCAAGAATCGGCTGATAGACCTCGTCGACGATGCCGAACGCTTCCTTCGCGGGCATGAAGTCGAAGATGCGGGGCGAGAGGCAGTGCGTGCCGGCGAACATCAGCGCCTCGCCGGTGCCTTTGCCGAAGCCGGTCACGCGGCCGTGCTCGTGGAACACGGGCGTGAAGCGATCCTGATCCGGCGCGCGGCGCAGATTCAGCGCCGCGATGGCGTTCATCGCGCGACGCTTCTCGAGCATCTCGGCGTACGGCGGAAACTGCACCGTGTCGCCGTTCGAAAGAAAAAACTCCTCGTCGGCCTCGAGCAGTTTGCGCACGCGGCGCACGGCGCCGCCGGTGCCGAGGATCTCGTCTTCTTCGGAGTATTCGAAATTGACTTCGTGGCCGTAGCGCTCGTTGAGATGCCGTTCGATCGCGTCGGGCAGGTGATGCAGATTGAGGATGATGTCGCGGATGCCTTCGCGCAGAAATGTCTCGACCGCCCATCCGACGAGCGGACGATTGAGCAGCGGCACCATCGGTTTCGGCACGACGTAAGTCAGAGGCCGGAGGCGCGTGCCGTACCCGGCGGCGAGGATCATGGCTTTCATGTCGGTCGTTGGTCCGTTGGTCGGTTGGTCCGTTGGTCGGTTGGTCGGTTGGTCGGTTGCGATCCACGGACCAACGGACTAACGGACTAACCGACCAACATCTCAGGCGGAAACACCATATTCTCAGACAAGTCCGCGCGCGTGCGGCGCTGCTGGCGGTAGAGCTCGGCGTAGCTCTGGCGAAGCGCGTGATCCATGTTCATCCCCAGCTCCTCGGCCACCGTGCGGATCACGTCCATCGGTCCCTCGATCTCGAAGTAATGGCCGATCGGCGTGCGATCGATGACCACTTCGACGTCGCGCAGGCGCCACACCTCGCGGAACTTCTGATAGCGAAACGTCGGCTTGTAGCCGAGGGCGTCGAAGAGCTGGATGGCGAGCTCGAAGCTCTCGACGCCGGTCTGCACTTCCTCGCGCGACTTCACGTTGCCGTCGAATGCGACGGGACCTTTGTACGTCGCGATCGAATAGCGCCCGAACTTGCGCACGCGCAGCAGCGCGCCCTTCGTCTTCAGCTCGCCGCGGCGATCGAAGACGATGTTGTCCTCGAACGTCTCGGGATAGAGCCGCTGCGCGCCGAGCTCGTCGAGTTTGCGAACGAGAGCGGCGCGATCGCGAAGGGCGAATTTGACTTCGATTTCCTGGGCCATCAGGTGCGCAGCACTTCCACGCCCGGGAGTGTAGCGCCGGAGATGAACTCGAGCGACGCGCCGCCGCCGGTCGAGATGTGAGTGATGTTTTGCGCGAAGCCGGAGGCCTTCACGGCCTCGACCGACTCGCCGCCGCCGACGACCGTGATCGCGCTCGCATTCGCGACCGCGCGGGCCATGGCCATCGTGCCTTTCGCGAACTGCTCCTTTTCGAACACGCCCATCGGTCCGTTCCAGAAGATCGTCTTCGCGTCGCGCAACTCCGCTTCGTACAACGCGATGGTCTTCGGACCGATGTCGAAGGCCTTGTCGTTCTCGCCGTAGCCGCCTTCGACGTCCGCGCTTCGGATCGCGGTCGGATTGTCGATCGAGTCCGCGACGACGAGATCGACCGGCAGCACGACCTCGGCGCGATGCTCGCCCTGCATGATCCGTTTCGCGACGTCCATCGAATCGAGATCGACAAGCGATCCGCCCATCGACACGCCGCGCGCGGCGAGGAAGGTGTTGGCCATGCCGCCGCCGACGAGGACCTTGTCGGCGAGATTCACGAGCGCTTCGAGCGGCTCGATTTTGCCGGCGATTTTCGCGCCGCCCATCAGCGCGACGAAGGGCCGTTCGGAGATGTTCGTGACTTTCTGCAGGAACTCGAGCTCCTTCGTGAGGAGCAATCCGCCGGCGATGTTTTCCTTCGCGAAGAGACGCGGCAGCGCATCGATCGATGCATGCGCGCGATGACAGGCACCGAACGCATCGTTCAGATAAAAGTCCGCAAGTTTGCGCAGCTCATCGGCGAACTGGCGATCGTTCTTCTCCTCGCCGGCGTGAAAGCGAAGGTTCTCGAGGAGAAGGATCTCGCCGGCCTTCAGTTTCGTGGTGTCGATGCCCACGCAATCGTCCGCCCACTGCACGGCGCAGCCGAAGAGCTCCGCGAGTTTTTCGCGAACGGGCTGGAGCGAGTACTTCTCCTTCCGCTCGCCTTTCGGCCGGCCGAGGTGACTGGCGATGACGATCGCGGCGCCGCGATCGCGAAGGATGCGCAGCGTCGGCAGCGTCTCCTCGATGCGCGTCGCGTCGGTGATGCGCGCGCCTTCGAGCGGGACGTTGTAGTCGACGCGGTAGAAAACGCGATCGCCTGAGTGGAGAGGGAGGTTGTCGAGTGTGCGGATGGTGATCATGCAGTGGTCATCGACTGTTTCTTCACCCGCGCCACATGCGCAATCAAATCGAGAATGCGGTTGGAATACCCCCACTCGTTGTCGTACCAGGACAGCACTTTGTGCATGTGCGGGTCGACCGAGCGCGTGAAGGTCGTGTCGACGATCGAGGAGGCGGCGTTGTGGTTGAAGTCGATCGAGACCAGCTGCTCGTCCGAGTATTCGAGGATTCCCTTCAGCTCGCCGTTTGCCGCTTCGCGGAGCGCGTCGTTGATCTCGTTCGCGCTCGTCGGCTTCACCGTGCGGAAGGAGAGATCGACGAGCGAGACGTTCGGCGTCGGAACGCGCACGGAGATGCCGTCGAACTTTCCCTTCAGCTCGGGGAGCACGAGGCCGACCGCCTTTGCGGCGCCGGTTGTCGTCGGGATCATGGACAGCGCGGCGGCGCGGCCGCGGCGCAGGTCCTTGTGCGGGAGATCGAGGATCTCCTGATCGTTCGTGTACGAGTGGATCGTGGTCATGATCCCCATCTCGATGCCGAACTTTTCGTGGAGCACCTTGGCCATCGGCGCGAGGCAGTTCGTCGTGCACGAGGCATTGGAGATGATCCGGTGATTGGCGGGGTCGTAGTCCTTTTCGTTGACGCCCATGCAGAACGTGGCGTCGGCGTCCTTCGACGGCGAGGAGATGATCACCGTCTCGACGCCTTTCTTCAGATGCCGCGACGCCTTGGCCTTGTCGGTGAAGCGGCCCGAGGATTCGACGACGATCTCGACGCCGAACTGATCCCACGGAATGTCGGCCGGGTCGGGACTGGAGAAGACGCGCAGCTCCCTGCCGTCGATGCTGATGCTGTTCTCACCTGCCGTGACTTTGTTCGGAATCGTCTTGTGAACGGAGTCGTACTTGAGCAGATAGGCGAGCGTCGCCGGGCCGGTGAGATCGTTCACGGCGACGAATTCGATGTCGTGTTGTTTGTTTTCGAGAGCCGCGCGCAGAACGTTGCGCCCGATGCGGCCGAACCCATTGACGGCAACCTTGACCATTCCCAAAACCTCCAGGTGCGTGGGGGTCACATCTGGAAAACGAACTTCGCGGATACCCGGTGTATCCGCGAAGTTCGTTTTCCAGATGTGACCCCCAACTCACCGTAGTATATCGAGGTGATTTCGACTGCGAAGAACGTGCAAGTGACGCCTCTCCGGTGGGAGGGCGACGCCCTCTTTCTCCTTGATCAGACGAAACTTCCGCACGAGGAAGTGTGGGTGCCGTGCCGGTCGGCGGCCGAGGTTGCGGAGGCCATTCGGACGATGATCGTGCGCGGCGCGCCGGCCATCGGCGTCGCGGCGGCGTTCGGCATGGCCATGGCCTCCAAACGCGGCGACGACCTCGAGCTCGCCGCGGAAACACTGAAGAAGTCGCGGCCGACCGCGGTCAACCTCGCGTGGGCCGTCGATCGCATGCTCCGCGCGCGCGGCGACCTCGTGCGCGAAGCGGAGCAGATCCTCGAGGAAGACGTCGAAGCGAATCGCGCGATCGGCCGTCACGGCGCGCTGCTCCTGGGATCGACGGCAACGATTCTCACGCACTGCAACGCGGGCGCGCTCGCCACCGGCGGCTACGGCACAGCCCTCGGCGTCATTCGCGCGGCGGTCGAAGGCGGGAAAAACATCGCGGTGTTCGCGGATGAAACGCGACCTTATCTGCAGGGCGCGCGTCTCACCGCGTGGGAGCTGCAGCAGGACGGCATCGACGTCACGCTGATCACCGACAACATGGCCGGTCACTTTTTTCAGCAGGGGAAATTCGACGCGGTGATCGTCGGCGCGGATCGCATCGCCGCGAACGGCGACACGGCGAACAAGATCGGCACGTACACGGTCGCGGTGCTCGCGCACGCGCATGGCGTTCCGTTCTACGTCGCCGCGCCGGTGTCGACGATCGATCCGCATTGTCCGAACGGCGCGGCCATTCCGATCGAGGAGCGCAGTGCGCAGGAAGTGACCGACATCGGCGGGAAACGCATCGCGCCGGAAGGCATCGCGGTGCGGCATCCCGCGTTCGACGTCACGCCCGCGCGTCTCGTGACGGCGATCATCACCGAGCGCGGCGTGCTGCGTGCGCCGTACGACGACGCGATCCGGCGGCTGTTCGCATGATCGGCCGTCTGCAGCGTTTGATCGCCGGACTCTGGCTCGGCAGCGCGTTCTTCATGATGCTCGCCGCGGCGGCGGCGTTTCGCGCGGCAGCAACGCCGAACGAAGCGGCCGACGTCGTTGGCGCGATGCTCATCCGCTGGCACTACATCGCCCTCGGCGCGCCGCTGCTGCTGTTTTTTCTCGAGCTGCGCCGCGTGCGCGCCCTCGTGCTGGTCGTGCTGTTCGTCTCCATCGTCGTCGCGACGCTGCAAGGCTTCGCCGATCTGCGCATCCGATCGATTCGCGCGTCGTCGGACATCCCGATCTCATCGATGCGCCGCGACAATCCGATTCGCCGTCAGTTCGGCATCCTGCACGGGATCTCGTCGGGATTGCTTTTGATGCAGGGCGTCCTCGCCGCCGCGGTCATCATGACGCGAGAAAAAAGTGACGCGTAGAGTCGCGTTCGCCGGCCTCGCCGCGATCGTCGTGTGGTTCATCGCCTGCACGTGGACCGGCATCGATTTCGGCGGCCACTGGGACGAGATTCCGACGGTGATCGTGCGCGTCGCCAAGTCGATCCGCGCCGGAACGATTCTGCCGGAGCGTTATCTCCATCCGGCGCTGCTACACGACATCACGGTGATCACCGCGGTGGCATCGGATCCGTCGCAGACGCGCGAGGACGCGGCGCGTCGCGCGGAGTCGAAGCCGTTTCTGCTGCGCATGCGGCGCATCGTCGCGGTCATCAGTTCGCTGACGATCGTCTGGGTGTTCCTGCTCGTTCTCGCGTGGCGCGAGTCGCCGGTCGAGGCTCTGGTCGCGGCGGCGATTGCGGCGGGATCGTGGGAGCTGCAGTACCACTCGCGATGGCTCACCGTCGATCCGCTGATGGTGCAGTGCGCGGCGCTGACGCTCTGCTGTGCGGTGGCTGGGTATCGCCGGCAATCGGTCTGGCTGTTGCGTGCGAGCGGCGTCGCGGCGGGCCTCGCGTGCGGCGCGAAATACACGGCCGGTCTTCTGCTCGTGACGGTGATTCTCGCGTGCTGGTTCAGCCGCGATCGCGTTCGCCGTGTGGTCGAAGCGGTCGTTCTCTTCGCGGCCGGTTTCATCGCCACGACGCCTGGGGCCGTCCTCGAGACGCGCAGGATGATCGGCGACGTGCTCGTCCAGTCGCGGATTTACGCGTCCGGATGGGGCGCCTACACGGTCGCGCCGGGCCTGGAGCACGGCGGCCTGCTCGCGCAATACGTCGGTCTCGTGCTGCTGTCGCACATCCCGCTCATCGCCGCGTTTCTGACCGCCGCCGCGATCGGCGGCGCGATCGTCGCCGCGCGCGATGACCATCGCGCCGCGCTGATCGCGCTCTCGTTCCCGATCCTCTATCTGCTTTATTTCGCGACGCGGAAGGTCATGTTCGTGAGGAACTCGATCGTCATCGTGCCGTTCCTCGCGCCGCTCGCGGCGATCGGCATCGTCATGCTGATCCGGCGCGGTGTGCGCACGCGTGAATTGCGAATGATCGTCGCGGTGGTGATCGGTACGATGCTCGTGATCAATCTCGCGTGGCTGTGGACCGCGGCGCGCTCGATCCGGCGATCGCCGCAGGTTTATCTCGCGCAGCTCGCCGCGTACCTCGACGATCACAGCGATCGCCGTTTCGCGCTGTCGCCGCGCGTCACGTCGGAGCTGTACGCGTTCGACCGTCGCGCGCGGCCGGTCGTTCCGCTCAATGCGCCGAACGTCGACGAAGCCGTCTTCTTTGCGCTCGAGTCGCCGAGCATGCCATTCCTGCCGAACCGCCGCGACTCGGTCGAGTGCTGGTTCGGCGCGCACGAGATCAATTTCAACTACTACCCGACGTGGATCACGGCGGATCGCATTCTGGTGATGAAGCCGGAGAAGGTTCTCTGGCTGAATCGACGACGCTAGCCGGTCTGGACTGCGGCAGCGCGAGCTGCCGCTCTCGATTGGTGTGCCCGGCATGGGCGATTACTTGGAGGTGAAAGTCCTCTACGGACCTTGGTGACAGGAACCGTTAGCCGAAGGCAAGGGCGTCGCCGCGAGGCGGGGTCTGAAAGAAGCCGGAGGCAAAGCCGCGACCCGAGGAACACGAAGCGCATGAGGCACTGCACGCTGGGCGAGAACGCCAACCAGTTCGAAGCCCGATGGCACCAAGAGCGTGTGGGGTAGATGCGACGGGTACATGCGGTGAAGGTGGTCGTTCTTACCCGGGGAGATCTGGTGGGGGAGGTTCCTGCCAGAAGTCAGCAGAGACCGTAGTAGTCGCGGAGACGTCGCCGTGATGAAGGGTCGAACAATGAGAGTCAGGTGGAGTTCGAAGGCGATCGAGGATGACGAAGACCCCGACAGCACCGGAAGGTGGTCGCAGGCAGACGAAGAAGGTGAAGCCTTCGGGATCGGCTGAAGCGATGGCGAGTCAGACTCCAGCGCGCCGGAAGAGCGAAAGCCTGGGAAGCGACGTCGATCTGCTTGAAGTGATGCTCACGCGGGAGAACCTCGTTCGAGCATGGAAGCGCGTCAAAGCGAACAAGGGGGCGGCCGGTATCGACGGTCGTTCCATCGCCGAGACGTGGGAGTGGCTCAAGGCTGATGGATGGACCATCACGCGTGAACAACTCCGAACGGGTACCTACCAACCGCAACCGGTGCGTCCGGCCGAAATCCCGAAGCCGAACGGGGGGAAGCGGGAGCTGGGGATCCCCACTGTGCTCGACCGGCTGATCCAGCAGGCGATGCTTCAAGTGCTCACCCCGTTGTTCGATCCGCACTTTTCCGACTCATCGTACGGCTTTCGTCCGAAGCGCAGTGCGCACGATGCATTGCGTGAGGCGAAGAAGTACGTGGAGCAGGGGGGCGGCTGGGTGGTGGACATCGATCTGGAGAAGTTCTTCGATCGAGTCAACCACGACAAGCTGATGACGCGGGTTGCGCGGCGGGTGCAGGACAGCCGGATGCTGCGATTGATCCGGAGCTATCTGGAAGCAGGTGTGATGCGTAATGGCGTGTGTGTGCGCAGAGAGGACGGAACGCCGCAGGGCGGCCCGGTCTCGCCGCTGCTGGCCAACATCATGCTCGACGATCTGGATCGTTTTCTGGAGGAGCGCGGCCATCGGTTCTGCCGGTACGCGGACGACTGCAACGTGTACGTACGGTCGAGGCGTGCTGGCGAGCGGGTGAAAGAGGCAATGAGTCGCTTCCTCACCACGGAGCTGAGCCTGCGAGTCAACGAGGAAAAGAGCGCAGTGGACGAACCGAAGCGACGCAAGTTCCTCGGCTACTCGTTCCATCAGCGCTCCAAACTTCGGATCGCATCGAAGAGCATCGAACGACTCAAAGCGAGGGTGCGGGAGCTGACGCGGCGCGGGCGGAGCATGAACCTGCAGAATCGACTCGAAGTCCTGAGCCGATATCTGCGAGGGTGGATGAGCTACTTCGCGCTGACGGAAGCACCGAGTGTGCTGCGGAATCTGGACAAATGGATCGCCCGGCGAGTGCGGGCGTGCGTCTGGAAAACGTGGAAGCGCTTGCGGACCCGCTTTCGAAAGCTGTGCTCGTTCGGGGTTCGAGAGGATCGTGTGTGGATAACGGCGATGTGCCGCCGCGGCCCTTGGTACATGGCCGGGGGCTCGGTGCTCAACGCCGCTCTTTCCACTGCATGGCTCAGTGAGCAGGGGCTGCTCAGGCTTCAGGATCGATGGCTGCAACTTAACCACGCTCATTGAACCGCCGAATACGGGTCCGTACGTTCGGTGGTGTGAGAGGGAGGCGGGATCTGTGAATCCCGCCCCCTACTCGATCGGCGACGCGAGTCGCCGCGGCTGGCGCCGCGGCGTTGGAGAGCGGCGACTGGCGTCGCCGCAGTCCAGATCAGCCGATCGCGAGCCGGTTCCCCTCGATGTCCAGCTCGTGCATCGGATAGCCCAGCGTTCCGAGTGGCTCGCGAATCTGCTTCGCGTTGCCGACGACGACGATGAGCGCGCGCTCGGGGTCGATGTACTTCTGCGCGACGTTCGCGATGTCGTCCTTCGTCACCGCCGCGATGTTCTCGCGATAGTGATCGAAGTAGTCCTCGGGCAATCCGTACAGCTCCATGTCGACGAGGCGGCCCGCGAGATCGGACGCGGTCTGCACCGTGGCCGGGAAGACGCCCATCAGATAGCTCTTCGTCTCGTCGATCTCGTGATCCTCGACGTGACCGGTGCGGATGCGCTGCAGCTCCGCGAGCACTTCGACGACCGACTCGCGCGTGACTTCGTTGCGCACCGGCGCGGCGACGACGAACGGCCCGGCCTGACGGCGCATCGCGAACGTCGAGCGCGCGCCGTACGTGTAGCCGTGCTTCTCGCGCAGATTGAGATTGATGCGCGAGTTGAACACGCCGCCGAGGATCGCGTTCATCACCGTCAGTGGGAAGTAATCCTCGGACGTGCGCGGCACGCCGATGTGTCCGATGCGGATCTCCGACTGCACCGCCTGCGGCCGGTCGATCACGTAGATGTTCGAGCGATCGACGTGCAGCGGCGTGACGGTCGGACGCGGCGGTTCGTCGCCGCGCGCCCAGTTGCCGAACACCGCTTCGACGAGCGCGAGCGCCTGCGAGGGATCGAGGTCGCCCGAAACGACGACGGCGCTGTTGTTCGGGATGAAGTGCTGCGCGTAGAAGCGGCGCACGTCGTCGATGGTGATCCGCTCGACGCTCTCCGCGTTGCCGACGACGGAATTGCCGTAGGTGCCGCTGCCGTACAGAAGATTCGAGAACCGTTTGCCCGCGATCGCGCCCGGTTCGTCGCGCTGCTGCAGGATCTCGTTCAGCCGGTCCGCGCGAGCGCGCTCGAGTCCATCCTCGGGCAGCGTCGCGCGCGCGGTGACGTCCGCGAAGATGTCGACCGACGGCGCCGCGTTGCGACTGAGAACGTCGAGCGACACGTACGATGCGTCCCAGTCCGCGCCGGTGCCGAGGGCGCCGCCGAGGAGGCCGATGGCTTCGGCGAGCTGAATGGCGTCGCGCGTGCCGGCGCCTTCGTCGAGGATCTCCGCGGCGAGCGAGGCCAGTCCGGCCGTGCGCGCTGTGTCGTGATCGGCGCCGGAGCGCACGAGCGCGCGCAGCGAGACGAGCGGCGCGTTGTGATTCTCGGTGATGAGCACGCGCAGGCCGTTCGGAAGCGTCGTGCGCGTGATGTGCGGAAAGTGATACGGCCGCGGCGGCGCGGGCTGCGGAGGTGCGGTGCGGTCGATCACGCGTGCGCCTCCGGGATGAACAGACTGGTCACTCGATTCTCCGGGATCAGATATTTGCGCGCGACGTGGGCGATGTCGTCCGCGGTCGTCGCGCGATATGGATCGAGCCAGTTCTGCACGAGCGTCGAGTCGCCGAAGTAAGTCGCGAGCATGCCGATGAGATCCGCACGCGTTTCGAACGTCTCGATCTGATGCGCGTACTCGATCTCGGCGCGATTCTTCGCGCGCGTGAGCTCGTCGTCGGTGACGCCGCCGAGGGCGAGCCGCGCGACTTCCTCGTCCACCGCAGCCTCGATCGTTTCGATCTGCACGCCTTCGCGCGCGGTCGCCTGCAGCATCAGGATGCCGGTCGATTCCGTCGGCAGGACATACATTGCCACGTCCTGCGCGATCTGTTTCTCGTGCACGAGCGCGCGATCGAGGCGGCTCGCCTTGTCGGACGTCAGGATCGTGGTCATCAGATCCGCGGCCACCCAGTCGGCATCGCCCATCTTCGGCAGGTGGTACATCCGATAAAGCCTCGGAAGCTGAACCGGCGACGGGAACGTCTCACGGCGCTCGTGGCCCGCGTGCGTCCGCTCGAGCGTGAAGTGCGGGAACGAGCCGCCGGGCGCGAGCTCGCCGAAGTATTGCGTGACGAGATCCTTCGCTTCGCTCGGATTGAAGTCGCCCACGATCGTGAGCACGCAGTTGTCGGGGCGGTACCAGGTCGCGAAGAAGTCGCGGATGTCGTCGAGCGATGCGGCGCCGAGGTCTTCCATCGAGCCGATGGTGGGCCAGTGGTAGGAGTAGTCGGGGTCGTAGGCAAGGTTGAGCAGACGCTCGAATGCGGTGCCGTACGGAACGTTGTCATAGCGCTGCCGGCGCTCCTCCTTCACGACCTCGCGCTGGATGTCGAGCTTTTCCTGGGTGAGGGCGGGGAGGAAGAAGCCCATCCGGTCGGACTCGAGCCAGAGCGCGAGCGCGAGGTAATTCGAGGGGAGCGTCTCGTAGTAGTTCGTGCGGTCGAAGAACGTCGTGCCGTTGAGAACGCCGCCGACGGACTGGATGTAGCGGAAGTGCTCGTTGTTGCCGACATGCTCGGAACCAGAGAAGAGCATGTGCTCGAAAAGGTGCGCGAATCCGGTGCGGCCGGCGCGCTCGTTCTTCGAGCCGACGTGGTACCAGAGGTTCACGGCGACGAGCGGCGCGGAGTGGTCTTCGTTGAGGACCACGCGAAGGCCGTTGTCGAGGCGGTAATCGTCGATCTGGAGCATGGGGTGGCGTGTTGTATCACGGGCGTTTATTCTTCCCGCGCCAAATGTCCCTCCCGTGGAAGCACATTGCCATCGAAGGTCCGATCGGTGTCGGCAAGACGTCGCTGATGAATCTTCTGGCGAAGCACAATCGCGGGACGAAGATTCTGCAGGACGTCGACAACCCGTTTCTCGATGATTTTTACAAGGACAAGCGCGGCGCGGCCTTCCGGACCGAGCTGTTTTTCCTCCTCGCGCGGTACGACCAGCAGAAGCAGATCGCACAGCGCGACCTCTTCACCGAGCTGATCCTCTGCGACTACTCCTTCGCCCGCAGCAGGATTTTTGCTTATCTGACTCTCGATGACTCGGAGCTGATGATCTACAACCGGCTCTACGACCTGCTCGACGAGCAGGTGACGAAGCCGGACCTGATCATCTATCTCCAGGCCAGTCTTGATACACTGGTGAAGCGCATCAAGAAGCGCGGGCGGGCTTACGAGAAAGCGATCTCGCCTTCGTATTTACAGGAGCTCAGCGAGGCATACTCACACTACTTTTACAGGTACGACGAGACGCCGTTGCTGGTGGTGAATACGACCGAGATCGATTTCGTGAACACGCCTGAGCATTTCGATCAGCTCCTCGAGCAGATTCGCAATGCTCAAAAGGGAACTCAGTACTACGTACCGCTTGGATCCTGAGTAGACGGACCGGGACGAACGTAGCTGAAGGATGAAGGATGAAGGATGAAGGATGAAGCGGCCCGCGAGGGTCTTCATCCTTCATCCTTCAGCCTTCATCCTTTTGGCGCCGCTCTTCCCGCGAAGGAGGAGCAAATGACGCGAAAACGAGTTACAGCCCCAGGCGTTCGTGCGATGAAAGGTGCGGCGCGCGTAGGGATGATCACCGCGTACGACTACCCGAGCGCGAAGGTCGCCGATGCCGCCGGCGCGGACATCATCCTCGTCGGCGATTCTCTCGGCATGGTCGTGCTCGGCTATCCCGACACGCTCAGCGTCACGGTCGACGATATGCTCCACCACACCCGCGCCGTCGCGCGCGGCGCGAAGAACTCGCTCATCGTCGGTGACATGCCGTATCTCTCGTACCACGTGTCGGTCGAGGAGTCCGTTCGCAACGCGGGCCGTTTCATTCAGGCCGGCGCGCAGGCGGTGAAGATCGAGGGCGCGAAGCCGTCGCGGTTGAAAGTCATCGAGGCGATCCTCGATGCCGAGATCCCGGTCATGGGACACATCGGCCTCACGCCTCAGTCGGTGAACGCGATCGGCGGATTCAAGCTGCAGGGCAAGAACTCCGACGACGCGCGCCATCTCATCGACGAAGCGGTGGCGCTCGAGCGCGCCGGCTGTTTCTCGATCGTGCTCGAATGCGTTCCGGCGGAGCTCGCGGCGCTGATCACGGAGCGCGTCGCGATTCCGACCATCGGCATCGGCGCCGGCCCAACCTGCGACGGTCAGGTCCTCGTCTTCCACGATCTCCTCGGCATCTACGACGGCCACACGCCGAAATTCGTCCGCCGCTACGCGCACATCGCGCAGGAGATGCAGACGGCGATCGAAACGTACCTGTCGGACGTACGCGAGGGACGTTTCCCCGACGTCGCGACCGAGTCGTTCCACATGGCCAGCGACGAGGAGCTGAAGCGGCTCTACGCGTCGCAGGAGGAGGGCGGCGTGGTGGTCGAGATGCCGCGATCGTAGCGCTTCGCGCTGTAGTCGGTAGTCGGTTGTCGGTAGTCGGTGTTCGTGCGACGCGCACCGCATGGTCCACCGACTACCGACAACCGACGACCGACCACCGCGCGCGAAGCGCGCGTATGCTTTCAAACGCTTGCCACTGACATCGGGATCGCGACTCGGACCTTACGAGATCGTCGCGCCGCTGGGCGCGGGCGGGATGGGCGAGGTCTATCGCGCTCGCGATCCGCGCATCGGACGCGACGTCGCGATCAAGGTCATTCCCGCCTCGCTGTCGGCGCATCGCGATCATCTGCAGCGGTTCGAGCAGGAAGCGCGCGCGACCGGCGCGCTCAATCATCCGAATCTTCTGGTCATCTTCGACGTCGGCACGCACGACGGCGCGCCATACATCGTGTCGGAATTGCTCGACGGCATGACCCTGCGCGAGCATCTCGCGGCGGGACGCCTTCCGCTGCGCAAGACGCTCGACTACGCGGTGCAGATCGCGCAGGGACTCGCGGCGGCGCACGACAAGGGCGTCGTGCATCGCGATCTGAAACCGGAGAACGTCTTCATCACGCGCGACGATCGCGCGAAGCTGCTCGACTTCGGTCTCGCGAAGCTCGTCCATCCCGACGGCGCGCTCTCCGGTGACGATGCGACGCAGCGCATGCCGACGAATCCCGGCGTGGTCGTCGGAACCGCCGGATACATGTCGCCCGAACAGGTGCGCGGCGCGGCCATCGATCATCGATCGGACGTCTTCGCGTTCGGCGTCGTGCTGTACGAGATGCTCAGCGGCGTGCAGCCGTTCCGCCGAGGAAGCGGCGTCGAGACCATGCACGCAATTCTCAACGACGACCCGCCCGCCATCGCCAGCGATGCGGCCCCGCCCGCCGTCCTCCGCCTTCTGAATCACGCGCTCGAGAAAAACCGCGAGCGCCGCTTCGAGTCGATGAAGGACGTGGCCTTCGCGCTCGACTCGCTGTCCGTCAGCGACTCAAATCTCACGGCGAAAGTGCGTGCGAAGAAGCCGAAGGAATCGGCGAAGCCGAGGGAGTTGCTCTTTCGGCGGCTGACGTTCAGGCGTGGGCACGTGATGACCGCGCGTTTCGCGCCGAACGGGGCGGTGGTGTACGGCGCGGCGTGGGAGGACAAGCCGATCGAGGTGTTCTCGACGCAGCCGCCCGACCCCGAGTCGCGGCCGCTCGGTCTCGCGAACGCCGATCTCCTCTCGATCTCCGCCACCAGCGAGCTCGCCGTCTCCCTCGGCCGCCGCTACCTCGGCGGATGGGTCACGATCGGCACGCTCGCGCGGAGGCCGTTCGGCGGCGGCGCGCCGCGCGCGGTGTGCGAAGACGTGCAGGAAGCGGAGTGGACGCGCGACGGCAAAGACCTGCTGATCCTGCGTCGCGCCGGCGGTCTCTTTCGCATCGAGCTGCCGATCGACAACGTGCTCTATCAATCGTCGCGATGGCTGAGTCACGTGCGACAGTCGCCGCGCGGCGACCGCATTGCGTTCATGGAGCATCCCGTGTGGGGCGACGACAGCGGACAGCTCGTCGTCATCGACCTCGCGGGACAGGAGATCCTTCGCTCCTCGAACTGGAGCAGCACCGGGGGACTCGTGTGGACGCCGAAAGGCGACGAAGTGTGGCTGGCGGCCGAGGACAAGGGACGGGGGCGCGATCTGATCGGAGTCAGCATGTCGGGGCGCGAGCGCACCGTGCTCTCCCTGCCAGGGCGCCTGTCGATGCACGACATCGCACCGAACGGCGACGTCCTCATCGGATTCGAGAACGCGCGCCGCGAAGCCGTGGCCGCGCGCATCGATGATCCGCAGGAGCGCAACCTCACGTGGTTCGACTGGTCGTGGCTGGCCGGTCTCTCGCCCGACGCCAAATCGATTCTGATCGTCGAGCAGGCGAGCGCGGTCCGCGGCCAGAACACGGTCTACCTGCGGCCCATCGACGGCGGCCCGGCGGTGCGCATCAGCGAAGGACACGCGCGCGGCTATTCGTTCACGCGCGACTCGAAGTGGTTCGTGATCAACGACAACGCGGATCACCTCGTGATGCTGCCGGTCGGTGCGGGACAGGCGCGGAGCATTCCCGATTCCGGTCTGGCCGTGCTCATTTCGTGGCAAGTGTTCGCGGACGGCGAGCGCCTGCTCGTCTTCGGGAACGAGCAGGGACAGCCGCCGCGGCTCTTCGAGGTATCGATCGCGAGCGGTGCGCGTCGGCAGATCTCCGACGTTCCGGTGAGCTGGCCGGTCTTTCTGTCGAACGATGACCGCACGATCGCGGCCCTCGGCGAAGACGGCCGCGTGCTCCTCTTTTCCGTCGAAAGCGGCGACATGCGTGCCGCCGCCGGTTGCGTCCCGGGCGACGTGCCGATCGGATGGTCGTCGGACGATCGCGCGCTTTACGTGCATCGGCGCGGACGCGTCGAAGTGCTCATCGAGCGCGTGGACATCGAGAGCGGCGAGCGGACGCCGTGGCACACGATTCGCCCCGGCGATCCGGCGGGCATCAACGACATCATGCCGGTCTGCATCACCGCGGACGGCCAGACCTACGCGTACGGATATCGCCGATTCCTCACCGATCTGTACATCGTCAGCGGGCTTGCATAGATGATGACCACGGCCCCTCACCCGGCGCTGCGCGCCACCCTCTCCCCGCAAGCGGGGCGAGGGGCCACCCTCCCAACCGTGGCCCTCCCAGCCGTGGCCCTTCTCCCCGCTTTTGCGGGGAGAAGGTGGCCGAAGGCCGGATGAGGGGCGTTGAACGATGCGGACAACCACCACCATCCAAGAAACGCGCGATGCGATCCGCGCCGCACGGCAGCACGGCGCGACGATCGGCTTCGTGCCGACGATGGGGTTCCTGCACGATGGCCATCTGTCGCTGATCGATGCCGCGCGCGAGAACGGCGCGACGTTCATCGTCGTCTCGATCTTCGTCAATCCGCTGCAGTTCGGTCCGGGCGAGGACTTCGAGCGCTATCCGCGCGATGAGGCGCGCGACCGCGCGATGCTCGAGAGCCGCAACGTCGATCTGTTGTTTTTACCGAGCGTCGACGTGATGTATCCACCCGGCGCGACGACGTGCGTCAGCGTCGGGCCGTTGTCGCGAACGCTCGAGGGACAGCGCAGGCCCGGACACTTTGATGGCGTTGCGGTCGTGGTCGCGAAGCTCTTCAACATCGTGCAGCCCGATCTCGCCGCGTTCGGACGCAAGGACGCGCAGCAGTGCGCCGTCATCGCCGCGATGGTGCGCGATCTCGACCTGCCAGTGCGGCTCATGTTCGGCGAGACGCTGCGCGAGCACGACGGCCTCGCGATGTCGTCGCGCAACAGCTACCTCTCGTCCGACGAGCGCGCGAAGGCGCCCGCACTCCACCGCGCGCTGCGCGCCGGCGAGGAGGCGATCACGCACGGCATCCGCGATTGCGCCGCCGTCGAGAAGCTGATGTATCGCGTGATCGCCGAGGCGGGCGGGGTGGAGGTGGATTACCTCGTGCTCGTCGATCCGATGACGTTCGAGCCGCCAATCGATTTCGATCGCGACCTGCTCCTCGCTGGCGCGGTGAAGATCGGAAGGACGCGGCTGATCGATAACGTCTCCGTAGTTCATCCCGCGCGAAGACGCGGGATCAACGGAGCAACCGCGCAGAAGTAACGATTAGTGTTTCGTCCTCACGAAATCGATGAAGCCGCGCTCCGGATTCACTTCGATCAGCTTCACGCGCACGCGGTCGCCGATGTCGAGGCCTTCCCATCCGTGCACGAGCTTTCCTTCCACCGGCGGACGGAAGATCCGCACCCACGTTCCTTTCGCGGACGCGCCGGTGACGATGCCGTCGAAGTGCTCGCCGATGCGATCCTCGAGCAGCAGCGCCGCGGCGGTCTTGCGCACCTGACGCTCGACCTTGTTCGCCGCGTCTTCCTGTTCCGTGCAGTGCGCCGCGAGCTGCGCGAGCTCGTCGATGTCGTACGGCGCCTTCGTTTTCGCGAGCGCGGCCTTGGCCATGCGATGCGTGATCAGATCGGGATAGCGGCGGTTCGGCGCGG
>Ga0075425_100000740_pt1 | contig 31070 bp, 38 predicted proteins | sample SoiMethybrSBSTD4_FD_75300 | JGI IMG/M metagenome (GOLD analysis project Ga0075425, IMG submission 75300) | Bulk soil microbial communities from a Populus tree surrounding site in Tennessee, USA - Soil MetaG P. TD hybrid SBSTD4 | ecosystem: Environmental > Terrestrial > Soil > Tree plantation... | reverse complement strand
AAGTCACCGGAAAACGCCGGACTCAAGGCGTACATTGAGGAGATGCGCAAGGGGATCCGCCGCCGCCACAAAAATGGCGCAACACCACCCCCGCCGCCCGCCGCCACACCTCCGTCGATTCCCGCGTAGCCGTTCGAGAGGTTTCCGCTCGCCGGGCGCCGCACCGCGGCGCCTGGCAAGTACCGCAATTCCGCTCGGACGGCCATCCCGCACCGCCGGCGCTGAGCGCAGTCACGAACAGCGATCGTTGAACCACGGCTCGGCGGTAGGGGCCGTCAGACGATCTCGAGGTCCGTCTTTCGGGAGTCGTCCCCGCGGCAGAGCCGGGGCTGGCGGGCCAGAGCAGCGGTTGCGTAGGTCATGCAGTCGCCGAAGTTCAGCGCGGCGCTCGCGGTGACACGGACAAAAGCGTTGGCGATCAAAACCCGCGTCGTCCGAAGCCGAGAATCCGCGCGCGTTCCTTCTTTGTCACGCGACGGCCTGCCAGTTTTCGGGGAACCTTCGGCCAGATTTCTTTCTCGAGGAAATCCATCACTCGAACAAGCCGTCGCCTTCTCGCTGCGATTTTAGATTCGCCCGTCATGCCCACCATGGTAGAAAACAATCGCACGATTTGGAGGCCAACATGATCTTCCGTCTGTTCCTCGCGTTCACCATCCTCGCCACCTCTGCCGCCGCCGACGACCTGGCCGACATCCGCGCCGAGGTTGCCAAACGCCACGACGAGGCCGTCAAGCGGCTGCAGAGCTGGATCGGCTTCCCCTCCATTGCCGCCGAGAACCTCAACTACCCGCAAGGGGCGGAGACGATGGCCGCGCTCGCGCGCGACGCCGGATTCCAGCAGGTCACCGTGCTCGACACCGCAGGAAAGCCGGGCGTCTTCGCCACCCTCGACGCCGGCGCGGCGAAGACCGTCGGCCTCTACTTCATGTACGACGTCAAGCAATTCGACCCGGCCGAGTGGACCTCGCCGCCGCTCGAGGCGCGCATCGTCGACAAGCCGGGCGTCGGCAAAGTCGTCGTCGGCCGCGGCGCGGTCAACCAGAAAGGTCCGGAGGCGGCCTTCCTCGCCGCGCTGCACGCCATTCGCGGCGCGGGGAAGAAGATGCCGGTGAACCTCGTCCTCGTGGCCGAGGGCGAGGAAGAGATCGGCTCGCCGCACATCGGGCAGCTCGTGCATCGGCCGGAGGTCGAGGCCGCGCTGCGCAAGGCCTCCGGCATCTTCATGCCCTCGGCCACGCAGGACCTCGACGGCATCGTCACCGTCTCCCTCGGCGCGAAGGGCGTCGTCGAGCTCGAGCTCGTCTCCAGCGGCGAGAAATGGGGCCGCGGTCCGTCGAAGGACGTCCACTCCTCGCTCAAGGCCATGGTCGACAGCCCGGCCTGGCACCTCATCCACGCCCTCGACACCCTCGTCTCCGCCGACGGCAACACCATCACCATCGAGAACTATCCGACGCCGCGGCCGCTCAATGCCGACGAAAAGAAAATGATCGCCGAGGCCTCGGCGCGGCGCAGCGAAGCGCAGTCGAAGAAGTCCCTCGGCGTGCAGCATTGGATCGACGACTTGCCGTGGGAGCAGGCCAACGAGCGACTCGAGTCGCAGCCCACCGTGAACATCGAAGGCCTCGTCGGCGGCTACACCGGGCCGGGCGGCAAGACCATCCTTCCGCACCGCGCCGTCGCCAAGATCGACATGCGCCTCGTGCCGGACATGAAATTCGCCGACGCCGTCGCCGCGCTGAAAGCCCACCTTGCCAAGCGCGGCTTCGGCGACGTCGAGGTCAACGTCACCGGCGGCTACGACCCGACCGGCACCCCGGCGAGCGCGCCGCTGATCCGGTCGCAGGTGGCCGTCCTGAAGCGCGCCGGCATCGATCCCGTGCTCTGGCCGCGCAACGCCGGCTCGTATCCCGGCTACGTCTTCACCAACCCGCCGCTGAGCCTCGCCGCCGGCCACTTCGGCCTCGGCCACGGCAGCGGCGCCCACGCGCCCGACGAGTACTACGTCATCGAGTCGGCGAGCCCGAAAGTCCAGGGCTTCGACGGCGCGGTCATGTCGTTCGTCGAGTTCCTGTACGAGCTGTCGAAGTGATCACGGCAGCTCGATGTGGACCTCGTGCTGCGTGTCGTCGTTGTGGAAGGCGAAGTTCTTGATCTTCGCGGCCAACTGACCTCGGTCGATCCACACCGTCAGATCCCACTCGCCGGCATGCGGCAGCGGGAAGGCGAAATGGCCGTCCTTATCGAACGGCACGGCGAAACCGAAGTTGTCGCGGCTCGGCGGCGCCGGCGGCACCGACGGGAAGATGTTCATCTGATGCCCGTGGAACGGCTGGCCGTGCTGCGTGACGGAGCCGGTGACGAAGAGCGAGTGGATCGGCACGGTTACGTCGACGTTCCCGGCCGGCGGCACATCGACGTCGACGCCCTTCGGATCGACGACATACAGCTCCCCGGCCCGCAGGAACGCGCGGACGTTCGTCTTGCCCGGCGCTACGTCATGGACGACGACGGTGTCATTCGTCGTGTCGATCCCCTGTCGGCCGGTGCCGACGCCCACAAGGACCGATTTGATCTGCCCGTGCGCCAGCGCGGCGCGCACGGAGTCGCTGAGATCGAGATGAACCGTGAGGTCCGAGGCGAATGCAGGAATCGCGAAGAGAAGAGCAACGATGGCCAGTGAGCGTTTCATGGCCATGAGACGCGCCTCGGCGCGGGACGTTACGCTACCAATGCCAATACGCCAGGATCATCCCGGCGAGCACGTACGACACCAGGTCGTAGCCGGCGTTGATGAGCCACAGCTTCTTCGGGATCGATGAGAACGTCGCCGTGGCCAGCGTCGGCGGCGCCGTGAAGCCGAGCCAGCAGACCGCGCCGAGCTTCGCGCCGCGGGCGATGTCGACCGGCTGATGGTGATTCATCAGCGCCGCCAGCACGTACGCCGAGATCAGACCGCAGATGAACGCGATCAGCAGATTGACCGGCATCGGCCCGGCGTTCGCCTTCAGCTCCTCGGGCGACTTGCCCATCAGGGTCATCCACGGCCGCGCGAAGAGCAGCTTCGAATACCAGACTCCGCCGAGAAGAAAGATCACCACGCCGCTAACGAGGACGGCGAGATAGTCCACGTGAGGTAGTGACATGCGCGCCTCCCGCGACAATGATAGGGCACAGGGCACAGGGGACGGGGCACAGATCGAGCCCTCGCGGCGACAACCACCTGTCCCCCGTCCCCTGCGCTCTGTCCCCTCCGATACCGATACACTTCGCTGCGCATGCTTCCCGCCGGAACGATGCTCGGGCCGTATCGCATCGTGGCAGCGATCGGCGCCGGAGGCATGGGCGAGGTCTATCGCGCCCACGACACGCGCCTCGGCCGCGACGTCGCGGTCAAGGTCCTGTCGCGCAACCTCACCCACGATCCCGACTCCCTGCGCCGCTTCGAGCAGGAGGCCCGCGCCGCGGGGATGCTCAACCATCCGAACATCCTGGCCATCTACGACCTCGGCACCGAGGGCGAGATGCGCTACATCGTCTCCGAGCTCCTCGAGGGCGAGTCGCTGCGCGCGCGCTTGCGCGAGCATGGCGCCCTTCCCGGCCGCAAAGCGATCGACTACGCCGGCCAGCTCGCCCGCGGCCTCGCCGCCGCCCACGAGCGCGGCATCGTCCATCGCGACCTCAAGCCGGAGAACGTCTTCCTCACCCGCGACGGCCTGGTGAAGATCCTCGACTTCGGCCTGGTCAAGCTGATGGCGCCGCGCGTGCCCGGCGGCAACGTCTCCGCCGACGAGCACGCGCCGACGCTGCCGACCACGCCGACCGAGCCCGGCCGCCTCCTCGGCACCGTCGGCTACATGGCCCCCGAGCAGATCCGCGGCAACCCCGGCGACCACCGCTCCGACATCTTTTCCTTCGGCGCCATCCTCTACGAGATGCTGACCGGACGGCAGGCCTTCCGCGGCGACTCGCCGATCGAGACGCTGAACTCGATCCTCAAGGACGACCCGCCCGACTTCTTCGAGCTCGGCCTGCGCGTCCCCGCGGCGCTCGACCGCATCACGCGGCACTGCCTCGAGAAGCGCCCCGAGGAGCGGTTCCAGTCGTCGCGCGACCTCGCCTTCGACATCGGCGCGCTCTCCGGCCTCACCAGCCAGATCGTTTCCAGCCCGCGCCTCGGCACCGTCGAGTGGCGCCGCCTCTGGCGTCCCGTCGCCTTCATCGCCGCCTTCACCGTCGTGGCCCTCGGCGCGTTCCTCCTCGGCCGCCGCTACGGCACCCAGCCGCCGCCCGGCTACCATCGCCTCACCTACCGCACCGGCACGATCTTCAACGCCCGCTTCTCGCCCGACGGTCAAACCGTCTTCTACGGCGCGCGCTGGAACGGCAAGCCGATCGAGATCTTTGCCGTGCGCGGCGACTCGCCGGAGTCGCGCGCACTCGGCCTCGGCAACGCCGAGGTCCTGGCCGTCTCGCGCAACGGACAGCTGGCCATTTCGCTGCGACGGCATCCCATCGGCTACGTGCGCGACAGCGGCGTGCTCGCTCAAGTGCCGATCGCCGGCGGCGCGCCGCGCGAGCTGCTCGAGGACGTCGAGGCCGCCGACTGGGCGCCCGACGGCCGCGGCCTGGCCGTCATCCGCGGCCTCGGCGGCCACTCCCGCCTGGAGTTCCCGATCGGCAAAGTCCTTTACGAAAGCGTTGGCTGGATGAGCTCCCCGCGCTTCTCGCCGCGCGGCGACGCCCTCGCTTTCGTCGATCACCCCTTCCTCAACGACGACCGCGGCACGGTCATGCTCATCGATCTCCGCAGCGGCGCGCGCAAGGCTCTCGGCCACGAGTGGGAAAGCATTCAGGGCCTGGCCTGGCCGCCCGACGGCCGCGAGGTCTGGTTCGCCGGCGAAGGGAGCATGAGCGGGCGGGCCATCCGCGCCGTCACGCTCGACGGCGGCACGCGCCTCGTCGCCGCGACCGCCGGCTCGCTGGCGCTGCAGGACATCGCCGCCGACGGACGCGTGCTCGTCGCTCGCCAGAACCAGCGCGGCGGCATCATCGCCATGATCGAGGGCGACCCGCAGCCGCGCGACCTCTCCTGGCTCGACTACTCGATCGTGCGCGACCTCTCCGCCGACGGCAAGACCATCGCCTTCTCGGAGTCGGGCGAAGCGGGCGGCTCGATCTTCGGCGTCTACGTCCGCTCCGTCGACGGCGCGCCCGCCGTGCGCCTCGGCGATGGCACGACCGAGGCCTTGTCGCCGGATGGAAAGTGGGTGCTGTCGATTCCGCGCAACCGCACGCCGGCGCAGATCGTCATGCTCCCCACCGGCCCGGGCGAGCCGCGCGTCGTCACGCACGACAAGATCAATCATCGCGGCGCGCGCTGGTTCCCCGACGGGCGGCGCATTCTGTTTCAAGGCAACGCCCCCGGCGAGGCCTCCCGGATCTGGGTGCAGGACATCGACGGCGGCGCGCCGCGCGCGATCACGCCGCAGAACGTGAACGGGACACAGGTCACGCCGGACGGCACGCGCATTCTCGGCCGCGCTCCGGATCGCCATTTTTATTTCTATCCGGTCGATGGCGGCAAACCCGCGCCCGCGCCGTTCCTCCAGGGCCGCGACGTGCCGGTCCGTTTCAGCGCGGACGGGAAGTCGATCTTCGTGGCCACGTTCGCGAGCATCCCGGCGCTGCTGCACAAGGTCGACCTCGCCACCGGCAAGCGCGCAGTGTGGCGCGAGGCCATGCCGCCCGATCCCGCCGGGCTGATCAATGTCGGGCCCGTTTTCGTGACGCCCGACGGCCGTACTACGGTCTACAGCTACACCCGTCTGCTCTGCGATTTATTCGTGCTCGACCGCGGCCGAAAGCACTGATTTCGCACTCTCTTTGCATTATGAGAAGCCTCGGAATCGCAATCTTCGTTGCGCTGATCGGAGGGGCCGCGCTGGCGCAGCAGGCTCCGCCGCTCGTCGTGATCACACCGAAAGAACCGCCGCGCGTCGACGTCGAGATCGGCGCCGCCGAGATCAACACGCACGCCGCGCGCATCCGCATTGCGTACCTGCCGCGCATGGCACCGCTGCCGGGCACGCTGCCGCGCAGCATGGCCACGATGCCGAACGCGTTCGACCTGCTGGGGATGCAGCTGCCTTACCGCTTTTCGGCGAGCAGCGTGGCCGGCGTCAACGAGCCGAACGTGACGATGGCGAAGAACGCCGACGCCACGCGCGAGCTGCTGCGCCGTACGGCCAGCCCCGCGCCGGAGAAGGCGCGCTCGTACTCGGCGAAGTGACGGATGTCGTCGATCACGGCGCGGCCGCCGGGCTTGAGCACGCGCACGATCTCGGCGATGGCACGGGCGCGGTCGGCGGCGTCGTAGAGGTTGTGGATGGCGGCGCAGGAGACGACCACGTCGAACGCGCCATCGTCGAAGGGAAGCTTGCGCATGTCCGCGGTCTCGACCTCGACGCGCTCCCGCACGCCCTCCCGCTCCGCGTTCTCCATCGTCGCCTCGGGGCGGTTGCCGGAGAGGTCCTCGGCCTGCCAGATGTCGATGCCGGTCGCGCGCCCTCCCTTCGTCAGCCGCTTCGCCGCGCCGATGAGCATCAGCCCGCGGCCGCAGCCGACGTCGAGCACGCGCTCGTCGCCTCTCCATGCGATGTGATCGAGCAGCCGCTCGCGCTCGCGTACCTTGCCGATCTTGCTGTCGTACAGCATCCACAGCGCCATGGCCCCGCATCCGAGTCCGGGCCAGATCAGCATCGGCGCGACGCCGAGGCGGACCGGGCCGATCGTGACGACGCCGGACCAGAGGCCCGCCGCGCGCGTCGCCCAGGCGATGAGGCCGGCGGCGGCGACGAGAAAAAGATTCCGAATGACGCCGGGCGCGTCGATGCCGTAATCCGCTTTCATGGCAGTGCAGTTAGTTTAAACTGAGACGTCCGGAACAACTTGCAGGAGGTCTCCATGAGCAAGTGGATCGCTCTCTTCGCTGTGGTGCTTCTCGCCTGCCCGAAAAAAGAATCGCCATCCACCGCCACGACCGCCACCACGGCCACCACCCCTCCGCCCGCCATCGTCAACACCACGAACACCGCCGCCGCCGCCCCCGCCGCCCCGGCCGCCGCCGCCCCCGCCGGCATCGCCTCCGCCGACGGCGAGACGAGCGGCGTGAAGGTCGTGGTGCAGGAGCTGAAGCGGACGAGCGGCGGCACGGTGGCGATGAAGTTCACGATCACGAACGGATCGGACAAGGAAGTCGGAGGCGGCTACTCCTACGGCGACAAAGACCACGAGATCATCGACCACGGCTCCGTCGGCGGCGTGCAGCTCGTCGACGAGGCCGGAAAGAAGAAGTACTTCGTCGTCCGCGACACAGGCGGCAAATGCGTCTGCAGCCAGGGGGTGAAGAGCGTCAAGCCCGGAGAGACGGTGAACGTCTGGGCGCGCTTCCCCGCCCCGCCCGACACGGTGCAGAAGATCACGGTGATCGTGCCCCACTTCCAGCCGATGGACGACGTGCCGATCAGCAAGTGATGCGACACGCGCTCATCGCAATCGCGCTCCTCGCAGCCGCGCCGCTGCGCGCGCAGGTCGTCGACCTCGTGTTCAAGACCGACGACCTCGTCTTCAACGTCATCGACATGGGCGGCAAGGTCGAAGACCTGACGGTGCAGGAGACCGACACCGAGGTGCGCATCGACCTCGCCGCCGACGTCCTCTTCGACTTCGACAAGGCCGACCTCCTGCCGAAAGCGGAGGAGACGCTGCAGAAAGCGGCGGACTTGATCAAGCAGCGCAACGCCAAGGGAACGGTGCGCATCGAAGGCCACACCGACGCCAAAGGCAGCGACGCCTACAACCAGAAGCTCTCCGAGCGCCGCGCCGAGGCCGTGAAGCGCTGGTTCGAGTCGCACGGCCTGCCCGAGCACTTCTCGACCGCCGGCTTCGGCGCGAAGAAACCGGTGGCGCCGAACACGAAGGCGGACGGGAGCGACGATCCCGAGGGAAGGGCGAAGAACCGGCGGGTGGAGATCATCTTGAAGAAGTCCTGAGTGCTGAGTGCTGAGTGCTGAGTTGCTCGCTCCTCTGGCTCCAAGCGCTCCGGGTGGCGCAGCCCACTCAGCACTCAGAACTCAGCACTCAGCACTACCGCTTCATCCCCCACATCGAGTCCGACAACCACTTCATCAGCGTCGCCGCCGGCAGCGGCCGGCTGATGAAATACCCCTGCGCGAGATCGCAGCCCATCTCCGCGAGCCGCGTCCACTGCGCCTCCGTCTCCACCCCTTCCGCGCAGACCTGCTTGCCGAGGTTGTGGGCCAGGTCGATCACCGTGCGCACGATCGCCGCGTCCGCCTCCGAGCTCGTCATCCCCGAGACGAACGACTTGTCGATCTTGATCTCGTCGATCGGCAGCTGGCGCAGGTGCGTGAGCGACGAGTAGCCCGTGCCGAAATCGTCGATCGACAGGCGCACGTCCATCGACTGCAGCATCGACAGGATGGCCAGCGCGTGGGCGGGGTCGGCCATGATGCTGCTCTCCGTGATCTCGAGCTTCAGAAAGCGCGGATCGATGTTCCAGCGGTCGAGCGCGGCCTGCACCTTCGCCGGCAGCGCCGGGTCCTGCAGGCTCTTCGCGGAGATGTTCACGGCCAAGTGCACCGGCGCGCCGGCGTCCTGCCACTCCCGGCACTGCTGCAAGGCGCGGTCGAGAATCCAGTCCGTCATGGCCCGGATCACGCCCGTGCGCTCGGCAAGCGGGATGAACTGCGCCGGCATCAGCAGTCCCCGCTTCGGATGGTTCCACCGCACCAGCACCTCGGCGCGTGTGGCCAGGCCGCTGCGCAGGTGCAGCTTCGGCTGGTAATAGAGCTCGAACTGCTGCTGCTCCACCGCCGAGCGCATCTCCACGGCCAGCGCCAGCTGGTCGGGCGAGCGCGTCACCGAGTCGACGCTGTGGAAGCTGTAGCCGCTGCTCCCCTGCTTCGCCGAGTACATGGCCACGTCGGCGCAGCGCATCAGCGCCCGGGCGTCGTTGCCGTGGCGCGGATGAAGGGCGATGCCGATCGAGGCCCCGACCTCGAGCACCTGCCCTTCGACGACGAAAGCCTGCTCGAGGGCGTTGAGGATGCGCCGCGCCGTCGCCGCCACCGCGTTCGCGTCGGCGGCGCGCGGCAGGACGATGGCGAACTCGTCGCCGCCGAGGCGCGCCACCGTGTCGTCGGGCGAGAGCTGGTTGCGGATGCGGAAGGCCACCTGCTTGAGCAGCACGTCGCCGAAGTGATGGCCGAACGTGTCGTTCACCTCCTTGAAGCGGTCGAGGTCCATCAGCAGCAACGCCACCATCACCGACTCGCCGCGCGCCTCCTCCAGGGCCCGCTCCAGGCGCTCGAAGAGCAGCGTGCGGTTCGGCAGGTCCGTGAGGCCGTCGTGCATGGCCTGGTGGCGCAGCAGCAGGAGCTGGCTCTTGCTCTCGCTGACGTCGCGCAGGAATGCGACCCAGTGCGTGAGCTGCCCCGCGTCCGACACCGGCACGAGCTGCAGGGCCAGGTCGAACGTATTTCCGTCCTTCCGCTTCGCCGTCATCTCTGCGTCGAACGCTTTCTGCTCGAAGACGTGCTGCAGGAGCGAATCGACGATGGCCCCCTGCGACTCCACGATGCCGAAGGCCTCCGGCGTCTGCCCGATGATCTCCGCGCGCGTTCGCCCGTACATCGCGCAGAAGCCGTCGTTGACGAAGGCGATGCGCGGCCCGACGGCCTCGACCGCGGGCGTGAGGATGGCGATCCCCTGCCCCGTCACGTGCACGGCGCTGCCGAGGAGGCGGAGCTGCTCGGTGGCGAAGCGCTGCTCGAGGAGCTTGCGCTCGAGCGTGGCCGGCTCATCGAGCGGCGCCTTCGTCGTCCACCGCGTGCGGAGTGAAGTGAAGGGATCGTCGGACATGAGATCTATTTTTCCACACCTTGACTTCGACAAACGCAACGTTGTAAAAAACGAGCCTCAAGGAGAGCTGAGCCATGAAGCGAGTCGCCATCTATGGATTAGTCCTGGTCTGTCTCGTCATCTCCGCGGCCATCTACGCCGCCGACAAAACCGTCAACGTGAAGGGCGAAGTGGTCGACACGATGTGCTACGCCGCGATGGGGGCGAAGGGCGAAGGCCACGCCAAGTGCGGCATGAGCTGCGCCGCCAAGGGCATGCCGGTCGGCCTCGTCGAGGGGAGCAAGATGTACATTCTCCTCCCGCCGAAGGATGGGACGGGACTGCCGAAGGCCGTCACGGAGCACATGGGGAAAGAAGTCACCGTGACGGGAAAGGTGTACACCGCCGGAGGGAACACGTTCCTCACCGTTGACTCGGTGAAATGACGTGATCGAGCGGCTGCTGCCGGGCGTCGAGCATCTCCAAAACCCGCATCCGCTCGTCGTCCACTATCCGCTCGCCTTTCTCCTCGGCGCGGCGATCGCCTACGTCGCCGCCTGGATCTGGCGCTCCGACCGGCTGGCAGGCATCGCCTTCGCGCTCCTGCTGGCCGGCACCCTCTTCGGCGCCGTGGCCATCGGTACGGGCCTCTACGCCGACGACAGCGTGATGGTCGACCGCTCCGTCCGCGCCGCGCTGCTGGTGCGGCACAAGACGCTGATGCTGACGACCGGCGGCTTCGCCGTGGCCCTCAGCGTCTGGGCCGCGATCGCCCGCCCGTTCCCGCGCCGCCTGCGCATCGTCTTCGTCCTCGGCCTGCTGGCTATGATCGGCGTGATGACGAAGGGCGCCGACGACGGCGGCCGCATGGTCTACGACTACAACGCCGGCGGGAGCGCGTGCGGGCAGCCGATCGAGTTCACCCGGTAGGGGCGCACAGCGTGCGCCCTCACGGGTTCGTCGCCCACACCGACATCTCCGGCACGAACGCGCGATCCTCCATCTCCAGCATCGAGACGATGGCCTGGCCGATGTCGGCGGCCACGAGCTTGCGCGGATTGAACTCGCGTTCGCGGGAGAACTCCGTCTGCACCTCGCTCGGGTTGATCTGCATGACCCGCACGTTCGACGTGCGCAGCTCGGCGCGCCAGCACTCGGTCATGCCGTGCAGCGCGAACTTGCTGGCCACGTACGCCGTGCCGCCGGCGAAGCCGCGCAGCGCGGCGGTGGAGGCGACGTTGACGATGTTCCCGTAGTCGCGCTCGACGAAGTGCCGCGCCGATTCGCGGGCCACGACCATGGCTCCGAACACGTTCGTGGCAAAGACGCGCTCCATGTCCTCGCGCTCGAGGTCGACGAGCGTCGCGAACGTCCCGAAGCCGGCGTTGTTGACCAGGACGTTGTAGTCGTCGAAGTGGCCGACGACCTCCTCGACGAGGCGGATGCAATCGGGCTCTTTGGCGACGTCGGCGTGAATCGCGATCGCCCCGATCTCCTTCGCCGCCTTCTTCAACTTGGCGCGGTCGCGCCCGCAAATGGCCACGCGCGCGCCGCAGGCGATCAGTTGCCGGGCCGTCTCCAATCCGATTCCCGCGGAGCCGCCGGTCACGAGTGCTCTTGCGCTGTCGATCTTCATACACGCATTCTATGTTCGCGATGCGTGCCTGTCCGTCGTGCGGCCGCGAGCCCGGCGAGGTCCTCGTCTCGGCGGAGGCCATCACTGAGGAGCTTGCTCTGCGGCGGGCCTTCTTCGCCGCGCGCATCGACGGCTACGTCGAGCCGGCCCAGCAGAAGGATCGCGTCGACGTCGCTCAGAGCGAGCCTGCCGAGGTGCGCGTCTGCCGTGACTGCTCCATCCTCGTGCGCGGGCGCGGCGACAACGCGCGCTTCGAGAACGACTCGTACGCACCCCACGTCATGGAGCAGATGCTCCGCACGTACATCGACGAGCTCCGCGCCCGCGAGGCGCGCATCCGCCCGCTCCTGCCCGCCGGCGCGGCGGTGATCGAGATCGGCAGCTACGTCGGCGGCTTCCTCCACGTCGCCCGCGAGTGGGGCTGGGACGTCCTCGGCCTCGACGTCGGCCGCGACACGTCGCATTTCACGCGCGCCCAGGGCTACCCGACGCGCACCGCCACGCTCGACGAGTGCCGCTTCGACGACGCCTCCTTCGACGGCGTTTTCATCTGGAACACGTTCGAGCAGATCGACGACCCTGGCGCGCTGCTGGCCGAGGTCCGTCGCGTGCTGCGGCCCGGCGGCGCGCTCGTCATCCGCACGCCCGACGCCCTCTTCTACGCGCACTGCCAGGCGCTGCTCGACCACCACCGCCCGCTCCACGACCACCACCCCGTCGTCGTGGCCCTCGGACACGCGAATCTCCTCGGCTTCCCTCACCTCTACGGTTTCAGCGCGGAATCACTCGACCGCCTCGCCGGCGCGCACGGCTTCGCCGCCGTCGAGCACACCGGCACCCCGCACATCCCCCCGACGCGCCACCGCCTCAACGCCACCGCGCGCATCGAAGAGGAGCGCGTCCGCGACGCGTTGCCGATCCGCCCCTGGCTGGAAGCGGTGTACCGCTAAAGCGGGAAGCATGCGCCCCTCACCCGGCGCTGCGCGCCACCCTCTCCCCGCAAGCTGGGCGAGGGCCCTCCCCCAAAGATCCTTCTCCCCGCGTGCGGGGAGAAGGTGCGGCGAAGCCGCGGATGAGGGGCGCATGCTTCCCCTCTTTCGCGGTCACTTCTTCTCGATCGTCACGCCGCCCAGCGTCGACGCGGTCTTGTCGAGAAACTCGCGCCCGCTGGTCTCCCCCTTTAGATACCCGTCCCAGAATCGGAGCGAGAGCAGGCGGACGTCGTTGAACGTCCCGCGGCCGACCTGCGGGTTCATCGGGCCGCTCGTGCGCTGCTGCGGCTCGTACACCGGATACGGATTCGGATTGCGCGGATCGCCCGGCGGATACGGATTCGACGGATCCCGCATCGGGATCGACGTCGTCTGCGGGATCTCCACGGGGAAGTACGTGCCGGCGAAGACGGAGTGCCCCGCGCCCTGCAGCAGGGCGAAGTACTTGTCGCCCGGCGCGGCGTTCGTGAAGGCGGTCTTGCGCCACTGCCAATCCTCGTTCGGCGCGGCGCCGTGGTCCTCGGTGCCGGTCATGAACAAGGCCGGCACTTTGATCGACGCGAACGACTCGGGGTTCAACCCGAGGCTGGCCGTGACGCCCTCGGGGGACATGGCGATGATGGCTTTCACGCGCGGATCGCCGGGCGACAGCGGCGGATTGCCGAACGTCCTGGCGCCGCCGGCGAGCATGGCCGTCAGCGCGCCGAGGGAATGGCCGGCGACGCCGATCTTGACGTGATCGATCTTTCCCTTCAGCTCGGGGAAGCTCTGTTCGAGCGCGTCAAGGTTGTCGATGATCAGCGTGACGTCGCGGACGCGGTCGCGCCACTGCGGCTCGCGCTGCGTTTCCCAGATCTTGGCCATCTCGCGCCGCTCCGACTCGTCCCGCGCCGCGGACGCTTTCTGGATTTCCTCCTTCGACGGGTGCCGGCTCCGCGCGCGCTGGTTCTGCGCCGGCTGCTCGCCGAAGATCGCGCGCATGGCGTCGGGCGTCTTGCCGGCGTCGGCGTGCCGCGGCCGCACGACGACGTAGCCGTTCATCGTCCAGTACGACACGAGCTGCTCGTAGCCCTGCTCCGACGAGCCGTAGCCGTGCGAGAAGATGACCAGCGGGAAAGGTCCGCCCTTGTCCGGATACTGAATCGAAAATACGACGTCGCGATTGCGCTGGGCGTCGTGGAGCGTGGCGTAGGGAATGACGCCGACCGCCGTGCGCGTGCTGGCGCTGCTCTTGGCGGAGGCGGCCGTCGCCTTCTGGGCGTTGTCGCTCGACGCGCAGCCGGCCGCGATCAGCAGTGCCGCAAGAACGGAAAGACGTCTCATTTCGTTTCTCCTCGTGAAACGATATGCAAAACACGTCGCGCAGGCGAACGTACTTCGTCTCCATGCCACGAAACTCCAACATTCTCCTCGGCTCCATGGCCGCCCTGACCGCGGCCATGCACCTCGTCTGCATCAACCAGTACGGCATCTTCCGCGACGAGCTCTACTTCCTCGCCTGCGGCGAGCACCTCGACTGGGGCTACGTCGACCAGCCGCCCTTCGTCGCCGCCATCGCCTGGATCGCCCGCCACCTCGGCACGTCGCTGCTGGCCATGCGCATCCTCCCGGTGCTCGCCGCGGCCGGCCTCGTCGCCCTCACCGGCGCGATGGCCCGGCGCCTCGGCGGCGGCCTCTTCGCCCAGCTCCTGGCCTGCCTCACTGCCCTGACCGCGCCGTTCTTCATCAGCGTCGGGCACTTCCTGTCGATGAATGTCTTCGAGCCGCTCTTCTGGATGGCCATGGCCTACGTGGCGATCGCGATTTTCCAGGGCGGCAACGAGAAGCTCTGGCTCCTCTTCGGACTCTTCGCCGGCCTCGGGCTGGAGAACAAGCACACCACGCTCTTCTTCGGCTCGTCGTTCGTGCTGGCCATGCTCCTCACGCGGCAGCGGCGGCACTTCGCCCGGCCGTGGATCTGGCTCGGCGGCGCGGTCGCGGCGGCCGACTTCGCGCCGAACGCGCTGTGGGAAGTGCGCCACCACTTCGCCACGATCGAGCTGTTGCGGAACATCGCCCACAGCAACAAGAACGCGCCGGTGGATCTCGTCAGCTTCGCCGCCGCGCAGCTGCTGATGATCCATCCGGTCAACGCCGTCGTCTGGATCGCCGGACTCATTTGGCTCTTCCGCCGCGAGCCATACCGCGTGCTGGCGTGGACGTGGGTCCTCTGCTTCGCCGAGTTCGTGGTGATGAAGGGGAAGGTCTACTATCTCTCGCCGGCGTATCCGATGCTCCTGGCCGCGGGGAGCGTGGCCATCGAGGAGTGGACGGCCGCGCGCGCCCGCGCCTGGCGCTACGCCACGGTGGCGATCGTCGCCATCGCCGGCGCCGCGATCGCGCCGCTGACTCTGCCGATCCTCCCGGTGGAGACGTACATCGCCTACCAGAAGGCGCTGCACTTAGAGCCGCCGCGCACGGAGAACCATCGCTTCGGTCCGCTCCCGCAGCAGTACGCCGACATGTTCGGCTGGCCGGAGATGACGGCCACGGTGGCGCGCGTCTACGCGAGCCTCCCGGCCGCCGACCGCGCCCGCTGCATGATCTTCGGCCAGAACTACGGCGAGGCCGGCGCCATCGACTGGTTCGGCCCGCGCTACGGCCTGCCGAAGGCGGTGAGCGCGCACCAGAACTATTTCTACTGGGGCCCGCGGAATTACGACGGCTCGGTGGCCATCGTGCTCAACGACGATCGCCAGACGCTGGAGACGATCTTCGGCCGCGTGGAGCTGGCCGCGCACTTCGAGCACCCGTATTCAATGCCCTACGAGCACTTCGACATCTGGATCTGCCGCGACCCGAAGGTGGATTTCCAGGAGCTGTACCCAAAGATCAAGAAGTGGATCTGAACGGAGCGCCGGCGTCCCGCCGGCTGGCCAAGCGGCGTCCCGCCGCCGCTGAAGATCTCCCGCGCAGTGCCAAGGGTGTCGCTCTTGCGGTGCTAAACTCGATCGTGCGCCATGACCGTAACCGTCGAAGAGATGAAGCGCGATCCCGAAGGCCTTCTGCATCGCGTGATCGAAGGCGAAACGCTCGTCCTGACCGATCAGGACCGGCCCGTGGCAGAAATTCGGCCGATCGAACCGGTGCGTCGGCCGCGGCCCTTCGGCCTCGCGGCGGGTACGTTTGTGGTGCCGGATGACTTCGATGATCCGTTACCAGAAGAAATTCTGCGGGATTTCGAGCCGTGAGGCTGCTGCTCGATTTGCATATCTTCCTCTGGTACATCACAGGTGACGCGCGGCTTGCCCTCAATACTCGACGCAATATCGATCGGCGCGTTAGAGGAGGAGGAGCGGCGGGTGTAGCTGTTAAAATGCTGACGTGACGAAGGCGACTCTAGAACAGGTGGAAAACGACGCGGCGGGATACTTTCACCGCGTGATGGAAGGCGAAACGGTCGTCATCTACGACGGCGCGCGCGCCGTTGCCGAGATTCGCCCCGTTGCCGAGACGGAGACGCTTCGGCCGATTGGCCTCGCCGAAGGCGAATTTGTCGTTCCCGATGACTTCGACGACCCATTGCCGGATGACGTTCTCGACGCGTTCGAAGGCCGATGAGGCTGTTGCTCGATACGCACGCCTTCCTTTGGTACGTCACCAACGATCGCAGGCTTCCTCGTTATGCAGCCGACGCCATCCGCGACAAAAATAACGAGGTGTATTTGAGCGCGGTTTCTGTATGGGAGGCGCTGATCAAACATCAGACTCGAAAACTCGAACTGCCCACGCCCGCGGACGAATACATCGATTCTCAGCGCATGGCGCATCGAATCGCCGATCTCGATTTGCATGTCGGGGCAGTGGCGCGTCTTCTCTCGTTGCCGTCATTCCACCGCGATCCGTTTGACCGTATGCTCGTCTGCCAGGCTCTCCATCACGGCCTCACACTCGTGACCACTGACGAATTGCTACACCACTATCCTGTCGCAATCCTGAGCCCCGCCTGACCCCACCTGCTACCCTTCCGCCGTGCCCCAGAAAGTCCGCAAATACACCCTCAAGGCCCCCGCCAAGGCCCAGAAGCAGTACCGCGTCCGCTACGAGGACGAGCTCAACCGCGAGCAGCTCGACGTCGTCATGGCCGGCGAGGGGCCGATGCTCGTCATTGCCGGCGCGGGCAGCGGCAAGACCCGCGCCCTCACCTACCGCGTCTCCCGGCTCATCGAGGACGGCGTCGACCCCGCGGATATCCTCCTCGTCACCTTCACCAACAAGGCCGCCCGGGAAATGCTCTCCCGCGTCGAGCAGCTCGTCACCATCGACACCCGCCGCATCTGGGGCGGCACCTTCCACTCCATCGGCAACCGCCTCCTCCGCCGCTACGCCGAGCCGATCGGCTACCGCGGCAACTTCTCCATCCTCGACGACGAAGACTCCAAGGAGATGATGGAGTCGGCCGTCTCCTCGCTCGGCATCAAGACCCTCAACAAGCGCTTCCCGAAGGGCGACGTCCTCCTCGACATCTACTCCTACCTGATCAACACGCGCACGCCGCTGGAGCTCCATCTGGAGCAGAACTACCCCCATTTCGCGATCTACCAGGAGGAGATCGTCAACGTCTTCCGCCGCTACAAAGAGCGCAAGCGCGACGCCAACGCCATGGACTTCGACGACCTCCTCGTCAACTGGAAGCTCCTCCTCGAGGAGCGCGCCGAGATCGCCGAGCCGCTCAAACGGAGATTCCGCTTCATCCTCGTCGACGAATACCAGGACACGAACAAGCTCCAGGCCGACGTCGTCGACCTCATGGCCTCGGTCCGCCGCAACGTCATGGTCGTCGGCGACGACGCTCAGTCCATCTACTCCTTCCGCGGCGCGTCGTTCGAGAACATCCTCACCTTCCCGCTGCGCTTCCCCGACGCCGCCATCTACAAGCTCGAGACGAACTACCGCTCCACGCGGCAGATCCTCACCCTGGCCAACCGCTCCATCGAGCACAACCGCTTTCAGTTCCGGAAAGAGCTGCAGGCCGTGCGCGGCGACGGCCCCGAGCCCGCGGTCGTCGGCGTCGACGACGTCTTCGAGCAGGCCGCCTTCGTCGCCCAGCGCATCCTCGAGCTCCGCGACGAGGGGGAGACGCTCTCCGACATCGCCGTCCTCTACCGCTCGCACTACCAGTCGCTGGAGCTGCAGATGGAGCTGTCGCGGCGGCTGATCCCGTACGAGATCCGCTCCGGCGTCCGCTTCTTCGAGCAGGCCCACATCAAGGACGTCATCGCCTATCTGAAGATCATGACCAACACGCGCGACGAGCTGTCGTGGAAGCGCGTGCTGAAGCTCTACCCGAAGATCGGCGAGAAGACCGCGGCCGAGGTTTGGGGACGGATCAGCGAGGCCGTCGATCCGCTCGAGCGGTTTCTGCACGGGCTGAAAGACATTAGCGGCCGCGGCGCGGCGCAGAGCCTCGAGTCGCTGCGCCACGTCATGCGCCTCCTCGCCGGCGAGTCGATGAAACACAACCCATCCGAATCCATCCGCCTCGTCGTCGAGCGCGGCTACGCCGACTATGCGCGGGCCAAGTTCCCGAACGCCCAGGCGCGCCTCGACGACCTCGAGCAGCTCTCGCAGTACGCCCTGCGCTACGACGACGTCAACGCCTTCCTCGACGAGGTGGCGCTGGCGAACCCGCTCGCCGGCGAGGACGTCGCCGTCGTCGGCCCCGAGGACGAGAAGATCGTGCTGTCGTCCGTCCATCAGGCCAAAGGGCTCGAGTGGCGCGCCGTCTTCGTCATCTGGCTCGCCGACGGGCGCTTCCCGTCGCAGCGCGCCCTGCGCGTGCCGGGCGGCATCGTGCGCGTGCAGCCGTCGCGCGTGCACGACGCCCTGCCGCTGCTCGAGGGCGCCGTGGAGAGCGCGCCGGTCGTCGCCGACGACGGCACGCGCGAGATCGTCATCCCCGGCGAGGAGGAGGAGCGGCGCCTCTTCTACGTCGCCGTCACGCGCGCCAAGCAGGAGCTCTACCTCGTCTTCCCGGTCATGGCCCGCGACCGCGCCGGCATGGACGTGCTGATGGAGCCGTCGCGCTTCGTCCGCGAGCTGCCGGGCGACGTCTACGAGAAGTGGGTGATCGGCAATGAGTGAGGTGCTCTTCCTCAGCCGCGGCGATGTCGCCTCGCTGCTCGACCTCGACGACTGCATCGCCGCCGTCGAGCGCGCCTTCGCGATGCTCGGCCGCGGCGAGCTGCCGCCGCCGGCGATCGCCGGCGTGCACGCGGACGGCGGCGCCTTTCACATCAAAGCGGCCATCGCCGGCGACCGCTTCGCCGCGAAGATCAACGCGAACTTCTTCGAGGCCGTGCCGCGGATCAAAGGCGTGATCGTGCTCGCCGACGCGGCCGACGGGACGCCGCTGGCGGTCATGGACTCGATCGAGATCACGATCCTCCGCACCGGCGCGGCCACGGCCGTGGCAGCGAAGTTCCTGGCACGGCCCGACGCCCGCACGGCGCTGATCTGCGGCTGCGGCCTGCAGGGACGGATTCAGGCGAAAGCGCTCGCGCGCGTGCGGCCCATCGAGCGCATTTTCGCGCTCGACAGCGACCACGGTCGCGCCGAGGCGTTCGCGGGCGAGACCGGCGCGGAGATCGTGACCGAGGCCGTGGCGGCGGACATCGTCGTCACCTGCACGCCGTCGCGCACGCCGTTCCTCGATCGCGTGGCGCCGGGGACGTTCGTCGCCGCCGTCGGCGCCGACAGCGAGGAGAAGTCGGAGATCGCGCCGTCGCTGATGGCGGCGAGCAAGGTCGTCACCGACGTGACCGAGCAGTGCGCGACGATCGGCGACCTGCATCACGCGCTCGCCGCCGGCGCCCGCGTCCACGCGGAGCTCGGCGAGATCGTCGCCGGACGCCGTCCCGGACGCGAGCGCGACGACGAGATCATCGTCTTCGACTCGACCGGCATGGCCCTGCAGGACGTGGCCGCGGCGTCGATCGTCTACGACCGGGCGGTGGAGCGGGGCATCGGGATCCGCATGACGCTGTGACATCCGATTCGACCGCGCACTCGTAGTTCGAGCATGGCATACGCAATTCAGTTCACTCCGAAGATGACGGCCGTGCAATACGACGAGTGCATGAACCAGCTGAGCGCCGCCGGCGCCGGCGCCCCTGCCGGACGGCTCTACCACGCCTGTTACGGCGCCGGCGACCGCCTGCGCGTGTTCGACGTGTGGGACTCGCCGGAGTCGTTCGACCGCTTCGGCCAGACGCTGATGCCGATCCTGCAGCGGATCGGGATCGACGCCGGCGTGCCGGAGATCGTCAAGGCGCACAACATCGTGCCCGGATGAATCGCCGCGCATCCAGCCTGCGCACGGAAAGCACGGTTTTGTAAGGACTTACGGGTAGGGGCGCAGTGCTCCCGGTCACTCCTAGCGTGAGGGCCGGCCCTCCATTTTGACAACGGCCTGCGGGCCAGATGGAGGGTTTATGAAGAAGATCTCTGCGGTTGCCCTGCTCCTCGTTTCCTTGTCCCTGCCGGCGTTCGCCGGCCCGCGCGGCGACGACTCGCCGATGCGCGGCGGACCGGTCCAGCGCGTCGTGCATTTCGTGAAGCACTTGCTGGCGAGCGTGCTCGACGACTCGTGGGACATCAGCGTGCCGAAACCGTGATTCGGCCCGGGGGACAGGCAGAAGTGCCTGTCCTCCACTACGCTTCCATTGGGAGGCGCTCAAGAAATTCGCGCACATGCTGGACGTCCTCTCCGGTGGCCGCGGCACCGAGGTCGCGCAATCCGGCAAACGCATTGGACGCGCTACGCGGCAGCCGATCGGGACAGGCCTCGCAAAGCAATTCGATTTCCGACGTGCGACCAACCGTCAGCAGGAGATCGACGATGTCGGGCGACCAGGGCGGCAATGACAGTGCGCCCGCGGACCGGACCTATGACGCCTGCTACGGTGCCGGCGACCGGCTCCGCGTCTTCGACGATCCGCGGGTGAATCGCCGCGCACCCAGCGTGCTCACGGAAAGCACCGAATTATAACGAGTTAGGGGGTAGGGGCGCGGTGCTCCCGGTCACTCCTAGCGTGAGGGCTGGCCCTCCATTTTGACAACGGCCTACGGGCAGATGGAGAGTTTATGAAGAAGATCTCTGCGGTTGCCCTGCTCCTCGTTTCCCTTTCCCTGCCGGCGTTCGCCGGATCGCGCGGCGACGACTCGCCGATGGGTCCCGCTCCGGTCCAACGCGTGGTGAAGTTCGTCAAGCACCTTCTTGCGGTCGTGCTCGACGACTCGTGGAGCATCGGCACGCCGAAGCCGTAGTGGCCTCCGCGGGGTGGCACCGTCCACCCCGCGATTCTCCTTTCGTCGCGAAGATCTCATCCCTAGGCCTCCATTGGCAGACGCTCGAGGAATCCGCGCACGCGCTGCACGTCGTCCTCGGTGACGCATGCGCGGCGGGCCCGCTCTCGCAGCGCGGCGAACGCCTCCGCGGCGTTTGGCGGCAGGCGCTCCGGGCAGGCATTGCACAGCAATTCGATCTCCGACATTCGGCCGACGGCGAGCAACAGGTCGATGACGTCGAGCGCCACGAGCGCGCCGAGGATTGGCAATTCCATCGTCAGGAACTCGGCGCGCGCTTTGTAAAGCTCCGAGATTGCTTCGTGCACTCGCCCGTGGGCGATGAGAACCTCGGCCATGCCCTTGCGCACGCGAGGGATCTCGGGCTGGAGACCGAGGTCCTCGAACATCTCCAGCGCCGTCTCGAAACATTGGCGCGCTCGCTCGATCTCGCCGAGCTTCACCGCGCAGCGCCCGATCATCAGCACGGCATGCGCGAGCGTCTCCGTGTCGTAGTCGTTCACCATCTCGGCGTATGTGTCGGCGGCCTCGCGGTATCGGCAGAGATTGAACAGCACGACGGCGTAGATCGACCGGACGCGCACGTACGTCTTCTTGTCGTTCAAGCGCAGCAGCGTTCGCGCGCTCTCGTCGATCCGCTGCAAGCCGCGCAGCGAATCGCCGAGCTCGTGGAGAATGCGGCCTTCCACGGCCAGCAACACCGCGTGGTTGTGCTCCGCACCTCCCGCCAGCCGGTACACCATTCGCGCCCGCTCCACCGCAATGTGCGCGTCCTCGTAGTCGCCGACCTCCAGCAGCGCCGCCGCGTACTCGCGCCAGGCGTCGCCTTCGTCGGCGAGCGCGTCGCCGTACTTCGCCACGCGGATGGCCAGGCGCGAGATCCACACCGCCCGGTTCGGGTCGCGGCTCAGCGCGTCGTGCGCCAGCGCGATCAGCCGCCGCGTCGCCGCGCTTCCCAGCGCCATCGGCGGCCACGCCTCCGCCTCGGCCAGCCCCCGCACCGTTTCCTCGGCCGCGTCATCGCCGTCGAGCCACTGGCGGAAGGCGCGGGCGATGGCGTCGCTCGTCATCGCGTCGTTCTGCGGCGCGCCGGCCGCCCCGTCTCGTTGCGCGCCGGCGTGTCGGGGCGCAGGGCCTCGTCGAGCGCGTGCTCGAACGCGGCCAGCTCCACCGGGTCGTTGATCTGGTGCACGCGCGCGGCGAAGTCGCACACCAGGGCGGCGGCGCGGGCGTTCACCGACGTCGGCGGCGCCGCCGGCTTCGAGTACATCCGCAGCGACGTCGCCGCGGCCGAGATCGTGTCGATGCCGTGGTCGAGCTGGTCGGCCACGGCCACGAGCACCGCGGCGTCGACGCCGGCCAGCTCGCCCGAGACCTCGGAGAGCTCGCCGATCGGCACGCTCTCCGCGCGCAGCGCCCGCATCAGCTTCTTCAGGATCGAGATTGTGATGTTGCCGCCGGAAAGGGCGACGGAAACGTGGCGGCGGCTGACGCCGGCGATGCGCGCCAGGCGCGCCTGCGACACGCCGCGTGCTTCCTTCAGGGCCTTGAGCGCGGCCCCGAGCTCCGGATGCTGCGCTTTCATTACGGATATGCAGTATACCGCATCGACGGCTTAGTGCTATATTTTGCTGCAGGTCCGATGCGGCAGCCGCCGACGCTTCCTTCCCACGACACCCTGCGGCGATTCTTTCGGGAACGGCGCCCCTGCTCGATCACCGAGGCGGCCGACATCGTCGGCTACTCCGAGGCGTGGGTGCGGAAGCGGGCGGAGATCGACGGCATCGACCTCGCCGCCGGCATGGTGCCGTGGGAGGACGTGATGCTCTGGTTTCTCCGCGCCTGGCCGCTGCCGCTGGTCGAGGACGCGGTGCCGGCGGAGACGCTCGCGCATCTGCCGGCGCTGCTGCGCACGACGACGGTGACGTGGCGCCTGCCGCGCTACCTCGTGCGCGCGCTCGACCGGCAGACGGCGCTGGAGAGCGCGCGCTCGAACGACCGCCAGGCGCTGACGGTGGAGCAGTACGTCGCCGAGCAACTCCACCTGGTCATCGAGGACGACACGGTCGCGGCGATGAACGATGACCGCGGCTTCATGGAAGCGTGGCTCTTCCCCGACAGCGCGGGGTAGCATGCCGCCATGCGGCTGCTGCTCAACTCCAGCTCGAACGTCCACGGCTACGGCTATCTCGATCACGTCGAGCCCTTCCTCCGCGACTTTCTCGGATCGGCGCGCGTGGTGGCCTTCGCGCCGTTCGCGGCGTTCGACCACGGCGCGTACGTGGCCAAGGTGCGCGACCGCCTGGCGAAGATGGAGCTGGAGGTCGTGGAGCTCGATGCCCTCGATCGCGCCGAGGCGCTCTTCGTCGGAGGCGGGAACACGTTCCGTTTATTGAAGGCTCTTTACGACCGCGATCTCCTCGGCGCGATCCGCGAGCGCATCCGCGGCGGGCTTCCCTACATCGGCTCGAGCGCCGGCAGCGTCATCGCCTCGCCGACGATCCGCACGACGAACGACATGCCCATCGTGCAGCCGCCGTCGTTCGACGCCTTCGGCTTCATTGACGTCCAGCTCAACTGCCATTACCTCGATCCCGATCCGAGCTCGACGCACAAGGGGGAAACGCGCGAGGAGCGCATCCGCGAGTTCCACGAAGAGAACGAGGCGGCGGTGGTCGGCCTGCGCGAAGGGACGATGCTCCGCGTGGAGGACAACGCGGTCACGCTGCAGGGCGAGAAGCACGCGCGGATTTTCCGGCCCGGCGCGGAGCCGGTGGAGGTTCCGCCGGGGCGACTCACGCTGTAAGGCTAACGACGCGCTCTCTGCGAGCGAAGAAACTCGCTGATGGTCGCACGCTCCTGTTCATTCTTAATTCGCGTGAAGAGTTTCTCGCCGAGCTTCGTGATCGTCTCTGCACGGTCAAAAGGCAGCTTTTCATACATCTTGCCGCCGGTGAAATGGCAGGGCTTGCAGTGCTGCTCAAGAATCGGCTGGACGCTCGATTTGAAATCGGCCGGCGGCGCGCACACCTCGTTTCGAGGCACACCGCGACCCGCCGTCATGGTTGCCAAGAGCAATGTCAGAATAGCGCCCGCGATTCGCATGGAATCAATCTAGGGCCGTATGACCGGGGCGCTCTTGTCAAACTCGTTACGTTTCTAAGGGCGCGGGGATCGCCTGCGGAGGCTCGGCGGCGGTGTTACGATATTGATCGAGATCACCGCGTGGAGACCGTCGCAACGTATCCGGACCTGATTTCGGCACAGCTTGCGCAATCGCTGCTGACCGCTGAAGGAATCGACTCGACGATTCCCGAGGAGAACATTGCCGGCATCGATTGGCAGTGGTCCACTGCTTTGCAGGGTATTCGCCTGCAGGTGGCTTCTGCCGACATCGATTCGGCTCTGGAGTTGTTGAGCATTCGACCCGGCCTGCTCCCGGACGATTACGCGGCCGAGATCCATGACGCGGAAGAGCAGAAGCGTTGTCCCTATTGCGGTTCCGACATCATGGGCCCGCAACGGTGGCGTCGCCGCGGGAAAGCACTGACGATGCTTGCGCCGATACTGCTGTTGCTGTGGCCATTGGTTCTCGCATTTGGACCTAAGTATGAATGCACGCAATGCGGCCGCCTTTGGAGAGAAACGGACGCAACCACGGAACACACCGAGCAACGGTAACCTTTCAGCCGTACAGTCGTCGGACATTCAATTGTGTCGAACGCCGAAGAGCAGCATTATTGCAAGGTCTGCTATCGCGAAATCTCGTCTGAGGCGGCGAGCTGCCTGGCTTGCGCCTCCGAGTCAGCGACCGGGCGCAATGGCCATGTTGCCGTACTGCTGCTCGGTATCACGGGGCTCCCGGTGCTCATCGTCGGCGTCTTGACGTTAAACGCGCGGTTCTGTCTGGCGGGAGGACTCGTTTCCGCTGCCGCCGCGCTGCTCTACGCTGTGTTCACCATTCGCCAATGAGCTAGGAGAATGCAGCGATGAAGGCTGCTGTATTACACACGCTTGGCAATCCACCGCGATATGAAGATTTCCCGGATCCCGAGCCGGGCAAAAACGAAGTCATCGTCCATGTAAAAGCCGCCTCGTTGAAGAACATTGAGAAGGCAATGGCGAACGGTTCGCACTATGACACTCATCGCGAACTGCCGACGATATGTGGTGTTGATGGTGTCGGAATTCTTGACGATGGCACACGGGTCTTTTGCGGGGGCTCTCGGCCACCCTACGGGATGATGGCCGAGCAAACTGTGGTGTCCCGCGCTCGGTGTTTGCCCGTTCCGGATGGGATCGATGACAACACCGCGGCGGCCTTGCCCAATCCAGCACTATCGTCTTGGCTACCGCTCATCTGGCGCGCACAACTCAAGCAGGGCGAAACAGTCCTGATCCTCGGTGCAACCGGCGTGGCCGGCAAGCTTGCTATCCAGATCGCAAAGCACCTCGGTGCCGGACGCGTCGTTGCCGCCGGGCGAAATCGGCGTGTCATGGAAACCCTGCCGGATCTTGGTGCGGATGCGACTATCGCCCTCGACCAACCGGATCAGGAACTGAGCGCGGCCTTCAGGCGCGAAGCCAGCCACAAGCGTTTCGACATCGTTCTTGACTATGTGTGGGGGCATCCGACGGAAGTTCTACTCGATGCCCTAACTGGCCACGATGTAATGGCCGAGAACAATGCACTCCGTCTAATTGAAATTGGCGAAATGGCTGGCCCAACCGTTTCTCTCTCGGCCGCTGCGCTGCGTAGTTCCGGAATAGAAATTTACGGAAGCGGCGGTGGCGCCGGCATCCCACACACCGCCATCTTCGATACCTTCCCGCAGGTCTGGGCTCTGGCTGCAGGCGGCAAACTCCGCATTGATACCAAACCGGTCTCCCTTGCCGAGGTCGAAAATGCTTGGCGACGCACTGATTTGCCGGGTCGCAGGCTTGTCCTTAACCCATAGCCGAGTCGGAACTGCTCGGCGTCAAATCGCCCCAGTGTCGGCGCCGGCTGTGAGAATAGTCGCGGCCAGGGCCGTGCGGTGATCCCTGGTCCATGGCGGCCCAAGCCGGTCGCGGGGACCGCGCAGCATCGCGTCGGCTCGATCGGCCAGGAGCGCGGCAGCATCGGCTTCCACCGTCTTGGCGTCGTAGAACCGCACGGCCCAACCACGGGCCGTAGCGACGGCAGCGAGTACCTGGCGGTACATGATCGCGTCGGCATGAGCGTCGTATGGCGGGCGCAATTGAACGGCGATGGCGGTGGGAAAATCGGCCGGCAAGGCGCGCAGGTGCACCGACCCGACCGCGTCCGGCAACGCCGCTGCCAGCGCATCGAGCGACGCGGCGGTTGCGCGTTCGGCCGAGGCGCGCACGCGGCTGACCAGCGCCTCGACCTCATCGAGCGACAGGCCCGGCTCCGGGTGATGGATCGGCATGTTCGGCATGTTTGGCTCGAGCAGGTCGATCCTCCGCCGGTCCACCACGTCGTGTTCGCGCGAGGCCGTGACGGCGACCGCCCAGCCGAGGTGGTCGTAGATTCCGACGCGGAGGCCCATGGCGCAGCTTCGAGCGAGTTACAGCAGCATCCCCGCGATCGTCGCCGTCAGGAAATTCGCCAGCGTCCCGGCGATCATCGCTCGCAGGCCGAGGCGGGCCAGATCGCCGCGGCGCGACGGCGCCAGCGAGCCGATGCCGCCGATCTGGATGGCGATCGACGAGAAATTCGCGAAGCCGCAGAGCGCGTAGGTCACGATCACGAAGCTGCGCGGGTCGAGCGCGTGCGGGTTCGCCTTGATGATCTCGCCGAGCCTGGCGAAGGCCACGAACTCGTTCACCACCATGCGAATGCCCAGCAGGTTGCCGACCGGCAAAATGTCCTTCGCGGACACGCCCATGCACCACGCCACGCCCGCGAAAACGTAGCCGAGCACCACGTCGAGGCTCTTCGGAAACCACCAAACGTAGTTGTGCACGTAGCCGAACATCCCGTTCACCAACGCCACCAGGGCAATGAAGGCGATGAGCATGCCCAGCACGTTGATCGAGAGGTGCAGTCCCTCGATCGCGCCGCGGCCGGCGGCGTCGATGATGTTCACGTCCTGCTTCGGCACGATGACCTCGACGTCGCCGCCGGTCTTCGGCTTGTCGACCTCGGGGACGATGATCTTGGCCATCATGATCGCCCCCGGCGCCGTCATGATCACCGCCGTCAGCAGGTGGATCACGTCGACCTTGGCCACGAGCACGTACGCGGCCATGATCCCGCCCGAGATGTGGGCCATCCCCGCGGTCATGATCGTCATCAGCTCCGACATCGTCATTTCCGGCAGGAACGGCCGGATCGTCAGCGGGGCCTCGGTCTGTCCCATGAAGATCGACGCCGCCACCGAGGTCGACTCCGCGCCCGACGCGCCCATGAAGCGCGTCATCATCTTGGCGAAGAACTTGACGACGAGCTGCATCACGCCGAGGTAGTAGAGCACCGCGAAAATCGAGGCGATGAAGATGATCGTCGGCAGCACCATCGTGGCGAAAATGAACACCGTCCCCTTCGGATCGCCGAGCGGCCCGAAGACGAACTTCGATCCCTCGGCGGTGTAGCCGATCAGGTTGTTCACGATCTCCTTCAGCCGCTCGAACATGTACGCGAGGAGGTTGAAGGTCAGGAAGAGGTAGAGCGCGACGACGCCGAATGCCCACCAGATCGGCCGCCGCGCCACGGGCGGCAGAAATTTGGCGAGCTGATAGATCACCACGACGAGGACGACGAAGACGATCGCCGCGCCGTAGCGCTCCAGCGGCAGCGCGATCGGGGCGAGCTTCTGCGCGATCCACTCCCCTTTCAGCACGGCAATGGCGATGAGGATCTGCAGGAGCAGTCCCCACCCGACCGTGCGCCAGCGAATGGCCCGCTTGTTGTTCGACAGCAGAAACGCGATGCCGAGAATGACGACAAAGCCAATCAGCGCGGAGAAACGCTCCATGCAAGCTCCCCTCGAATCGTTGAATCTGGACGGGCGAAGCTTATACTGCGCCGCCATGATCCAGAAAATCGATCAAGCGGTGGCCTTCGTCCGCTCGCGAACCGCGCTGCAGCCGCGCGTCGGATTGATCCTCGGATCGGGCCTCGGCAACGTCGTCGACGGCATCGACGTCGAGACGGCCATCCCCTACGGCGAGATCCCCGGCGCGAAGGCCTCCACCGTCCTCGGACACTCCGGGCGCATGGTCTTCGGCCGCGCCGGCGCGCTGCCGGTCGTGGTCATGCAGGGGCGCGTGCACTTCTACGAAGGCTACGAGATGGACGAGGTCATGTTCCTGGCCCGCGTCATCGGCCGCCTCGGCATCAAGGCCCTCGTCGTCACGAACGCAGCGGGCGGCGTGAACACGTCGTACGTGGCCGGAGATCTGATGCTCATCTCCGATCACATCAATCTCATGGGCATGAACCCGCTGCGCGGGCCGAACATCGACGAGCTCGGCGTCCGCTTTCCCGACATGAGCGAGGCCTACCCCGAGTCGCTGCGGGCGAAGGCGAAGGAAGTCGCCGCGGCGCAGGGGCTCGCGCTGAAGGAAGGCGTCTACCTGGCCCTCTCCGGCCCGACGTACGAGACGCCCGCGGAGATCCGCGCTCTGCGCATCCTCGGCGCCGACGCGGTGGGCATGTCGACTGTGCCCGAGGTCATGGCCATGTCGCACATGAGCATCCCCGTCCTCGGCATCTCCTGCATCACCAACATGGCCGCCGGCATCCTCAAGCAGAAGCTGACCCATCAGGAGGTCATGGACACGACGGCGCGCGTGCAGAAGGAGTTCACGGCGCTGGTACTCGGTGTGCTAGCGAAACTCGGCGAGTAGCCGATTGCGCCGATTTCTGATTCTCCTGTTCATCGCCGTGCCGCTTCACGCCGGCGAGCTCCAGCAGTTCGGCAACGACGTGAAGTCGATGACGCTCGCGCCGCTGCACTGGACGAAAGCGGAGTGGATGCGCTTCGCCGAGGGAGCGGGGACGGTGGCGGCGCTGATGGTCGCGGACCGGGGCGTGGCCGACGTCGTTTACGATCATCCCGCCGGCCGCCTGTCGCGCATCGCCACGCCGTGGGGCGGCCAGCGCGCCGTCGACATCTCCGTGTTGATGATCGGCTCCGGCCTGGCGCTGCACAACGACAACCTTCTCGCCGCCGGCCGCGACGCTTTCGAGTCGCAGATCTGGGCCGGCGTCGTCGTCACGCCGGCGATCAAGCGCGTCGGCGGCCGCGCGCGCCCGTTCCTCGGCGAGGGGGCGCATTCGTTCCGCCCCGAGCAGGGCCACCTCGACCAGTACACCAGCTTCCCGTCGGGTCACGCGACGAACGCCTTCGCGACGGCGACGGCCATCGCCGCGCACTACGACGGCGCCGTACCTTACGTGGCGTACACACTGGCCACGGCGGTGGCGATCTCACGCGTCAACGACAGAGTGCACTGGCCGTCCGACGTCGTCGCCGGCGCGCTGATCGGCCGCGCCGTGGCCAAGAGCGTCGTCTTCCACAACCGCAAGATGCGTGTGCACATCATGCTTCTCCGGCCGGGGCGTGCTCCTCGTATTTGACGACCGTCACGTCGGACACGGCGATCATGCAGCCGCCGCGGATCATCGTCTCCAGCGCGGCCAGGAGCTTGTTGATCTTCTCCTCCTCGTCGACGACCGAGATCATGATCGGGTCGTCGTGCGAGAGCGCCAGCGTCTTGTGCTTGTGGATGCGCTTGTGCGCCCCGTAGCCGAGGATGCCGCGGTAGACCGTGGCCCCGGCGATGTCGAGCTGGCGGGCGCGCGTGACGATGGCCTCGTGCAGCGGCGCGCCTTCCCACGTGTCGTCCTCGCCGATATGGATCTGCAGCGACTTCGCTTTTCCGATGAGGCGCATGTGCGTCGCGGCCGGCTCGCTCTCCTCGCGGCCGGAGTATTTGACCACGTTCGTGTCCTGTACTTCCACGAGGCCGACGTCGACGATGTCGTAGACGTCGGGGAGCACGCGCTCGATCTTGTCGGCGGCGTCGGTGACCTCGATCCGCACCGGCAGCGCGCTCGCGAATTCGACGTGATCGATGCTCGACACCGCGCCACGCCCGGTGAAGCCGGCGATGCCGCGCGTGACCGTGGCCCCGGCCAGGCCGCGATGGCGGAAGAGGTCGAGCAGGGCCATGTACGCGGCGCGGCCGTGCCAGCGCGCCGACTCGTTGATGAAGATCGTCAGGCGCTTCGCCGGGCCTTGCATCAGCGCCTCCCCCACAGCACGCCGAGCTGTATGGCGGCGTAGCCGGCCACGACGGAGGTCAGCACGTTGACGAGCGCCCAGCCGAACGCGCCCGTCGTCGTCAGGCGCTGCGTCTCGTACTCGAACGTCGAGAAGGTCGTGTAGGCGCCGACGAAGCCGGTGGCCACGAGGAGGCGCATCATCGGCGTGATGCTCATCCGCTCCGCGGCCATGGTCAGAAAAAATCCGAGGATGAAGCAGCCGGTCACGTTGACGAGGAACGTCGCCAGCGGGAAGTCGCGGCGCCAGAAGGTCTCGATCCAGACGCCGACGGCGTAGCGCGCCACCGCGCCGAGGAAGCCGCCGGCGCCGACGACCAGGCAACGCGTTATCATGATGAGGCCCACACGATGATCCACTTTTATCACGTGACGAAGCGCTTCGACCGCTACTCGACCGCGCTCCACGACGTCACCTTCCACATCGACAAGGGCGAATTCGTCTTCCTCACCGGGCCGAGCGGCGCCGGAAAGTCGACGCTGCTGAAGCTGATCCTCCGGCAGATGCGCCCGACGGACGGGCAGATCGTCGTGAACGGCCGGAACCTGAACGCGATGAAGCGCGCGCATCTGCCGTTCTTCCGCCGCGAGATCGGGATGGTGTTCCAGGACTTCAAGCTCATCGAGCGGATGACGGTGTTCGAGAATCTCTCGTTCATCCTCACGGTCATCGGCGTGCCGCCGAAGGAGCACAAGAAAAAAGCGTACGGCGCGCTGCGCACGGTCAGTCTCCACCACAAGCTGAACGCCTATCCGCCGCAGCTCTCCGGCGGCGAGCAGCAGCGGGTGGCCGTGGCCCGGGCCCTGATCAACGATCCGCTCGTGCTCATCGCCGACGAGCCGACCGGGAATCTCGATCCCGACCTCTCCGCGGAGA
>Ga0075425_100000739_pt1 | contig 31082 bp, 21 predicted proteins | sample SoiMethybrSBSTD4_FD_75300 | JGI IMG/M metagenome (GOLD analysis project Ga0075425, IMG submission 75300) | Bulk soil microbial communities from a Populus tree surrounding site in Tennessee, USA - Soil MetaG P. TD hybrid SBSTD4 | ecosystem: Environmental > Terrestrial > Soil > Tree plantation... | reverse complement strand
CCACGGTAGCGAATTGGGCGGAGCGCGAACGTATCCTCTGCGCGCGCTACGCAGCCGTGCAGGTGGATCGCCGCCTGCAGTCGAATCTGGCGCTGGCCGCCGCCATCCGCTCCTGCTAGTTCTCGCGGCTCGCCTTGGGTTCCTCCTCTAGAGCTCAAGTTGCATGCCGACTCTTGAGTCGTCACCATACAGCCGCGCAAACCCCGGGACATTGAAAATGGCGTCCAGAGAACAGACGATTACCGCCGTACGCATTCTCCATTTCGCTTTTCTCACCACCATTATCCTTTTCATTCTCTGCCTTCATTTCGCAGCTCCGACAGAAGCGGCCATTTCGCTTTCCATCGTTGCAGCCATCGCGTGCGCAGCCCTTGCCGACATCGCAATCGGAGTGACCGCGCGCAGGAAGTACATGGACACAGTCTCGCAGGTGCTCACGGTCGAATCTGACGAAGCCAAGGCACTCCGAGTCTGGAGAGTCGCGAACATTATCTCCTTCGTTCATGCGGAAACGGTGGCTCTGCTTGGTTTCGCGCTGAAAGTTCTAGGCGCGAACTGGGAGATCGCAGGTCCGTTTTTCGCGATTGGATTCCTCCTGCTGCTGCTGTGGACGCCGCGGCTGGAGTTGCCGGTTTCCGCTAGCCGGCCCGCCCCGCCGCCACCGATGGGCACAGACGGAAGCCCGCCTGGGTGAAAAATCGTTAACGCATCCTGCCTCACGCTGTGCTAGAGTCTGCTTCCCGCCACTTCGCGTCGTTTTTTCTGAGAGTTGGTAAAACAAACCCTACCCCGTTTTTCTGAGGGTTTGTAGAACAAGCCCTTAAACCCCGCGCCTCCAGCCCGCGCCAAATCTTCTAGAGCAAGGAGAAATTCTCATGGCAGCTGATCTTGAGCAACTGAAGCAAAAGTACGCGTCGGTATTGAATCTGATTAATTCTAGTGGCGTGCGGCTCTCGCACGTGCACATCCAGGACGACAAACTGTTTTTGCAAGGCGCGGCGGGATCGGAAGCGATCAAGAACCGCGTGTGGGACGAAATCAAGAAAGTGAATCCGTCGGCGAACGACATCACCTGCGATTTGACGGTCGATCCTTCGGCGGCTCCAGTGGCGGCCGCGGCGGCTGCTTCGGCATCGGGCGGCAGCGGAAGAGGCAGAACGTACACCGTGGCGGCGGGCGATTCGCTGTCAAAGATCGCCAAAAATTTTTACGGCAACGCGGGCCAGTACATGAAAATCTTCGAGGCCAACAAGGACAAGCTGAGCGATCCGGACAAGATCAAGCCTGGACAGGAGCTGGTGATTCCGGACTGAAGAACCGAGCAGGGACCAGCGATCCGAAAAACCTAGCCCCGTCAGTACCCAGAGTGTGAAGGTGTGAACGGCACGGCGCTGAAAGCCGCGGCGCTACGTGACCCTTGCTTCGCCAGCGGCGGGTATGGCCCACGAAGCCCCGGCTATTCCCCGCACGCGGCTGCTAAGGTTTGCCTTTGCGGCTTGCGGATTGGAAGCCGGCGAAATGAGCGAACGCGTTGCTCCACATCCAGGGAGAGTGTAGACAGTGAGGGACGCGGCTGGGGTTGGAAAGAGCTGGTGATGATGGGCGAACTTGCGAATGGAGACCTTGCCCGACGTTCTGACATTGGTCATCCCCTTCACAAAAGAGCTGCTGTTGTTTTCACTGAGAGACAACAGAAGACGGCGTCTTGAGGTTAAGGGCGACATGCCTTTGCGAAACGTTACCTGGATGGCGGACGGCAAGGGATTCTTTGCCGCGAATGCCTTTCAAACGGGAGCGCAGCTGGTTCATGTGGACTTGCGGGGCAACTCGAGGGTTCCTTGGACCGTGAATGGTCGCGATGTTTTCCAGGCGGGAAGGGCATCGCCGGATGGGCGGCACATTGCGATACAGAGGAGCGCGGGCAATTCGAATATGTGAAAAATGGTGGAGAATTTTAATGGGCCAGAACCATATCCGGTAATGCCGAACAAGAAAAGATGCGCGCTAAAGCGCGGCGCTACATTTAAAACCTAATTCCAGAGAAAAGGGAACGGCTGAATGGCGTTTGTGAAAGACTAGGGCGGAAAAGCGGCTGTGGTGGGATGCAAGAAATGACGATGGGTCGGCGGGAGTTTGTGGGGGCGGTGATTGGGGCGGGAGTTGCGACTGCGGCCGGAGAGTGGGACACGGCGGCCGCGGGTGGGGTTTTACGTGTGGGGTTGGAGCTTTATAGCGTGCGCAACGAACTCGACCGGGATGTTGACGGGGCGCTGGCGCTGGTACGGAAGATGGGGTTCACCGAGGTAGAAGTGGCGATGCTGCATGGCTTAAGCGCGAAGGAGTTTGCTGCGGCGCTGAATGCGGCAGGGTTGCAGGCCAGTTCGATGGCGGCGGGATATGAGGATTTGCAAGCGAATCTGGATCTGGTGAAAGAGAGAGCGGAGGCGTTTTCAGCGAAGTGGGTGGTGCTGGCGTGGATTCCGCACAGCGGAGATTTTACTGTGGAGATCGCAAAGCGGGTGGCGCGAGAGATGAATGAGTGGGGCGAGTCACTGGCCCGGAGCGGAATGCGCCTGGCCTACCATCCGCATGGGTATGAGTTTCGTCCGGAAGCGAACGGAACCGCGTTTGACGTGTTGCTGAAAGAGACTAATCCCGAGACAGTGTTTTTTGAGGTGGATACATTCTGGGCGGAAGTTGCGGGACAGAATAGCGCGCCACTGATCGCGCGGCTGGGCAAGCGGGTGCGGTTACTGCATCTGAAGGACTTGCGCAAAGGAGCGAAAACGGGAGTTTTTACGGGCGCGGCCGCGGACGAAGACAGTGTGGCGCTGGGCGACGGCGTGATTGACTGGCGAGGAGTGCTGGCGGCGGCGCGGAAGGTGGGAGTCGAAAAGTATTTTATTGAGGATGAGAGTCCGGCAGTGGAGAAGCAGGTGCCGCGGAGTCTGGAGTTTTTGGCGGCGCGACGCGATTGATTGTTCGTGGGGGTTTGCGGCGGCGAAGAAAGGCGAGCTTCGCGGTTGCTTGTGGAGCAGGAGCCGCCGTTTACGGAGATGCCGGCGCATGCGGCCGCTTGCAAGAGCAAACTAATAGGCCCAACGAAGTAGGATCGCGCCGGTGGTGTAGCCCGCACCTACGGCCATGAGAAGGACTAGGTCGCCCTTTTTTAGTTTGCCCTCGGCTACGGCATCGCGGAGGCCGAGGGGAATGGTGCCCGCCGTGGTGTTGGCGTAACGGTCGATGTTGACCATGACTTTGTCGTCAGGAAGGCCCAGGCGCTCCTGCATGGCGCGAATGATGCGGAGATTGGCCTGGTGAGGGACGACCAGAGCGATATCTTCGCTCCTGAAGCCGTTGCGTTCGACGACGTGCGCGGCGAGTTCGGCCATGCGGCGGACAGCGTATTTGAAAACCTGCGAGCCTTCCTGGTGGACGTAATGCATTTTTTTGCTGACGGTTTCGGCGGTGGGTGGATTAAGCGAGCCGCCGCCGGGCATGTAGAGAAACTGGCCACCGGAGCCGTCAATGTCGTGCGCGAAATCGAGGATGCCTTCGTTGTCGTTGTTGGCGGGTTCGAGGAGGACGGCGCCGGCTCCATCGCCAAAGAGGACGCACGTGGCACGGTCTTCGTAATTGAGGATGGAAGTCATTTTGTCAGCGCCGATGGCGAGAACTTTTTTGTGTGCGCCGGAAGCGACGAATTGGGCCCCCACCGTTAGCGCATACGCGAACCCGGAACAAGCGGCGGAGAGGTCGAAGCCCCAGGCGTTTTTTGCGCCAATGCGGTCCTGAACCAGGCAGGCGGTGGCGGGGAAGAGCATGTCCGGCGTGACGCTGGCGACGACAATCATTCCAATTTCGGTGGGATCGGTATTGGTCTTGGCGAGGACGGCTTTGGCGGCTTCGGTGGCCAGATGGGAAGAGGCAACACCGGGGTCGGCGACGTGGCGTTCGCGGATGCCGGTGCGGGTGCGTATCCATTCGTCGTTGGTGTCGACGATTTTGGCGAGGTCGGTGTTGGTCATCACACGCGGCGGCAGGTATCCAGCGATGCCGGTAATTTTCGCTTTGATGCGATGGGGCATGAGGCTCCTGTGTGGAAGATGCGTTGTAAAACGGAAAGGGAAGTTTATGCGAGGGAGCGCAGTGGGCACAAGTTGAGTGGGAAAATTAATCTGCGGGTGGCAGGATTTCGTAGTGCCAGGTGAGCTCGGCGGTTTTCTTAAGAGTGGCGGAAACGGAGCAATATTTTTCTTCACTGAGCTGAATGGCTTGTTTGACGCCGGCTTCCTCGAGCTGTCCACGGAGGCGGTAGAGGATGTCGAGTTTGGTCCAGACCTGGGGCGGATCGGCGGCGCGTTCACCGGAGCAGACAACCTCGAGAGACTGAAGCTTTTGGCGCTTCTTTTCGAGAATGATGACGACGTCGGTCGCGGTGCAGGCGCCGAGGGCGAGAAGAAGGAATTCCATCGGGCCGGGCGCGGTGTTGGAGCTGCGGTCGGAGTCCAGGGTGATGGCATGACCGGAGGGGCCGACGGCGACGAATTGTTGCTTGCCGATCCATTGAACCGTCGCGGTTTTTACCTGCTCTGTTTGCATGAAGGCCTCCCGTTCCTTTTCAAGCATAACAACCGAGAAGGGCAAGCGCACGATAGGTCAGGAACTTGGCACTGGGACTGCAGGAGAGTACAAAGAGCAACATCCGCAAAAGTCCTGAGGACTAGAAGGCAGAGAGTTGTGCGCCGCGACAGTGGGAAGGCGGTTCCAGAAAGGGAGCATCCTTCCATTCTGGAACGCGACGCGACCCGCTCGAGTCGGGATGCAATCGACAAGCGCCAGGACGACACCCGTGAAGATACTCAGCGGCGGTTACGATTCGTTGGAGGGGCTCAGTTGAGGATGTGGAGAGCGTGCGAAGCAACGTCGAAAAATCCTCGGCCGAAACGGATTTGCAGAAACTGGAAACCACGCTGGACGGCCTTGGGATCCGCGCGGAGCCTGGAGCGCTAAGGCAGAGGCCGGTGTTGGAGTCGCTTTCCGAGACCTGTCGCGACAAAGACGTATCGCGAATGCACGAGGGCGGGGGAAACTGACCAGGAAGCTGAGAATCCTGCAAGGCGCCGTGGAAGTGATGAGGCATGAGCAGGTACGGCTTAAATCGAGCTCCAAGGCTGGCAACTATTATTTACCGATCGCGCGAGGGGTGATCTGGAAGCAATTTGCGCGCAAAACCGTGGCGGCCATCTGCAAGTGAATTGTGCGTTCCGGGAAGGGCCGGAAAGGCAGGAAGGGGCGCCGCTACGCGTTTCTCTCCTGAGTTAGCGAAGTAACCTCAATAATGGGATTGGCCTGCTGGCGCATCACGCGAACGAAGATTTCCACGATGCGGGCGTCAAATTGGGCATTGGCACAGCGCTCGAGTTCAGCGAGAGCATCGGCTGCGGTGCGGCCCTTCTTGTAAGTGCGGTCGCTGGTGATGGTGTCGTAAGCATCGGCGACCGCGATGATGCGCGCGCCTAGCGGAATCTGTTCGCCCTTCAAAGAGTGAGGATAACCGGAGCCGTCGAAATACTCGTGGTGGTGATGGACCATCTCGCGAATGCGCGCGAGAGGAGTCAAGGGCTCCAGGATTTTTGCGCCGAAGACCACGTGGGATTTCATGGTTTCCCATTCCTCGGGATTCAGTGGTCCGGACTTGTTCAGAATTTGTTCGGGAATGCCGACCTTGCCGATGTCGTGTAAGATCGCGCCGAGGCGAATTTCTTCGATTTCCGCGTCGCGCATATCCATCGCTTCGGCGATCAAAGCGGCGTAAGCGGAAACTTTTTGTGAGTGGCCCTGTGTGTAGTGATCCTTGGCGTCAATGGCGAAGGCGAGCGAAGTGACGGTATCGAGGACGGCCTGTGGCAAGGCTTGTGGCCCGGCGGCAGTCGGTGCCGGCTGGGCGACCGTGACGCCATTTCCGGCTTCCGTCGCCGCAAGCGATTCGGTGAATTGCTTGAGGCGCTGGTAGATTTCTTCGAAAGCTTCTGGACCGGTTGAGAAAAGCCGTTTGAGCGTTACGCCAAGGTAGGCTTCCAGAACATCTTTCTTCCATTTTTTCGCTTCGCTCGGATCGAAGTGATCGGCGGTGGAGACGGCGTTGCCACCCTGGTGTTTCGAGAGATACATGGAGGCATCCGCAACTTGAATGAGCTCCTGGGGGGAAGAGCCGTGCAGGGGATAGCACGCGATGCCGAAGCTGGCGGAAACATTTTTTTCGCGAAGCAGATTGTCCGCACACACCCAGCTGCGCAGTTTTGAGGCCAGCTGGCGAGCCTGTTCCATCGAAGTTTCCGGCATCAAGATAACAAATTCATCGCCACCATAGCGCGCCACGACATCCGACCGCCGGCAGTTGGCTTCGAGAATGTGTCCAACGCGCTGCAGGACCAAGTCGCCTTCGAGGTGGCCGTAGAAATCGTTGACGAATTTGAAGCGGTCGAGGTCCATGAGGACCAAGGCGAAAGCACGGCCCGCGCGGGTGGAGCGCTTCCATTCGGCGGAAAGAGCTTCCATGAAAAAGCGATGGGTCTTGACGCCGGTGAGGCCGTCGGTGATGGCTTGCTCCTGGGCCTTCTGGAAAGTCAAAGCGTTATGCAGAGCGCCGGCGATCAGGTCCGCCAACGTGCCGAGCAACAAGACTTCTTCTTCGGTGAAATCCACGCTTTGCGAAGATTCGACATAGAGAACGCCGTGAAGTTGCTCCGCGAAAAAGATGGGCAGGCCGACCGCCGCGGCAGTGTCAGCCAGCATGGGGCGCATGGCCGCTTCCGCCGCCAGGCTGGAACGGAACGTGACCAGGTTCCCGGCGCGCGCGACATTGCCGACCAGGCCGGAGCCAAGCGGTACGCGCTGACCGAGGGCGCCGCGACGCTGGCCGGCTTCCGCCTGGATGACCAGCTCACGTGTCGAGTAGTCGAGTACGGCAATGCCGATATGATCGTAGCTGAGGCCGGTCTCCAGTTCCTCGGTCATTTTGGCGAGCATCTCATCCGGATTGAGCGTGCCGATGGCATGGCGCGAAATCGTGTTGAGCAAGGTAAGGTGACGGGCCTTGGTGCGCTCTTCTTGAAAAAGGCGGGCGTTTTCGATGGCGATACTGGCTTCGCTGGCCAGCACACGAAGAAGTTCGAGATGGCCTTCGTCGAAGGTTTTGTCCTGATCGGAAAAAACGGCCATGGCGCCGATGGCGCGATCGTAGGCAACCAGGGGCACGCCGCAGAAACAACCCTGGACCCGGATGGGGTCAACATTGAGTTTGCGAACTTCGTCGAGAAAATGTTCACGAATCAGGACCGGCTGGCGGGTCCTGATCACGTATTCGGTAAGGAAGTTGCCCGCGGGACGACTGCGGCGCGGCATGCGATTACCGTCGATGATTTCCAGCTCGAATTGCATTTCATCGCGAGCCGGATCGATCGAAGCGATATAGAAATTTTCCACATCGAAGAGCCGGCGCAGCTCTTCCCAAATTTTGCGCAGCAGGTCTTCCTTGTTCAAAGTGGAGCTGAGGGCGCGGCCGATTTCGTTCAGGACGTGTAGTTCCTCGGAACGGCGCGAGGTTTGCTGGATCAAGAGACTGTTTTCCACGGCCATGCCGATCTGATGACCGAGCGCCAGCAGGAGGCGCAATTCGGCAGGGGTGAAGCGGCGCGTGTCCGGCGAGCCGAGAAGCAGTACGCCGAAAGCCTGTTCCTTGGCCTGCAAGCTGATGGCGACCATGCTCCGCAGGCGCTGTTCGAGGGCGAGTTCGCGGAACCTGCGGATGCGCTCATCTTTCTTTTCGAGTGCCATCAGATCTTCATCGCGCAAATCGCGGAACCCCATCAAGCCGCCCAGGTTGGAAACCAGCGTGACCAGGTAGTCGTCCAGCCCTTCTTCCTGGGCGGCGCGACAAAACTTTTCGTTTAAGCCAACAGCAACGACCGACGTAGGGCCTTGGGGATCGCCGTGGTGAAGAAAAAGCGCTCCGGCTGGCAGGCGCACGACACCCAGGACGCGATCCAGTGCCTGCGACAGCATGCGATGAATTTCGCCACCCGCAAATCCGGAAGCCGCGAGGTTCAAGTTAGAGAGCGCCAGCATGTTGCGCTCGACGCGACGTTTTTCCTCTTCGTAGAGGGCCATCACCATCAGCATGGCGGCGAAGGTAGCAGGCAAGGCGGAAAGCGGTTCGAGGGTAATGTTCCAGGTGCTGAGCGTTCGCTGGAAGAAAAGAAATGCCAAGCCGAGTGCGCCCCACGCGAAGAACACAATGGCCAGAAGCCAGTCCGCAAGGGTTTCCTGGCGGCGGCTTTCGATCCAGAATTCAAACCCGATAGCGCAGTACACGATTGCGGCTGCAAAAGTAACCGGTATGGGGACAATTCCGAGAGCGTTGACAACGCTCCAAATGAGCACCAGGACGCCGGCTCCGAGCGCCGCGGGAAGCCAGGTTTTTCGCTGCGCGTAAAGCCTGGCACCAACAAAAAACAGAATGCCGGCACATGCAAAAAGACCCTGGTCCATCGAGCGTTGACCGATGGAAGGGCCGAGGCTGCCACTTACTCCCGTACCAAGATAGTGGAGCGAGAGCAGGCACCACCCGGCGGTCCAGCAAAGCAAGTAAGTCTGGCGTTTCAGGTTATAGACATACGCGAAGAAACCTGCCACCAGCGAAGTGGCGATCAGCAGGGCCAACGAAACTAGGCTGAGATTGATCAACGAGCTATCGGTTCCCCGTCCCGCGAACAGACGACTGCGCCAATCCCTAACTAAGGAACTAGCGTGTACAGGCGGTGGTAAGAGCGCCACTCCACGCGAGGACTCGCGGAGCTGTCAGGCCGACCGTATCTGCACAAAACAAAGTACTTGCGATTATGGTGCAGGAAAAATTGGCTGTGCAAGTGTACCGGCGTACTGGTTGCGTAAGTGATAGCAGGCACGGCGCCCGGATGGAGCCGTTCCCCGGACCGGATGCTTCGGTTGGACGCCTCTCGGACCTTCCTTTACACTGTAACTTCTTAAAAAGAACACTCTCCGCAAAAGGGGCACCAGGGTTCATGTCCGTTCATTCCGGCAGTTCCGAGACCGGCGTCCGGGTGCGTTTTGCGCCTTCTCCGACCGGGTATCTGCACGTGGGCGGAGCTCGCACAGCGCTATTTAACTGGCTGTTTGCGCGGCGCGAACACGGCACGATGATCCTGCGAATCGAGGACACCGACGCCGAACGCAACAAGCCGGAGCTGGTTACCGGCATCATAGACGGGCTGAAGTGGTTGGGCGTGGATTGGGACGAGGGGCCGTTTTACCAGTCGCAGCGCACGGCGATGTACCAGGAAGCCGGGAAGAAATGTCTGGCGAACAGCAGCGCATTTCTTTGCTATTGCCCTGCGGAAAAATACGTCGGCGGCGACCACGCTGTCGAAGGGACAGAGACGGCTCAAGTGCGGCGCATTACGCGTTGCTCGTGCCGCGACGGAAAACCCTCAACGCCGGGCGTGAAGCCGGCGATTCGCTTCAAAGTTCCCCTGGGTGGAACGACGAAATTTCTCGATGCCGTTTTTGGGGAGCGCGAATTCTCGAACGACGAAATTGAAGATTTCGTGCTGGTGCGTTCGGGCAAGGGTGATGAAGAATTCGGCCAAGCCATGTATCAACTGAGCGCGGTAGTGGACGACATCGACATGCGCATCACGCACGTGGTCCGCGGCGCCGATCATATTTCCAATACGCCGAAACAGGTGTTGCTGTATCGCGCGCTGGGCGCGGAAGTCCCAATTTTTGCGCATTTGCCGTTGATTTTGGGCCCGGACAAAGCGCGGCTCTCCAAGCGCCATGGTGCAACCGACGTCAACATGTATCGAACTGAAGGTTTTTTGCCGGAAGCGTTCCGCAATTTTCTGGCGCTGCTGGGGTGGTCGCCCGGCGGCGACGAAGAGTTTCTGCGCACCAGCCAGCTTTTGGAAAAATTTACCCTGGAAGCTGTAAGCCGCACCAATGCGGTGTTCGATCGCCCGAAGCTGGAGTGGTTTAACACGCAATACCTGCAGAAGCTGCCAATCGAGGAATTGCTCCCGGAAGTCGAAGGGCAGCTTAAGAGCAGCGGACTGTGGAAGGAAGAGTGGGCGACCGGTGCGGGCCGCGAATGGTTCAAAAAGACCGTGGATCTGTTGCGGCCGCGCATTCGTTTGTTGCCCGATTTCGCTTCGTGGTCGCGGGCGTTTTTCAGCGACAACTTCGTGCGCGATTCCGCCGCGAAAGAAAAGTTCTGGAAGGAACCGGCGAAAATCAAGGAACTGCTCGGCAAGACTGCGGAAGGTCTTGCCGCGGTTAGCGACTGGAGTCACGATCCCTGCGACCACGCCACGCGGGGCGTGGCAGAAGCGACGGGAGTGAAAGCCGGCTTGCTCATCAATGCGATACGCGTGGCCATCGTGGGCCAGGCCGTTGCGCCGCCTCTGTTCGACACCATGGTGGTGCTAGGCAAGGAGCGCGTGGTGCGCCGGCTGCGAGATGCTTGCGCCGAACTCGGCTAGACTCATTGTCGCTGGATCCGCGGAGGTCCCCATGTTCGCTTCGCGCCGGAAGTTTCTGGCCACGCTGGCGGCTGCGCCCTTCGCGAACCTCCCTATCGCCAAAAGCACACCGCGATCGGAACCCGGTGGCAGGGATGCTTTACAAGTGCGCCTCGCGACCGATCCGCTGCGTCCCCAGTATCATCTGCTACCCGCTAAAAATTGGATGAATGACCCGAACGGCCCCATCTACTGGAAGGGCCAATACCACATGTTTTTTCAGTACAACCCGGCCGCTGCGGTCTGGGGCGACATGCACTGGGCGCACGCCGCGAGCCCCGACATGATCCACTGGCGCCACCTGCCGATCGCTCTTGCGCCGACGCCGGGCTGGGACGATGCCGACGGATGCTTCACGGGCAGCGCGGTAGACGACAACGGGACCGCGACGATTCTCTACACGGGCGTGAAGAGCGTTGCGCCACAGAGCGCGACCTTACGGGACGGCGCGCACAATTTTCGCGAGGTGCAATGCCTGGCCACTTCAACAGATCCTCAGCTTCGCACATGGTCCAAATGGAAGACGCCAGTGGTGCAGCCGCCCGATGATCCGCAGATTACCGGATTTCGCGACCCATTTTTATGGCGGGAACGCGACGTGTGGTATCTCGGCGTTGGTTCTGGCCGGCGTAAACAGGGCGGCCAAATCCTGCTGTACGGCTCTAGAGACTTACGCCAGTGGCAATATTTGCATCCGCTGGCGACGGGCAAATGGTCGGAACGCGAAGATACAAATCCCGTCGATTCCGGCGAGATGTGGGAGTGTCCGGATTTCTTTCCGCTCGGTTCGAAACATGTGTTGCTGTATGCGACCGCGAGAAAAGTGATTTGGGAGGTAGGTGAACTCGATCCGAAAGAACTGGTGTTTCATCCGCAACAGAGCGGCGTCCTGGATCACGGAGCTTACTACGCGCAGAAGACGCAATTTGATGCAAAGGGCCGACGCATTTTGTGGGGCTGGATTCCCGAGAAACGATCGGAAGCGGAGTTCAGCGCCGCGGGTTGGGCGGGATGCATGGCGCTGCCTCGCGTCCTTTCCCTAAATAGCGACCGCCATCTCGAAATGCGCATCGCGCCGGAGGCTGAATCCCTGCGCGCCAAGGCGTTGGCTTCCGTGTCGCCCGCGACGCCGAGTGAGGCTGGTGCCAAGGCGCTTGCGGCCATCGAAATGGAGAACTTGGCCGGGGAACTCCTCTGGCAAACGGTCGCGGGCCCCTTCTCGATGACCATTGCGGACGATGCTGGTCCGTGGTGGGTGCTAAAAGTGGAAACGCCGGGCTCTGCGGTTCGCTTGCAGGTCAACGGCAAGAAAATTGATCTGCCCGCGCAAGGTTCCGGAAACATGGACTTCCGGCTGGTGCTGGACGGCTCGGTTGCCGAGTTCGTCTGCAGCTCGTTGCATGTGCTCACGTCGCGGATTTATCGCAAGCCTGCTGGATCGCTGCGCTTGCAACTTTCGGAAACGGATGCCCGCCGGGTGCGGTCGCTGCAGGCCTGGAATCTGCGCCCGATTTCGGCAGACCGGCTCACAACGTAAATCCTTTCATTTCCTTACGGCGAACCAGGCTTGCCCATCTGCTTTTCAATCTTCTTGTGAAATACCGACACCCCAAATACTGGAGCTTCCTGCGTTCCGGTAATCGTGATGGGCAGCTCCGTTCCAGAGCCGTTCTTTGAAAAAAACGGATCAATGGCCTTCAGGAAAAATGACTTTGCGCCGGTGACGGTCTGCGAAAGCTTGGCCTGCATTCGCAAGTGGCCCTGCATATCGATCTTCTGGCTATGAATATCGTACGTCCCGGCCAGTTCCACACCGGCCCCGGGCACCGCAAATGTGAGCCTGGAAAAAGTGAGGATGCTGTTTTTCAGCACGAAGCGGCCCTTCAGGTCCGTCACGGCGCTGCCAGCATCTTCGTCTTCCGGCTTGCCCTCCGCGTGCCTGCTGAAGCTTTCGAGTTTTTCGCGCATTTCCTGGTTGGCCCATCGCCCGTTCGTGATGGCGAAATTTCCATCCAGATTCATTTTGTCGATGACTTTTTGCTTGCCGGGCGGCAGAGAAAGCTTTGCCACGACGCGAATTGGTCCGCGCAGGAACGGCTTATCCGAGTTGATCGCGAGTTGCAGAATATCTTCAATGCGCGCGTCGGGCGTGGTCACATCCAGGGTAATCTGATGGCCTTGCCCGCGAACACTGATCACGCTGCCGGACGCGATAATCTCGGATTTGCCAAGAACGGCGTGGACGGGATGCAACAACGTGTCGCCGTTTGTTCCGTCCACGGTCGCCGAGTAGTCGGTGTGTAGCGGCATCGGCTTCCCCGCATTGTCCAGCGAAAAATCCGGAGTGTCCGTCTGGCCGTCTACTTCCAGGCGGTCCAGCTCGCCCGCATACTTTCCCGTGGAAGAAAGGATGCCGGCGATTCCCGGAAAGGGCCCGAGATTGGCGTCGTCGAATGCGTAGGTTCCGGAAACCGGTGTAGATCCAGGGTCGTCGCCGTTCCACGGGCCAAATTTTCCGGAGGTGGCGATTTCGCCTTTGGGCTTGCCGTTTGTGAGCGTTCCCACGAACGCGAAGGATTTGTCCTTGCCGACTTCATGCAGCTTCAAGTTGTGGATTTCCCAATCCAGTGGATCGACGCCCGGCTTGCTGGCAAGCGTCAGCAGATCCATGTCCTCAACTTCGATAGTGCCGGCCACGACTTGAGGAACGTCTAATTTTTCCACCGGACGCGCGACCGGCGTTCGGCGTAGCTCGCGGGGCGGAATCGAAACGACCATTCGCTTCAGACGAACGCGCTCGATGCGGTGCGGCACGCGGAAGATGCCCAGAAACCCGAGCTCGAACGAGAATTTCTCGATGCGGATCAGTGGCGGCGCCTCGGGTGCGGCCCAGTAGTGCAGCGACAGGCCTTCGCCCGAGACACTCATATTCGGAAATACGCGCACGTGGAAATCCGCGAGTTCGACGTTGCTTTGGAACTTTTGCTCGAGCAACCGCACGATCCAATCGCGAGTCCGCAACTCCGCCGCTCTTTTCTGTGACCACGCGACGGCAAAGAGAAGTATGAGGAAAGCCGCGCATGAAGCGGCAACGATCAGGAGAATCTTCCGAGCACCTGGAAAGGCCATTCCAGAAGTTTCGCAAACGTATTGCCGATGCGCTACGGTTTTGCGAACAATTCGGGACGGTTAGGGTGAAATTCTCCGGAAGATACGTGGATAACCGCATCTACCGGCAGCGTAGCCGGCGGCAAGCACACTTCGTTGTTGCAAGCCTGATAGCGCAGCTTCAGTGAAAGATGTTGTTCGCCAAGCGGCGCGCCGGCGTCGATGGTTACCGGCACAAGCAAAATCACCGTGTCGGCGTAGACATTCAGAGCCTGATCTTTGGCAAAGCTGAATTTATGCAGCGTGCCCTTGGGATATTTCACCGCGCCGGTCTTGAAGCCCGTGGCCGGCTCGGCTTTCAGGTCGGTGGGAATCAGATAGTCGAAAGTAGTTTCGCGCGCGTTGACGTGGAAGCCTTCGCGAATCTTCATCACCACCGCGATTTCCAGTGGTTTGCCGCGCGCGGCGGGGTCAAAAGATGCGTAAGCTGAAGGCTTCACGACATCACGGGCCGACGGGATCTGTGCGGCTAACCCGTAAGCCAGCCATAAAAAGACCGCTGGAAACAAAACACTCTTGCGAATCATACGTTTACTTGTTCTCCCAGCTGCTGCGAAATCACGCGGCTCATTACGGCGAAGAGATCCTCGCCCGTCTTTTCCAGCACGAATGCGTTCTTTGCTTCGGACCAGCCTAGCTTGAAGCTGGTGGAGAGCGCGGAAATCCAGATTTCGCGCACCGGTGTGTTCGGCGAAATCACAAACTTCGCCGGTGCCGGCTCTTCGAACACCACTTCCAATTTGCCGCTTTCGCCTTCCACGTCGAAGCCGTTTTTATCGCCCGCGTCGAGCAGCCGGCGCTTTAAGTCCTCCAGCGCCGCCGCGCACTTTTTTTGAAAATCGCGCTCTTCCAGTATCGCCATTTGGCCTACAACGCTCCTTCTATCAACTTCGTCGTGGCATCGTAGTCAATCAATCCGGTCGTGCGCTTCAAAACCTTTCCATCACGCGAAACCAGAATGCTGGTCGGGTAGCCCAGCAGACCGCCAAACTTTTCCGCCACTTTTTCGTTGCCCACCACGATCGGATAGTTCATCGGCAACTTTTGCCCATTTACGTCATACCGTTCTTTGGCTACAAACGGAGCGACCGCCGATTTCCCCTCTTCATCCATGGCGATGCCCAGTACGGTGAATCCTTTGGCGCCATATTTGTTCTGCATTTCGATCAGCCAAGGGATTTCGACACGGCAGGGATCGCACCAGGTCGCCCAAAAATTCACCAGCACGACTTTTCCGTGATAATCGGCCAACGTCACGTTGCTGTCTTCCAGTGATTTCATCTGAACGCTCATAAAAGTGCCGGCGCTCTGAGACTTCTTGCAGCCGGTGCCGGTCAAAACAAGCAGCGCTGCGACGATGATAAGTAACGTTCCCTTGGTCATGACGCCCCTGGAGAAATTATCTCTCATTTTTGGCGATTTCGTCGCGCTGCTACTTTCCGTGAGTTAAGACCCGCTCCAGCCACAACGCGATGCTGTTCAGGAAACTCAGTTTTCGCACCAGCCAGGTCAGTTTGTTGGTGAAGACCAGGCCGCCCACAAACAGCAGCAGGATTCCGCTGCCCAATTCGACTGCGTGCAGATAACCGCGAAACTTCTGATAAAACTTCAGAAACTGAACTATGCCGAGCGCAGCAAGCAGAAACGGGATGGCCAGTCCCGCGGAATAGAAGGCCAGCAGCAAAATACCTCGCCCGATCGTTGCGCTGTTCGCGGCCAACGCCAGCACCGTTGTCAAGATCGGTCCAATGCAGGGTGTCCAGCCAAACGCAAACGCAAAGCCCAGGAAAAATCCGCTCAGAATGCCGGGCTGCTTGCTGGTATTGCGCAAGTGGACGTCGCGATTCAGCCAACGAGCCAATGCTGGTCCGAGAAATCCGATGATCGAGAGCGAGAAGAAATGTACGGCTCCGAGTCCCGCGAACAACTCATCACCGCGGATCAGCGCGGCAACTCCCAGGACAACAAAAACTCCGCCGACGATGACGCCGGGAATCGGCTTCAGTTTGGCCAGTGCTCCGATCAAATGCAGGCCAAAAAGAATGATCAAGGCGCCTGCAATGGGCGCCAGCGTGTAGCGGTTTTCCTGCAGGAAGGAACCCACCACGCTGGCCGAAGCGCCAAACGCAATGAACACCGCGGAAAATCCGACCACGAACGACAGAGCCGAAGAAAACAGGCTTCCGCGCGGTTGCTGGCCTTGCCGCAGCTGCTCCATCCCGATTCCGCTGAGCATGGAGATGTAGCCGGGCACCAACGGCAGGACGCACGGCGACAAAAAGGAAACCAGTCCGGCAAGGAAGGCGGCGGCAAGCGAAACGTCAGGCGTCATGCGTCAGTTAAGCTCCGAAAAGGTTTCGATGAAGGCACACGAGTAAAGGTGTCGGATACCGATGTAAAAGACGTGTCATGGAGCCGAACTGTATTCTTGCACAGAACACACTTCTCGAGGGCTCGGGCGACACCTGCCAGCCGAACTTGGCGGCAACTCCTCCTCCACATGGATTGCGGTTAGATAAACTACTTATAATCAGTAAGTTGCAGGTAGTTCCATCGGCATCGAACTTGCATAGTGCACCTTTGGGGGCTCTAGGATGGGCTGGACGCCCAACAAAGTAACAGCACTCCGCGTCTTTGCTGGATTTGCCGCGGTAGGCCTTTTCGGCCATGGTAGGTGGGCCAACTTCGCGGCCCTCGTCCTCACCGTGGCCTCCATCGTGCTTGATGCCTTGGATGGCCATATCGCGCGAAAGAAGCATCTCGCTACCCCGCTCGGCGCGCAGATCGACATTCTCGGGGATCGCCTCATCGAAAACATGTTCTTCACTTATTTCGCCGTGGTGGGGATGGTCTCCTTGTGGCTGCCCCTCTTCTTTTTTGCTCGTGGTGCGACGACCGATCTTCTCCGTAGCCTCGCGCTTAAAGCCGGCTATTCCGGTTGGCGCGGCAATGCCATGCTGCAAACCTGGTGGGGCCGCACCTTTGTCGCGTCGCGTTGGAGCCGCGGACTCTATGCCGCTCTCAAGTGCGCGTGTTTCTGCTACTTGGGCCTGGAGCTGGCGTTGACGCGAGGGCCGGTAGCGCTCCTCGGTACCATCGCCGGCGAGGCGCACCTCACGATTCGCGCCATCGCGCAAGCCCTGACTTGGGCGACGGCCGCATTCTGCCTGCTGCGCGGTCTTCCGGTCCTCGTCGAAGGCTGGCAGTTCTTCGCTCAAGAAGCAGTAGCAGTTCGCACCCGAAAATCGGCGGAGGCCGCATGAGCATCGCGTTCTTCGACGTAGACGGCACGCTGCTTCCGCACCCCTCGCTGGAGCGGCGCTTTTTCTGGAATCTTGTTCGGAACAGGAAAATTCCTGCCGGAAACTATTTTCGCTGGGCTGCCGAAATGTTCCGCCTCGGTGTTCCGCGATTCGGCACGGCCGCGCAGACAAACAAAATGTACCTGCGAGGGATCTCCGCCACTCTGGTCTCCGAAATGGGGCCGGGCGAGACCAATCATTGGGTGCCGGAATTTTTTCCGGCCGCGATCCAACGTGTTTGGGGGCACGCGCTGCGCGGCGACACGATCGTCCTCGTTACGGGAACGTTGGCCCCGCTCGCCGAAATTGTTCAGTCGGCGCTGGAGCGCGAATTACTTCGGCGCGGGGTCGAAGCACAGATTCCGGTTATTGCCACTCAGCTCGCGGAACGCCACGGTTGCTGGACAGGGTGCATTGTCGGCGCAGCGATGTTCGGCGATGCCAAAGCCAACGCGGTCCGGCAATTCGCAAGCTCGAACGGTGTTCCCCTCACGCAATGCTTTGCGTACGGGGACCACGCACTGGATCGTTCGATGCTCGAGGTAGCTGGAATTAGGTTTGCCGTGAACCCTACTTTCAGTCTGCGCCGAATAGCCCGGCGCAACGGCTGGCCGATCGTGAGCTGGAGCCCGCACCCGCCGCGAACCGCCGCGACGCGTCGTGCTTTGAAATGGAAAGGCGACGCGGCACGATGAATATGCAAGAACAACACCAAGTTCGGCCTGAAGGCATCTTATCTATTCGGCAAGCAAATTTAAGGGAGTACCCGTCGCGCCCAATGGATGCGTTTGTTTTATCACCCCAACCGACCTGGACAGCCGCTGTACGTCGAGAGCTTGCTCGCATCGGGGCCTCGCTCGGCGTTTTCGAGCAGGTAGCTCTCGCCTATCTGGCTTTTTCGACCGCAATGATTACGGTGTTCTCGCGTCATCTTTCACACTTCTGGAAGTTGATCGGCACCCAGGCCATCGTCGCCACTATCATTTTTTTACTTTGCGCCGCGGGCATTCGCTCCGAACAACGCGCTCTGCACATCGGCGCGACATTCAGCACGCGCTTCTGGCGCTTCTGGCGCCACTGGTACCCGCATCTGTTTTTTCTCTTCTGCTTCGAAGAGCTCGCCTACCTGGTCCATCTCGTTGATCCGAATTGGCAGGACGCCAAACTCATCGCCTTCGATCACTGGATGTTCGGCGTGCATCCGTCGGTGTGGCTCGAACAATTCGCCACGCCCCTGCGTAACGATCTCTTTCAGCTCGCCTATCTGACCTATTTCATCTATCTGCTGGTTCTCGGCGGCATCCTTTATTACCGCCGCGAATGGCACGCTTACTGGTCCGTGATGACCTATTCCGCAGTCGGCTACGCGATCGGCTACGTTATCGCCATACTGTTCCCGATTGAAAGCCCGTGGTTCGCCATGGCCGGCATGTGGCGAGGCCAGCTGCACGGCGGCCCATGCACGGCCATCATTAATTTCATCGAACATTATGGCCGTGTCCGTGGCGCTGCATTTCCCTCCCAACACGTCGCTGGCTCGGTGGCCGTCGTTTGGGGAGCCTGGCGTCACCGCCGCTGGCTCTTCTGGGTCATCCTGCCGCTGGTGACCGCAATGTGCGTTTCCACAATTTGGGGGCGCTACCATTATGTCGCCGATACTTTCGGCGGCATCATCACCGGCACCTTGGGCTACTTCATCGGGTCCTATCTAATGAAGCGGCGAGCGAGCCCGGCCCCAGCCGAACTCTAATCCGCCAGTGGCTGGACCTTTTTCATCACTGGCGAGCCTTGCACGAATTTGCTTCATGATATTCCGGTCCATGCCACGGTTACCTTGAGGTGACAGTCAGCGGGATTTGGCAACGTCAGGGTGCTTCCGTACGGCCCCGCCAGGTTCTAAAAGATCTTCTCCTGCCGTCGCAGGTTTCCAAATGTCCCGATATTCGCAATCGTGAACGCTACGCGAAACTGGTTTTCCGTGCGCACCTGACCCAGCGCGATCCGCCGGTATTCCAGCGATAGTCCGCAACAATTCCCGTTATAGGTGATCTGCGCAATCTGGTTCTGCAGCGCCGTATTCTGAATGTCGTAGCTCACGCCGCCGGTAAAGTTGAATCCCTTCCGGTTGAAGCTCCCGTAGCCCACCAGCGCGCGAATCTGGTTCGAAAGCGGCTGTAACACCGGATCATCCTGAATGTGAAAGTGCGCCACGGTCGCGAAAAACTCGCTATACGGCCTTACTTTCACCAGCGTTCCCTCCGCCACGATCTTGTTCAGCTGCGGATCGTACTCAACGATCTGCTCCGCGTCATATTTCCCGCCTGGCGTAACCTTGAAATCGCTGACAATCGGTGACCAGTCGCGCGGTCCCGTCGCGAACGCAAAGGGCGTTATTGAATTCAGCGCCTGTAACACGTTGCGTTCGCCGCCCACGATCGCCCCGCCAAACGTCGGATCGGAATAATGCTTCTGCACTACGTTCCACGACAAGAATTCCACCGGCTGCTCGTCGCCTCTTTTCACATACAGCCTTTGTGTGAATCCGTACTCCACCTCGTTGGTGTTCGAAAGCGTTGCGTTCGAATCAAACCGGATGAACCTTTCGAAATCGTTAATTCCCGAAACGTAGCGGTAGGTCATTTCCGGCTCGATGGTGTGCTTGTACCTCCGCTTCTTCTGTGGCCGCCCAAAAATCCGTTCCAGCGTTGGCGGCCGGATCTCCAGCGTGAATTCTCCGTCGTTCCGGGTAATCGGCTGCATGCTTAAATTTCCAAGCGAATCGAGTGATGCTCCATATCGCGTCGTGCGCACAGCTCCAGCAGCGGTCACATTCAGCCATCGCCCAAACCGCAGCGGCACCGTCACCTTTGGCGCAAACTCCGTCCGCTGTACCAGGTCCGGTGTCGCTCCGTTTACGTCGTTGCGATGCACCGCTCCGATAAACGAATCAAAACTGAAATACACCGGCAGATTCCGCCATGGCGCCTGCTCCACCGAGCCAAACCGCGCCTCCGGCACATTGCGCAAGGTCACACTCGTTTGCGGACTGATGGTCAAAAAGCTCTTGTCGTTCAGCGCCGCGAAATTCAGGCTGAATCCGCCGAAATTGTTGGTCAAAAAGAACGCGCTCCGCACTTCCGAATTGATCGCGTCTCCATAGGCATCCGCGAAAGCCAGCCGGAACGTCAGCGACGACAGCTGGTTGTAGTCCGCCACGAACCGCCACCCCTTCGGCAGCAGCGATTGCAAATGCAGCTCCTGCTGGTGCCCGCCTTGCTTCTGTAGCACACCGGCCGCATTCCGCACCCCGCGATCGATAACGCCGTAGTACGAATAGAGCAACGACGTATTCTCTGACGGCCGCATGCGAATTTCCGCCCGCTCGGCTGATCCGCGTTTGCTCAAATACTGCGCTCCCAGCGTTGCGTCCGCCCAGGTTGTCGGCGCCCAGTAATACGCGTCGCCGAACACTAGTCCCTTGGTCGTACTGTTTCCGATGTCCGGCAACATGAATCCAGATTGCCGCACCCGCTGCCCAGCCGGCGCCGTAGCATAGGGCACCCAGATCAGCGGCACCTTGTACAACCGGAAATTCGCGTTCACCAGCGCGACCGATTTGTTTAGGCGGATTTTCGCCCGCGGCGCAAACATCTGCCACGTCGGCCGTTCTTGGTCGCACACCGTAATCCACGCCTGGTGAATCACAAACGTATCGTCGGGAAACCTTTCCACTTCGCGCGCTTCGAAATACAGCGGGTTCTCGCTCACCAGCACCATCGGATTCGGCCGCCGCACGATTTTCACCGTCCCGCGCACGTTAGTGAATTTCCCGATCCCGGTCGCAAAATTGTAGTGCGCCTCGTCGCCCTCCAGATGCTGGTTCAAGTAATCGAACTGCACGTGCCCCCGGGCCAGCGCTTCCCGCGTCTTGTCGTTGTACTCCAGATGGTCCGCGCGCAGCCGCATCTCGGCATACTGCAAATCCACATTCTGGTCGGCAATAAACAGTTCTCCCCGCCGCATTTGCGGCCCTTCTGAAGAAAGCTCCGCGTACTGCCCTTTCCCTGACGGCAGCCGCACTTGTGCGGCGCAGTTCGCCCCTGCAAACACCAGCCATCCAGCGCACAAGACCGCCAATCGTCGCCAGGACGCCCAACTGCTTGCCATTCGGAAGATCAAGGAGGTCGGTTGCGCGCGCAGCATGCCTTCGAATCAATTCGGGTGAAAAAGCAGTTGGATAGCTTAGCACGCGCTTCTGGTTGCGTGCCTCGCGCGATGTTTCCGCGGAAACGAAACGCAACGCCGCCCCAGCACTTCTTTCCGAGCAAGGTCGTGTCGCACTTTCGCTAAATCTAGCTGCGTTGGCAGACCGTCCGCGGTATGATGCGCCGCTCAACCGAAAGCGCTCGAAAAGTATTCGTCGGAGGAGTTATGGCGATGACCTGGATCCGCTCGACTCTGGCTCTGTGTTTGATTTTGCTTGGCACCCATGATTTTGCCGCGGCTCAGAAGCCCAAGCCGAAAAGCAAAGAGAAGGAAAAAACCGCCGCCCAGACAGAATCAGCGGCCCCCATTCCCGCTCCGATGGAGAAATTCAAGTCGCTCGAATTCCGCGAAATCGGACCGGCCATCATGGGTGGACGCATTGACGATTTCGCCGTCGTCGAATCCAATCCCAGCATGGTCTTGGTAGGTGTAGCCTCCGGCGGGGTCTGGAAAACCGCCAACAACGGCACCACCTGGGAACCTCTTTTTGACAAACAAGGCGTCTCCACCATCGGTGACATCGCCATCGCGCCGTCCGATCCCGGAATCATCTGGGTCGGCTCCGGCGAGCCTAACAATCGCCAAAGCTCTTCCTGGGGCGATGGCATCTACAAATCTACCGACGGCGGCAAAACTTGGAAAAACGTGGGCCTCGCTGCAACGCACCACATCGGCCGCGTCGTAATTCATCCCAAGAATCCGGACATTGTCTACGCCGCTGCTCTCGGTCATCTCTGGGGACCCAATCCCGAGCGCGGCGTCTACAAAACCGCCGACGCCGGCAAAACGTGGTCGCAGGTACTGAAAATTTCCGACGACACTGGCGTCAGCGACATCGCCATAGATCCCGAAAGCCCGGACACCCTCTACGCCGCGGCGTACACCCGTCGCCGCACTCCTTTCGGCTACAACGGCGGCGGCACGGAATCCGCCATCTACAAGACCACTGACGGCGGCGCCACCTGGAAAAAACTCGCCAAGGGTCTGCCCTACGAAAACGGTGGCGAAACCGGTCGCATTGGACTCGATGTCTATCGCAAGGATCCCAACATAGTTTACGCGCTCGTCCAGCACGAAAAGGGCGGCATCTTCCGCAGCGAAGACAAGGGCGAGACCTGGCACAAAATGAGCGACACCAATCCGCGCCCCTCGTACTACAGCCAAGTCCGCGTGGATCCCAACAATGATCTCCGGATCTGGGTTCTCGGCGCCGCGATGTACTTCTCCGAAGACGGTGGCAAGACGTTCTCCACCCGCCGCGTCCAGAAAATTCACGGCGATTTCCACGCCCTGTGGATCGATCCCGCCGATTCGAACCACCTCATCACCGGCAGCGACGGCGGTATCCACTGGAGCTACGACAACGGCAAAACCTGGGACTTCCTCAACACCATCGCTATCGGACAGTTCTATGAAATCGGCCTCGACAACGAAAAGCCCTATCACATTTGTGGCGGCTTACAGGACAACGGGAGCTGGTGCGGCCCGAGCGCTACGCAATCGCGCGACGGCATCGTCAACGACGATTGGAAGCTCATTCACGGCGGCGACGGCTTCTACGCGCAGATTGACAACGTCGACCCGAATATCGTCTACACCGAATCGCAGGACGGCTACCTCGCTCGCCGCAACCTCCGAACGGGCCAGGAGCGCTCCATCAAGCCCGAGGCGAAATACGGCGAACCGCACTACCGGTTCCAGTGGAATTCACCGGTCGCCGTCTCGGTCCACGACCACAAAACCATCTATTACGGCGGCAACTATTTCTTCAAATCCACCGACCAGGGTGACTCATGGACGCGTCTCGGCAACGATCTCACATCCGGTGCCGACCGCAACAGACTGCAGATTTTCGGCAAAACTCCCGACAAAAAAACGCTTTCGCGCCACGACGGCGTCGAGGAATATCCCACCATCACCACCATCAGCGAATCGCCGCTCACTCCCAATGTTCTTTGGGCCGGCACCGACGATGGCAACGTCCAGGTCACCCGCGACGGCGGCAAAACCTGGAGCAACGTGGTCTCCAAAGTTCCCGGCGTGCCCACGGGCAGTTACGTTTCCCGTGTGGTCGCTTCGAAATACGCGGAAGGCGCCGCCTACGTCACCTTCGACGGCCATCGCACCGACGACTACAACATCTATATTTTCTCGACCACCGACTACGGCGAAACCTGGAAGCTTATCCGCAATGGCATTCCCGATTCCGCCGGATCCGTCCACGTCATTCGCGAACACCCGCGCAATGCCAATCTTCTTTTTGCCGGTACCGAATTCGGACTGTGGATCTCCTGGGACCATGGCGCCAACTGGATCGCTTTTAAAAATAATTTTCCGACGGTTCCCGTGGACGACATCGAACTGCAAGCCACTTACAATGACCTTGTTCTCGCCACTCACGGCCGCTCCATCTGGGTTTTCGACGACCTTACTCCACTCGAAAAAATGGACTCTGCGGTCGCCGCCACCGATTTCACTTTCTTCGCTCCGCGTAATGCCACTGCCTGGCACATCGGCAATCGCCGCTGGAGCGCCGGCCAGAAAATGTTCATCGCTAAGAATCCTCCGCCCGGTGCGATTCTGAACTACTACCTGAAGACCGCGCTGCTGCCCGAAGAACCAAAAAAAGAGACAGACCAAGCCGAGAAATCAGAGAAAGCAGCGGCCACACAAGCTGCTCAGGCCGCTCCCAAGAAAGACGAGCCTCCGCAGCAGAAGGAAACCGGCGCCGCCGAAAAGGCCAAACAACCCATTCAGTCCGCCGACAAAGAAGAAAAGCCCGAGGCCGAGAAAAAAGAAGGCAAAGTCAAAATCACTGTCACCGATAAAGAGGGCAAGGTCATTCGCGAACTCGATGGTCCCGCCGCCGCTGGTGTCAATCGCACGAACTGGGATCTCCGCTACAACCCGCCCGCCGAACCCTCTCCCGAACAGCTCGAAGCCATCGCCGCTGGTTACGATTTCGGTCCGCGCGGTCCGTTTGTCGAGCCGGGAGACTACACCATCAAGATCAAAGCCGGCGACAAGGAAGCCACGCAGAATCTCACCGTGGAAGCCGATCCACGCCTCCCGCTCGGCGCCGAAGATCGTTCCACGCGACGCACTGCCATTGACCAGCTTTACGCCATGGCCAAATCCACCGACAAAGACCGCAAAACCATCCTCGGCATCCAATCCGCCCTCAAAGCCGCTCGCGAATCCTGGAAAAAAGAAGCCGAAAAGAAGGACGGCCCCAAAATCCCCGCTGACATCGTCAAGATGGCAGACGATCTCCAGAAAAAAGTGGACGACCTGGCCACGAAATACCAGCGCGAACAGCAGGGCCTCGGCAATGCCGGCCCTCCGTTTGAATGGAAACCCGCCCCGCTGCCCTCTCAGGTTCAGGACCTGTTGCAGGACCTTGACGAATTCGCCGCCGCTCCCGGCGGCCAACAAAGGGAAAAACTCGCCGAACTGACGCCGCTTGTCGCCGACGCCTCCGGGCAGGTAAAGAAAATCTCAGACGAAGATCTGCCGGCTCTCAACAAAAAAATGAACGAAGCCGGCATTCCTCACATCGTCCCAACGCCGCCTCCTTCTTCTGGCCGTCGAGGTGGTAATGACGACGATGGCGTATAGTCGCCGTTTCTCATAGCGTTGCCATCTCTGCCGGCTCTTAGAAGCGCAGACTTCGGTCGGTGCCCGCGACGTGCTGGCAGTCCGGCGCGTCAGCTTCTTGGTTGGCGCGCCTTGCGGAGACGGCATAAAGTTCTCCCTGGTGCCCGTTGCGAAACCATTTTCCGACTCACCCGTCTAAGCCACAAACATGCGAGTGCGGTTGCATTAATCTCGTCCCAGTTTTTCGCGCGGCCAAAGCCCGCTTGCGTCAGGCGTTCGTGAAAGGCATCCTTGTACGCCTTTCCGCCGCGCCTTCGCCGAGCTTGCTGCGGCGTTTCGATTTTGTGGCGGCCGTCTTTTGAAGCGCGGCTTTCCTAGAGTGACTTTAGCCCTGTTCCTTCGAAGGAGAGAGAAGCATGAACGAAAAGCGATTGACTCTGCGGTCGATTCTGCTCTACGGCATCTCGCTAGCCTTAAGCCTCGCTGGCTTCGGCAAAATCACACCCGCACAATCTCCCGATATCCCGCAGGAAGCTTCGCAATCCCTCGCCGCTGACTCCGATCAGGACAAAGACCAGGACAAAAAGGACGAAAAGAAAGATGAAAAAAAGGACGAGAAAAAAGGTCTGCCCTTAAAGTCCGAGCGCAAAGTCACCTTCACCACCGACGAAGGCACCTGGCTGTCGCTCGACGCCTCTCCCGACGGCAAAACCATCGTCTTTGAACTCCTCGGTGATATTTACACTCTCCCGATCGAAGGCGGTAAGGCCAAGCTCATTGACGGCGGCATGTCTTTCGACAGCCAGCCGCGCTTCTCTCCAGATGGCCAGTGGATCGCCTTCCTCTCCGATCGTGAAGGCAGCGAAAACGTCTGGATTATGAAAGCGGACGGCAGCGGCGTGAAACAAGTATCCAAAGACCCCACCAACGAATTCGCCTCTCCTTCCTGGGATCCATCCGGCAAATATATTTATGTCTGCAAAACCAAATTCGGCATAGGTCCGCGCGAAATCTGGATGTACCACGTGGACGGCGGCACCGGCGTTCAAATCACCAAATCGCGGCCCACTCCCGCCACGCCGCGTGACCAGCGCACCAGCGACATGGGCGTGGTCGCCTCGCCTGACGGGCGCTATCTGTATTTCTCCCAGCGCAGGCGCGATTTCTCTTACAACTCAATGTTTCCCCTGTGGTCCATCAAGCGCAAAGACCGCAAGACCGGCGATGAAGACACCATCATCGAACAGCCGCGCAGCGCCATGCGCCCCGGCGTTTCTCCCGATGGCAAGTCTCTCCTGTACGTCACTCGCCACGAAACGGAGAGTGGCTTGCGTCTCCGCAATCTCGAAACCGGTGAGGACCACTGGGTTCGTTATCCCGTCACACGCGACGACCAGGAAGCCATCTTTTCCCGCGATCTTTTTCCGGGTTACGCCTTCCTGCCGGGCGGCAAGGAAATCATCTACAATCAGGACGGCAAAATCCGCCGCTTGAATCTGGAAACCGCCGCCGAATCCATCATTCCTTTCTCCGCCGAAGTTTCCCAGGATCTCGGCCCCAAACTCGATTTTCCGCAAAAGGTGGAGCAAGGTCCGGTCAAGGTCCGACTCATTCACGATCCTGTCGAATCCCCTGACGCCAAGAAGCTCGCCTTTTCCGCCATGACGCACCTCTACACTCTCGATCTTCCATCCGGAAATCCGCGCAAGCTCGACACCGGAAAATCCACTGCCTTCCAGCCGGCTTTTTCTCCCGACGGCAAGTGGATCGCCTACGTCTCCTGGTCCAGCGAAGGCGGGCAGCTGTGGAAAATTCCGTCGTCTGGCGGCACTCCGGTGCAGCTCTCCAAATCTCTTGCCGTGTACAGCAGTCCGGTCTTCTCTCCGGATGGCTCGCGCATCGTTTTGCTCCGCGGCAACGCCTACGACCGCGAAAACAGTGCCTTCGATGGCGGCCAGACCCAGAACGATGACTTGGTCTGGGTCTCCGCTGATGGTGGCGAGGCCAATCTGATTCTGCCGGCTCGCGGTGCTGGCGGCCCTCATTTCACTCACGAACAGGATCGCGTCTATGTGTACACCCCGGGCGGACTGGTTTCGCTCCGCTATGACGGAACCGATCGCCGCACTCATTTAATCGTCAAGGGTTCCGGCATCTACTTTGCCGATGAACCGGTTCCCGCCGATGACCTGGTTCCCAGTCCCGATGGTCAGTGGGTCCTGGCCCACGTCATGAATCAGCTGTACATCATCGCCATGCCTCCGGTCGGCGGCGAACCCCCCACTGTCAGTGTCGGTGGCCCTGCCGTTCCGTTGAAGAAAATCACCGACATCGGCGCCGACTACTACGGCTGGGCCGATGGCGGCAAAACCGTCACCTGGGCCGTAGGCGCCAGCTATTTCCGCCAGCCGCTCAGTTCCATTTCGTTCGAGCCGCCGAAGGACGAAAAGAAAGAGGACGAAAAGAAAGACCAAGCCAAAGACGCCGATAAGGACAAAGACAAGAAGGAAACTGCGGACGCCAAACAAACCGATAAGAAGGACGAGAAGAAAGACGAAAAGAAGGAAGAAAAGAAATTTAAGGAACGTGAAAAAGACGTCCAGGAAGTGAAAGTGGACCTCACCATGCCTCGCAAGACTCCTAAGGGCACGATCGTGCTTCGCGGGGCAACCGTGGTCACCATGAAGGGCGATGAGGTCCTGAAGGACGCAGACATCGTCATCGAAAATAACCGACTCAAGAGTGTCGGCGCGCGCGGCACGGTTCCGTCCGGCGCGAAAGTATTCGACGTCAAGGGTAAGACCATCACGCCCGGATTCATTGATACGCACGCGCACTGGTTCGAGATCAAGCGCGGCATTCTGGATACCCAGAACTGGGCGTTCCTTGCCAACCTTGCTTATGGCGTCACCGCCGGCCTTGACGTTCAGACCGGCACCAACGACATGTTCGCCTACCAAGATCTGGTGGACACCGGTGACATCATTGGCCAGCGCGCCTTTTCCACCGGGCCCGGCGTTTTCTCCGATAACAATTTCCAGTCCATGGAAGAAGTCAAAGGCGTCCTGACCAAATACCGCGATTACTACGGTACACACAACATTAAGAGCTACCTCGTCGGCAACCGCAAGCAGCGCCAATACATGGTGCAAGCTTCGAAAGAGCTGGGCATGATGCCAACCACCGAAGGCGCTCTCGATCTAAAACTCGACCTCACTCACGTCATAGACGGCTTCCACGGCAACGAACACACGCTGCCGGTCACGCCGCTGTACAACGATGTGCTGCAGATATTTGCCAAGTCCGGCATCGCGGAAACGCCCACCCTCATCGTCAACTACGGGGGGCCATTCGGCGAGGATTATTGGTACGAGTTCAGCGAAGTGCACGACAACGCCAAACTCAACCACTTCACGCCGCACCGCATTATTGACGACAAGACCAAACGGCGCCCCGCATGGTTCCGCAAGGACGAGTACGAATTTCCCAAGCTGGCGGCACAGGTGGCCAAACTCGAACGCGCCGGCGGATTGGTCGGCGTCGGCAGCCACGGCCAGTTGCAAGGCCTCGGATATCACTGGGAAGTGTGGATGCTGGCGAGTGGCGGCATGACTCCGTTGGAAGCGCTGAAGTGCGCAACCGTGAACGGATCAAAAATTATTGGCAGGCCGGACGAAATCGGCACACTCGAACCGGGTAAGCTCGCCGACCTGGTGATCTTCGACAAAAACCCGCTCGACGACATTCACAACACCAACACCATTCGCTGGGTGATGAAGAACGGCGAACTTTTTGAGGGTGACACGCTTAATCAAGTGTGGCCAGAACAGAAGAAGCTCGAACCGCTCTGGTTCTGGAACAAGTACGACGAGCCAAAAGGCGGCGACGGGTTGAGCTACGGCAAAACCACAACGCCCTAAAGGGAATTGTTCGACGCCAGAGTCCCCAGCACAGGCTGGACAGAAAGCGCGGAGAGTCAATCCGCGCTTTTTTGTTTGGCCAACGACTTTGCCTGGGATTCCTGGTACCAGGCGAACGTTCGACGGAGGCCTTCGGCGAAATTCACCGTGGGTTGGTAGCCCAGCAGTGCGCGGCTCAGCGTGATGTCAGCTTGCGAATCGCGGATGTCGCCGTCGCGAATGGGCTCGTATTTCGCTTCCAATGCGTTGCCGCTAATTTCGCGCAAAAGCTCCAGCGTTTGGTTCAGCGAAATGCGTTCGCCGGTGCCAACGTTGACCACTTTTCCGCTGGCGCCCGGCGCCGCGCAGGCTAGCAGCGTAGCCTGCACCACATTATCAATGTAGGTGAAGTCGCGTGTTTGCTCGCCGTCGCCAAAAACTACCGGCTCGGTCTTTTCGAGAAATGCCGTACAGAATTTGGAGAGCACGCCGGAGTATGGCGAACCAGGATCCTGCCGCGGCCCGAAAACGTTGAAAAAACGCAGGCTGACACTTTGCAGGCCGTACACGCGGCCAAACATCTGCGCGTAAAGTTCGCACACGTATTTGGTGACGCCGTAGGGCGAGATCGGTTCGGGCTGCATGGTTTCGACTTTCGGGAGCGTCGGCGTTTCACCGTACGCGGAGGAAGAAGCGGCGAGGACCACGCGTTTGACTTTGGCGTCGCGGGCCGCCAGCAGGACGTTCAGTGTTCCTTCGATATTGATCTTGTTGGTTTCCAGCGGATCTTTTACGGAGCGGGGAACGGAAGTGCGCGCGGCGAGATGGATGACGTAATCGGCTTCCTGCATTGAGCGACGCACCGCTTCAATGTCGTTGATGGAGCCTTTGATAAATGAAATTTTGTTGCGAATTTCGGCAAGGTTGTCTTCCTTGCCGGCGGAAAGATCGTCGAGGACCACCACGCTTTCGCCGCGGCGGACCAGTTCATCCACCGTGTTGGACCCGATGAAGCCGGCGCCACCGGTGACCACGTATCGCATTCGATCCACCCTCCAACTTTGCGCCGAATATCGGCGCGACCTAAGAAGCGGTTCATGAGCCAGAGAGCTTTCGGGAGACGCACGAAAAACCTTCTGGTAACCTGATTTCTCGCGCCTTGCAGCGCAACAGCCGAGCGTTCCAGGCCCGGTGCGGGCGACGGTTTATTGTACGACGAAAGCAGCGAGAGGAAGATTTTGCGAAACCACCAGGGTGCAAGAGCGACATGAGCCGCAGGACGGTGGGAGTGCTGGCGATTTTTCTGGCTGTGTTTTGCGGGGCTGCTGCACTTGTGTGGTTGCACGCGGGCGGACAGAACAAGACGGTGGTGAACTTCACGCCGGAGTCACCCGCCGCGGTAAATTCGACTGCGCCGACAGTTGCGCCACCGCCTGCAGCCTCCACCGCTCCTGGCAACGCGAAACAGCCGACCGCGGCACCGGCCGAGCCGGCAGGATTCGCGCCGCCGACCGGAGAAGTGCTGGAGTTCTCCGGCGGCGTGGCCAAAGTCAATAATGTGGCCAGCCTTCGCCTGTCGGTGAACGGCCGCAAAGAAATTGCCGGGAAAGATGCCTGGCACCTGCAAGCCTTCGCGCACACGCAAAATCCGCTGCGGCTGATGTTTGAGCTGGACGATCAATTCGACTCCTATAGCACGCCGGGCGATTTCACGAGCGTGCAATATGAGATGAGGCTGAGTGAGCGTGGGACGAAGGTGAATTCGATTCAGCGAATGACCGCGACGGGACGCGAGCCAGCTCCGCCCGATGCTTCGCAGGCACGGGTGCTGCCGGGAACGCGGGATCCTCTGGGCATGATGCAATACCTGCGCGGAGTGGACTGGGCCAAGACGCCCGAGGTGCACGGTCCGGTGTATGACGGCCGGAAACTTTACGAGGTGACGGCCCAGAAAATCGGGTCGGCGGAAGTGCAAGTGCCGGCCGGAAAATTTTCCACGAGCACGATTGAAATCAAAGTGTTCGACAACGGCGCGGAGATGAAAGACGCGCATTTCACGCTGTACCTGGCGAAAGATCCGGCGAGGACGCCGGTGCTACTCGAGGCGGTATTACCATTCGCGGCTGCGCGCGTGGAACTGACCAAGAGGAACGAAGCGGCCAAGTAGCGGGACCCTTTAGCCTCCCCCACCTGCGGTGCCAGCTCCGGCGGCGGCTGAGTTAGAGCTGTAGTCGGCCTCTGGCGAGCTA
>Ga0075425_100000738_pt1 | contig 31084 bp, 24 predicted proteins | sample SoiMethybrSBSTD4_FD_75300 | JGI IMG/M metagenome (GOLD analysis project Ga0075425, IMG submission 75300) | Bulk soil microbial communities from a Populus tree surrounding site in Tennessee, USA - Soil MetaG P. TD hybrid SBSTD4 | ecosystem: Environmental > Terrestrial > Soil > Tree plantation... | reverse complement strand
TGGCTCTTTGGCACCTTCGATCAGAATGCCGCCAAGTGCGGGCGGGGGCGGCATCAGTCCAGGAGCCTCCATTATCCGCGGACGATCGAGCAACGGTTCGGCTAATTCGTCTAGAGGTCGCGGCGGACCCGCCGGGCGCGGAAACTCAATCACCCGTGCGGTCGCTTCAAGAGAAACAGGATTTTCTCGGACTCGCCGCGATTGCGGAATTTCGACTTGCGACAGTGTATCTTTCGAAAACTCAGTCTCAAGCTCCAGGCTAGCCCTTACCCGGGCAGGTGGCGGCTCAAACTGCAACTGAAGGGACGGGTACCGGACCTTGGGCGCCTTGCGGGACTTGTAATGGTTCACCTTCGCGCTGACCTGGTCGCGCCAATCCTCCCCCATTGTGGAGAGACGGGCGTCTCGCCCATCCAAAATGGACTCGCCAGTTTCGAGCGGCGGAAGCGGTTGCTCATCGGCTGGCACGGGCGGCGATGTCGCCTGCAGCTGCTCGGGCTTGATCTCTGGATCATCAAGAACGAAACTCGGCTTCGGGTCTGCCGCGTCCAGGCTTGCGGAAAACTGCTGTTCGCTGACGTCGGGTGCGTCGGGATCAAAGTAAGTTGATTGCTCGGGCAGGCCGGATTGTATTTCTTGTGCTTCCATCTGACGCTCTGGCACTTGCAGCTTTTTGCCTCGCCGCTCGCGAACGTGCTAAGTTCACGGTGACTCTGGACGGCGTGCCCTCCCGATGCGAGCTCGTACATGTTTGGTTATCACGACGGCTTGGGTTTGTCATCTGCTACTCACTACTCCGTTAGTTACCAGCCAGTTGCTTCCCGCATCCAGCTCGGCGCGAGCAGGCTTTGGTAACAGTGTTCCCGTCACCATGGAAGCGACGACGCAGGAGAAGGAGGGCGCTCTTTACAAACTCCAAGGCGATGTGAAGATCAGATACGGCGTATACACGCTCTCAGCCGACCGGATCACCTATAACCAGGATTCCGGACAGGTTGACGCCGAAGGCCACGTGGTGCTTGAAGGCGGCCCGAACGACGAGCACATCGAAGCCGCTCGTGGTTCGTACAATCTGCAGAGCGAAACCGGCAAATTCGAAAATGTAACCGGCACCATTGGAGTGCAGCTTCGCCGAAATCGAACCGTCCTGACCGGCCCCAATCCGTTTTTCTTTCACGGGCGAATCGTGGAAAAGACCGGGCCTGATCATTACATCGTCACTGACGGAACCATCACTACCTGCGAAATGCCGCGGCCCAAATGGATGTTCGCGGCCCACAAGGTGGATGTCGAAGCCAACGGCAATGCAAAAATCTATCGCACGGATTTTCGCCTCGAGGGCATTCCGGTGCTGTTTCTGCCTTTCGCTACACACCCCGTGCAGAAGTCCCCGCGTCAATCCGGATTTCTGATCCCCAATATAGGCCGCTCTTCCACTCGCGGCTACACCGTCGGCGAATCAGTCTTCTGGGCGATTCGCCGCGATATGGACCTGCTCGCCGGCGCCGAGTATTTTTCGAAGCGAGGCTGGGCGCCAGACGGAGAGTTTCGGTTGCGCCCGACGGAAAACTCCTTTGCCGACCTGACATTTTTCAGTGTTCTTGATCGCGGCATCAATGGCGTAAGCCAGGGCGGTACGGAAATTCGCCTCGACGCCGAAGGAAAGTTCTGGAACGATACGTGTGCGGCTGCGAACGTCGATTACCTGAGCCGTTACGTGTTTCGCTTGGCCTTCAGTGATGTTTTCGCGCAGGCGGCGAACTCAGAAGTCAAGTCGGACGCATTCCTGACAAACACTACTCACAGCGTGTTCCTGAATGCGCACACTCGCCGATATCAGAACTTCCAAAGCACAAATATTGGAGACGTCGTCACCATTCTGCACGCGCCTGGCATTGAAGCCGCCAGCGTGGACCAGCAGTTGTGGCAGACACCTCTCCACGGCGCGTTCGACTTCGACGTAGAGGGCCTATCGCGGAGTGAACCGGGATTCAGGACGGCGTCCCTGGTGGGCCGCTTCGATCTAAATCCTTCACTATCGTTGCCGTGGCGTCTTGATGGTTGGAGTTTTCGTCCGGAAATTTCAGCCCGCGACACCATCTATACCCAGCAACTCATTCCATCAACGAGTATCGCGCTCACCGACGTCGGCACAATTCTCTCCAAGACCATTAATCGCAAGTCGCTTCAAACGCGGCTGGAATTGCGCCCGCCTGCTTTGGACCGTGTTTTCGATCACGAATTCCTGGGTCGCAAGTGGAAGCATGTCATCGAGCCCCGGATCAACTACACCTACCTGACCGGAATCGAAAATTTCTCGCACATCCTCCGCTTGGATGATCGCGATATTTTGAGCGACACCAACGAAGTTGAATATGCGCTTGTGAATCGGCTCTACGCGAAAAGGACCTCTTCGCGGCCGGAAGAGTGCGCACCAGAAGGAATGCCGACTCTAATTATCGGCGGCGCGCCCGCCCCAAGCCGGATCCCATGGGAGCGCTCTCCCTCGGCTACAGCACGGCCCTGTCAGCCGGGACCCGAGACGCGGGAGGTGCTGACCTGGGAGCTGGCGCAGAAATATTTCATTGATCCGACTTTTGGGGGCGCGCTGGTTCCGGGACGGCGCAACGTCTTCGAGAGCACTGTGGGCCTCACCGGGATCGCCTTCCTTACCGATGAACGCCGCCTTTCTCCCTTGGTCTCAAGGTTGCGTCTATCGCTGAATACCAACAGCGACCTCGAATGGGATGCCGATTACGATTTCCGCGCCGGCCGCGTGAATACCAGCACAGTCTTGTTCAATCACCACTTCGGGCTGTTTACGATCGGCGCCGGCAACGCCCTGCTGCACACGCCTGGCGAAATCTCGACCTCGAGCACGACCCCACTGACACAGAAGTTCAGCCAATTCCGGTCCGTACTCGGATACGGCAGTCCCAATAGGCGCGGTTTCAGCGGAGCCGTAAATCTTGGCTTCGACGCTCGCTTAAATCAGCTGCAGTACGGTTCCGCGCAACTCGCCTACAACTGGGATTGCTGTGGGGTGAACGTGGAGTATCGCCGCTTCGCGCTAGCCGTGCGCAACGAGAACCAGTACCGGTTTACGTTTTCGCTGGCGAACGTGGGGGCGTTCGGGAATTTGAGGAGGAGCGAGCGGTTGTTCTGATCACCGCTGTTCACCTTTGGCTGGCTGCCCTGGTAAAAGAAACGTTTTGGGATATTGTCCCTCGCCGCAAAGCTTGAAGGAGCCGAAGTCCTTGGACCAGGAATCCTGTGGTACTGTGGGTTTCGTCTCGAGCCACAGGCGCAATAAATTGAGGTCGGCGAGACTAATATTGCGATCACGCATTCGTAGCGTTAGATGGTCCCGTATGGCAGTCGGAATCTCTCGCCACGCGGCAATTCCTGGCATTACTCACCGAAGACAAACTTTCCTAATTCATCCCCAAGGCGTTTAGCTTCCGCCGAGTCCTCTGCCGTACGGAATCGCTCCGCCAAGTCGAAGAATGCCCGTTCCTTACGCTTGCGGGCTTCGATGCCTTCCTCAATTAGCTCCACCAAGACCCTGTTCTCGCTAAGCCGTCGACTCCGCGCTATTCCCTCAATTTGCCTGGCAACTTGTGGCGGTAGTGACACACTACGCCGGATTTGTTTGTTTGTACCCATAACATCATTGTACACCACAATGGTGCATTATGGTGAAAAGCCCCTCTTACTTTCAGGCCCGACATCGGCGCTCCGGCATTTATGATATCGGTGTGTTTGAGAGTTCCGAACTCGCCTTTAAGCGCTTCGCTCTCGATGAGCACCTTCGTTCGCTTGGCCGCACTCTGGTCGCATACTCGGGCGGAACCGATTCCGCGTTCCTCGCCTGGGCATGCCGTCAATCGCTCGGCCCCGACATGCTTGCCGTGATCGCCGATTCGCCCAGCCTGGCACGTTTCCAACTGGAAGATGCCATCGCATTTGCGAACGAACAAAGCATTCCTCTCGAAGTAATTAAGACTCAGGAACTGGCTCGGCCGGAATACGTCCGTAACGACTCGCAGCGTTGCTTTCACTGCAAAGACGAACTGTTCGACGTCATGGAAGAGTTCGCTGCCGCGCGTGGATTTCAAACCATTGCTTATGGAGTGAATTTCGACGATAAAGGTGATTTTCGCCCGGGACAGGCTGCTGCTTCTAACCACAAGATCGCAGCCCCGCTGGTTGAGGCCGGCCTCACGAAGGACGAAATTCGCACGCTTGCCCGCGAGGCTGGCCTTCGCATCTGGGACAAGCCCGCGTCCGCGTGCCTTTCTTCACGAATTGAATACGGCCAGCCGGTCACCACAGAAGCGCTGAACGCGATCGAAAAAGGCGAAGACTACCTTCGCCAATTAGGTTTTCGGCAGTTTCGTGTTCGCCATCATGGTCAGATTGCCCGTATTGAGATTGCTCGCGAAGAAATGCCTCGTGCCATGACCCCAGAACTCGCAGCAGAATTCACCCGCGTATTCAAGTCGCTCGGATTCAAGTTTGTCACCCTCGATCTCGAAGGGTTTCGCTCTGGCTCAATGAACACGCTCCTCTCCGCTGACGAAATTTCTCTACCTCGGAGAACTGCTTAAACCGGCTTACTCTGCGTGCTCTACGAACTCTGCGGTTAAAGGCTTTTTGCCGGCGCTCTCTCGCGCCTGTGAGATAATCGAGCATCCTCAATGTTTATGCGGTTTCTAATGGTCTCTCTAAAACGCACGTTTGCGCTGTTCCTCATCATTTGTCTCGGCTGCTCGGCCCAGGCTCCCAGCGAACTCGATTCAAAAATTGAGCAGCACATTCGTTTCACCTACAAACTTCCTCCGTCGGTAAGGGTGATCATTTCTGCTCCGCACGCGAGCGACTTCCCCAACTATGACGCGCTCACGGTCACCTTCGACGATCAGGGCCGCAAGCAGAATTACGACTTTCTGCTCTCCAAAGACCAGAAAACGCTCATGCGGCTCACCAAAATGGACCTAAGCGCCGATCCCTATGCCGAACTGATGAAAAAAATTGACGTGAAAGGCCGTCCGGTGCGTGGGAACCCAAATGCAAAGGTCGTTATTGTTAACTACGACGATTTTCAATGCCCCTACTGCTCGCACGCGCATCAGACGCTGTTCCCGGAGATTTACAAGGAATATAGCGACAAGGTCGCTTTTATCTATAAAGATTTTCCTCTGTCTGAGATCCATCCCTGGGCCATTCACGCCGCTGTGGACGCCAACTGCCTCGCCGCTGAGAACGCGGACGCTTATTGGGATTTTGCCGACTACATCCACGCGCACCGCGACGTGGTGAACTCGGAAAAAGGCCTCGACAAGCAATTTGCCGCCCTCGATAACATCACCTTGACCGAAGCCGGCAAGTTCAAAGTGGATACCGGAAAAGTTCAGTCCTGCGTCAAAGCCCAGGACGATCACGCCGTGAAGGCCTCAATGAAGGAAGGCGAGTCCCTCGACGTTAGCGGCACGCCGACCATGTTCATCAACGGGCAGCTGTTGGATGGCGCCCGCCCGGCGTCAGAGATCCGCGAATTGCTGGATGCTGCTTTAAAGCAGGCCGGTGTTGCCGCCCCCGCTCATCCAGTTGCCTCTGCTGACGCAACCGCTGGAAAGTAAACTACTCGCAATGAGAAATCATTTGGATTCGACCAGACCTGAAAAAAAGCTCTTGGTATTGCCGCTGATCGCCCTCGTTATATTCGCCAGTTCTTGCAGCTTGAAGACGGTCGGCGATGACGTCGCGGCCAGCGTAGATGGCCAGAAGATCTATCGCGCCGACGTCGATAAATATTTCCAAAGTCAGACTGCGGGTTCGAGCCAGCCTTTGAGCGACGAGCAGGCGACCAGCCTGCGGCTCAGCATTCTGAACACCCTGATCGAAAACGAAATCCTCATGCACCGCGCCGCCAAACTCGGCTTGCTTGCCACCGACGAGGAAGTGGATCGCAGGCTCAACGAGGTTAAGTCTCCGTATAGCGCCAGCGAGTTTGCTCAGCGGCTCAGCGAACGAAAGATGTCACTCGACGATTTCCGGCACGACGTCCGGCGTACGTTGACTGCCGAGAAAGTCCTGAACAAAGAGGTCACGTCGAAGATCAACATCACCCAGCAGGACATTACGGACTATTACAACGGGCACAGAGCGGAGTTCAATTTGATCGAGCCGCGGTACCACCTGGCCCACATTCTGGTGACCACTTCGTCCGGAGCACCTGTACAGGACAACGGCAACAAGGCCCATAACGCAGCGGAGGCGCGCCAGAAGATCGAGGCGGTCCTGGGCCGGCTGCAAGCGGGAGATGATTTCTCGCGTCTCGCCATGACCTATTCAGAAGATAGCTCGACGGCGCCCAACGGCGGAGACGTCGGCATCGCCCCCGAATCCGCGCTAAAGCAGACCGATGCTGCCACCCGTGAGGCCGTGGTCAAGCTGAAGCCCGGCCAATTCACGCCAATCATCGCGCTTTCAAATCCGCAATCGAGACAGGTGGCGGGCTTTCAGATCGTGAAATTGATTGCGGTTGAGCCCGCGGGCCAGCGTGAGCTTTCCGACCCGCGAGTGGAACAGCAGATTCGGTCCCAGCTTCAGGACCGTCGCGAGCAGTTAATGAAGGCGGCGTACTACGAAGTTATGCACGATCAGGCGAAGATCGAGAATTACTTCGCGCAGCGATTGCTGGAAAAATAGGGAAGTTAGAAGTCAGAATACAGAAATGCATCTCCCTTGCTTCTGAATTCTGACTTCTACTTCTGACTTATTCCAACACCGCCAGCACGTCCCCCGCATTCACATTCATCCCTTCGCGGGCGAGCAGTTCTTTTACCGCGCCGTCCTTCGGTGAGCGGACTTCGTTCTGCATCTTCATGGCCTCAATCACCAGAATGCCAGTTCCAGCCTGCACGCTGTCGCCAGGTTTCGTAAGCACACGAACCACCTTGCCCGGCATCGAGGCCTTTACTTTAAGCGGACCTGCGTCCGCAGCAACCACTCCTTTTCTGCTTCTTAGTGAGCGTGCGTCTCGGACCGTGACTTCATAAGACCTCCCGCCAACGAAAACTCGCTGGGCATCACCGCCGTTTGTGTCTCCTCCGATTTCTCTCTGAATCCGGAACGATCTCCCGCCAATCAACATGGAAAGAGAATTTTCGGTGAGTTGAACCGCATCCAACAGGATCTCTCGCCCATTCAGCTTGCAAACCCAGCGGTTCTCAGTTCCTGGATCTTTCTCCAGATCAAGCCGATAAGTCTTGTCGCCGATATTGACCTGGTAGTGCATGGGTTAATGCAGGGATTCGGTCCGGGCTAAGTTCTTCCAATTCGACGCGCCGTTTACTCGTGGCGCGCTGTTTCCGTTGGCAGCCGGAGCGGCACTCGCGAAGATCGCAGCTGCGATGGCGGCAATTTCGCCGTGATTGTCGCCGATTGGTGATTTCGGGCGGGGGAGCCGATCCAGGTACCCGGTATCAGTTTTTCCCGCAACAAATTCCGGATCGGAAAGAATCCGCTGGAACAGCCCCAAGTTCGTTTGAATCCCTCCGATGTGGTATTCGCCAATTGCGCGGCGCAGATGTGCGATTGCCTGCTCCCGGCTCGCTCCGAATCCGACCAGCTTTGCGAGCAGGGGATCGTAAGAGACCGGAACATCCCAGCCTTCGTATACGCCGCTATCCAAGCGAATGGCGGGGCCGGCCGGCTCGGAGAGTGCCGTGATTTTCCCTGGACTCGGGAAGTAATTTTCGTCCTCGGCGTAGATACGACACTCGATTGCGTGCCCGCGTCGCTCTACGTCCTTCTGCGAAAACGGCAGCTTCTCGCCCGCTGCAAGGCGAATCTGCAGATGCACCAGGTCCATTCCGTAGACCAACTCCGTCACCGGGTGCTCGACCTGCAGCCGCGTATTCATTTCGAGAAAATAGAAATTGCCCTCCGCGTCGGCAAGAAACTCGATCGTCCCCGCATTGGCGTACCCAACGGATTTGGCCGCCCTCACGGCGATCTCACCCATGCGTTCCCGCATAGCATCGTTCACGGCAGGCGATGGCGACTCTTCCAACACCTTCTGATGACGCCGCTGAATGGAGCACTCGCGTTCGCCGAGGTGTACGCAATTTCCATGCTCGTCAGCGAGCACTTGAATCTCAATGTGCCGGGGGTTGATGATCGCTTTCTCGAGATAAACCTCGCCGCTGCTGAATGCGCGTTCCGCCTCGCTCTGGGCCGACGCCAGTGAAGAAGCCATGTCGCGTTCGTTCTCCACGCGCCGCATGCCTTTCCCACCGCCTCCAGCCGCGGCCTTTAGCATTACCGGATAGCCAATCTGCGCCGCGATCTCCTTCGCTTCTTGCGCAGATCCAACGCCGCGCGACGTGCCCGGTACAAATCGCACCTTGGCTTTTTCCATCTGCTGCCGCGCCCGGGTCTTGGACCCCATAGCTTCGATCGCATCAGCCGGAGGCCCGATAAACTTCACGCCTGCCTTTTCGCAGGCGCGAGCGAATTCCGCGTTCTCGGAAAGAAAACCGTAGCCGGGGTGGACCGCGTCCGCTCCAGCCTCACGCGCGGCCGCGAGAATGTTCTCAATGTTCAAGTAAGATTCGGCAGCCGATGCTGGCCCAACCAGATAAGCCTCGTCAGCCTTCAGCACGTGCAAGGCCGCGCGGTCGGTCTCCGAATACACGGCCACTGACGTGATGCCAAGCTCGCGGCAAGCGCGAATGACACGAACGGCAATTTCTCCGCGATTCGCGACCAGAATCTTCTTGAACATTGATCGGCAGCTAGTTTCTAGTGGCTGGTTGTTAGTTGTTAGTTGAGCACGTACGTGAAATCCATGCACTAACAACTGGCAACTAGCCACTAGTCGCTATACGATTTCTCACAAAATGTCATCCCCATCGGAGTCTACCCGAACCGCAGAAACGGCGCTGGCCAGTCGAGTAGAGGCATTGGCGGCAGCAGCGTTGATTGTGCTGGGGCTGATCGTCCGCCTTATCGGGGCACACTCGCGTTTTCTGAACGCCGACGAGGCCATGCACTACCTCTTTTCACTCCAGCCTTCGTTTACGGCAACTTACCTGGCGACGCTTCACACCGCCCATCCGCCCCTGTTGATAGTTTTGCTGCATTACTGGTCGTACATCTCGAGCTCTGAATTTTTTTTGCGTATTCCGTCGGTAATCGCGGGAACTGCGGCAGGGTGGTTTCTTTATGTCTGGCAACAGCGCGTCGCAGATCGCGCAACCGCATTGATCGCGCTTACGTTGTTTCTCTTTTCTCCAGCTTTGATTTATTTGTCCTTTGAGGTCCGCCAGTATGCGCTGCTCATGATGTTTATGGCAGCAACGCTTTACTTTCTCGATCGCGCGCTCATTGAAACTGCGGTGGGCTTGATGGTCGTTTCCACGATATTTCTTTACCTGGCGCTGTTGACGCACTATTGCGCGCTGATTTTCGCGCTGTGTCTCGGCGTGTATGCTCTCCTGCGATTGGTCTCAATTCGCCCTGGTCTCCCACTGATTTCGATTTGGGCGGCGGGGCAGTTGGGCGGTGTGGCGATCGCAGCCCTCCTCTGGAAGACCCACGTCACGCACATACGCCAGATTGGCATGGTCCGACACGTTGCCGAATCTTACCTGCGCGGCTCGCTTTTTCAGCGCGGCGAAGAGAGTGCGATTGGCTTTGTGCTGAGGTCGAACGTTCGCGTCTTTCGCTTCCTGTTTAGCCAGGGAGCGGTAGCCATCCTGGGAATGCTCGTTTTCTTGGCTGCGATTGTTTTTCTATTTAGAAGCGGCCGCCTCTGCATAGCCGATAGACGTCCAAGTCCGTGGCAGCTGGCCTGGTTATTCCTGCTGCCCTTCATCGTGAACTGCGCATCAGCACTGGCGGAGGTCTACCCTTACGGCGCCAGCCGCCACAACTCTTACCTTTCGCTTTTTGCCATGCCGGCGATTGCGACCCTGCTTGCCCGGTGGAAATTGTCTTCGCGCTGGATGAAGCCCGCCGTAATCGCAGCAGCGCTGGCCATCTGCAATTTCACCGTGGCTCCGGCGGGAGCTTACATCCCGTCGAAACATCAGAAAATCGGCTACATGCATGCCGCTGCCGATTGGGTCCGGTTCGATGTGCCGCCGAACTCAATCATCCTAGCCGACTACGAAAGCGGCCTGCTCGCCGGGTATTACATCTGCCACTACAACATCGTTCAGACAACGCCACCCTACCATCTGTTTTATCCGACGCAGTGCGAGAATTACGAATCGGTCACGCTCATGCCGCCGTTATGGATCTTTCGCGCAGACACGTTTCTCGATCAACTCAAAGAGCTCCAGAGCACACTCGCGGCCCATCAGTTGCAGGGACGTCCAGTTTGGCTGTTCCAGGCGGGCTACATCGTGGACCATGAGCCCGAGTTCCGCAGCTTGATCTCGCGATATGGGTGCACAAAGCCGCAGGAGTTTGGACCGAATATCTTCGCCTGTCAGATTTCCCTGCCGGAGAAGCGATGAGCAACGAGAGATGAGCTAGTGAGCAATCCCCCTCGTCCCCACGCATTACCTGATGAAGGAGCCCCGCTGCGGTCGCTCCCTGTTCACAGCTAGCTGCTCAAACAAGAAGCCTCCCAGCAGGGAGGCTTCGCTCGAAAGCTTGAGTTGAAACTTACTTCAGCGTGATCCCGGTCGGCTGGTTCTGCTTTTTTTCAGCCCGCACTTTGCGAACTTCGAGGACCTTGTCTGAGAGATCATTGGCCATCTTCGTGTCGGCCGCGGCTTGCTCGGGCATGTCGCATTCACGATCGGCTCTTTCGCGATAAAGCAGATTGAGGTACACCATCGCGTCGTCGTAATCCGGACGCAGTTGGATGGCCTTGCTCAGATTGTCCATGCCTTCCTGAATGACTGCAGAGCTGTCGTCACGCAATTTGGCGCAAAGCTTCTTGTCTTTTAAGGGCTCTTCTGGCCGCAGGCCCAGTTTGTTGCGGGCTTCTGTGCGCGGCTGAAAAGCCTGGGTCCAGTCGATGACACCAACCGAGTAATAGGCCTCAGGATCGTTCGGGTCCACCGCGATCGCTTTGCGGTAATAGTTCTTGGCATCATCGAACTTCTTCATCTGCAGATCGAGAATCGCGATCCCCTTGATGCTGTTGATGTTGTTCGGGTCTTTTTCCAGCACTGCGTTGTACTGCTCAATCGCCAAACTGGCGTTCTTCACGTTGTCGGGAGAGTCCACGCCCGGAACGTACTGCGCGAAATAGGCTGCTGCCAGATAAAGCTTGGCATTCACAAGATTGGGATCGAGCTCGACCGCTTTCTTGAAGTGCTCCGTCGCCTGTTCGTAGCGCAGGTTCTTGAATGACGCCACGCCTTTGTTGAGCTGGTCGCGCGCGAGCAGCTTGTCGCAACCAGCGGTGGAAAGTACCATTGCCGCAGCCCCGAGCAGCGCGGCAATCTTCAAGCTCGTTTTCATGATTTTCAATTCCCTCGACGGAATTCGCCCCGAACCCGCCGCATACGATAGCACAATTCAGTTGGTCAGGGATCAGTTGTCAGTGATCAGCGAAGCTATGGCCGTACTGACCACTAGCCGCGGATCACTTGAGTATTAACTTCCAGCTTCAATCTTCGCCGTGATCAAGCCGACTTTGTCCACACCAGCTGCGTGCGCGATGTCAATTACCTGCGCAACATTCTGGAACGGAATGTTGTCATCGCCCTTCACGAACATCACTTTTTCAGCGCGGGACTTGAAGATTTCCGTCAGACTGCCTTGGAGTGAGTCCCAGGTTTCGTCCCTGTCGTTGATCTTGAGTCCGGGCAGTTGGCCGGCGCCCTTATCCAGGACCTGCACCACGATCGTGCGTTGCGGATCGGGCGGCTGCTTTTGGTTTGGCGGCGGTGGCTGTGGCACCAGGGCGTCCAATCCTTTGGAAACCACTGGGGTGATGACCATGAAGATGATCAGCAGCACCAACAGCACATCAATTAGTGGCGTCACGTTGATCACGCAGCTCTGTCCGCCTTTTCCACCCATTGCCATTGCCATAAGAAATCTCCTTGGCCTTTGTGAATTCGGCCCTACTCGGATCCGCTGGCGGTCTTGCCGCCCGGCGGTGGCTGGTGTTCGCGCTTCTGCTCGGTGATCAAACCGAGATCGTCCACGCCCGCCGCCCGCACATTATCCACGACATCAACCACCGACTTGTACCGTGCGCGTGCATCGGCGCGGACGAACACACGCTTGTCGGCCCGGTTGGCGATCCGATCTTTAATTCTGTTGGTGAGCTGGCTGGTGTCCTTCACCAGATCGCGGCCGAAGAAGACGTCACCCTGGCGCGTGACCGCGACTACCAACGCGTCCTCCTTGTCGGCGTCGGTCATCTGCTCGGGGTTGTTCACTTCGGCAAGATCAACGGAGACGTCCCTCTGCAACATGGGTGTGATCACCATGAAGATGATCAGTAGCACCAGCATAACGTCCACCATAGGCGTGACATTGATGTCCGAATTGACCTTTGCACCTTCGTCTCTGACTGCTATCGCCATAAATCTCTCCTGAGGAGGCGGCCCGGCAGCGGCCGGGCCTGCAACTCTAATCAACTTACGTAGGGGCGGGTGCCCTCACCCGCCCAGCCGCGCTCCACGGCAAACTGGCGAACATCACTCGCCCGCCCCGGGTGTACCCGGGCCTACGTGGACCGTGCTACCGCCGCACGCTTCTGCGCTTCAGGAAGTAGTCGATCAGCTCGCTTGACGAGTTGTCCATCTCCACGTCGAACGCTTCCACGCGACCAGTCAAATAGTTGAACATCATGACGGCCGGGATCGCGACTGCCAGGCCTATGGCCGTAGTCACCAGAGCTTCTGAAATACCTCCTGCGACCGCCCCAATACCGGTTCGTCCGCCCTGGGCGGTGATTTCTTTGAACGCGTTGATGATGCCGACCACCGTTCCGAACAGTCCGACGAACGGGGCCGTCGAGCCGATAGTGGCGAGACCGCCAAGACCGCGCTTCAGTTCGGCGTGGACGATCGCTTCAGTGCGCTCCAGAGCGCGCTTGGAAGCTTCAATAGTTTCACCGGGAATTTCGTTCGAATCCTGGTGGGCGCGGAATTCCATCAGGCCGGCGGTGACCACCTTGGCTAGATGGCTCTTCTTGTTGCGCTCCGCAACCTTGATGGCCTCATCAATTTTTCCATCACGCAGCGCGCCAGCGACTGCCGGAGCAAAAGCGCGCGACTGCTTGCGTGCCGAACTGAATGCCATGTAACGGTCAATCATCACGCCGAAAGACCAGCCCGACATGACGAACAGAATTCCGACTACGATTTTCGCCAGGATTCCCATCTGGTGCCACAGCGAAAGCAGGTCGAATCCCACCTGCTGGTCCTGCAGGAACATCGCCAGGGTGGGTACGTGAGTGAGTGTGTGCGCTGCTGCAATCATGAGTTGCTATTCCTCCTCGAAAAAACTTATGTCTGCTGCTTACCTCGAAATCACAAAAAGCCGTTCTTCCGTACGAATTCTAGGACCCAGTCAGAGTGAATTGCACCGTGACCGTCGTTTCCACCGCTACAGGCTCTCCGTTCAGAATGTACGGCCGATAACGCCATTGCTTCACTGCATCGACGGCGGCTTGTATCAAGAGTGGAGGCCCGCTAACCACTTGCAGTTTTTCAATACTTCCTTCCTTGCTGATTTCCGCCTGCAAAACCACGTTACCCTGCACGCGAGCCGTCTTTGCGATCGCCGGATAGGTCGGCTTGACATCTCTGATCTTCAAACCGGAAACCACGCCCTGCGACACGCGGACGCGCTCCGGGGTCTTCATCTTCGGAACGGGAGCGCTGGATCCGATGATCGAGCCCATGACGCCGCCCATGGTCCCTCCCGGAACTCCGCCAGGGACTCCTCCCACGACACCAGACATCTGTGGCGGTGGCGCTTCCTCTTCTTTAACGATCTCAATTTTCTTTGGGATCTTGGTCGGGGTGCGCAGCGCGCCGTTGACGATATCGGTCTCGACCTTCTTGACGACGTGCACTTCGGCCGGCGGTGGAGGTGGTGGCGGAGGCGGAGGTGGCGCGACCAGTGCCATCATGAGCTGCGCTTTCGGCAGCGCTTCGGTAAACAGAAGCGGGATCAGCACAAGAACCCCGACTACGATTGCTTCAAGAATGAACGCCGTCGTCGTGGTTCTGCCGCGCCTTGTTTTCAGTCGATTGCCAGATTCAATAAGGCTGTCTTCAAACATAGTCTTCTCCTGCGCACAGAGCTACGAAATGTTTTAGACACCAGCCAACAGCTCGTTGTTCCCGGATAGTAGCTGGTTGTTACGAGCCACTATCTCCTGCCTTTCCCGGCCAGCACCGGTGCAGGCTTGTTGCGGTCCCGCGACTCCTGATACGCCACTAAGATCGGTGCGGCGACTGCAATCGACGAATACGTCCCGATTAAGATGCCGATTACGAGGGCAAAGGAAAACCCGTGAAGAACTTCGCCGCCAAAAAGATACAACGCAAGTACAGTCAGGAATGTTAAACCCGCCGTCAAGATAGTTCGACTTAAAGTTTGGTTGATGCTGCGATTTACGATCTCTGACAGCTTTTCGCGCCGCATCAATTTGAGATTTTCTCGAATTCGGTCGAAAATCACGATAGTGTCGTTATTGGAATAGCCAATCAAGGTTAGAATTGCCGCTATCACCGTGAGAGATATAGGTTTATTCGTCAACGAGAATGCCCCTACGGTAATCAAGGTATCGTGGAAAACGGTAATCACTGCAGCCACACCGTAGATCCATTCAAACCGGAATGCCAGGTACACCAGCATGCCCCCGAGCGAATAAAGCGTCGCCAAAATCGCCTGGCGCTGAAGCTGTTGGCCCACCTGCGGCCCAACGATCTCTACCTGATAGACACCGAAATCGGAAAGAAAGTAACCGTCCTGCAACGCCGCAATTACAGCGGGATCGGCCACACCTCTGAGCTCGTCGAAGCTGGCCAATACGCCACCCTTCGTCTTGTCGCGGAAACTCGTGATCTGCTGCGCGATGTCCGAGTAGCGCTTCTGGGCATCAGTCGCGATGTGCAGAGGATCTTTGTCCAACAAGTCCTTGGCTAGTCCAATCGAGCTGGTATTGTTCAAGTCCTTCTTGCCGGGAACCGTATTCGTTTGCAGCGCGGCGACAATCTGCGCCCTCGCCACATCAAGCGTCTTCTCATTTGTTTCTCGCTCGGAGACGTCGATCAATCGCTCGTTGCTCCCCGGTTGGCCTAGCGGTTGAATGCTGACGTTGCGCAGCCCTACCTTGTCCATGTCCGCGCGGATTGCCCCGTCGTTCGGCGGATGCGAGAACTTCACGTACACCAGTGTGCCGCCACGAAAATCGACGCCCAGCGGAATGCCATGCCAAAACAGCATCGAAAGCACTCCCGCGACGCTGAATACCAGCGAAAACGCAATGAAGTACCACTTCTTGCTTAGAAAATCTATGTTTGCGCTCTTAAAAAATTCCACGCTTTCAAAAACCTCGTCGTACGTCGTCCGTCGCGCGTCGTCCGCTCGTCCGGCTGGCGAACGATGAACGACCAACGACGGTTCTAAATACTCAGCGCCTCGCCCACTGCCTTTCGGCTCAGCACCCAATCAAAAATCGCGCGTGACACAAACACGGCGGTAAACAGATTCGCGAACAACCCAATCACCAGCGTCGTTGCAAAGCCCTTTACTGGGCCGGTTCCGAAGATGAATAGAATCGCTGCAGAAACAATGGTCGTCACGTGTGTATCAACGATGGTGATCCACGCGTGGCCAAAACCTTGTTCGACCGCCGAAGGGGGAGTTTTCCCGTTTCTCAGCTCTTCGCGAATGCGCTCAAAAATCAGCACATTGGAATCGACGCCCATACCGACCGTCAGAATGACACCGGCAATACCCGGTAAGGTCAGGGTTGCGCCGATAAATCCAAGAACCCCTAGCAGGATGATCAGATTGAGGATCAGAGCGATATCGGCGTTCACTCCAGCCGCACGGTAATAAATCAGCATGAAAACAAGCACCGCGACCATGCCAACGATCGCCGCGCGAACCCCTGACCGGATCGAATCCGCACCCAGCGATGGGCCGACAGTCCGCTCTTCAAGATAAGTTATGCCTGCGGGGAGAGCACCCGAATTAAGAACGAACACCAGGTCTTTCGCGGTTTGATCGGTAAAGCCACCATGAATACTGACCTGATCGTGGATCTGTTCTTCTATGGTTGCAGCTTCGCGAACCTTCTTGTTGAGGACTACAGCGAGCTTGTCCTGGACGTGCGCTCCCGTGAATTCCGCGAACTTCTTTCCGCCCTCATTGGTGAGATTGAAGACCACCGAGGGCTGGCCGGTGTTCTGATCGGAGCCGATGCTCGCGCCTTTCTGCCGCAGATCGCGCCCAGTAACCACTGAAGACCTTGTGACCGCATACCACTGTTCGCCCGTATCGCTGGAGGAACGCGTGACCACTCCGCTCGGCAGGATCAGACTGTCGTCGTTTTGGTGCGCCGCCCGCGCCTCCTGCTCGCTCGCATATGGTCCGCCCAATACCAGCTTTATCTCCAGCACGGCTGTCTTTGACAGTAGATCTTTCACGCGGTCGGGGTCATCGACGCCAGGCAGTTCCATTAATATTTGATACTTCCCCAGGCCGTGCCGCTCGACCGGCACTTCCTTCACTCCGAGTTCATCAATCCGATCGCGAATCGTATCAATTGCCTGATCCACCGCTCCTTCTTTCGTCTGATTGACTACTTGGGGGCGAATAGTCAGCGTCCAGGTATTCTCCGCACCAGAGCCCAGGTCATAATCCGGAAGCTTGGCTTGCACGATTTCCTGAACCTGCGCCCGCGACTCCGGCGGAACTCCCTTGATCACAATTTGTTCAGGGCGGTTATTCGGGTCAGGCTTGGTGATTTCGCTGTAAGTGATCTTGGCCGACTTGAACGCCGATTTCAGGTTCTCGATGGCGTTGTCGGTCTCGAAATTGACGGCGTCATTAACTTGGACCTGCAAGATCAGGTGCGTGCCGCCCTTGAGGTCCAAGCCCAGGTTGATGCCGTGACGCATGGGCGATGGCGAGACCAGCGCATTTGCCAGAGCGTCACCAGAGACTCCCGACGGTATTCCGAAAATTCCGTACAGAAACACCAGCACAGCCGCGAAAATGATTCCGACTTTCCAGCCAAGGTTCTTATTCATAAAAACTGCTTGAAACCTATTTCTTTTCTTCCTGATCCGGCGTGGTCACCGCCGCCACCGACGCCCGGCTGATCTCGATCCGCAGATTGTCTGGTGGCACGCGCAGATGAACGTAGTCATCCTTCAGCGCCACGATAGTGCCGCGAATCCCGCCGGTTGTGGTGACTTTGTCTCCGGTCTTGAGGTCGTTCAATACTGCCTGCCATTTCTTTTGCCGGCGCTGCTGCGGCAGGATCATCACCACGTACAAAAGTCCGATGAAAACAATGGGAATGAGAAGAGTGCCGCCGAGCGCGCCCGGGCTGCTGCCCGTCTGCAACAACGTGAGACTGTATATATGCATTGGATGCTGGTTCCTGCGCTCAAATCGCAGTCGCCTCGGAGCTCGATGGGCTCCGGAGCATTCGGTCCGCTGCGATGGATCGCGGGATAGTTCAGAACCGGACTTTACTGCCAGGTACTACTGGAATGGCTACCCGGGTTACCGCCGGTAGTTAAGAATCGCGCGCATTCCCAAGCCCAATAGAATGCCGGACGCGCCGCATAGTGTCAAGGTAGAAACTCAGATTGTGGATGGTATTCAGGACCTGCGCCAGGACTTCATTCGCCGCATAGATATGACGGAGATAAGAGCGCGAGTAGCGCCGGCACACGCGACAAGCGCATTGCGGATCAAGAGGACCGGCATCATCCGCATATCGCTTCTGTTTGATCGAGATTTTTCCCTCTGATGTATAGAGCAAACCATGTCGTGCCGCGCGGGTCGCCAGGACGCAATCCATCATGTCGACGCCCAGCAAGGCGTATTCCTCGATCTCCTCCGGCGTCCCCACGCCCATGAGATAGCGCGGTTTGTCTTTGGGCAGATGTTCGAGCGTGCTCTCGACGATCTCGCGAGTAAGCGCTCGAGGCTCGCCAACGCTAAGCCCGCCGATTGCGTAGCCGTCAAAGCCGATCTCGATGGTTCTTTCGGCGGATTCCTTACGCAACGCGCGATCCATTCCGCCTTGAATTATCCCGAAAAGTGCCTGGGTCTTATCGGACGTAATTCCCTCCATGTCATCCCGAGCGGAAGGCAACGATCCGCTTGCGGATCGTTGGCTGGAGTCGAGGGACCCTGTGTTTCCCTGATGGCTGTTCCAAGGCACCTCCCCCTTGTGCTTCTCAAAATACTCCTTGCTCCGCTCCGCCCATCGCAAAGTCATTTCCATCGAAGCCCGTGCGCGAGACTCTTCCGCCGGATACTCCGTGCACTCATCAAACGCCATGATGATGTCGGCACCCAGGCCGATCTGCGCCTCGATCGCCTGCTCCGGTCCCAGAAAATGTGATGATCCGTCGAGATGTGAACGAAACGTAACCCCTTCTTCCGTGACCTTCCGAAGATCGCTCAGGCTGAAAACCTGAAATCCGCCCGAATCAGTCAGGATTGCCCGCGGCCACGACATGAACCGGTGCAGTCCACCCAAGTTGCGAATTTGTTCGATCCGTGGCCGAAGATACAGGTGATAGGTGTTTCCAAGAAGAATCTCGACCCCAAGCTCCTCGAGCAGATCCTGCGGCATGCCCTTGACCGTCGCCTGGGTGCCTACTGGCATGAACACGGGGGTCTCCACCTCGCCATGAGGCGTGATCAGGCGGCCGCACCTTCCGCTTCTGTTGGCTGCGGCAATTTCAAATTGAAGAGCCATGCCGTAAGTATTTTCAGTGAATCCTCTGTGCGCCTCTATGTCCTCTTGTGGTTAAAGGTTTTTCAGGTGCTAACCACACAGGACATAGAGGCGCAGAGAGTTACACGAGAGGATGATTCTAAAGGACGGGATAGGCTCAAGCCGGCCCCGCTCGCGAAGACTTTTCGAAGACTTTAACCGCAAAGATCGCCGAGATTTCGCACAGTTCGCAGAGATAACCTGCACGCCGGATCGAGTTCCTTCAGAGCAGATGCAAAATTCCGGCTTCGATCTTGCCGGGGTGCACAGTCATCTTGCCGACACTCACCGGCAGTTTGAACCGCCTTGGCCCCGCGCTCCCCGGATTGAAATACAACACCCCGTTCTTCATTTCCTGCTTGGGAACGTGACTATGTCCGTATACAACTGCTGCGAAACCGGCCGCTTCGGGTTTCAAATCAAGCTGGTCGAGAATGTGCAATACATAGATCGAAACGCCTTCGGCTTCGAGAACGTTTGTCTCAGGAACCTTCTGCGCCCAAGCACCCCTGTCCACATTTCCGCGAACGGCCGTGACCGGCGCGATCTCTCTCAAGCGATCCAGAATGGCAGGATCTTCGATGTCACCAGCATGAATGACGTAATCAGATCCTTGCAGCACAGCCAGTGCTTCGGGCCGCAGCAGCCCATGCGTATCGGAGATGACACCGACGGTTTTCACGGCTTCACGAGCTTTTCTTTGCGCACTTTGCGAGACCTTTGGCGCACTTTACGGTTAAAAGCTCTTAACCGCAAAGGTCGCAAACGAAATTCGCAAAGGATGCAAAGAAAAGCTACTTCGCCGGCACCACCGGCACAATCACTGCCGATGGATGCTCAGCATCGTGCAAAACGATGTTCGTTGCGGTCACGAACTGATTCGCTCCCGCGCCGCTTTTGATGTATCGCATCTCGCCGGTATTCAGATTGCGATCAAACCGCGGAAAATTGCTGCTCGAAACTTCCAGCCGCAGCACATGTCCTTTCTTGAATACATTGCTTGTCGCCCATAGATCAATCGTGAATCTGTAAACCTGGCCGGGAGTCATCAGTTCCGGCGTCTCACGCGACTCGCGATACCGCCCACGCACTATTCCCTCGGCGATATTCTGCGCGAACCCATTCGGCCAGACATCAACCAGCTTGCCGGTGAAATCGGTATCAACTGCGGAAGACTTTGCATAAAGTTCGAGCGAAATCGGGCCCGTGACTTCCACGTCTTCACTCAGCGGCGGAGTGGAGTAAACCAGAACATCGTCTCGTCCTTCTGCGGGCCGCTGATCCCGGGGACCAGCGGGCCATCGTTGGCCCTCACAGCACAACCAGCCCCCAATTGTCGGCACCGGATGGGCCGGATCGTAGACAAATTGATCAAACGCTTCCTTGCTCGGGGCGGTTGTCGAAAGCTTGCCGTCACCCCGCACCGAGTTCGCCTTTCCGCCCGAATGCAGAAAATATTTCGTGCTCTTCGCCCGCGCCGGCGGCCAGTCGTCTTCTTCGCGCCACTGGTTTGCACCCATGACGAAAATTTTCACAGGCTTACCAGAGGCAAACTGATTCTTGACGCTTTTGAAGAGGTAGTCGTACCAATCGAGAGCCGTGTCTTCGCTTCCTTCTTCGGCCGCGTGGCCAAAGTCCACATCTCCGATCTTGCGTCCGCCACCCGCATGCCCGCCAATGATCACGACCAGTTGCTGACCTTTACGTGCGTCTTCGCTCCCGCCGTGGTCTCGTATTCCTTCGTAGTTCCGCAACGAGCCGCCCAGAAACAAGTCATACCACGCTGCGACATGCAGCGCCGGCACTTTGATATCGGCGAAGTGTTCCTCGATCGAAAGCGCCTTCCAGTAATCGTCATAACTCGGATGCGCCAGCCAGTCGAGAAAGTACGGCGCCACGTTTGCGTTGGAACCGAGGTCTGGACGCTTCTCGAGGTTGAGAATCGGATAATTCGTGACCGGCAGGGTCCAGATCCCACCGACTGGATCATTCTGCCCGCCCACCTTTCGCTCAAACGCATTCTGAGAAAGCCCTGAAGTCCAGTCTTCATCGAACCACTGGGCGAATGCGCCGCCGGTGTAAGTCCAGTTCTCGTGATAGTTGCTGGCGGTCACGACGGGAAGGATTCCCGCGAGATGCGGCGGATGCGAAATAGCAGCGAGCATCTGCGTAGCGCCGACATACGATCCGCCGAACATTCCGACGCGGCCGTCGGAATACGGCAACGCCGCGGCCCATTCAACCGTGTCGTAGCCATCGCTGGTTTCATTCTTAAAGACGTACCACTCGCCTTCTGAAGAGTAGCGGCCCCGCACGTCTTGGACGACGACGACGTATCCCTTTGCTGCGGCCTTGAGGCCAAACTCTACTTCGTTATCCTTGTTGTAGGGCGTTCGCTGCAGTAGGACAGGAAATTTTCCGTCAGCGTTCGGCCGAAAAATGTCCGCGTGCAGTGTGACGCCGTCGCGCATCTTGACCGTGACGTTGCGTTCGTATTTGACGGAATATTGATCGGCGGCAAAAAGAGAGCTTGCAAACGAGAACGCAACCGCAATCGCCAGCACAGCCTTGATTCGATCCATCAGCGAGACCTCCGGCACAATGTGCGCAAGAGATTATCAGAATGGTCTGCTTCTACCTAGCGAGCCGTTCACAAGTGCCCCTGAGAACTCACAAGTTACGATGTCATTCCGAGTCGAGGGACCTTGCGTTTGGCCGCAGGGAAGCTGCTCACGCAGCGTTTTCAGCACAAGGTCTCTCGACTGCGCGGCGCGTGTGCACGCGCCGCTTCGCTCGTGATGACACGTGTATGGCTTCTTTACTAGTGCATCTGTCTTCAGCATTCCCGCTTGGCTGCTGCTAGAATTTCCGGTTCCAGCTCCCATCCGAGGTCCCCATGTCCAAGCCCATTCAGCGCGCGATTCTCAGTGTCACCGATAAAACCGGTCTTGCCGATTTTGCCCGCGAGCTCTCCGGTATGGGAGTGGAACTGATCTCGACCGGCGGCACGGCCAAACTGCTGCGTGACTCCGGCATTCCGGTCAAGGACATCAGCGACCTCACCGGCTTCCCCGAAATGCTCGACGGTCGCGTGAAGACGCTGCATCCCAAAGTTCACGCTGGAATTCTGCATCGTCGCGAAGATCTGCAACATGTAGCCGCGGTCACCGAGCACGGTATTCAACCCATCGACATGGTCGTCGTCAATCTCTACGCATTTGAGACAACGGCCGCGAAGCCCGATGTGCATTTCGAGGAACTGGTCGAGAACATTGATATCGGCGGGCCTTCCATGATCCGCTCGGCGGCGAAGAACTTTCAGGACGTCGCGATCGTGACATCACCCTCCGATTACGAAGCAATCGCAAATGAAATGGCGCGGTCCGACGGCGGGTTGTCGCAGCACACGAAGTGGCGCCTCGCCCAGAAGGCATTTGCCACGACTGCTGCCTACGATTCCGCAATTGCCTCAACCCTGGAGCGAGTCAGCGCGAATGGCAACTTCAATCTCAAGCCGGCAGAAGGATTTCCGGAGAAACTTCGACTGTCGTTCAACAAGGTCAGCGACCTGCGTTATGGCGAAAATCCTCACCAGAAGGCGGCCATGTACTCCGATGGGTCCGGTACTGGAGTGGCCAATGCGCGGCAGGTGCAAGGCAAAGAGCTTTCCTACAACAACATCGTTGACCTGCAGGCCGCGTGGGATTTAGCGCAGGAATTCGAAGGTCCGGTGTGCGCGATCATCAAACACACAAATCCATGTGGAACGGCAACCGGCAAGACTCTCGCGGAAGCATACAAACGCGCCCTCGAATGCGATCCGGTTTCGGCGTTCGGCGGAGTCATCGGCGTGAACCGCGCCGTTGACGCTGCTGCGGCTGAGGAGATGGCCAAGCTGTTTCTCGAAGTGATCGCCGCGCCTTCGTTTGAGCCGGCTGCAGTTGAAAAATTTTCGGCCAAGAAAAATCTGCGTCTGGTGGAGATCACAGACTCCCAGCAGAAGTGGGTCCTGAAGAATGTCTCAGGCGGAATGCTGGTGCAAGACGCCGACCTCCACCAACTGCAAGACTCTGATCTCAAGATCGTTACCAAACGCCCGCCAACTCCCGAAGAAAAACGCGCGCTGCTGTTCGCCTGGAAAGTCTGCAAACACGTGAAATCGAACGCTATCCTTTACTCCCGCGACGGCCAAACCGTCGGTGTTGGTGCCGGGCAAATGAGTCGAGTAGATTCCTGCCGCATCGGCGCACAAAAAGCAGTTCTGCCTCTGAAGGGAACGGTCGCCGCGTCCGACGCCTTCTTCCCGTTTCCAGACGGTGTTGAAGAAATCGCCAAAGCCGGAGCCACCGCGATCATCCAGCCGGGCGGCTCAGTGAGGGACCAGGAAGTGATTGAGGCAGCAGACCGGCTTGGGCTGGCGATGATCTTCACAGGTGTGAGGCACTTCAGGCATTAGCTAATTGGATCATCGGGCGATCGCGCCTTCGGATGACCTGAAAGCTGAAGCCGCTTGGGGTCAGATCACCCGATGACCCGATCACCAGATCGCCCGATGATGTGCTTGCAAATTACCAGAGTTTACAAATCATCCTTCCACCCTCAGCTACAATTGTCGTAAGCACCCGCTCGTAGCGGATTGGCATCCAATTCCTAGAGTGTTGGTGCCGTAGGTATTTCATGAGACTTTTTTACACTTCGCTCCTGTTAATAGCCTCGCTGTCAGCGGCACAGCAAGCCGCTTCGAATCCGCCAGCCGCACAGTCGGCCCAACCCACCGACTCGGTCCCTCATAAGGTCGATAAAGCCGCCGCCTACTATCACTTCACCATGGCGCACATGTACGAAGAGGAAATGGCGGTCTACGGGCGCAGTGACTTGGTGAGCAAGGCCATTCAGGAGTACCGGCTGGCAATTGATGCCGACCCGACTTCGGAATTCCTGACCTCGGCCCTCGCGGAAGTGTATGCCCGCACCGGCCGCATCCGCGACGCGGTTGCCGAAGCTCAGGAAATCCTCAAGCGCGATCCCAAGAACCTCGAAGCCCACAAACTGCTCGGCCACATCTACCTGCGCTCGCTCGGCGACATGCAGGGCAACAGCGGCTCCGACAACGTCCTGAAGCTCGCCATCGAACAATATCAGGAGATCATCAAGCTCGACCCTTCAAGCGCCGACGATCACGTAATGCTCGGCCGCCTCTACCACGCCGATAGTCAGATTCAGAAAGCAATCGAAGAGGAAAAGACTGCAATCAAGCTTGCTCCCGATTCCGAAGAGGCCGTGACCACGCTGGCTTCCCTTTACAACGAGATGGGCGACTCCGCCAAGGCTGCGGAAACTTTGGATTCTGTGCCGGAGGCTTCGCGCTCGGCAAAGCTCTACTCGGCGCTAGGCGAAACCTACAGCCAGAAGAAGGACTACAAGAAAGCCATCGAGGCTTATCAGCACGCCATCGCGCTCGACCGCGATAATCTCGACGCGATCCGCGGCCTCGCCGACAGCCTCGATAAAGACGGCCAAACCGACAAGGCCCTTCAGCAATACAAGATCATCTCCGACGCGAATCCGGAAGATCCGCGCACCTACATTCAGCTCGGTGAGATTTACCGCCGTCTCGGCAAGTTCGACCTCGCACTTCAAAATTTGAAAAAAGCGCAATCCATGGTCCAGGATTCGGAGCAGGTCTCCTATGATCTGGCGCTGGTCTATGAAGCCGAGGGCCGCTACGAAGACGCAATCTCAACCCTGCAAGACCTGCTCAAGCGCACCGAGAAAGCCGACGGCAAGTATTCGCAGGACGATCGCGAGAACCGCTCGATTTTCCTGGAGCGCCTCGGATCGAGCTACGCCGAGAACAACAATTTCCCGGCGGCCATCGACGCTTTCCAAAAGATGATTCCTCTAGGCGACGAATACGCCGAGCGGGGATACGGCCTGATCATCGACACTTATCGCGATAACAAGGACTGGCAGAAGGCCTCTGATGAGGCCAAACTCGCGACTCAGAAGCTGCCCAACAGCCGCCGCCTGAAGATGGTTTATGCCGGCCAACTGGCGGATTCGGGCAAACCGGATGAAGGTATCCAACAAATCAAATCTCTGCTGAAGGGCACTGCCGAAGACCGCGAAGTCTATGTGAACCTCGCCACCGTTTACAACCGCCTCAAACGCTGGCAGGAGGCCGATGCTGCTCTCGACAAGGCAGACCAACTTTCCACCAAGCAGGAAGAGAAAGAACAGGTCGCGTTCCTGCGCGCCGCCGCTTTGGAGCGGCAAAAGAAGTTTGAGCAGGCGGAGGAACTTTTCCGCAAAATTCTGGTCACGAACCCGAACAATCCTGCCGTGCTCAACTATCTCGGCTACATGTTCGCCGATCACGGCCAGAAACTTGACGAAGCCCTCGGCATGATCAAGAAGGCGGTTGATCTTGATCCCGCCAACGGCGCATATCTAGACTCGCTCGGCTGGGCCTACTTCAAGCTCGGCAAGTACGACCTTGCCGAAGACAGTCTTACCAAAGCCTCGCAGCACATGGGCGCCGATCCCACGGTGCAGGAGCACCTTGGCGATCTTTACCAGAAAACCGGTCGCCTGAAACTCGCCGCTGCCCACTGGGAGCGTGCGTTGCAGGAATGGAACAAGACGGTCACGCCCGAGATAGACGAGGAAGAGCAGGCCAAGGTGGTCAAGAAGCTGGAATCGGCCAAGGTGAGGCTGGCGAAAGAGGAAAGCAATAAGTAGCTTTCCTGTGGCGCGGACCTGCCCTGAGCGACCGACCGAAGAGCGGGAGTCGAAGGGCCCTCGCCCGCGAACGGGCTTAAGCGGAAGCTCTGATCAAATCCCTGTGATCTCTGTGTCCTCTGTGGGTAAGATTTGTTCGGGCCCTCTCTTTGCGATCAGCGTTGACTTGAATTAGTCTCGAATCGCACTACTTCGCCGAGGACTCTTGGGACCATCACCGACGACGACCGAACCTGCCAAGCCCAATCAGCTTCTCTGCTGCAAGTCCATTGACAAGCTCTTAGCCGAGGCCGAGCAACCGGAGCACCGTCTGCGCAAGGCCCTGGGCCCGTGGTCCATGATGGCGCTCGGCATCGGTGCAATCATCGGCTCGGGAATTTTCGTGCTCACCGGGACAGCCGCGGCGGGTGAACACTTCGAAGCCCCGTCGATCCTGCACGCGCAAGTGCTCGATTTGCTCATCAACTTCGTTCGCACCGGGAGCACCGCTGGAGCTCTCATGCATGGCCGCCCACCGGCCGGTCCTTCGATTGCGATTTCGTTCATCTTGGTTGCGATCGCATGCAGCTTTGCTGGACTTTGCTACGCCGAACTGGCTTCGATGATCCCAATCGCCGGCAGCGCATACACATACTCCTACGCGACGCTCGGCGAGATCTTCGCCTGGATTATCGGCTGGGACCTGATTCTGGAATACGTGGTCAGCAATGTCGCCGTTGCCGTCGGTTTCAGCGGTTATTCGACCGCGCAACTTGCCGCGTTTGGAATTCATTTGCCCGCGCATTGGTCAAGCCCCGTCTGGGCCCCCGCGGGATGGACCGGCGCGTACTTCAACATCCCCGGATTCTTGATCGTCTTTGCGCTGACCTTGCTGCTGGTGCGTGGCGTTCGCGAATCGGCCGAAGCCAACAACGTGATGGTCGCGATCAAGATCGGCGCGATCCTGACATTTCTGGTTGTCGGCGGAATGTTTGTGCACAAAGCGAATTGGGTTCCGTTCGCCCCTTCAGGATTCGCCGGTATCGTTACCGGCGGCGCGATTGTGTTCTTCACCTACATTGGCTTCGACTCAGTTTCCACCGCCGCCGAAGAATGCCACAAGCCACAGCGCGATCTGCCGTTTGGGATCATCGGCTCGCTGATCATCTGTACCGTTCTTTACGTTGGCGTCGCGGTAGTGTTGCTCGGCATGATGCGCTACACAACCTTCGGCTCCAGCCCGGCCGCCGACGCGCCGGTCGCATATGCGCTCAAAACTCTGGGCGCACATCCGTTCTTCCAGGCCGTGATCGTCATCGGCGCGCTGATGGGCATGATCTCTTCCATCCTCGTTTATCAGTACGGGCAGGCGCGCGTGTGGTATGCCATGTCGCGCGACCGCCTGCTGCCAAAGCTGTTCTCCGCTGTTCATCCCAAATACAAAACGCCGCACTGGTCCACGTGGATCGCCTGCTTTGCGGTGGGAATTCCGGCAGGCTTGGTGGACATCGGCACCGCCGCCGATCTCGCCAACATCGGCACGCTGTTCGCGTTTGTGCTGGTCTCAATGGGCGTCATCATTCTCCGTCGCCGTCAGCCCGACCGGCCACGCGGTTTCCGCGTTCCGTTCGTCCCCTGGTTCCCGCTGATCTCTATCATCCTCTGCGGCGGGTTAATGATGGGCTTGACGGTGATTACGTGGATCCGCTTCTTCGCCTGGCTGGCAATCGGGCTGCTGATTTATTTCTTGTACAGCCGCAAGCGCAGTGAGTTCGCGACGAACTGAGTTATGCCCTAAAGCCATATGGCGCTGCCGTAGTCCAGACCGCCGCGCGAGATTGCCTGCCCCGTTTGCGGAGCCAAGGTCGCAATCCGCCGGGAAAAGAACAACCAATTTCAATCGAAGCCCTATTTGCGACTGTTGTGGTTGGAATGTCACTAGGGCTAGGAAGCATTTTCTACGTCAAATTTCGCAGGTCCTCATGATGGCGGCGCTCATCGCTCTATGCCTGGGCGGTAACCGGTATGAGGTGGAGCATGCCCCTCGTTGCCGGGTGGATATTAATAGTTGTGGGGCTTCCAATCGCGAGCCGGCTTCACCGTCTTCCGTCCTCGAGGGCAGCGCCACCCCATCAACCGCTGGCGACTATCGCCGACTTGGATACCACAAAACTCGAAGCCATGGCACCCCGGCTGAATCTCATGCTTGAGGGATTGATTGTCGTAGCTTTCGTTGCAGCAATCCTATTTCTACCGACGGAGCTCAATCCCGCGCGACGCCGGTTACCTGGCGTAAGACAACGAGCTACTGTTCGTGATGCTGACGACTATGTTCGCCGCGTACCAACTTGGTGTTCACGGTATTCAGTTCTTTCGACTCGTAAGGTCGGTATGGTTGGAACGCCATCTTGCAAAACGAGCAATGACTGGAAACGGACGGATTATTGACAGCAATTCCGGAACTATTAGATATGAGTTCTTGGACTACACAAGTCGTCTGCTATATGGCGTGGGTCGCGATTACACCCTGGGGCTTTATGAAGATATGCCGATTTCTGTTCTTTATGACCCCGACAACCCCTCACTGAACAGGCCGATTGTGGCCTTACAGTTCCATCGACAATGTGGAGCTGCGGCCGGTTAATGTACACTTTGCTTTCACCCATCCTTGGCGCCTGCCTGGAGCTTCACTCCATGTCTGAAAATCAAATGCCTGCCGCGCGGACGCGTGTCATCCGCGAGCCTGAACGGGGGGTCTATGATCGCGAGACAGTCTATCGAATTCTCGATGAAGGCTTTCTCTGCCACGTTGGATTCTCGGTGGATGGCCAGCCATTCGTGATTCCGACCTCGTACGGACGCAAAGATTCGGATCTGTATATCCACGGCTCTGCCGCAAGCCGCATGTTGCGGCAGATGAAAGCAGGCGTCCCGATCTGCGTCACGGTCACGCTGCTCGATGGCCTCGTACTCGCGCGCTCAGTTTTCAATCACTCGATGAATTACCGCTCGGTCGTTGTCCTCGGTAAGGCAACACTGGTGGACGATCCCGAAGAAAAGCTTACGGGGCTGCGAGTCCTGGCGGAACACATCATCCCCGGCCGCTGGGACGATGCCCGCCAGCCGAACGAGCGGGAGTTAAAGGCTACGTCGGTTTTACGAGTTCCGATCGAAGAATTCTCGGCCAAGGTCCGCACCGGCCCGCCGATAGACGACGAAGAGGATGATTCGTTTCCGACGTGGGCCGGTGTCGTTCCGTTGCACATGTCCATTGGCGTGCCGCTTGCCGATCCGCGCCTGGATCCAGCACGGCCAATACCGAAGTACGTGCAAGGCTACTCGCGAAATAAATAACCGCGTACGCTACCGTGTAGAGCGGCGCTTTCAGCGCCGCGTGTCAGTTGTTTTGAGATACGGTGCGGCTGGAAGCCGCCCCCTTCCAAACCTCAAGCGGGTCGGGACTTTTTTCGCGGCCTGTGAAGGCTGTCTTTTGAAAAGATCTCACCCGCTTCGTTGTGCTTGCCTCCCCAATTTGCAATCTGAAATCTTCAATCTGAATTTAAGCCGTTGCTCGCTTCCCAATCCTCCGAATCAGCAGTAGAATTCTCCCGCGATTGGCCGAGTCAGTAATTTGACCGATTTCACAGCAAGCGTTAGGAGGCGAATATGAAAGGCTGGAAACAGATAAGCCTGCTCTCAATATCCATGCTTCTTCTCATGGCCACGACTCCCGCGAAGCCGGCCTGGCAGATGAAGGCCGATTACGTCGAAGCCTGCAGCTGTCACCTGTTTTGTCCCTGCTACTTCAACAAGCATGCCGAGCACCCGCACTGCGAATTCAATATGGCGGTGAAGGTGCGCGAAGGGCATTCGGGCGCTACGAACCTGGCAGGCGCGAAGTACTGGTTGACCGGCGACCTCGGCGACGAGTGGGGAACCAACAAGAAGGGAGCGTGGGTGGCGGTGTCGTTTGATCCATCCACCAGCAAAGAGCAGCGCGATGCGCTGGCGCCCATGATTCTGAAAACCTACGGTCTCGAGTGGGGCGAGGTAAAAGTGCAGGAAGCTCCGATCGAGATCAGCCAGTCCGGCGATATCGCTGAAGCAAAGCTTGGCGGCGGCCAGATGGCCCACATGAAGCTGCAGCGCGAGCCAGGAGCGGACGGTAAAGGCGTGGTGCTTAAGAACGTGAAGTATTTCGGAGCGCAAAACAATAACGGCTTCGAACTGTATCGTTCACTCGACCATAGCGCCAACGTGCAGGGGCACCAGTTCTCGTACTCCGATCGCAATGCGTTTTTGATTTCCATTGATACGCATGAAGGCGAAGGTGCGGGGATGGGGGGCGGGAGCCACTAGAAGGCTTCTGCTTCGACGAAACACGGTGGAAGAGCGGCGCTTTCAGCGCCGCGTTACGTGTTATTTCCGCCGTAACGCGGCCATGAAATGGCCGCTCTTCCACGTTAGCCCACGATTTTTCCCACACGCGTCAGCGATCAGAAGGCGATCAAAAATAGACGCGAGACTTGAGTGAGTAGAGCTGGTCAACTTGCTGATGCGAGAAACTCTTGGGGATATGAAGTCTTACTGTGTCTGTTCCCTCCGCCGACAGCCCCCCTTCGTGTGCTTCCTCGAAATAATCCAAGCGCTTCACCAGATAAAGGCCGGGAATAATGGTCATGCGCTGTTCCAAAGCAACACCGGGCGGCCCAACCGCTCGTCCGGCGGTTTCCTGCCAGAGTAGATGGACTGAATAGTGCCTCTGCTGAATGCAGCCCAGTTCTCGGCTCAGCTCACGATGTTTTATGGCGGCTGGAATATCGCAACTCGCCGTAACGAGAAGAAGTAACAGCGAGAGTGCGAGTAGTGGAGTGAGCAAGATCGTCGTCACTAATTTAGGCCAACCGCGCAGCCGCAGGACGGGCCGGACCGCCAAGAATGGGATTAGGAGAAACGAACACACGAAAGCGACATTCAGTAAATCATTTGTGAAATGAAGTGTCCGCATGCACAGGTACGGCAAGGACATCAGGGCAGCTAACACCATAAGGTCCGTCACTGGATTGCGGCGGTAGTCAGCGGATTCAATCATCCTTTTCCAGTCTAAGCATTTCTGGATGGTGCATCCAAGATTACTGTCGGGAACAGCCCGGCCGCGCTTCGCGCGCGGACTGGCGAGGAGCTCGCCCGCCCTGGGCCCTAGCTCCGATTCACTTCGTCGGAAAGTTCGGGTCGTTCTTGATCTCGCGAATCTGCTGGATGTGGCGTTCGGCGTGCGTAGAAATCTCCAACATCCACTGCCAGCAATCGATCACCTCTCGATCTCCAAAGCTGTGCGCCCGCATGTCGTCATTGGTGGTCTTGATGTATTCGATCATCGTGGCGCGGAGCGCCCGA
>Ga0075425_100000737_pt1 | contig 31139 bp, 28 predicted proteins | sample SoiMethybrSBSTD4_FD_75300 | JGI IMG/M metagenome (GOLD analysis project Ga0075425, IMG submission 75300) | Bulk soil microbial communities from a Populus tree surrounding site in Tennessee, USA - Soil MetaG P. TD hybrid SBSTD4 | ecosystem: Environmental > Terrestrial > Soil > Tree plantation... | reverse complement strand
CTCGCCGACGCGCGCGTCGATCCCGACTACCGCCGTCTCTCGATGCTGCTGCTGGCGGCGTCGTGCTGCGTGCTGCTGATCGCGTGCGTGAACGTCGCGAGCGTGCTGCTCGCGCGCGCGCGGACGCGCCGGCGCGAAACCGCCATTCGCCTCGCCATGGGATCGGGACGCAGGCGGCTGATGCAGCAACTGCTCGCGGAGGGCCTCGTCATGGCCGCGGCAGCCGCGGCGGCCGGAACCGTTCTCGCGGTCTGGGGGATGCGGCTCTTCGCGCGGGTCGCGCCGCCTGTCGTGCCGAATCCGGGCAACAACTTCTCGGCCGTCGCCGTGTTCGGCGTCCCCGCGCTGGACGCCGGCGTGCTGCTGTTCACGCTGGGCGCCACCGCGGCGACGACGATCGTCTTCACGCTCCTGCCGGCGCTCGGCGCGAGCGGACTCGAACTTTCGACGGCGCTCAAGGAAAACGACCGCGGCGGCGGCCGATCGCGCAAAGCGCTCGCCGGACTCGTCGTCACCGAGGTCGCGCTCGCCGTGCTGCTGCTCGTCGGGGCGGGCGTCATGATCGGAGCCTTCGCGCGGGTGCAGAGCCTGCGCATCGGATTCGATCCCGACGGCGTGCTGACGTTCTGGCTGCGGCCGTCGAACTCGAGGTACAAGCCGGCGGACGGACCGATGATCGTCGAACGGCTCCTGACCGCCGTTCAGCGGACGCCCGGCGTCGAGTCGGCGGCGGTCAATCGGTGCATGCCGTTCAGCGGCTGCTCCCGCTCGGTCGTGTTCTTCGCCGACCGCGCGAACGATCCGCAGAATGCGCCTCCCGTCGGCCGTCATTACATCTCCGCCGACTATTTCCGCACGCTGGGCATTCCCGTGATCGCCGGGCGCGCCATCACGGACGCCGACCGCGCCGACAGCCCGCCGGTGACCGTAATCAGTCAGATGGCCGCGAAAACGTTCTGGCCGAACGAGGATCCGATCGGCCGGCAGGTCTGGTTCGGCTCGACCACCGGCTTCGCCAATCGCAATCGCGCGGCGACGATCGTCGGCATCGTCGGCGACGTGAAGTACGAGGGCGTCGAGCTGCAGTCGACGAGCAGCGCGCCGGCGGGCTACCGGGCGGAGTTCTACACATCGTACAAACAGTTCTCGTTTCCCGACACGATGGTGATGGTGAAGAGCCGTCAACCGGTGGTCACGCTCCTGCCCGCGCTGCGCGCCGGGGTCGCGTCCGTCGAGCCGTCGCTGCCGTTGTTCGACATTCTCACGCTCGAGGATCGCATCGACGGCGTCCTCGCGCGGCCGCGCTTCAGCGCCGCGCTGCTCGCGGCGTTCGGCGGCGTGGCGCTGTTCCTCGCGGCGATCGGCGTGTACGGCATGCTGTCGTACTCGGTGTCGTCGCGCCTGCGCGAGCTCGGCGTCCGGCTGGCGCTCGGCGCGGCGCCGGAGCGCGTCGTCGCCTTGATCGTCGGCGACGGACTGCGGCTCGCCGCCATCGGGATCGCGATCGGGATCGCCGCCGCGCTCGCGGCAGGGCGGACGCTGCAATCGTTCGTTCCCGGAATCATCGCGACGAGCGCGCCGCTGCTCGCGGCCGTCGCGGCCATCATGGCCGCCGTGGCCGCGCTCGCGGCGTTCCTTCCCGCGAAGCGCGCCGCCGCCGTCGACCCGATCGAGGTGCTCCGGACGGAGTAACCTCTGACCCCGACCGCTGACCCCGGTCCGTTACAATCTCCCCCGTGAACGCACAGCGCGTCGTCGCCGACCTCCGCGAGTTCGCAGCCCGCACCTCCACTCCCGACGGCGCGCAGCGCCTCTGCTGGGGACCGGTGTGGCGCGATGCGCGCAAGTGGTTCCGCGGCAAGATCGACGAACTCGATCTCCCGATCACGACCGACGCCGCCGGCAACAACTGGGTCACGCTCGCCGGCGCTTCGCCGAAGACCGTGATCGTCGGCAGCCATCTGGACTCCGTTCCCAACGGCGGCTGGCTGGACGGCTGTCTCGGCGTGATGGCGGGGCTCGAGGCGCTGCGCATGTACGCCGGCGCCCCGGGGACAACGACGCCGCCGGTGACGCTGAAGCTCGTCGACTGGGCTGACGAAGAGGGCGCGCGGTTCGGCCGCAGCCTTCTCGGATCGTCAGCCGCCGCCGGCAGCCTGAGGATTGACGACGTGCGCGAGCTGAAGGATCGTGAGGGGACGCGGCTCGTCGATGCGCTTTCGGAGAACGGCGTCGCGCTCGATCGCATCCACGAAGCGCATCGCGACCTGAAAGCGATCGACGCGCGCGCGTACCTCGAGCTGCACATCGAGCAGGGACCGGTGCTCGAATCGATTGACAAGCCGACCGGCGTCGTCCTCGGCACGTTCGGCGTCGAGCGCAACACCATCCGCTTCACGGGCCAGGCGGCGCACTCCGGATCGACGCCGATTCCCATGCGGCGCGACGCGTTTCTCGCCGCGGCGCAGGCGGCGCTCGAGTTTCGCGAGATTGCGAAGCGGCATTCCAGACCCGGGGCCGGAGTCGTCTGCACCGTCGGCATCGTCAACGTGGAGCCGAAGATCGTGACGGCGGTGCCCGGCGTCTGCGAGATTTCGCTCGACCAGCGCGCCCTGGATCCGGCCGTTCTCGCGTCGATGCTCGCGGAGGCCCGTACCGCGGCCGATCGTGCGGCGAAGGACAACAACGTCAGGGTCGAGTGGCGTCAGCTGTGGCGCATCGAGCCGCGACCGTTCGATCCCACGCTCCTGCGGCTGTGCGAAGAAGCGGTGCGCGAGGAGACCGGCGAGGCGACGCGGCTGCCGTCGGGTCCGCTGCACGACGCGGCGGAGATGGTGCCGCACATGCCGGTCGTCATGATGTTCGCGTACTCGTCGAACGGGCTGTCGCACTGCAAGGAGGAGGACACGCCGATCCCCTACCTGGAGACGACAATCCGCGCGTATCTGCGGCTGGTGAAGAAGACAGTCGACCACGTCGCCGCATCCTAGGCCGTCTATAATCCGCGCATGCGATCAGTCTGCTGGGCGTTGATCGGGCTGGCGGCGCTAGCGTTCTCCGTCGGCACGGCGAACGCGTTCATGCGCACCACGTTTCTGCTGGAACCCGTCGGCTACTGGCGCGGCGCGATCGGCTTCCTGCTCTTCGCCATCGCCCTGCGGATGATGGACAGCAGGTGATCCGGGCTATCGCGATCGCCGCCGCCATCGCCGTCGGGATCGCCGAAGCCGCGGCGCAGAGCGGGCCCGGCGCACGGACGGTCGTCCTCGACAACGCGAGCGTGCTCGTCGAGCGGTTTCACCTGGAGGCCGGCGTGACCGAACGGATCGCCGCCGACGGCGCGCCCGCGCTGGTCGTGCAGCTGACGCCGGGCAACGTCGATCTGTCGATCGGCGACAAGCGGGCCAGCGGCCCGCGCGAAGCGGGCGCGATCGCGTTCGTGCCGCCTCGAACGCCGCAGTCCGCGCGCAACATCGCCGATCGCGGCGCCACCGACATCGTCGTCATCCGATTCAAGCCCGGACGCGCGCCCGCGCCGGCGATGCCCGCCGTCGACGCGCCGCCGGGGATCGAGCGGACGCCGCTCCTCGACAACAGCGACACGCGCGTCGTGCGCGTCCAGTTCTCGACGACCGGCCGCGAACCGGTGCACACGCACCCGTACGACCTGGTCACGCTGCAGATCACGCCTGGACAGGTCGAAATCCTCGACGGAGACGCGAAGACCACGGCGATGCGGGAGTCCGGATTCGTGAAGTTTGTGCCGCGCGATCGCCCGCACGCGTACGCGAGCGCGGATCAGAACCCCTTCGAAATCCTGAGTGTGTCAATCCGATGACCACCCTCCTTCTCCTGGCGACTCTTCACGCCGGCCTCCAGTCAGCCGGCGACCCGGCGCAGATTCTGGGAACGTGGCGGGGTACGTCGGTGTGCACCGATCGCGTCGCCGTTCCGGGCTGCAACGACGAGACGGCATCCTACGAATTCACACCCGGCTCCAGGACGGGAAGCGTCCACTGGGAAGCCGGCAAAATCGTGAACCGTCAGCGTCAGTCGATGGGCGAAACCGACGCCGCGTTCGACCCGAGCGATGGCTGCTGGAAAGCACAAGTCCCATCGCCTCGCAGTCCAGGCCTGACGGCCGCGTGGCGGCTGTGCGTGGACGGCGCGCACATGACCGGCGAAGCGCGGTCCGGCAACCGGGTTTTCCGCAAACTCGATCTCCGCAGGGAACAGTCGACCGGCGCCCCGATGTACGGACTGATCGGCAAGATGACCGCGGTGAAAGGCGAGCGCGACGCACTCGCGAAGATTCTTGTGGACGGTACGGGCACGATGCCCGGCTGTCTGAGCTACATCGTCGCGGCGGATCCGGCCGACGCCGACGCACTATGGATCACGGAGGTGTGGGACGGCAAGGCGAGTCATGACGCGTCGCTGTCGCTGCCGGCGGTGCAGGCGGCGATCGCGAAAGGCCGCCCGCTGATCGCCGGCTTCAGCAATCAGGTGGAGACCGTTCCGCTCGGCGGATACGGGTTGAAGAAGTAGCGGAGGAGCAAGCGCAGTGGCTGAGCCGAAAACGAAGGCAACCGGTGCGTCCGTCAGCAGATTCCTCGGCGCCATCGTGAACGGAGAGAAGCGCCGAGACAGCCGGGCCATCGCGAAGATGATGGAATCGGCGACGAGGTCGAAGCCGAAGATGCTGGGCAGCAACATCGTCGGCTTCGGCGAGCGCACGATCACGTACGCGGACGGTCGCGAGAGTCCGTGGCCACTGATTGCGTTCTCCCCGCGCAAGGCGAACCTGACGCTCTACGTCGGCCGCCGCTTCGACGGCCGGGACTCGCTGCTGAAGAAGCTCGGCAAGCACTCCACTGGCGGCGGCTGCCTCTATGTCAAGCGCCTGTCGCACGTGGACCTGCCGACGCTGAAGAAGATCGTGGCGGCGTCGGTGAAGCACGCACGGAAGGGAGCATGACCCGCTTCCACCTCGCGCAGGTGAACATCGGACGCTTCCGCGCGCCGATCGACGACGCGGTCATGGAAGGCTTCCGCACGCAGCTCGATCCGATCAACGCGCTCGCGGATCGCGCGCCCGGATTCGTGTGGCGGCTGCAGACGGAGGACGGCAACGCCACGGCGGTACGCCCGTACGCGGACGACGACCGCATGGCGATCAACATCTCGGTGTGGGAATCGCTCGACGCGCTGCAGCAGTTCGTCTACCGCACCGCGCACGCCGGCACGCTGCGCGATCGCAGTCAGTGGTTCGAGCCGATCGAAGGCCCGATTCTCGCGCTGTGGTGGATCCCCGCGGGCCACATCCCGACCGTGGCCGAGGCGGTCGAACGCCTGCGCATCCTGAAAGAGCGCGGACCGTCACCGGAAGCGTTCACATTCCGCCAGCCGTTTCCCTCGCCGGGCGGCGACGACGTCGCCAGGCTCGACGCTGCGTTCTGCGATTTCGCAAGCTAGAAGGCCAAGCAGGCGCGACCATCGTCGGAGAAGGCATGCGCATCGCCGCGTTACTCGTTGCCACGATTCTCTCGCAGTCCGGGCCGACGTTCGACGTCGTGTCGATCAAGCTGAACACCGGCGGAGTCGTCCCCGGCAACACGGCTCCGCCCATCCAGCGGCCCGACGGCGGCGTCACGCTCAGGAACGTCACGGTCAACTCGCTGATCGCGCGCGCCTATCCGGGCCTCGAGATGGCCGGCCTGCCGGACTGGGTGAGGACGGAGCATTACGACATCGCCGCCACCTCGACGCTGACGACGACGGCGACCGCCGACGACCGGGCCGCGATGATGCGCGCGATGCTCGCCGATCGCTTCAAGATGATCGCGCACGTCGAAAAACGGGAGGAGGAGGTTTTCGACCTCGTGGTCGCGCGAAAAGACGGCAAGCTCGGTTCCGGACTGCAGAAATCGTCCGCTGATTGCAGCACACCGCCGCCGCCGGCGGCCGGCCGCCCGGACTTCACACAACCACCGCCGCCATGCACTATCCGAGAGGTAGGTTCGACCCTGCGAGGTGACAAGCAGGCCGCGCTCGGCGACTTGATCGAAGGCGAGACGACGATGGCGGTGCTGGCCACGGCGTTGCGGAACTTCGGCGCGCGGCGCCCCGTTGTCGACAAGACGGGATTGCCCGGAGCCTACAGAATCAGGATGAACTTCGACATGCGGGCGACCATCCAGCCCCCCGCACCGGGCCAGCCGGCGAGCGACGTCGCGACGATGTTCACCGCGGTTCAGGAACAGCTCGGGCTGAAGCTCGAGCCGTCGAAAGCGCAGCGCGACGTGCTCGTCGTCGATCGGCTCGAGCACCCGACGACAAACGATCAGCGGTGACGCTTCGGAAGGAGGCCGTCATGAACCGGAGCCCCGTGCTCGCCGGCGTCTTTGCGCTTCTCCTCGGTATCGCCGGCGTCCGCGCGCAGGAAGTTCCAGTGGCGCCGGACAAGATTCCCGCTCCGGTGATGACGGCTCTGCGCGCCAGATTCCCTGACGCGAAGATCGACAAATGCGTGCGGGAGCAGGAGGGCAAAGACACCGTCTACGACATCGAGTTCGTGCAGAACGGCCGCAAGGGCGAGGCGGACATCACGGCGAAAGGCGTGTACATCAACTTCGAGAACGCGATTACGGTCGACAGCCTACCGAAGCCGGTGCGTGACGCGATTGACAAGAGCTATCGCGGGGCGACCGTCGTCGAGGCGATGGAAGAGACCGAGGTGAAGGGGAAGAACGAAAAGATCTCGGCATACGAAGTGGTGCTGAAAACCGCCGCCGGGAAACAGATCGAAGTCCGCTTGTCTCCCGGGGGCAAAGTCCTCGAATAGTCAGGCGTCCACGACGCTGAACCGGCCTCCGCGTAGCGCGCGGGCCCGAAGGCCCGCGCTACATTCCTGCCGTCCCGCCTAATCCTGCCGATCCTGCCCTACTGCTGCTGATCGGTGCTCTTCTTGTAAAACACCGATACGTCCCGCTTGCCCTTGTCCAGGTACGGGACCCCGTGCTCCATCCAGTCCGGCTTCGGCTTGTCCAGGAAGAAGTAGTCGAAGTACTCGGCCATGTGGACGGTCCAGTGCTTCTGATTCTCGCGCTGACGCAGACCGTGCTTTTCGCCGTTGTAGACGAACATGTACGCCTCTTTGCCGAGGCGCCGCATCGCCGTGAAGAACTGGATGCCCTGCTGCCACGGCACCGCATCGTCTTCGTCGTTCGCCATCGTGAGGTACGGCGTCTTGATCTTCTCGATGTAGAAGAGCGGCGAGTTCTCGAGATACAGCATCGGGTTCTCCCACGGCGGGACGCCGATGCGGCTCTGCGTCTTCTCGTACTGGAACGCGCGCGACATGCCGGTGCCCCAGCGGATGCCGCCGTAGCCGCCGAACATGTCGTCCACCGCCGCGCCCGCTTCGACCGCGCGGAAAATGTTCGTGCGCGTGATCATGTAGGCGATCTGATAGCCGCCCCAGCTGTGTCCCTGGATCCCGACGCGCGCCGGATCGACGAATCCTTTCGCGAGCACCTGCTGCACCGCCGGCAGCACGCACTTCAGCGCGCTCTGACCGGGATAGCCGATGTCGTACACGATGTCGGGCTGCAGGATGATGTAGCCGTTGCTGGCGTATCGCGTGACGTTGATGCTGCTGCCGCCGGGCGCCGGCGGCACGTAGCGGTGGAGCCCCTGCGACAGCTGCTCGTAGATGTAGACGAGCATCGGGTATTTCTTCGACGGATCGAAGTCCTCGGGCTTGGTGAGGATCGCCTTCAGCTTCTTGCCGTCCGCGTTGACGTACTCGATCAGCTCCGACTTGCCCCAGTTGTACTGCGCCTGCTGCGGGTTGGCGTCGCTGATCTTCTTCATGTCGGTGAACGCGCCGGACGACGTCCACAGATTCGGGAATTCTTCGAAGCGCGACATCGTGAAGACGTAAACGTCGGCGTCGCGCGCCTTGATGGGCACGCCGAAGCTCTTGTCCGTCATCACGAGCCTGACCGGTTCCGCCGTTCCACCCACGGTGACGCGGTACAGTCCGCTCGCGCGCGTGTTCTCATCCACGGCTGAGAGAATGATCGGCCGCGTCGACGACACGGTGGGCGCATCCTGCGCACGCTGACGCAGGCCGCCTTCCTCCGGCTCCGCACTCTGCTGCGGCTGCTCGGTCCGCGAGTACCGGAATGTGATCTGATTCTTCCGTCCGATCCCGTTCGTGATCATCCGGCCGCCGCTGCCGTCCGCCTTGACGTCCCAGATGTCATAACGGTCGTAGAGCAGCACCGACTTGTCGCCGTCGGTCCATCCCGCCGACCCGTACGCCGGCGCGTGATCCGGATGGTCGTCGGTCTCGCTCTGGAACTTCACGCCGAGCTTCGACGTGAGATTCACCTTCTGTCCATCGCTCGAGCGGACGATGTACCAGTTGTTGTCCTTCTCTTCGAAGTAGAGAACGTAGCTGCCGCCGGGAGACATCGACGCCTGGAAGTGCGACTTCTCGAGAATGCGCTGGCGCGATCCGTCCGCCACCTTCACCAGATACACATCGTCGTAGTTCCCGTCCCACGAGATCAGCTGCTGGTAGGGCACGTCCGAGACGCCGAGCGCAATCGCGCTGTCGGCGTTCCGGACGTCCGGCATGTCGGGCGACGCGAGCTGCGTGAACTTCTTGTCGGCCAGATTGATCACCGCGCGGAAGTTGCGCCGCTTATCTTCCTCGGCGCGGACCTTCTGCATCGGCTGCAGCTCGGCATCCTTGTAGTTCCAGATGTCGACCTTGATCATGTCCGAGGTATCTTCGGGCTCGGGCCGCGGCGGAGCGGCGGTGCCGAAGAAGAGGCGCGTCCCGTCCTTCGAGAACTCGAGCCTGCCATTCTCACTGACGGCGATCGGTCCCACCTCCGCTCGCGCGCCCGCGCCGCGAGCTTCGGCGGGCGGGCCGGCGCGCGTCTCCGCCGGCACCGTCAGCTCGAACGCGGCGTTGCCGGCGAGCGTCGCGTGATAGAGCTTGTAGCGCGGAGCTTTTGACGCGAAATCGTCCTTGTTGCTGATGAACGCCACCTGCGCAAGCTTTCCGTCGAAGACGAGTCCCTTGTAATCGCCGGCGCCTTTCGTCAGCGTCTTCGTCGAGTTGTCCGCGAGCTTGCGGACGAACGCGCCTTCGTTGTCCGCGGTGGCCGACGACACCGAGTACGCGATCGCGCTGCCGTCTTTCGCCACGGCGTACTCCGCTACTTCCGCGATCGCCGTCTGCTCGCCAGTCGCGAGATTGCGGACGATCAGATCGGTGCCTGGCTCATGTCTCCGCGCGCGGGCTCCCTGGCCTTCAGCCTGCCCCGCCTGCCCTGCCTGCCCCACCCGCCCTGCCCGCCCTTCAGGCTGCGTGAGATACGCGACAAAAGAAACCGGCTCCTCGGGCAGCCTGAAGCTCTTCACATGCTCGGCGAACGTCGTCACCTCGCCGCTGGCAAGATTGATGGCGCCGACGCCCGCTCTCGGCCCGTCGCCCTCACCGCCGCCGCCGCGACCGCCGCGACCGGCCGGCGCGCCACCGCCGCCGCCGCGCGCCTTGCGCGCCTTGTCGACGTCCGCCTTCAGCGGCGACTTGGAAAAGACGACGAACTTGCCGTCGGGCGTGATGATCGGATCGCGTCCGCGCGGCGCGCGGTACTCGACGTTCGTCTTCAGGTTGCGGACGACGAGCTCGCCGTCGCCGTCCTGAGGAACAAGCGCGTAAGCCACCCAGACGCCGTCGCGGGAAATCTTCGTCCCCTGGATCGACTTCCAGGAGTCGTAGACGTCGTGAGTGATCGGCTTCTTGTGCGGCGCCTGCTGCGCCGACGGCGCGACGGCAAATGTGCAGACGAGGACGGCCGCTGCGATCGAGAAATGAATGCGGGCGCGGTGTGGCATGAAGGGCTCCTTCGCTGACGGGCCGGGCACGCCCGGCCCGCGGTCTTTCAGTGCGCGCGGGGTGACTGCGGGCTGCCGACCTTCTGGCCGTTGATCGTTTCGTACTCGTACGTCATCTTGAACGTCGACTTGCCGGCGATCAGCACCGACGCCGTGGATTCGATCGACACCGGAACGCGCACGCCGCCAAGCCGCTCGTAACGGCGCACGATGTCGACACGCCGCGTCCAGAACGACGGCGTCTTCGACAACCGCCCTTCGATCCGCTTCAGCTCGCCCCCCTCGTCTCCCGTGGGGACGACGAAAATCGCGCCTTCCACGAGAAGAACGTCCTTGCGTTTGGGCTTGATGCCGACCGCCGCGAGCCCTTCACGGTCGGGCTCGGAGTCGTCGAACACGTAGTTCTCGGTCGTCAACGACGCGCGCTGCGGCTCGCGTGCTTGCCACATCTTCTGCTCGCCGTCCAGCGCCGCCCGCAGCACCTTCTGGCGGATGACCCCGTTGCCCCCCTCCGCGATGATGTCGTAGCGGAGACCATGCTTTTCGTCGAACTCCGTCCAGACGTCCATCCAGGCGTGCGCGCCGAACTTGCCGTTGTGCGCTTCGAGATGCCGCAGGGCGCGATAGGCAACGGGCGGGCTCTCGCCGCGGGCCAGAAAACGCTGCGCCGACGAGGCGGGCGCCGGCGGCGCCTGCGCCTGGAGCGCGGAGGCACATCCAACCGCTATCAATAATGATGTGAAGGCCCGACCGATCACGGCCGGATTTTACTGCAGAAGCGTCAGCGGGAGGCGATCCGCGGCTGCGGATACCCGACGCGTTGACCGTTTACGTTTTCGTATTCGTAGGTCATGCGGAACGTCGACGTCCCCGCAATCAGCACGCTCGCGACCGATTCGAGGCTGATCGGCATCCGCACACCGGCAATGCGCCGATAGTGACGGACGATATCGACGTGGCGGGCCCAGAACGACGGCGACTTCGAGAGCCGGCCCTCGAGGCGGACCAAATCGCCGTCGTGCGGATCCAGAAAGATCGAGCCGTCGACGAGCAGCACATCTTTCCGCCGGGGCCTGATGGTCAGGCATGCCAGCCCATCAGGGCGCGACCCTCGATCCTCGAAAACGTAATTCTCCGACGTGAAGCCCGCGCGGTCGGGCGCGCCGGACGCCCACATCGCATGCTCGCTCTTCAGCGTTTCGCGGAACACGCGTGTCCGGATATAGTCGGACCCTTCTTCCGCGACGATTTGATAGCGGAAACCTGACGCGTCGGCTTCGGTCCAGACGTCCATCCATGCAGTCGAGTCGAAGCGGCCGTTCCCCGCTTCGAGGTGGCGGAGCGCTCGGTACGAAAGCGGCGCGGGGTCGTCTATGGCGAAAAAGCGTTGCAGGATGGCGGAGGTTTCGGCGCGCGGCGTTGACGTCGTCGCGGCCAGCATGACGAGGCCACAGATGAGCCCGCGCGTCATGCTTCAGTTCAAAGCAAGACCTAAGCCGTCAATGCCTCACGTGCACGCTCCACGAGGTCGCGCGCTTCCTTAGACGTTGCGGCGAGGGCTGTGAGGTGGCCCATCTTGCGGCCCGGGCGTGCCGACGTCTTTCCGTACAAGTGAAGCTTCACGGCAGGAAAGGACAAGGCGGCGGCCCAGTCGGGCTCGCCGCGCTCCCACAGATCGCCGAGCAGGTTCGCCATCGCCGCCGGCTGCACGAGATCCGGCGCGCCGAGCGGAAGGCCGCAGACGGCACGCACCTGCTGCTCGAACTGACTCGTGGCGCACGCTTCGATCGTCAGGTGGCCGGAGTTGTGCGGGCGCGGCGCGATTTCGTTCACGAGCAGGCGGCCGTCGCGCGCGACGAAGAACTCGATGCAGAGGATGCCGACGTAGTCGAGCGCGTCCATCACCGCATGCGTCGCATCGACCGCACGCGCCGCCGTTGAAGCGGGAACATCGGCCGGCGCCACGGACACGTCCAGGATGTGGCTACGGTGCGCGTTCTCGATCGGCCCGAAATACGACCACTCGCCGGTGACGCCGCGCGCGCCGATTACGGAGATTTCCATCGCGAGGTCGATGAAGGCTTCGAGAATGCACTCGCGCCGGCCGAGCGTGTCCCATGCGCCGGCAATCTCCTCCGCCCGATTGATCCGGATCTGCCCCTTGCCGTCGTACCCGAAGGCCGCAGTCTTCAGCACCGCCGGGCACCCGACGGCGGCGATGGCGCCGGACAGATCCGACACCGCCCGAATGGCCGCGAAGGCGCCGACCGGCAGCCCCTGCTGCGCGACGAACGTCTTTTCCCGGATGCGATGCTGCGCGATGGCGAGCGACCGTCCGTTCGGCCTCACGATCGCCTCCGCCTCGGCCGCTGCCGCCGCGTCGGCCGACACGTTCTCGAACTCGAACGTGACGACGTCCACCGCCTTCGCGAACGTCCGCACCGCCTCCACATCGTCGTACGGCGCGACGACTTCGACGTCGGCGATCTGGCCGGTTGGCGTGTCGTGCTCCGGGGCGAGTGTGTGGACGCGGTAGCCGAGACGCCGCGCCGCCATCGCGAACATCCGTCCGAGTTGTCCGCCTCCGAGGACTCCAATGACGGACCCCGGCAATATGGCTGATGGCCGATCGCTGATGGCGGTGTCCCGGGGAAGCTTAGAGGTGGTGCTCACGCACTTCAGTCGCAATCGTGTCGCGGTACCGTTGCAGCTTCGCGCGGAGGTCGGGGCGCGACGTCGCGAGGATCGCGACGGCAAGGAGTCCGGCGTTCACGGCGCCCGCGGCACCGATCGCGACGGTTGCGACCGGAACGCCCCTCGGCATCTGCACGATCGACAGCAGCGAGTCGAGGCCGTTCAGCGCGGCGCTCTTCACCGGCACGCCGATGACCGGCAGGATGGTGTGAGACGCGACCATCCCGGGGAGATGCGCGGCTCCGCCGGCCCCCGCGATGATGACTTCGAGGCCGCGTCCGGCCGCGCCGGTCGCATATTCGGCCATCCACACCGGCGTCCGATGAGCGGAAACGACCAGGCACTCGTGCGGAATCCCGAAATCGGCCAGGACCCGATCCGCCTCGACCATCGTCTCCCAGTCCGATTTGGATCCCATGATCACGCCGACAAGCGGCCGTCCCTCACTCATGGCGTCGATATAATCTCACGATATGAAAGCCGCAGCATTGCTCGTCACGGCAGCGCTCACGCTCGGGCTGAGCGCGTCTCACGGTCCTGCGCTCGCGCAGGTCGCGCCGAAGCTCGAGGTCAAGTACACGAAATTCACGCTGCCGAACGGCCTCACCGTGATCCTCCATGAGGATCACACCGTGCCGGTCGCCACGGTGAACATGTGGTACCACGTCGGATCGGCGAACGAGAAGCCGGGCCGCACCGGGTTCGCGCATCTCTTCGAGCACCTGATGTTCATGGGCTCGGGGCACGTCAAGTACGGCGAGTTCGACAGCCTGCTCGAAGCGACGGGCGGCACCAACAACGCGTCGACCGGAAACGATCGCACGAACTACTACATCGACGTTCCGTCGAACGCCCTCGAGCTCGCCCTGTATCTCGAATCCGATCGCATGGCGTACCTGCTCGACGCGATGACGCCCGAAACCGTCGACGCGCAGCGCGACGTCGTCAAGAACGAGCGCCGCCAGAGCGTCGAGAACCGGCCGTACGGCGAGGCGTCGGAGGTGACGCTCGGCGAGATGCTCTTCCCCGAGGGCCACCCGTATCACTGGCCGGTCATCGGGTACATGCCCGATCTGACGGCGGCGTCGTTCGAGGACACGGTCAACTTCTTCAAGCAGTACTACCGGACCGGAAACGCGAGCCTCGTCGTCGCGGGCGATCTCGATCCGGCAAAGACGAAGGCGCAGATCGAGAAGTGGTTTGCGGACGTCGAGAAGAAGCCGGCGCCGGAGGAGATCACCGCGCCGCCGGTCACCCTGGCGGCCGTGAAGAAGAAGACGGTCACGGACCGCGTGCAGCTGCCGCGGCTGTTCCTGGCGTGGCCGACGCCGGCGCACATGAAGCCGGGCGACGCCGCGCTCGACGTCGTGTCCGCGGTGCTCGCGGGCGGCAAGAACTCGCGCCTGTACAAGCGGCTCGTCTACGACATGCAGATCGCCCAGAACGTCTCGGCCGCGCAGGAGTCGCTCTCGCTGGCGTCGATCTTCGAGATCTCCGTCACGCCGCGCCCGGGCCATACGATCGCCGAAGTCCAGAAAGTGATCGACGAAGAGCTGCAGAAACTGCAGCGCGAGGATCCGTCCGCGCACGAGTTCGAGCGCGCGATCAACCAGTACGAGTCGTCGTTCTACAGCCGCCTCGAGCGCGTCGGGGGATTCGGCGGCGTCGCCGATCAGATGAACAGCTACTTCACGGAGACCGGCAATCCCGACGGATTCGCGGCCGATCTGGCGCGATACAAGGCGCTGAAGCCGGCGGACGTCAAAGCCGCGGCGGCGCAGTATCTGCCGCTGGATAAACGGGTGGAGCTGACCGTAGAGCCGGAGAAGAAACAGTGACCACATCCCGCATTGTCGTGGCCACGAAACCACGCAACCACGAAACCACGAAAATCCTGGCCGCCGCCGCGATCGTCGCGGCGGTTGCGGCCGTTTCCGCGCAGCAGCAGAAGCCCGACCGCGCGAAGCCGCCGGAGATCGGGCCGGCCCCTGCGCTGCACCTGCCGGCGATCCAGAAGTCGAAGCTCTCGAACGGCCTGCCGGTGTGGGTCGTCGAGATGCACAAGGTGCCGGTCGTGCAGGTGAATCTCGTTGTCTTCGCCGGCACCGCGGACGATCCCGGCGGCCGGTACGGCGCGGCGAGCCTCGCCTCGGCGATGCTGACCAACGGCGCGGGCGGCAAGTCCGCGCTCGACATCGCGGACGCCGTCGACTTCCTCGGCGCGGATCTGAATGCGGGGAGCGCCGTCGATTCGACGACGGTGCGGCTGCACGTTCCGGTCGCGCGGCTCGCGGACGCGCTGCCGATCATGGCGGACGTCGCGCTGCACCCGACATTTCAGAAGGACGAGCTCGATCGCCTGCGCCAGCAGCGGCTGACGGGCCTGATTCAGAGCCGCGACGATCCGCAATCAATCGCCGCCGCCGCGTTTCCGCGGGTCCTTTACGGTCCGCGCCATCGGTACGGCACGCCCGCCGGTGGAACGGCGGAGACGATCAAGACCTTCACGTCCGACGACCTCCGCGAGTTCTACACGACGACGTTCCGTCCCGATCGCGCGACGCTGCTCGCCATCGGCGACATCACGCCGGCGGCGGTCGTGCCGCTCCTCGAGAAGCATTTCGGAACGTGGAAGGCGCCATCGGCGGCGGCGGCGAAGCAGAACATTCCGGCCGTCGACGAGCCTGCGACGCGGACCGTCTACGTCGTCGACAAGCCGGGGGCGCCGCAGTCTCAGGTCCGGATCGGCTGGATCGGCGTCGCGCGCTCGACGCCCGACTACTTTCCGCTGACGGTGATGAACACGGTTCTCGGCGGCTCGTTCACGTCGCGGCTGAACATGAACCTGCGCGAAAAGCACGGCTACTCGTACGGCGCGAGCTCGGTATTCGACATGCGTCTCTCGGCGGGACCGTTCGCATCCGCCGCCGGCGTGCAGACCGACAAGACCGGCGAGGCGCTGAAAGAATTCTTCAACGAGCTGAACGCGATCCGCGAGCCGGTGCCGGCCGACGAGCTCGCGCGCGCGAAGAATTACGTGGCGCTCCGTTACCCGGGCGGTTTCGAGACGACCGGCGACGTCTCGCGGCAGCTCGAGAATGCGCTCGTGTATCACCTGCCGGACGACTACTTCTCGAGCTACGTGCAGAAGATTCAGGCGGTAACCGCCGCGGACGTGCGGCGCGTTGCCCAGAAGTACGTGCAACCCGATCGGTTCGCGGTGGTCGTCGTCGGCGATCTGTCGAAGATCGAGCCTCAGATCAAGGCGCTGAATCTCGGCACGATCAAGGTACTGACGATCGACGACGTGTTCGGCCCGAAACCGTGACGACGCCGCACAGCGCGAGATACATCAGCGGGTAAAGCAGCGAGGCGAACGCCGCAACGCGCGCGGCGTCACCTCCCTCCCACAGAATCCAGCCGAGAACGACGAACCAGATCGCCGAGCCCACGTTGATCAGGCGCGCGAAGCGCCCGCCCTGGGTCGCGTAGATGTAGGGCGTCGGCACGAACGTCAGCACCGAAAGCGTCACGATCAGCGGCGCCGCCGCCCATACAGGGGCCCGGAGCACGTACAGGTAATAGGCGACGATGTTCCAGTAGGACGGGAAGCCGAGGAAGAACCCTTCGTCGGTCTTCGCGTTCACCTGCGAGAAACCGTACGCGCTCGCGAGCAGCGGCAGCAGCAGCAGCCATCCCAGGCCGCCGGGGAGAACGTCCGCGCGCCAGAGCAGGAGCAGCGGCAGCGAGGTGTAAGTGTGGAAGTCGATCAAATCGTCGAGGGCGCGTCCGCTGAATTGCGGGAGCACGTCCTTGACGCGGGCGCGGCGCGCGAGCCATCCGTCCGTCGCGTCGATCGCGGTCGCGATCATCATCAGGCCGAAGGCCATGCGGAACGACGCGTCGTCGCCGCGGACGATCAGCACGGCCATCCCCGCGGCGCATACGAGTCCCATCGCCGTATAGAGATGAACGAGCCACGCCAGCGCGCGGGCCATCATGCGGCGTCGACGATCGGATTCCGGAGCGGCCGCGCCGAGTCCCAGGCGGCGGTCGCGCGCGAGACGGCCGGAAGCAGGACGAGCCCGGCGGCCGCCGCGATCGTCCGGAACGGAAACGCCGGCGGATAGGCAATCAGGGCCGGCACGCCGAGGAGCGGCTCGCCGGCGCCGACGCGGAGGATCAGCGAGACGACGAAGGCCGCGATCGAACCGGCGCGGTTCGCTTTCGGATCGAACAGCGCGTACAGCAGCTGCGGAAACAGCAGGACGAAGACGAGGTCGCTCGTGAAAAACCAGAGCGCCTGCACACTCTGCACCTTCAGGGCGAGGACCGTGGCAACGGCGCCGAACAGCAGAATCGAGCCGCGAATGACGCGCGCCATCTGAGCGACGGTCAGCGAGGGCCACACCAGACGCTTGAGACAGTTCCAGCTGAGCATCGATCCCGCCGACAGGATCGACGAACTGAAGCTGGAGGTGACTGCGCCGATGATCGCGGCGAGACCGAGCAAACCAATCAACGGCGGAACGGCGATCGCGAACAGCAGCGGCATGGCGTCGGCGGGCGTCGCCTGCAGCCGCGCGACGTTCGCCGGCGACCATGGATAGGCAAACGCGGCGACGCCCATCATCAACGGCGGCACCGTGAAGGCAATCGTCAGCGCGCCGGCGAGAAATGACTGCGCGCGCGCGTCACGCGGCGTCCGGCACGACAGCACCCGCTGGAAGTAGCAGTTCCAGGGGATGCCGCCGAAGATCAGCATCAGCGAGACGTCCCACCATCCGATCATTTCATCCCGCGACCACGGCGCGGTGTGCGCGGCGGCATATGTCGACCAGGCGTGGGGCAGTCCGCCGGCGCCGCTCAACACGTACGGCAGCGCGGCCGCCAGTCCGAGCGCCACCAGACCGAGCTGGAAGATGTCGGTGTAGGCGACCGACCACATCCCGCCGAGCGCGGTGTACGCCGTCGTCACCACTGCCGAGAGCACGATCGCGGAGGTCAGCGGCATGCCGAGCAGGACGCCGAACGTCGCGCCGATGGCGACGAGCAGCTCCGCGCTCCAGAACAGCTCGCCGGCCAGCGCGGGCAGGAACAGCACTGCGGCCCACGCCTTTCCGAACCGCGCTTCGAACGGATCGATCAGCGTCGTGAAGCCGTGGCGGCGCATGACGCCGGCGAACAGCGCGCCGCCGATGATCAGGCTCACGCCGAAACAGAGGCCGCCCTGGATGCCAAGCTGAATCGACGATTTGTAGACGCCCTCGGTGGTGCCCAGCAGATAGCCGCCGTCGACCCAAGTGGCGGTCATCGTGAGTCCGGCGATCCACAGCGGCATCGAGCGGCCGGCGACGATCAGGTCCGCCGCGGCCGTCGCCCCCTCGCGCACGCGATGCGACGCGTACCAGCCGACGGCCATGAACGCGGCATACATGGCGACGACGGCCGCAATCATAGAGGTCAGAGCTCGGATCGATTGGCCAGTCTGATGAAGGCTTCTAGAGTCACGATTCTGACGAGCGCCGCGTGAGTCAAATGATCCGCCAGTGCGCCTGACGTAAAGTATTCCCTCAACGTCCAGCCATCGCCTCCGAGAACAAGATACGCACGCGCGCCGAGTCCGGCTCTCACGGCGTCAGCAAGGCACATCACCTCGAACGGCACCTTCTGTTCCGCGGTGCCGCTGGTCTGTTGCCACTTGAGCGAAACGATGATGTCTTCACCGTTCCGTGAAGCGATGGCGTCCACTGTGTGACGACGGCCTCCCGGCCTCGCACCGACGTTGATTTGCGTTCGTGAAGCGTAGCCGCCGCGATCAAGGGCCGGAACGATCATCGCCTCGAGAACCGCCCCCGTCCCCGTGTCGCGCGGCTTCATGTGTTCCGAATCGCGAACACTTCCTTCGCAGGGGTTCGATCCCCGTTGCAGCTTATTCGTCGTGGAGCGTCGTGAAAATGGAGGGTGTATCGCAAGTCGCCGTAGAGATCTTTGATCTTCTTGGTGGCCTGGTTCACGAGCACGACGGGCCCAGCGTGCTTCGCGAACGTTTCTGCCGTTCGTACTTGATCATCCCAGGAGAAGCCGCCTTGGGAGTACGCCGTAAAGTCAACGTCATAGGGTGGATCGGCGTACACAAAGTCTTGATCGGTCAGTCGCAGTGCGCCGAAATCGCCGACTGTGAATTCCCAATCGGCAAAGGCATCTCGATACTCTTCGAAATTCCGTTCATAGCTGACTTGCTTGTGTCGACCGAACGGAACATTGAACTCACCGCTGCGGTTGAATCGGCAGAGACCGTTGTACCCTGTGCGATTCAAGAAATAGAAAAGGGATGCCGCCTCCGCGGAATCGGCGTGGCCATTCCCGGCCATCGCGTTGAACCGATCGCGATACCTGTAGTACAGGTCCTCGTTGTCGTGTTCCATTGGAATCGAGATTCTCAGCCCCTTCTTGAGCCAGCGATAAAAGACGATCAGATGACGATTCGCATCGTTCAGCAGGGCGCGCTGCGGGCGCAGGCCGAGAGTCACCGCGAGACCGCCGCAAAATGGCTCGACGAGCCGGAGGTTCGAATGTAGCCTCCAGAAGCTGAGCAGATACGGGACTTGCCACCGCTTGCCACCGGCCCATTTCAGCGGCGGGCGTAACGGTTCATCCTGAACTCGTACATGCATTCGACAAGAAGTGTAAACGAAACGGTGACAGAACAGGTCACGGCCCGGGGACGATTCGATGTCCGCGTGAGCCAGGAGGAATAGCGGTAAGATTCGCTCCTTGGCGGGTCCGGGGTGAGCCGGTCCCCGCCACCTCATTCATAGGAGAGCGGAGCATGCCTTCCGTCCGACCCCTCCGATTCATCGTCATCGCCTTCTTTCTGGCGGCGCCCGCGCTGATCGCGCAAGTGCCGTCCGCGACCGATCCCGCGAAGTACGTGCTGCCGCCGAAGAACATCGTCGACGTGTTCGACGCCGAGCCGCTGCCGCAGGTCCTCATCAGCCCGAACCGCCAGGTCGTCGCGCTGACGAAGGCGCGGACGTACCCGACGATCGCCGAGCTGTCGCGGCCGATGCTGCGGCTCGCGGGATCGCGTGTCAATCCGAAGAACAACGCACCGCACCGTTCGTCGGGCCTTCCCGGCACGGGCATCTATTCGATCACGCTGAAGAAGATCGCCGGCGGCGCCGAAACGACGGTGCCGCTTCCGGCGAACGCGAGTGTGACCGGCGTGAAGTTCTCGCCCGACGGCGCGAAGCTCGCGTTTCTCAACGTGAAGGACGACGCGATCGAGCTGTGGGTCGCCGACGCAATGACCGGCGCCGCGAAGGCGATCGTCAGCGGATCGGATCGCATCAACTCGACGACGGGCGATCCGTGCGACTGGGAGAAGGACAACGTCACGCTCGTCTGCAAGCTCGTGGCGCCCGGACGCGGTGCCGCACCGCCGGAGCCGACGGTTCCGCTGGGCCCGAACGTGCAGGAGAACTACGGCAAGGCGGCGCCTGCGCCGACCTACGAGGACCTGCTCAAGACGGTCCACGACGACCAGTTGTTCGAGTACTACTTCACGAGCCAGCTGTACGCGATCAACGCATCCACGGGCGCCAAGACCGCGATGGGCAAGCCGGCCGTTTACGAAAACGTGACGCCGTCGCCGAGCGGCACCTATTTGCTCGCCAACGCGATCCGGAAGCCGTACTCGCACATCGTGCCGATGAACGGCTTTCCGCAGAGCGTGGTGGTCCTCGGCAAAGGCGGCGAGACGGTGAAGACGATTGCCGACCTGCCGTCGCGCGAAGGCGTGCCGATTAACGGCGTGGAGACCGGGCCGCGCGGCGCGCACTGGCGTCCGGACCAGCCGAACACGGTTCTCTGGGCCGAAGCACTCGACGGCGGCGACTCGCGCGCGAAGGTGCCGTTCAGAGACAAGGTGATGGCGCTCGACGCGCCGTTCAGCGGCCAGGCGGCGGAAGTGGCGAAGACCGAGTGGCGGTACGCCGGCATCTCGTACACGGAAGCCGGGATCGGATTCCTGACGGAAAACGATCGGCAGACGCGGCGCACGCGGACGTGGCTGCTCGAACAGGGCCAGGCGCCGCGCAAATTGTGGGACCGCAAGCAGGACGCGGCGTACGAGAACGCGGGCAATCCGGTCGCGAAACGCGACGGCGCGGGCGGGCGCGGCGGCGGCGGACGCGGCGGCGGTGGCGGCGGTCTCATCATCCAGCGCGGCGACTACGTGTTCCTCACCGGCGAGGGCGCGACGCCGGACGGCGATCGTCCGTTCCTCGACAAGCTGAACCTGAAGACGCTGAAATCCGAGCGGCTCTTCCGATCGTCGAGCGAGTCGCTCGAACAGTTCGTCGCACCGATGGACGACGACATGTCGCGGTTCATCACGCGGTACGAGACGCAGAAAGAGCCGCCGAACTACTACCTCCGCACCGTCAACGCGGACACACGCACGCCGATCACGAACTTCAGGGACCCGGAGCCCGAAGTCCGATCGATTCTGCGGCAATTCGTCACCTACAAGCGGAACGACGGCGTCACGCTGTCGGGCACGCTCTACCTGCCGCCCGGCTACAAGCAGGGCACGAAGGTGCCGCTGGTCATGTGGGCGTATCCGCGCGAGTTCGGCGACGCCGACACGGCGAGCCAGATCACCGGATCGCCGAACACGTTCACGATGCTCCGCGGCGCGTCGCACATGTTCCTGCTGCTCTCGGGCTACGCGATCTTCGACAACCCGACGATGCCGATCATCGGACCGGGCGAGACCGCGAACGACACCTACATCGAGCAGCTCGTCGCAAGCGCGAAAGCGGCCGTGGACAAGGTCGTGTCGATGGGCGTGACCGATCCGGAGCACATCGGCGTCGGCGGCCACAGCTACGGCGGCTTCATGACGGCCAACCTGCTGGCGCATTCGCGTCTCTTCCGCGCCGGATTCGCGGAGAGCGGCGCGTACAACCGCTCGCTGACGCCCTTCGGCTTCCAGAACGAGCGCCGCACGTTCTGGGAAGTGCCGGATCTCTATGCGAAGATGTCGCCGTTCTGGTACGCCAACAACATCAAGGATCCGATCCTGCTGATGCACGGCGAGGCCGACGACAACACGGGCACCTATCCGATCAACTCGGAGCGGCTGTTCGCCGCGCTGAAGGGCCACGGCGCGACGGTCCGCCTCGTGATGCTCCCCAACGAAGCGCACGGCTACGCCGCGCGGGAGACGCTCCTGCACGTCCTTGCTGAGCGTCTCAACTGGTTCGACAAGTACGTGAAGAACGCACCGGCGCGCACGACGACGGACGCACAGGTTCGCTAGTTTGACGGTGCCGGGTGCACGGTGCCTTGTGCACGGTGCACCCGGCACGCGGCACCGGGCACCCGCACGATCCCCCGATAACGCCTGCTGGTAGTAATCCAACCCGGGCCGCTACATTCACAGGTTGATATGTTCACGAGAAATCGTTTCCTCGCGTTGACGGGTGTCCTCGTCGGACTGGCTGCGGTACTCCGCGCCGCCGATCTGAAAGTGGATCTGAGCAAGGAAGTCGTCGGCAAGCCTCCGGCAACCTTCGAGCCGATGGTCGGCACCTGGATCGTCGCCCAGGACGGAGCGGACAAAGTGATCATGATCGACGGCCGCCCCTGGGTCGCCAGCAAGGACAACCCGACGAAGCTGCTCGTGCAGAGCGCGCGGAAGCTGTACGGCACCCACAACGAAGAGTTGATGGACAACGCGAAGCAGTTCGCGTATTTCCCGGTCGCCGTGCTGAAGGGCGTCGACAATTTCACGAACGGCACGATCAGCGTCAAGTTCAAGACGATCGCCGGCGACGCCGACCGCGCGTCGGGCATCCTCTTCAACGTGAAGCCGAACGGCGACTGGCTGTCCATTCGCTACAACGACACCGAGAACAACGTCGCGCTCTGGGAATTCCACAACGGCATCCGGCGGAACATCCGCTTCAGCGATCGCAGCAAGCCGTTCATGCTCGATCGCGCGGCCTGGCACGAACTGAAGATGTCCGTCGACGGCGCCGAATTCCACTCCTGGGTCGACGGGGTGGCGGCCACCGACTACACGTTCGGCACCGTGCCGGGTCCCGGTCGCAACGGCGCGCCGCCCAGTCCCGACCTGATCCCTGCGAACAACCCGGTGCTGCAGCCGCCCGTGAAGGGGCAGATCGGGCTGTGGGCGAAAACCGATACTACGAGCTACTTCAAAGATTACGTGGTGAGCCGCAAGTGATGGGCGCGACCGGCAGGACGGGCGGGATGGGCTGGATTGTCAGGAAAGTTCTGACCATCCTGCCCATCCTGCCCATCCTGCCTACCCAGCCCGCGTACGCACAATCCCCCAACACTTCGACGATCGTCGTCGTCGTCAGCGACCAGTCCGGAGCGGCGGTCAACGACGCGAAGATCTCCGTCGTCAACGAGCTGACCGGCGCGCTCCGCGAGGCGACGTCGGCCCGCGACGGCAGCGCCAGCTTTCCCGCGCTCTCGCTGACCGGCATGTATACCGTCATCGTGTCGAAGCAGGGGTTCGCGAGCGAGGAGCGGAAACAGGTCGCGCTGCGCGCGGGCGAGACGGCCACGCTGAAAGTGAAGCTGCTCGTCGGCGGCGCTGAATCCGAGGTCACCGTCTACGGCACGGCCGAAGGCGTCCGCGCCAACGCGCAGATCGGCCGGCGCCTGGACGACGAGACGATCGACGGGCTGCCGATTCTCGGCCGCAAAGTGACGACGCTGCCGCTCTTCAATTCCGCCTTCCGCTCGGGCAAAGGCACCGGCGATCTGTTCGTGAATGCCACGTATGCCGTGACGGCCGGCGGCAGTCGCCGCACGACGACCACGCTGGTCGACGGCGCGAACAACGACGAGGGCTGGGGACGTCAGACGACGATCGCGACGATGCCGCTCGGGGCGGTGCAGGAGGAGACGATCCTGACCAACGCGTTCTCCGCCGAATACGGGTGGACCGCCGGACCCGCGGTGAACATCGTGACCAAGTCGGGAACCAACGACCTGCACGGCGAAGGGTTGTACCTGAACCGCATGGGCGCGTGGCAGGCGAAGACGTTCGGCACCGACGGCTTCTGCCCGCCGTCGGTCTCGAGTTGCGTCACGCCGACGACGCTCACCGCGATCAATCCTGCTGACGTTCCCGACGTGCTCAATCAGGTTTCGGGAACTCTCGGCGCGCCGTTCAGGAAGGACCGAACATTCTTTTTCGCGACAGCCGACTACACGGCGCAGGATCGGACAACGTTCCTGTCGTCCACGCTGCCGTCGTTCGTCCTTCCGGCCGACGGCAACCTCGAGTACGTCGGCAACTACCGTCAGTACCTTTTCAACGGCCGAGTCGACCACAAATTGACGCCGATGCAGACGTTCATGACGCGCGTGAACGTCGATCACTTCTACGACACGAATCCGAACGACGCGGTAGGCGGCACGAGCGCGCCGAGCGTTGCGCGCCGTTACACACGCGGCTCGTGGACGATCAACGCGAGCGACACCTGGGTCCTGAGCCCGACGCTGCTGAACGAGCTCCGCGCCGGTTATCTCGACGGCGATCCGGTCACGCTGTGGGAAGCACAGAATCTGTCTACGACGTACACGCGCGCGGGGACGGTGCCGTTCACGATCGGCCAGTCGCGCCTGAGCGATCTGCACAGCCGGCAGGCACAGTTCTCCGACACGCTGACCTGGTCGCGCGGCAAACACAACCTGCGCATGGGTGGCACGTTCGCGCACCACAATTCCGGCGGCACCGGCGGCGAGCCCGGCACGGCGGTGCTCGGCACGTTCACCTTCCTCAGCACGACGACGAAGCCGTTCGATCAGCTGACGCTGGCGGACGTGCAGAACTACGTGCAGCCGATCGACTTCGGCGTCAACAGCTACGACCTGAGCCAGTGGCTGATCGGCGTGTTCGCGCAGGACACCTTCCGGGCGAGCAACGACCTCACGCTCGATCTCGGACTGCGCTACGACCGTCAGACGCTCAGCGACGCGACCGCCGACTTCGCGCCGCGGATCGGCTTCGGCTGGCATCCGAACGGCGACGCGCGTTCGTCGATTCGCGGCGGCTACGGGATGTACTACACCCAGCTGCTCTCGAACATCGTCGCGAGTTACCTGGTGAACGGACTCGACGGGCTGACGACGTATACGGCGACACCCGGACAGTTCGGATTCCCCACGTGCCTGAACTTCCCGTGCGTGCCGCTCCAGTTCGATCCGAACGTGCTGCCGCCGTCGCAGCTGCCGGCGCGCGACATCACGATCCGCGCGGGCATGGCCGACTATTACCGGTCACAGTTCGCGAAGTACGGCCTCGACTTCGGCAAGCTCCCGAATTACCCGAACGCGCTCGTCAACCCTCGCAGCCAGGTCGCGAGTGTCGGCGCCGAGCGCGAAGTCGCGAAGGGATTCTTCGTCGGCGCGGACTACGTCCACCAGTACTGGAGCAACCTGCAGCGCACCGTCGATCTCAACGCGCCGGCGCCGTTCGATCGCACGGCTCCGGGCCAGACGCGGTCGGTTACGGCCGCGAACGCGACGCGGCCCATCCTGCCCGTCAACGGCGGCGTCCGTCAGGTCAACGTGCTCACGAATCTGGGCGATTCCGATTACGACGGCCTCACTATCGACGCGGGCTACCGCGGGCATCCGAAGATGCAGCTCTCGGTCAGCTACACGCTGTCGAAAGCGACCAACACGAGCGAGCCTGACGGCAACGGCGTCGCGCCGAACCAGGGCGTGTTGTCGCGGCTGGGCGATGAAGAGCGCGGGCCGAGCCTGCTCGATCAGCGGCACCGGGCCGTCATCACGTTTGCCTACCAGCTTCCGTTCACCGTGACGGTCGGCACGGTCACGCAGGTCGCGTCCGCGCGGCCGTTCACGGCCACGACGGGCGTGGACAACAACGGCGACGGCGCGAACAACGATCGGCCGGTCATCAACGGTGCGGTCGTGACCAAGTCGGCCTTCGCCGGCACGGGAATGCAGGACGTCGCGATCTTCGCCGAGGGACGGTTCATGAAGGGGCGGCACGGCGCGCTGCTGCTGCGCCTCGAGGGATTCAATCTGCTGAACCACGGCAACATTCTCGGGCGCGCGCAGACGGTGTATGGAGACGCGGCGGCGCCGAACAACACATTCGGCCAGATCGTCAGCGCGGGCACGGCGACCAACGCGATTCCGGCGCTCGCGAACATCGATCCGCCGCGGATGTTCCAGCTGCAGCTGCGCTATCAATTCTGAGATTCGTGTAGTCTCTGTGGGCAGCGCGACCCGTGTTTGAGCTCCCCACAGCGATCGACGTCTCCTCCGTCGTCGGCCTCGTCGCGGTCGGCGCCTTCACGATCCAGATTCTCCTCGGACTGCTGCTGTCGGTGGGCTACAACCCGCTGCGCCGGTGGCCGCGGCGCCGCGTCAAGCTGTTCACGCTCCACAACTGGCTCGCGTACATCGGTCTCGCGACGGCGTTCACGCACCCGCTGATTCTCCTGCTGTCGTCCACGGCTGGATTCCGGCTCTACGACATATTCGTTCCGATCGACTCGCCGACGCAGCCGTTCGAGAACACGCTCGGCGCGATCGCCCTCTACCTCGTGGTGTTCGTCGTCCTGACGTCCTATTTCCGCCGGCTGTTCGCGCATCACATCTGGAAGACGCTTCATTACCTGTCGTACGGGGCGGCCGCGGTGTTCTACGTGCACGGCACTCTGGCGGATCCGCTGCTGCAGAACCGGCCGGTCGACTGGATTGACGCCGAGAAGCTGTACGTCGAAGGCTGCGCGCTCCTGGTCGTCGTCGCGACGATCGCGAGATTCAGGGCGCGGCGCGGGCCACGCGGCGTGGCGGCGGGCTGAAGCCGGACTCGACGAGTCCCACGCCGACCGCGACGACGGCGCCGATCAGGTTGTACCAAAGATAGGAGATCGACGACGTCTGCGCCACCGTGACGACGACGATCATTGCGGCGATCATGCCGTAGAAGGCGCCTCGGGGTCTGGCGCGCGTCGGCAGGATGGCGAGGATGAACACGCCGAGAATCGCGCCGTAGACGTACGAGCCGTAGCGATTGACGACCTCGATCAGCGATCCCTGGCTCGCCGCCTGCATCGCGATCAGGCACGCGACGAGGCCCCACCCGATCGTCGCCAGCCGCGACACCGTCACGTAATGCGTGTCGGACGCGTTCGGATTGAACCGCCGCTTGTAGAAGTCGATCACCGTCGCCGTCGCCAGCGAATTGAGCTCGCCGCCGCTGGCCGACATCGCCGCGGCAAAAATCGCGGCGATCATCAACCCGACGAGTCCAATCGGCATCTCGGTCGTGATGAACGTCGGAAACACGTAATTGGCGTCGTTGTAAGCCTGATCGCCGGTCGCCTGTTTGACGACGGCGACGGCGCCGGCGCGGATGTCGCGGACCTCCGCGTCGGCGCGCAGGAACGCCTCCCGATCGTCGCGCGACGCGGCGTCGCGTCTGGCCGCGATCGCCTGCTCGAAGCGTCCCTGCAGCGAAACGTACTCCGCGGCCTGGGCGCTTGCAGCCACACGGTCGTCGTACGCGTGGTTGAACAGCATCGGCGGCGTCTTGAATACGTAGAAGACGAACACGAGGACGCCGGTCGAGAGGATCAGCAGCTGCAAAGGGATCTTCACGAACGCGCTCATCAGCAGCGAGCTGCGCGATTCGTCTTCCGATCGCGCCGTCAGATACCGCTGCACCTGGCTTTGATCGCAGCCGAAGTACGACAGCATCAGGAAGAGGCCGCCGATCATCCCCGACCAGAACGTGTACGTCTCCTTCGGATCGAACCGGAAGTCGACCGCCTGCAGCCGCCCCGTCGAGCCGGCGAGGTGCAGCGCGTGGCTGAGGCTGACGTGACCGAGAATCCCGTAAAGCAGGATCGCGACGGCCGCGAGCATGCCGCCGACGACGATGAACATCTGCTTGACGTCGGTCCAGGCGACGGCCTGCACGCCGCCGAGGGTCGTGTAGACGATCATCGGCACGCAGATCGCCAGCACCGTGGCCGGCACCGTCCACCCGAGGATCACCGACATCACGACGGCCGGGGCCGCGAGCGTCACCCCCAGCGACGCGGTCCGGCCGACCAGAAACAGGAGCGCCGCGAGCGACCGCGTCCGCGCATCGAATCGCTGCTCGAGATACTCGTATGCGGTATACACGCGCGCACGCGTGAAGAACGGAACGACCGTCATCGAAAGGATGACCATTGCGAGCGGCAGCCCGAAGTACAGCTGGACGAAGCGAAGACCGGTCAGGTACCCGAGCCCCGTCGTGCTGACGATCGTCACGGCGCTCATCTGCGTCGCCATGACCGAGAGCCCGGCCACCCACCAGGCGAGCGACCGATTGGCGAGCAGATACCCGGCGACTTCGTCCGTCCGCTTCGATCGTCGCAGCCCGTCGACGATGATCCAGGTGAGGTAGGCGGCGACGACGACCCAGTCGACGGCGCGCATCAGCGATAGAGATGGCCGAAGAACCAGAGCGCCGCGACGATCGCGGCTTCGAGCACGAGCACCTGGACGTACCGTCTGGTCACAATGCGGCGCTGCGCTCAATGAGGCGACGCTCCGCGGCGCCGAGAGCCGCCGCGGCGGCCGACCACCACGTTTCGTCGGCCTCGAGATGCTGCCGCGAGGCGTCGGCCGCGCGCGCCGTCTCTTCGGGCGCCGGACCGCCGAGCGTTTTCCGCACGTCGACGAAGTGCCGCGCACTCAATATGTCGGCGAGCGCGGCGTCGTCGTACTTCAGCGCCGTTCCGAGCAGCTCGGTCGACGCCTTCGCGAGCGTCCACGAGAGCGACACGCTCGGATCCTTGTCGCGCTCCTGCATCAGGCGCTGCGCGATCCCGTGCGCGGTCCGGAACGGCAGCCCGTGGTCGCGCACCAGCGTATCGGCGAGCTCCGTCAGCGTCGTCCAGCCGTCGGCGGCGCGGGCGCCGAGCCGTTTCGCGTCGAATGTCGCGGTCAGCATCGCCGAGGCGACGAGCTTCACGGCCCGGGTCGCGTCGCGGAACATGGCGAACACGAGCGGCTGCAGGTCGTCTTCGGTGTCGACGATGTCGCCGAACGGCGTGTTGTGGACGGCGGTGACGATCGCCTGCGCCTGGCCGAGCGCCTTGCTGCCGATGGCGCGCGCGTGTTCGACGGCGACGGGATTGCGCTTCTGCGGCATGATGCTGCTGCACTGCACGTAGCCGTCGCCAAAGCGGACGTAGCTGAATTCCGCGGTGCCCCAGAGCAGCAGATCCTGGACGAAGCGGCCCAGCCCGATGAGCAGGACGGCGGATGCCGACGTGCTCTCGAGCATGTAGTCGACGGTGGCGATGCTGCCGTAGGTGTTGCCGGTCGGTCCGCAGAAGCCGAGCAGCTCGGACGTCAGGTGGCGATCGATCGGGAATCCGGTTCCCGTAATCGCGCAGGCGCCGAGGGGATTCCGGTTCGTGCGATCGAACGCGCCCTTCAGCCGCGCCGCGTCGCGTTCCAGCTGCTCGATGACCGCGAGCAGATAGTGCGCGATCGTCGTCGGCTGCGCGCGCTGCGTGTGCGTGTGGACGGCGAGCACGGTCTCGCGATGGCGATCGGCCACGTCGAGCAGCGAGCGCCGCAGCTCGAACGTCGCGGCCATGAGTCCCAGAATCAGCTCGCGCTGCCGCATCCGATACATCGTCATGTCGATATCGTTGCGGGAGCGGGCGGTATGCAGCCGGCCGGCGACGTCTTCACCGCAGGCGGTGATGATCAACTGCTCGAGGTAGTAGAACAGATCTTCGCAGGTGCCGTCGTACTTCACCGCACGCACGTCTTCGAGCGAAATGCCGTCGAGCGCGTCCCGGAGGCTGCGCGCATCCCTGCGCGAAATGATGCCGGTGTCGGCGAGCATCACGAGGTGCGCGTACTGAATCGCCATCAGCGGCGAGAGAAAGAGCTCCTTGGCATCTTCGAAGTTTTCGTTGAGAACGTAGGTGACGTACTCGGGGGCGAATTTCATCGGGACGAGCGTATCAGGTTCCCGGTTCCCGGTTCCAGGAACCGAAAACCGGGACCCTACTCCGTCAGCCTCACCTGCACTTCTTCCCCGACGACGCGAGTCTCGTGCCGGGTGACGCCGACGCGCGGATCCTGCACCATCGTTCCCGTGGCGATCTCGTACTGCCAGCCGTGCAACGGACACGTCACCGTGCCGTTCGCGACCGGTCCATCGGCGAGCGGACCGCCGCGATGCAGGCACAGATTGTCGAGCGCGTGGAACGCGCCGGCGATGTTGAACAGCGCGACCCACCGGCCGTCGACCGTCACCTGGCGGCCGCCGCCGGCCGGCACATCGTCGACGCGGGCGACCGTGACGAACTCATGCGGCATCGATCAGCGCGGCCCCTTCGCGACCGGGTTCTTGTCGCTCACCCACTGGTTCCATCCGCCCAGCAGCGCTCGCACGCTCTTTACTCCGCGTTCCTGCAGCATGAGCGCCGCACGGGCGCTCGTCGCTTCGTCCTGTCAGGCACAGTAGGTCACGACCGGCTTCTTCGACGCGATGAGCATCGACACGGTCTTTTCGTACGACTCGGGCCATGTCAGCCGGCCTTCGAGCGGAAGCTTCACCGCGCCTGGAATGTGCCCGGCCTCGAACACATCCTCGACGCGCGTGTCGACGATGACGACGTTTCTGGCGGCGACGAGCTTCTTGAAGTCCTGCTGACTGATGCGCGGAGCGTCGATCTGAGCCGGCGCGGCCGCAACGAACGCGAACGCCGCCGCCGCGGCACCGGATGCGAGCGGGAATTTCATGATCACTCCTAGACGGCGATGACGACAACGCCGATGATCGCGAGAGCGCCGATGAGCAGCCACATCGCCGTCGCGCCCGCGACGCCGGACGCCGACGGTTCAGACTCGTGCATGTCCGCGTCTTTCGAAAGCCGGCCGACCGAACGGGCGATCTGCGATTGTCCGCTGATCGAGGCGCCAATCGAGCCGAGCAGCATCAGCCAGCCGACCACGAGCGTGAACCGCGCGCCCGTCTCCCGAAAATGTCCACCCGACGACGTCAGGACGAGCAGCGTGCCGATCGCGGCGGCCGTCGCGATGCCGGCGAGCAGACGCAGCCGGCCGATCTCGCGATCTCCCGCCTGCCGCGCAAGCTCGAGCCGCAGCGCACGATCCGCGCGCTTCCGTTCGGCTTCGATCCGTTCGCGCTCGATGTCGAGCCGGTGCGCGTCGCGGTCGAAGGCTTCCTTGAGCGCTGCCACGACGACGCCCGCGAGACGCGTTTCGAGACCGCCGAGCGGCGCGGCCGGCACCCTGGAGTCGAGCTGTCGCGATTCGTTCTCGTCGCGCAGCTTTCCGATGCGGCGGCTGCGCGCGATGTCCGTCACGCCGATCACCGCATCAAGGACTCTCAGCCAGGGAAAGGCCACTACTTCGCTCCGAGCCACCGCTCGCGGAACGCGCGCTGCGCGTCGGTC
>Ga0075425_100000736_pt1 | contig 31166 bp, 46 predicted proteins | sample SoiMethybrSBSTD4_FD_75300 | JGI IMG/M metagenome (GOLD analysis project Ga0075425, IMG submission 75300) | Bulk soil microbial communities from a Populus tree surrounding site in Tennessee, USA - Soil MetaG P. TD hybrid SBSTD4 | ecosystem: Environmental > Terrestrial > Soil > Tree plantation... | reverse complement strand
AGGCCGACGCGCTGGCGGCGGAGCTGCGCGAGGCGCGGGCGAAGCTGGCGGAGTACGAGACGCGACTCAAGGAGGGGACCGATGGACGCTGACCAGAAGCTGATTGAAGCCGCGTGGAAGGCCTACGGGGACGCGCCATCGATGCCCGAGGGCTGGCGGGCGGCCGTCGGTGTCATTCGCCGAGAGGTCGAGAAGCAGCTCACCGCCGAGCTGAGCAAGCTGCGGGACGACGTGAGGCTATCGACAGCCCGCGTGTTCATCATCGATGGAGACCGCCATCCCGTCCCGGCCCCGGCGCCCGACACGAAGGCCCTGCCGTGCGTCTGTCCGTTCCCGCGCACGCTCTGCCCTGCTTGCAATCACCTCTGTCCGGCGTGTGCCCATGCAGAAGCAGGCGTGCCTGCGCCCGACACGAAGGAGGGGACATGAAGCGCGAGGATGGGGTGTTGCTGGAACAGTGGGGCAACGGTAAGGAGGAGTTGCGCCTCCACCGTGGCGACGTCGAGACCGTGATTCACTGGTCCACGTTCCCGGCGCGCGACTGGTACCCGACTGTCGCGATGACGAGCAACGCCCTGAAGGCACTCGATGCCGCCCGCGCCCCCTCCCCGCCGAGCACCGCGCCCACGAATCCGCCGCGGTGCGAGAAGTGCCTCGGCATCGAAGGGCGGGCAGTCACCATCGACGGGCGCCTCGCGTTCTCGTGTGACCGGGCATGGTGCGGGCATCGAACGTTCGCCAATCCGCCCAATGCGTCACCGTCTCGCCCCGTCACTGCCTACGCTGGCGGGACGATGACCGCAGTATGGGCAGCCCCGCCGAGCACCGCGGAGCCGGGAGCGCGCGAGGGGGCAGCGCCCGGCAGACCCTGCCCGAAGTGTGGCGGATGCTTCCTGCCTTGTCGCGACTGCACCGCAGGGCTGTGGTGCGGATACCTGTGCCCAGGTGGCCACGCAGCCGCCCCGCCCGCTCCCGTGGTGAGCGAGGCACTGGTCGAGCGGGTGACGCGCGTTCTGATTCGCGGCGAAAGCAGGGGCGATGCCTGGGACACGATGGCCCGAGCCGCCATCGCCGCCATGCCTCCCCCGGTGAGTGGGCCCGACGAGCCGCCGGCCTGTGCCTGCGATGAGGTGGACGCCGGAACGCGCGAGCGCTGCCCCAGGAGCCTCTACTTCGAAGCCAAGCCCCCGAGCGCCCCCACGGCGGGGAGCGGGACCGGGGAGGGGCGGCAGTGCCCCGGGTGTCGCGGCAGAGGTGGAAGCTACGCTTGGCCATTCCGATGGGTCACCTGCGACGACTGCAACGGCACCGGCAAGCCCGCCTCCCAACCCTCAGAGCCGACGCCCGGCGGGGAGGGCGGGTAGATGAAGCTGCTGCCGTGTCCGTTCTGCGGGTCAGCGAACCTCATGCTGGCTCACGGTGCGGCGATTTATTGCAACGACTGCGGGGCCAAGGGGCCCGACGCCAAGCGCCCGTTCGTACCGTCGTTCAGCGAGGCCAAGGCGCTTCGCTGGAACCAACGCGAGCACGCCGCCGCCCTGGCCCGTGAGCGAGAGACGGCGCTCGAAGATGTGGAGCGGGCCATCGACGATGGTACGCATGATCCCGGGGGGAGCGGTGCCGCTGCCATCGGGTACCGAAACGCGATCAACGACGCGCTCGAAGCCGTCCGCGCCCTTCGCTCTCCACCCACCGACGGGACGCCGCCAACTGGAGGTGCGAGGTGAGCAAGCTTCAGATTGGCCAGATACGGCGGTGGCTCGTGTTGCCGACCCCTTCATGGCTGGGACGTCCCCATTGCGCCGACGGCCTACGGTTTCGCGTGACGGTAGTGAGCGACGAAGAGGACGGATCGGGCGGCGATTACCTCGATGGTGTGAAGGCTGGATTCGTTCGCGCATCGACAGATTTCATCGAGCAGTTTTCGGTGGTCGAAGAGGAAGCGCAGCCGACTGGAGGTGCGCCGTGACCGAGGACGAGCTGGTACGGGAGATGTGGGCCGCATACGCTGCCGCCGAGAACAAGGAGAGTTCTGATGCCCCGACGAGAGGTTGAGCTTTTGAACACGGACCCAAGTTGCGTAGACGCCGTGCGAAAGACACTGGCCATGGCGCCCATCTCAGCGACGTTGATCGAAGAGGACGGGCGCTTCTACGTCGACGGGTCCGACTTCGCGCTGTGGGCGATTGAACAGCAGGGCTACGTCAAGCGCGTGCTGCCCGACCCAAAGGCGACCCCGTGAGTAATAGGGATGCCGCGCACGCCCTGGCACTGCGGCTGTTTGGCGAGGACGCGATTGGCATCGAAGCCGAGGTCGACGCCATTGCCGCTGCGCTCGCCGTGGCGAGACGGGAGGTGCTGCGGGAGGCGCTAGAAGTCGCGTGGGCACACGCCACGGTGGAGACCAGGGCGCTCGTTTCGGCGCTCGAAGCCCTCGCCTACCAGCCGTCCCCCGCCGCGACGGAGACGTGGAGAGACTCGTGCCCAGATTGTGACGACCGGATTGACATGGGTGGAATTGTCCCCTGCCCCGCCTGCCGAAAGGCAACCCCATGAGCCACAACGTCGGAGCCGTTCTCGTTGTGCTCGCGTTCATCGTTGGATTTGCGTTCGGTAGGTTGCGCCCATGAGCAGCAACAGGGAGGCCGCGCACGCGCTGGCGCGTCAGCTTGGCTTGTGCGGCAACCTCGACGGTGTCGTGTTCATCGGCCACGACGAGGAGTGTGACGCCATCACCGCCGCGCTCGACACGCGCGAGGCTGAGACGAAGTGCGACGTGTTTGAGGACGTGCTCGAACTCATCGACGACGACGATTGCGACGTCCATGGAACCGTGAGGCTGTGGTTGGAACGCGCGGAGGAACAAGCCAAGGCGGCTCGACAGGGCGCAACGGGAGGGAAGCGGTGATCACCGCCGACCAACTCGTAGCTCACGCCGTGGGCGACTACGTGCTTCAAAGCGACTGGATGGCGAACGAGAAGACCAAGCGCTCTGTCGCGGCGCTGGCCCATGTGTTCACCTACGCGCTGCCGTTCCTGTTCCTGCGTCCGTCGGTGACTGCGCTCGCGGTCATCGTCGGCACACACTTCATGATCGACCGCTGGCGGCTCGCGCGTTTCGTGGTCTGGGCAAAGAATTTCCTCGGGCCCGGTAATCCACCATGGGCGCTGTGTAGCGGCACCGGCTACCCGGCGGGTCGGCCGCCGTGGCTCGCGGTGTGGCTGCTCATCATCGCGGACAACGTCATGCACGTGCTGATCAACGGCGCGGCGCTGAGGTGGTTGCCGCGATGACCTGGGTCGTCGAGCGCGTGAACGACGACGGCCGTCGCAAGCTGGTCCGAGTTGGGTTGCGCGCCGAAACTGCGATGGAGCTCGCCGGACGTCTACGAGACCGGCAGAGCGATGCCGATGTTGGGCGCGGCTGGAACGTGCTCGCCCGGGCAATGCGGAAGGCAATCAAGCCGCGATGATTCTGCGTAGCGGACGAACGACAGGGGAGGCACGGGTGGCCCGTATGTGCACCTGGCCTGTGGCCCTGGAATCGCCGCCGAAGCGTGACGACCACGCCGGGAAGTCCAGTGCAGGAACGCACGGCCGCCGGGGACCACCGTTAGCCCCGGAAGCTGGACGATTGCCCGTGGGGGCATGGCCCGATCAGCCGGAACACCGTAAGCGCTCAGAGGCGCGAGTGAGTGCAGGGGCTACGACCACGCGTCGCCGCTCGTGCACCCCCTCGGGCTAGCAGGCGCCAGGCCGGCACCCAGGACAGCAGCAACCGACCACCAGGGTGGGCAGCGACCCCGGGACCGGACCCGCGCTCAGATGGAGAGCACGGGGGTTGTAGCGGTGTAGGAAGCGAAAGGAAGGTACCCAATGACAGCCATGGATCTCCACGTAGGCGACCACGTAATCGTGAGGCACGACCCAGGGAAGCGACCGCCCAGGGTGGCGAAGGTGCTGCTCGTGGTCGAGGACGTAGCCACCGTGCGAATCGTAGTGGGCCTAGGGCGCTACGCCAGCCGCTGTACACGCGTGCCGGTGGGTCAGGTGGTGCGAGGCGCGACGGACCGTGAGAGAGTGCTGGGCATGCCGATTGGAGCGCTGGCGTCGTGAGCTTGCGCAGGGCGATTGTGCTGAAGGTGATTGCCGGGGTAGCGGGCGCTGCGGCAGGGTTGGCCTGCGTGAGATTGCTGCCCGGGTCTGTGCCTGCTGTCGTATGCCCTGCTCTCGCGTGGGCTGCAGGCTACGCGGCTGGAGCCGTGGTCGTGTTCGTCAACAGGAGGCTGGCGCAATGAACCCAGACGTCGAGGAGCTGCGCAGGTACAACCAAGAGGCGGCGCGGCGGGAGTGCAGGCACGTGCGCGGTCCTAACGGGAGCATCGGCTGGTGCCCGAAGTGCGGCGGCTTGCTCACGCCTGCCGAAGAACCCTGCATCCTCAGGGAGGAGTGGGCGGCTCAATCGACCGGCAACGACGACCGCGAAGCCAAGTAGGCGTCGAGCGCCGCCGGCGACACCCGGTACGCCCGCCCCACCTTCGACGCCACCAGCTGCCCCGCGCGGATGGCCGCCTGAATCGTGTCCTCGTGCACGCGCAGCGACCGCGCGATGTCCCGCACCGAGAACCACCCAGCAGGCCCCGGTGGCGGCTTGCGAGCGGCGGGTCTACCTGACCAGGGCATGGTTCACGTGGGTTGCGGCCGATCCTGCCCTGGTGCCGAGCGTGGAGGGGTTGCCCCACATCCAGGCCCGGAACAGGCTGCGACACGGGCCCGTCGTTGCCGACTTGCTCACCGCGCCCGCCCGCTGACGCCGCAGGCTTATGTCACAGCCGCAACCCACGCACACTGGTCGTTACCACGGTCAGTACCACAACCGCAACTCCCGTAAGCCACCTCCTTGTGCCGCAAACCGTCACGTGCTACCCATGGTTCGCGCGCTCGTCAGACGAGCCCCGTAGTCACTTCGGGAGTTAACCTGCCGACGTAGGGCGAGCCGAGGGCGCTACCCGGAGCCGGAACGGCGCAGGGAAGCCCGACGACAGGACTGCGGCGGGACTGGGCAGGGCAGGGCGGGTCGGATGGGGGCGGATGGGGATGGGGCAGGGAGCGCGGAGCTACCTCGCCGCGCGCTCCGCAACAACCCGGGCGCTACGGTCCGGCTTTTGGTGAGCAGTGTGTCGACCGGGCGGCCGGGAATACCGGTCAGCTTGACCGCAATTCGCCTCGAGGCACTGAACGGTACACCAACCTCCGCCAATCGCGCGCAAGTGCCCGTAATCACTGAATGTGCCGATAAGGGCGATTACGTCAACTGGAGAGCGCGGACCGCCCACAATGCACAGCAGGAACGCGGTGTTAGGTGGCGCGCGAGATGTACACCATGTGCTCTACGATACGCTCACCGTACGTACACACACTGGTCGTCGCGTGTACCCCCGTGTAGTCAGGGGTATCCCCCCAGCGACCGGGGGTGGGTGATGTGTGGGTGTACATCCCCGCCCACAAAATGACCCCCTCGGGCCCTCTGCCGCACTCCGCCAATACCGGTCAAGCCGACCGCAATTACCCGACGCGGGTCAGTTCGCCCTGGCTCTCGGCGCTTCAGGGAGACCCATCGCGACGGCCACGGTCCGGCAGGCCTCGGCGAGCACGTCGTAGTCGAGGCACTCGGAGTTGCCGGCGAGCGCGAGGACGATGTCCGCCAGGCGCCGCGCCGTTGGGCTGGTGACGAGCCAGGGGAACTCCGTCGCGAGGCGGACTCGGAGGTCGGAAAGGGATTCGTCCGTCACGGTCATCGCTGCGCGCTGAGGTACGTGAGCCACACCGCCTCCTCGGCTCTCCCGGCGGCCGACGCCCAGTACGCCCGCTCCCTGGCCACATCTTCCTTGCACCGCCTGTAGAGGCCGCCGTCGTACAGGTTCACGAGGCAGCAGTCGGGCCACGAGGGGCGGCCCGGGAACTCGCGCTCGGGCGGGTAGTTGAGGCTGTCCCCGAAGTAGGCGACGACGACCCCGCCGCAGGTCCAGCAATGGCCCGCCTCGGTCCAGGCAGCGAAGTCCGGATGGTCGCGCAGGCTCACGGCTTCCGCCTCCGTGGCTTCTTGGGCCGGCCGAGGATTTGGTCCACCTCGCGCTTGGTCGTTCCCTGCAGCGCCGGACGGGGCTCGCTGACCGACCCTTCCCACGTCGATGGCCCAATCCCCGGGCGAGTGAGCGTGATGCCGTCGGGCCGCCCGAACACCCGGTCCCAGTTGTCCCGGTACGCCTTGCTCGCCGGCCGCGAGCTGAACTTGGGGTCGAGGTACTTCATGCGTCCTCCGTCTCTGGCATCGAGCCGTTCCCCGTCTCGCACACGTCGCAGCCGTCGCACTCGTAGATGAACGACGGGCCGTAGACCGACTCGCGATGGATCACGCCGCCGCAGCCCTTGTGCACGCCGAGACCGCAGCAGTCCTCGAGTCCGGTGTAGTGCGGGCTGCCGTCCATCGTGAACTCGGTGCGGGGCTCGCGCTTCACGGCTTGGCCTTGTGCCACGCGTCCGGGCAGTACACGCCGTCCGCACCGTGCCCGAGCTCGTGCCGTAGCCGCTCCTCGAGCGTGCCCGCCGGGAACGCGCCGCACGACGGGCACCGGGAGCGCGCCATCTGCTCGGGTGTCATCTGCGTCTCGATCAGCTTGCCGCTCCATGGTCCGATCTGCGGAAGCTTCTCAACGGGGCATTCCTCGCGTCGATGTGGACCCCCGCAACCGGCGCAGGTGAACCGCTCGACGCCAGTTCCAGCCGGCAGGTACGGCGCCGCCATCATGGCCATCCCGAACCGCCATGCCCGCCAGCACGCGCGGCAGAGGCCGGTCGAACGGTCCGTGCCGCCGTCGCACGAGCAGGCCACGCACGGAATCTTCAGCGGGTCGCGGTAGCCGTCGCCGGCCAGTTCGAACCGCGGCCCCTTCGCGATGTCGTCCCGGATGGTCATGGCTTCACCTCGGCCAACAGCTCGTGCAGCACTCCGTCCATCGCGTACGCCTTCTCGTACATGCCCTTGCAGACCGGGCAGTCGTCGCATCCGACGCCGCTGACCTTGCCGCAGAACTCGCGATGAATGATGGCGAGCACCCATCGAAGGGTATCGGCGCCGGCACGGAGCGCGTCGTGCTGCTGCTTGGTCATGCCTCGCCCCTTAGCTGATTCCCCCGCGCAGGTCAATACCACAGTCCTGGTCAATACCACGAAAGCGAAGTACGGGCTTAAACGTGGTGGCTGCGAAGCAACTTCGACACCAGCAAAAGCGGCGCAACGAAGCGAAGTGCGTCTACCCGGGCTGCAAAACGCTCACGGGTAGCGACTTCCGTTGCGAGAAGCACGCCGCGGAGCACGCGGAGCGGATGGCCCGGTACCGCGAGAAGCGAAAGGCGTCGTGATGGGTGACCACAGGCACAATCCGGTGGCGCTCGCCGCCCGCAACGGACAGCCGGTGCGCGTCCTGGACATCGGCGAGGGGTACGGCCTGCTCGGTGTGGGGCTGCAGCCGATGATTCACGTCGACGACGACACGGGCGCCAAGTCGCTGGCCGTGCTGCTCGTTGCGACGGGCGGCAAGGTGTCGCAGCTCGCGCCGATGCAGCCGGTGAGCGTCGTGCTCGGAGAGTTCCCGGGCCGCCTGCTCACGGATGTCTACAAGGCCATCGACGACGGGTTGCTGAAGGCGCGCGAAACGGAGGGGCAATGAAGCTGAAGGTGATTCTGAACGACGAGCGCGACACGGACCTCATCCCGCCGATGGCGTGGGACCAGGTGAAGCGCGCGATCCACGAGACCGGGAAGCACTTCGGCCTGCACATCGAGTTCCCGGGCGACGTGGCCACGCGGGACGCCCTCGATGAGCGCTGGCGGGAGGCGGTGGGGAAGTACCGTGGGGAGTGAGCCGCTTCCCGTCCTCCCGTACTGGGCTGTGCGCAGTCCGGGTGGTGACTTCCGCGGCCTGTTCGTGAGCCTCGAAGAGGCGCGCTCGTTCGCGGCGGCGACGTACGGCGTTGTCTACCCTGGATCTGTCCAGGGATGGATCAACACCGGTCGGACCATCGAGGCCGCTCTTCAGCCGCTCGATTCGGACCCGGGGCACAAGTGGAGCACGGATCATCTCGGATTGCGGGAGTCGAATGCCTGACGCCCTCGCCAAGCGCGACGTCCACGGCGAGATCCGCGAGCGCATCGAGCGCCGCCTACGCCGTGACCTCGCCATCGTCGACCTGGAGCAGCACGCGTTCAAGGGCGACGACGAGCTTGCCGCCGCGAAGCTGACCACCCGGCAGCGACGGATTGCCCGCGCCTTCGAGGAGCCGAAGAAGTCCGTGCCGTATGCCATTGAGGTAGCCGCAAGGCGTGTCGAGGCGCTCATCAAGGGGCAGGCCGAGAAGACCAAGACCACCGTCAACGTCCAGAACATGACGATCCAGTTGCCCGAGAAGGCGAAGGACGCCATCGAGGCGGTCGTGATCGACGTGGAGAGCAAGTGAGCACGTCGACCCCGTACACGTTCACGACGTTGCCGGCGACGTTGTCCCGTCCGGCAATCCACGACGGGCGCTCGGACCGCGACGAGTTGATCAAGCTCGTCAACCAGCACCGCCAGTTGGTCACGGCGACCTACAAGACGGCGTTCCAGTTCACGACGCCCGGGGACGGCGCGGCCCACATCGCCTGGCAGGCGCAGCTCAGCACCGACGACACGTGGTTCGCGACCTGCTTCGTCACGGCGACGTCCGCCGCGGGTGACGGCGCCGCGTGGTTGCGACAGGCGCTCCTCGTGCGCAGCGGGACGACGGTGACCGTGGCCGGTGACGTGAGCGTGGCGAACATGAGCACCGCGTCCCTCGTCGGCTTCAGCGTGTCGTGGTCGGCGTCGTCGCTCTACGGCCAGCTGAACCTGACCGACGTGCCCGGGACCATCGGGAAGTGGAAGGTCTCGCTGGAGGTCATGCGGGCGTGATCGCGTTCCGCCCCCACCCCGGCGCTCAACAGCGCTTCATGTCCTTCGATGGGCGGTACGCGCTCTACGGCGGGGCGGCGTTCGGTGGCAAGACCGAGGTGCTGCGGTTCGATCCGTTCCGGCAGATCCTCATCGAGACCAGCCGGCAAGAACTGCCCGAGGACCATCCCCACTTTCTCCCGCGTGGGGCGTCCACCGGCCGCTCCATCTTCTTCCGGCGCACGATGCCCGAGCTGCGCGAGGTGATGGATCGCTGCTTCGCAGACTTTGAGGCCATCGCGCCCGGCGTCGACTGGTCGGCGGTCGACAAGACGTGGACGTTTCCGTGTGGCTACAAGTACATGTTCGGCCAGATGGAGGAAGAGGGGGACTGGCGCAAGTACCAGGGCTTCCAGTTCAGTGAGGTGATCTTCGACGAGCTGACCACGTTCACCGAGGAGCAGTTCGACTGGATCGACAGCTGGCTCCGGTCGAAGGACCCCGTACTCAAGAACATGCTCTACATGCGCGCCGGCACCAACCCGGTGGGCATCGGCGTCGGGTGGGTCAAGCGGCGTTTCGTTGACATCGCACCGCCGAACACGCCGGTCATTCGGCGCATCAAGGTCAAGGTCTACAACGACAACCACGAGGTCGTTGGAGAAGAGGTGGTCGAGCGAAAGCAGATCTTCGTTCCCGCCAAGGTGCAGGACAACAAGAGCGCCGACCCGGTCCAGTACTCCGCCACGCTCTCGTCGCACTCGGTGGCCATCCGCAAGCAGCTGCTCGAAGGAAGCTGGGACCACATTCACGGCGCGTTCTTCTCCGAGGAACTCGACCCCGACGTCCACTTCTGCAAGCCGTTCAAGATCCCGAGCAACTGGTACAAGTTCCGCTCGGGCGACTACGGGTACTCGGCGCACTCGTCGATTCAGTGGTGGGCGGTCGACGCCGACGGCAACCTCGTCTGCTACCGCAGCATGACCGTCCGGAAGCACACGGCGGAGATGCTGGCGTACCGGATCAAAGAGGTCGAGATGGCCGCCGACGAGTGGGACGTCGAGCGCGGGATGTCGAAGCTGACCGGCCCGCTCGACTCCTCGTGTTGGGCGACGACAGGGACCATCGGCCCGAGCATCGCCGAGACGATGCAGCAGATCGGGGTCGGCTGGTTCAAATGCACCAAGGACCGCCACGCCGCCGCGGACCAGATGCGCCAGCGCCTCATGAAGCGCAGCGCGCACCCGACGTTGCTGGGCAAGGACAAGAAGCCGCTGATGTGCGTGCCGGGCATCCGTTGGTTCAACACCTGCTGGACGGCGGACGGCAAGAACGGACGCACGGGGCCGGTGGTCACGCTGCCGCGGTTGCCGGCGGACAAGAATGATCCGGACGTGCCGGACACGGACGCCGACGACCACGACTACGACTCGGCCAGCTACGCCTGCATGAGCCGCCCGCTCAAGGCCGAGAGCGCCGACGCGCCCCTCGACGACATCGACGAGCTGGAACGACTGCGCGCCAAGCGCAGCAACAACGCACGCGGTGGCCGCATGGGCTACCCGGGGATGTGGTGATGAACGAGCGCAGAGCATTCGAGGGTGACGTGCACGAGTGCAAGCTGTACGGGGGCCTCAGGCCTATGTTCGGCGACGAGAAGGTTGACGCCATTCAGGTGTTGGCCAAGTCGCGGTCTGACAGGTCGACGGGAACCGTATTCGTGACGATCGGAAAGTCGACGCTCGTGTGCAACGGACGGCAGGTGGAAAACCTGGCCAAGATGCTGCTCACCCACGTCGGCCACCTCGGCCTCCGCTGCGACCTGATCGTCAAGGATGGAGTGCTCAGCGAATGACGTACCCGCCGACGACCGACGAGCCCGAGCCGACCGACAACCCCGTCGAGGACATGGCCGAGCCACCACCGCCGTCCCTCGACGAGACGACCGCCGGGTCCGCGCCCGAGACGGTGAACCTCGTGCCGACGCTGTCCCCCGAGGCGCTGGCCAAGTACGGCGAGGACGTGTGCAAGCGGTTCGACGACCACTGGCAGGGGATGGCGAAGTACCGCGAGCGCCGGGCGTCGATCATGCGGCTCGCGCTCGGGCAGCTGCCGCCGGCGCCCGACGACGGCTTCGGCTACGCGCGGGTCCACTACCCGATCATCATGACCGCGGTGCTGAGGATGCACGCGCGCATCTACGACCAGCAGCTGCCGTCGAGCGGGGAGTTCTTCGGGGTCAAGCCGACCGATCAGGACGACCTCGACCGGGCGATTCGGGTGGCCAAGCACCTCAACTGGCAGGTCGAGCACCAAATCCCCGAGTACGCGCCGAACCACGACAACCTCATCATGCAGTGGCTGCTGTACGGGTCGGCCTTCTCGATCATGTACTGGAACGCCGCGAAGAACCGGCCGTGTCACGAGTCGTGCCGCACCGAGGACATCGTGCTGCCGTATACCGAGCACGACGACGACCCCCACATGGCGAACGTCTCGTGCATCACCCGCATCCTGCGGTACGCCCGGCACGAGCTCGAAGACATGGCCGCGACCGGCTACTACGACGCCGCGGCGGTCGCCAAGCTCTACGCCGACGAGGACGCGAACAAGGAGTCCGAGTCGGAGGTCGACCAGACGACCCGCGGCAGCTCGCGCGACAACGACCACCCGATGAGGGACGTCATCGACGAAGCGCAGGGCATCCGCCGGCCGCTCTCGACGGGGCAGCGGGAAATCCTCGAACAGCACCACTGGTGCAAGCTCGAAGGCCAGGACCGCCAGCGGCCGGTCATCACCGCCGTCGACAAGCAGACCAAGATGGTGCTCGGCGTGTTCCTGAGGGAGGACGAGGACCCCGTCGACCGCGCCCGCTACAACCGCGAGAAGGCGGCGAACGACGCCATGTACCAGGCCGCGGTGATGAAGTGGCGGATGGACATGCAGGCCTACTACGGCCAGCAGCAGGCCGTGACGGCGCCGCCGGTGCCGGGGGAGATGACCACCACGCCGCTGCCGATGCAGGGCGACACGACGATGACCACGCCGCCGGCCCCCGGCGAGACGACCATGACGGCGCCGCCCGCGCCGGGGGGAACTACGGGCACGTTGACCGGTATTCCACCCGCGCCGCCCCAGCCGCCGCCCGACCCGGCGCAGCCGAAGATGGTGCCGATCAACTTCTTCACCCACTACCGGTGCATCCCGAACCCCGAGGGCATCATGGGGTGGGGCATCGGCTTCCTGCTCGAGGGGCACAACATGGTGGCCGACACCATCGCGGCCCAGCTCGTCGACGCCGGCACGCTCGCGAACATCTACACGTTCCTGTACTCGAAGCACGCGAAGCTGTCCCGCGGCGACCTCAAGGTGAAGCCGGGCCAGGGGGTCGAGGTGGACCTCATGCCGCAGGACATGAAGAACGCCATCTTGCCGATCACGTTCCCGGGCCCGAACCCGGCGATGGGCCAGGTCATCAAGGACCAGAAGGAAGAGGCCGAGGAGCTGTCGGGCGCCGGGGAGATTCTCTCGGGCGAGGTGGGCGGCTCGAACGAGACCGCGACGACCACTCAGATCCGAATCTCCCAGGCGCTCGCCGCGATCGGCATCCTGTCGAAGCGCTACACCCGCAGCCGCACCGCCGAGGCGCGGAGCCTGGCGCGGCTCAACAGCGTCTACCTCGGTGACGCCGAGTACTTCTACGTCACCGACCCGGCAAAGCCCGGCATCGTCGAGGAGCACCACGTCGCGCGGATGGACTACCTCCAGGACACGGACATCACCGTGACCGCCGACCCCCGCATGGCCAGCCAGCCGCAGCGGATCGCCGACGCGCAGACTGCCCTGCAGGCGGTGATGGCGAACCCGCTCACGGCGGCCGACCCGCTCATCGTCGCGGCGGCGCAGAAGGGGCTGTTCAAGGCGATGGACCGGCCTGACCTCGTCGCCGCGCTCGACCAGATGCTGCAGAAGATGGCGATGGGCCTGGCGCCGCCGGGAATGGCGGGCAACCCGAACGGTAATCCACCGCCGGCGAAGCCCCAGTCGCAACCCCAGGGCCCGGCGGTGCCGATGCCCAAGCGAGTACCCAACGGCGGACCGGCGCCCACCAACGGCGCCGAGAACGGGCAGGTCACATGAAGTTCTTCGACTACACCGAGGCCGAGCGCAAGGAGTGGCGGGACAGCGACATCACCCAGGCGTACCTGGCGCTGCTCGAGGAGCGCCTGAGCGAGTGTCGCGGGAACACCATCGACATGATGTGGTCCGGTGACACGCACCGGGCGACAACGCTTGCCGGTCAGGTACGTGGCTACGAGCAGTCCATCGCCATCGCCAACGAGGTGACCAAATGAGCAAGCTCGTCGAGCGTCGCAAGCTGTACGGAATCCCCGAGCTGCCGTACCTGCCAGCAAACAAGGTGGTGCTCGTGTTCCGCATCCCCAACGAGAAGCTGACGGCGGGCGGGCTCGTGATCCCGCAGGTCTGGACCGAGAAGACGACGGACGGCATGGGAAACATCCGAGAGACCGTTGGGGCCGCGATGCCCGATGCCCGCGGCGTGCTCGTGTCGGCGGGCCTAAAGGCGCTCGACGTGATGAAGGACCACCTGATCGAGATCGGCGACATCGTGTGGTTCGGGCAGTTCGCGGGATGGGAAGAGGAGTTCGCCCGGGACCCGGAGAACACTGGGAAGAAGATTCTCCAGCTCAAGGTGGACGAGCTACTTGGCTCTGTCGACGCCTTGGAGCGGGTCGGGACCACGCACACGCTCGCCTACGACGACAAGGAAGGCGAGCACTACTACGAGGAGAAGGTGAGCAATGGCAACGGAAGACACCGCACCCGAATCGCAGGAGACCGAGCCGGAAGCCGAGGAGCCAGAAGCGCCGGAGACCGAAACCGAGTCGCCTGACGCCGAGCCGGGGTCGCCGGCCGCCGAAGCTCGTCAGTCCCGGGCGGCCCGCCGCGCCGAGTGGATGGCCACGCGCAAGAGGGAGCAGGACGAGCTGCGCGCCGAGGCTGCGCGCGATCGGCAGGCACGCCAGGCGCTCGAGGTCCAGCTGGCCGAGCTGCGCGGGCAGGTCCAGGCGCAGCAACAGCGGCAGCAGCCCGCGACGGACCCGTACGAGCAGCGGCTGAAGGAACTGCGGGACAAGCGCGACCGGCACCTCGAGATGGCGTCGGCGTCGAAGGACCCGGCGACGGCGAAGCGCGAGCTTGACGCCTACCACCAGACGCTGGAGGACATGGACGAGCTGCGCGCCGACCGCAAGCTGGCCAAGGAGCGCGAGTCGTGGTCGCAAAGCCAGATGGACCCGGGAACGCAGGCGATGGCCGCCGACCTCGCGTCCGAGTTCAGGTGGTTGCGATCGGACGCGGAAGCACGCGCCGTCGCCGACGCCCGCATCGCCAAGATGGTCGGCGAGGGACACCCGCGCAGCTACGAGACGTTCCGCGCGGCGTGCGCGTGGGCTGCGCAGGTGCTGCAGCTCGGCGGCATGCCAACGAACGGGCGCACCAACGGCAACGTGAAACGCTTCGAGCTGCCGTCGGGGAAGAACGGCGCCGGCGGCGGCGAGCACGAGTCCGAGATGAAGCTCGACGAGGACCAGCAGGCCATCGCGGACCAGTGGGCGAACAAGTACCACCCGAACCTGTCCGAGGACGCCGGCCGAAAGATGTGGTGGAACGCCATCGGCAAGCGCGCAATGAAGGCGAAAGCAGCCGGGTAAATACCACAATCGTTGACGGCAACGCGTTCTGAGAGTCTAGCTTAATCATTGCACGTCGGTCCCGCCGCCGACGTTGTAGCGGTACCCAGGCGAGCCGGGGAAAGCCCGGTTGTTTCGAATCCTGCCCTCGCGTGAATCGCTGGCGCGGCACGGGTGGTCAACGAAGCGACCGGAGATTCCCATGCCGCGTGGACGCAAGCGCAAGGACGCAGACGAGACCCCGATCGACGCCGATTACCGGCTCGACTTGGTCCGCAACAAAGAGAAGGGCCAGCGCTACGCCTGGGTGAGCGACGACGACATGCCGCTCATGAAGGCGCGCGGGTACACGCGTGTCGAGAGGTCGAGCGACCCCGACGCGACGGCCCCGGCCTTCGACACCGCCAACACGGAAGACACCGAGTACAGGGTCGGCCGCAACCGGCTCCTGCTCATGAAGATTCCCGAGGAGCGCGCCCGCCGCATCGAGGCCGGGCCCCTTCGAGAGGCCGCGGCGCGCGTGGCCCAAATCAAGCTCTCCGCTCAGGAGAGCGGGGGCCGCGGCGTCGCCATCGGCGGCGACATCACCCACCAGGTCGAGGCGTAAGGAGAACCCGTCATGGCCAACGTTCAATACGGAGGTTTCCGCCCCTGGGGAACCCTCTCCGGCGGCGAGGGGGTTTTCCCCCGTCCGCTTCGCGGCGAAGTCGCGAACAACAACAGCACCGGAATCTTCAAGTACGACATCCTGACCGCTGTCTCGGACGGCACGGTGGTCGCTGCCGCCGCGGCGGACAACGGGAAGCTGGTCGGCGTGTGCATCGGCGCCTCGTTCGTGAAGTCGGACGGCAAGCGCTACCCGTCGGACTTCATTCCGGCCTCGACGACGTTCACGCCGACCACTGTCGGCAGCGTCAACGCGTCGTGGGTGGACTTCTACCCGCTGACGACGGACCTGGTGATGGAGGTCGACGGTTCGAGCAGCACGGGCATCACGACCGTGGCGGGCGCCATCGGCCTCATCCAGGAGAACTGCGACCTCGCGACGGGCTCCGGCGACACCACGACCGGCGTCTCGGCGATGACCCTGGACATCTCCACGCACAACACGACGACCTTCAACTTCCGGATCATCAGCATCTCGAATTACCCGGTCGCTGACATCGGGATTCCGGCGGCCATCAACGACGTCACCATCACTCGGGCCAAGTATCTCGTCGTTTGCAACGAGGGGATCCTGCCCGGCTACTCCGCATCGGGGATCTGACCATGAGTCTCGTAAAGCTCTCGACAATCTCCGCGTCCCTCAAGCCCACGCTCGACGTCGTTTGGGGCGACGAGATGAAGGGGAAGCTCGCGTGGGAGGCGTGCGGGTTCAAGGTCACCTCGACCAAGGACGCCTACATCGACGACCAGGAGTACGCCGGCACCGGAATCATGCCCGTCAAGCAAGAGGGCGCGATGATGGCGGTCGACTCCGTCCAGCAGGGCTACTCGAAGCGCTACACGATGAACACGTTCGCGCTCCGGCTGGTCTGCTCGGAGGAAGCGGTCGCCGACAAGAAGTACGACAAGGCGATCGACGGCACGGGCGCCATCGCCAGGTCGGCGAAGTGGACCCAGGAGTACATCAACGCCGGCATCTTCATCAACGCGTTCTCGTCCACGTTCGTGGGCGCGGATGGCGTCGCGCTCTGCTCGGCGTCGCACAAGCTGCCGAAGGGCGGGACGTACTCCAACACGCTCGCGACGCCGATGTCGCTCAGCGAGACCGCCGTCGAGCAGATGCGCACCAACATGCGCAAGCTGCCGAGCTCCAACGGCCTGCTCCGCGGCTACATGCTGAAGAAGCTGGTCGTGCCGACCGACCTCTGGTTCCGGGCGAATCGGATCCTGAAGTCGGAGCAGCAGAACGACACGGCGAACAACGCGGTGAACGTGCTCAAGGGCATGGGCATCGAGATCGCCGAGAACCCGTACTTCACCAGCACCACGAACTGGTGGGCGGTGAGCGACGCGGACAACGGCCTTCGCCACGTGTGGCGGCAGAAGCCGACGTTCCGCGACCACAACACCGAGGACAACCTGACCATCACGTACTCGGGCTACCAGCGGTTCAGCTCCGGCTGGACCGACCCCCGCGGCGTGTACGGCTCGAGCATCTGAGGTGACCCCATGCCCGTGACGGTTCTCTCAAAGTTCCCGAACCCGGTGGCGACGCCGGGTTACATCACCTCCCCGAACGGCGGTCAGATCTTCTACCTCGATTCGGGCGGTGTCCGCGATGGCTTCCAGGACGACATCGCGAGCCAGCTCTACACGACGCTGTCCGCGGCGCTTGGGGCCTGTCGGGCGAACCGTGGCGACACGATCATCGTTCTCCCGCAGCACTCGGAGAGCGTGACCACGTCGCCGACGTTCGTGGCCGGCGTGTCCATCATCGGCGTCGGCAACGGCGCCGAGCGGCCGGCGTTCCGGTGGACCGCGACGACCTCGGCGTGGAACGTCACGGTCAACAACGTGATGATGCAGAACCTCCACCTGCAATTGGAGGGGGCGAACGGCGTCACAAAGGCGATCAACATCACCGGCACCGACTGCACCATCCAGTCGTGCGACATCGAGACGGCGAGCGGGGCCAGCAACAAGGCCACCATCGCCATCGAGATCGGGTCGGGCGCTCACCGAGCCAGCATCCTCGGCAACGTCTTCCGCGGGACGGCGACGCACAACTCCACTGACGTCGTGAAGGTCGTCGGCGGCACCGTGCCCGACCAGACCCGCATCGAAGACAACGAGTTCGTGTGCTCCGCGACGGCGGCGAACGGCATGATCCACTACACCGTCGCCGCGACCAACCTCAAGGTCATGCGGAACATGATGTACAACACGCACACGGCCAGCACGGCGTGCATCGTGTTCGATGCGGTCGCGGCGGATGGGATCGCCTGCGACAACTACATGGCCGTCGTCAACAACGGCACCGCCGCGAACCAGGGCATCACGTTCGGCGGCGGCTGCACCGTCAGGGCGTTCCAAAACTTCACGTCGGATGAGAACGCGAAGTCCGGCGCTCTCGCTCCGGGTGTGGTCGCGACCTAAGGGCGGGCGATGTCCAACCTCAACAACCCTGTCAATCAGCTGGGGGTTCAGGAAGTCGCGAACCTCTACCTCTCCGCGACCGGTGGCGGCGTCTTCTACGTCGGAAGCGCCACTACGGTTGCGGGGCTCGGGCAGGTCGGGCAGGGCATCGCCCAGCGCAGCTTTACGACCATCAACTCCGCTCTCGCGCAGGTGGTGAGCGGCCGGGGAGATATCATCTATGTCCTCCCCGGCTACACGGAGACGATCTCGGCGGCCGACCAGTGGTCGAACCTCGGGACCGCGACCGACGTGACCATCGTCGGCATGGGGCACGGGAGCAACCGCCCGACGCTCACCTGGTCGACGAACAGCTCGACGATGCTGATGGACTCGGCTGGGTTCAGCATCACCAACATGATCTTGCAGCTCGAGCCGACGACGGGGACGGTGAACGTTGCCGCCCCCATCACGGTCTCGGCCAACAGCTGCGCGATCACGAACTGCCGCATCAACTGCGGGACCGACGCGAACAACAAGGTCACCATCGGCGTCACCGTCACGGGCGCCAACGACTTCGTGTTCACGGGCAACCAGGTGCGCGGCGCCGCGCTGGCCACCTGCACCACGTTCCTGCGTCTCACGAACTGCGCGAACCCGGTCATCCAGAACAACGACATCATCGCCGGGACGACCGCCGCCGCGGTGGGCCCCATCCAGGAGCTGACCACGGCCTGCACGGGCGTGCTCATTGACTCGAACTGGGTACAGAACAACGCGGCGAGCTCCACCGCGTGCATCACGATGGGGCTGGCCTCGACGACCGGCTGGATCTCGAACAACAAGCTCCGGAACATGACCGACGGCAGCAACGCTCAGATCGTCGTCACCTCCGGCGACGTGCAGTTGTTCCAGAACTTCGGCGTCAACAACTCGAACGAGACGGCGATCTTGCTCGGAACCCCGTCGGTGTAACCAAGGAGGGGCCGCCCGGCCTGATACAGCATGGCGTCCCCAAACACCTGGCTAGGTGGCCTCGGGCTCACGGGCACAGTCTTCGAGAACGTCCCCGACAGCCTCGCATCGACCGTCACGCTGTCCGGCGCGGTCCAGTTCCTCGACACCATCAACGGCAACGATGCCAGCGCGGGTACCACGCCGTTCCTGGCGGTCAAGACGTTCGCCCAAGCGCTCACGAACAGCGCCGCGAACGGTCTCATCATCATCGGCGAGGGCTCGGCTGAGACGCTGTCGGGCTCGCAGGCGCTCTCGCTGGCGGGCCTCTCCATCATCGGCTGCGGCTCGGGATCGACGCGGCCGAGGTACACGTGCTCGGGCGCCGTCGTGTTCTTCAACGTCTCGGGCACTGGGTTCTACCTCGAGAACCTCTACTTCCCGGCCTCGACGGCCGCGCCGACCGCGCGCATCGACCTGACAGCGGGCGGCGGGTACGTGAAGGACTGCTACTTCGAGTGCGGGGCCAGCGATACGAACCGCACGATCCGAGTCCCGGCCGGCGGCACGAACGCCCGCCTCGAGGGGTGCACGTTCGCGGTCACGGCGTCCCGGCCGGCGATCGCAGTTGAGCTGAGCGGGGCCACCAATGACGTCTGGGCGGTCGACTGCACCTTCGACGGCGGCTCGTACGGCTGGTCGGACTACGCGTTCAAGATTTCGGCCGCGGCGCTGCGAACCACGCTCGTCAATCCGTCGCTCGTCGGCGCGTCGTACATCGGCGCGACCATCACCGGGACCTCGTACAAGGTGCTCGGGACTTCTGCGGGAGGCACCAACAAGGTGTTCTTCACGGCATGAGCCAGCCGTACGCGCCATACGTCCCGTACGACTACCCCCGCGTTTGCGACATCTGCGGGGACGTCAAGCGCATCTCGACGATGCACCGCCAGGGGCAGTACACGGTCTGCAGCGACCACCCGGGCGAGCGCACGAAGGACGAGCTGGCGAAGGCCATCGCCCGGCAGCGCCAGTTCCGCGTCAGGCCGGCGCCGAACGCCAAGCCGCAGGAACGCGACGGACCCGACGTCCTCGAGGCGGACGAGGGCGTGGTGCTGAACTTCATCGCCCAACAGGTCTCCGCTGGCTTCCAATACCAGGACGTCACGAGCGGCGCCGGTGCGCCCATCGCGAGCGCAGGTGCGGTGCTGAACTTCCTCGGGTGGGCGGGGCAGTACTGCAACGACCTCATCATCGAGGGCACGCGGCCATCGTCGATGCTGAACCTGGCCAAGACGGTCCTGCGCAGCTGCGCCGACCAGCTCATCAACCACCAGGTGGGTTTCGGGTTCAGTCCGTCGGCGACCAAGAGCACCGACCCGCGGTGGGGGGCGATGCGGGCCACGTCGTCGTCGAGCATCACGACGTACGAGACCGCGTACGGCGGCCTGGTGCTGCTCTACGCCTACCAGCTGCTCCCGGACATCGACGGCACGCCGCGGTCCCGGTACCTGACGTCGGCGCGGGCGGCCGCCTCGTACCTGCGCAACGTGCAGGCGCTCGGGAGCGTGGGGGTCAACTTCCCGTCGCAGGACGTCGGCGGGACGGTGCGGCTCTACACGGGCGCGGTGCAGGACATCGTATTCGGGTCGGCGACCGCCCTCGACGGGACGCTGGCGACGTTCTCGCCGAACACGCTCTCGGCGGTCCACTTCTGGAAGGACCTGAAGGATGAGGTGGGCGACGAGCTGGTCGGCGCCGACGCTGCGATCGCGAGCAACTTCACCGCGGCGCCGCAGCAACTGCTCTCCCAGTGCATCGCCGATATGAGGGCGTTTTGGCTCACGGGGACCCGGGACGCGACGACCGGGAACGTGCAGACGGGGCTCTCGGCGACGACGCCGGCCGAGTTGTTCGCTCCGTTCCCGTCGGGGACGGGGTCGTGGGAGTACTTCGACAACGGCCCGACGAACGGGACGACGGTGCGCGCGCTCCAGTTCGCGACGGCGCTGTTCGCGCTGTGGCACGTCGAGGGGCTGAGCGCTCAGGTCACTGAGATCGACGACTGGCTGTACACGTTCACGAGCAACAGCACGTACGAGACCGCGGCGGGCACCTCGGACAGCGCGCTCGCTCGGGCGCAGACGGGCACCTACGACCCGACCATCGCGCCCTCGACGGTGCTGCTCGTGCGGGACTCGACGAACGGCTACGCTGCGACGGCCAAGAACGGCTCGAGCCTCTACGACTGGGCGTCGCTGGGGCTGATGGCCAGCATCCGGGCCGCGCGGCACGCGAGCACGTTCAAGGCGTCGCGGCTGGCGGCTCTCGGGAAGCGCCTGCGGTTCGCCGACGGCCTGCCCTCCGACTACGTGTACGACTACATCTCGCTGCGCGGCCGCTCGGGGCTGACCTTTCAGACCGGGTTCACCGAGACCATCGTCGGGCTGTCCCGCATGGCCAACGACGGCGTGGCGGCGGCTCGGTTCGGCAACGTGTTCAGGCAGCAACCGCTGGTGAGGCCGCAGAGCGCATGACCATCTCGGCGAACTACACCTACGACCTCACGGCGGACCAGATCGTGTCGCTGGCGTACCAGCTCGTCCGCGGCGAGGAGTACCAGGCCGGGGCGGTGCAGCTCGCGTTCGGCCGCACGCTGCTCAACGTCGGCATCAAGGCGCTGCAGAACGAGGGCGTCCAGCTGCGCACGCGCACCCGCTACACGCAGGCGCTCAGCGCGGGGACCGCGGCGTACACGGCGCCCGCCGACACCATCGACATCCTCGACGGCGCGTTCGTGTCCGACGGCAACGGCGTGGATCTGCCGGTGGCCAAGCGGTCGATGACCGACTACATGCTGCTCACGAACAAGTCGAGCCAGGGCCAGCCGACGCAGATGTACGTCGAGTCGGGCACGTCTGCCGGGACGGTGACGTTCACGCTCTACCAGGTCCCAGACTCGAACTGGACGAGCATCACGTACCCCCAGGTGCGCCTGCTGCGCGACATGGACACGGGCGGCGTGACCGGTGACTTCCCGTCGCGGTACCTCAAGGCGCTCGCGTACATGGTCGCTGTCGACGTGGCCGAGTCGAGCGGCCTGCCCGAGAAGGTGTCACGAATGACGGATGCGTTCGAGTTCCACAAGACCAGGGCGCTCCTCGACGACGGCGAGAAGGGACCGGCGCGGTTCGTGCCGGACTACGACTACATGCGGGGGTGGCGCTGATGCTCGCGGCACTGGTGCAGTACCTGGCGTCGGGCGCGCGGAAGTCAGACGGGTCGGCGAACGCGAGCGGGCTGGCGTGGTTCTACTCGCCGGGCACGACCTCGCAGACGATCGTCTACTCGGACGCCGACGCCGAGGTGCAGGCGACGCAGCCGATCGCCCTCGACGCAGCGGGGAAGGCCGAAGTGTACCTGGCGGGCCCGGCGCGGCTGGTCGTGCAGTCGGTGACGTCCACGGGCGTCTACTCGACGGTCGACGACTTCGACGTGGTGACGGCGAGCGCGCCGTCGACGGCGGTCCGCAACGACGGCTTCACGGGCGTCGACCCGGACACGGGCTCGACGGTCGCGGGCGGGGACACGACGCTGCACGCGGTGTTGACGTCGCTGAACACGAGCACGGGCGGCGTCGATGCGAAGTACCAGGAGTCGACGGCGGCCTCGGCGCGGACCATCAAGGCGAAGTTCAGTGAGATCTGGATCTCGGTCAAGGACTACGGCGCCATCGGCAACGGGATCGCGGACGACACGACCGCAATTCAGAACGCCATCAACCGCGTCGTCTTCCTCGGAGGCGGCACGGTCTACTTCCCGCCAACCTCGACCTCGTACCTGGTCAGCTCTGTCCTGACGGCGACCAGCGCGAACGGGCTTCGCCTCCTCGGGGCCGGCAAGCGGTCGTCGCAGATCAAGCTGACGCACGCGACGGCGAACTGCTTCACGTTCACCTCGTGCTCGACGCTCTGCATGGAGCATCTGAACCTGACCCACTCGTCGAGCACGACGGGGTTCGGAATCGCCCTCGTCGGATGCACGGACACGCTGATCAATGCCGTCGGCGTCGACGGCGTCACGTTCAGCGGGACCTATACGACCGCCCTGTCTATCACCGGCGCCAGCGTCTCCGGGATACGAGTCACCAACTGCGACATGCAAAAGGGCGTGGTGGTGAACACGAGCGGTACGAGCCAGTACTTCTTCTTCACCAACAACCGGCTCCCTTCGGGCGGGAATGCTCTCGACTTCGACGGTACCGCGTCGAACGTGTTCATCAGCAACAACCAGATCGGCGCGGTCCTTCGGCTCAAGGCGACGCTGACCGGCACGAACTACTTCATCAACAACAACCAGGGCCTCGCAACTCAGGGCACGATCTCCGTCCTGACGGCCACTGACCCGGGCGTCTTTCAGAAGAACAACAACCGCGATCACAGCGTTACGTCGTTCGCGGTCGGCACGTCGCAGACGCCGGACATCGGAGACGGGGCGAAGTTCATCTACCTGGCGGCCACTTCGGGAGGCGCGGGCGCCGTCACGGTCAATGCCCCTACGCCCGCCGATGCCGGGTTCGAGCGCGAGTTCGTCCTGGTGTTCATCAACGCCAGTGGCGGCGCGGTCACCTGGAACCTGAACGCGGCCTACAGGACCACCGCCGCCATCCCCGCCACCGCCGGCCACACGATCACCGTCGGGTTCGCGACCGACAAGAACGTGGGCGGCGTCTATCGCGAGCTCTACCGCGCGGACAGCGTCACATGACGCTACTGCCGGAACGCCGTCGCTACGGTCACGGAGTGGTCAACGGCCGCTCTCCCGTAGAAGGCCCTGTCGGAGAAGATGCCGTCGATCGCGACCTCCTTGTCTCCGGTCAGGTCGATGTGCGCGACGCTGGCGAAGCGCTGCGTCCTCCCGGAAACGGATCCGGTCCACGAGTCGCACGACCAGTGCCCGCTGAAGCCCTTGATGGAGTCGGCGTCCGGCGGATCGGTCTCGCCGAGATCGAGCTGCCCGACGCAGCACACGTCTCCGGTGGAGCAGAGCTCGAAGACCCACGGGGTCGTGTCACCCGGCCCGCCTGCGCCCTCCCGTCCCGCGCACCCGACCACCGCCAACAGCGCCACTGCAAGGGCCGTCTTCATGGTGGGACCAATGTCGCGCCCGCCGCCGCCACCCGCAAGCTGGGCGGGCGTTCAGGTTCGACGCGGTGCAGGAATAGCGGTCAAGATGTTCGGAGTTCGGCCTGATGGCGGAGAGTGTCATCGATTTCGGCGCCGGGCAGGCCAGCGGGCTCGAGGAGCTTGCCGGGGCGTCGCCGACGTTCGTGAACCTGCTGCGGGCGGCGGACGGCACTGTGCAGGTGCGGCCGCTCGTGAAGCCGTGGGCCGACTGGGCGGGCGCGTCGACCGACGGCAACCCGGTGGTCGGCGTGTTCCCGTGGCGCAACTACCTCATCGTCGTCACGCAGAACGCGACCACGGGCGTGCGGAAGCTGTGGGCGTGGCTCGGGCCGGGCAACGTCATCGCGCTGTCGAGCGGCACGGCGGTCACGCAGCTCGACGGCACCGGGCGGCCGGTGTTCACGTTCGACTCGCAACGGGTCGTCGTGGCCGGCGGCGGGGCCCCGCAGAAGTGGGAGGGGACGGGGCTGTCGACGCGCCTCGGTGGCTCGCCGCCGAACCTGACGCACATCGGGTACGCGGCGACTCGGTTCGTCGGGAACGCGAACGACATCTCGGGCGAAATCTTCTGGACCCCGCCGGGCGTGGGGAATCACGAGACGTGGAACACCGGGCTCGACTTCGCCGAGGCTGAGGCGGCGCCCGACCCCACGATCGCGCTCTACGTGAACAGCAACGAGGTCGCGGTGTGGGGCTCGTCGACGATGCAGGTGTACGTCCCCGACCCGAGCACGTCGTTCTCGACGACGACCGCGGCGCTCACGACCGGGTGCGCGGCGCCCTACTCGGTCATCAGCATCGACACGGCATACGCGTGGCTCGATGAGAAGCGGCGGTTCGTGCAGTCGGACGGCCGGCAGCTCACCGTGCTCTCACTGCCGCTGATGTCGCGGTCGCTCGAGCAGCTCACGACGGTGACCGACTGCTGGGGGTCGCGCATTCGGATCGGGGCGTACGACATCCTGCTTTGGGTCTTCCCGACCGAGGGCCGCGCCATCTACTACGAGCGCATCAGCCAGAAGTGGGGCGAGTGGCGGTCGTGGGACGGCAACGACTGGATCCCCTGGATCGGGCAATCGTACGTGCACTGGCCCGAGAAGAACCTCCACCTCGTCGGCCTGTCGGACGGAACCGTCGGCGAGCTGTCGATGGACGCGACCACCGAGATGGGGCAGGGGGTCAAGGCGGTGAGCCGGACCGGCTTCATCGACCAGGGCGCGGGCGTTCGGAAGCTGTCCACGTTGCTGCGGCTTCGCATGCGGCGCGGCGCCACGGCGGTCAATACCACGTCGGCAGTGCCGGCCGTGGAAATTGCCTACCGTGATGACTTGGGAGCCTTCAACACGCCCATGTCCTTTTCGCTCGGCGCCGGCGACTACGCACCGACCATCGACAGATGGGGGCTCGGGATGTACCGGCAGCGACAGTACGAGCTGACCTGGCTCGGCTCGGCTGAGTTCGTGCTCGCCGAGGCACGCGAAACCTACGTGAACGCGGAGAGCTGACCATGGCGGCTTGGTACGAAGACCTCTGGAACGGGATCAAGGGCACCGGCCAGAACATCGAGGACTTCTTCACCGGCAAGCAGGCCGGCGACGTGAAGGCTGCCTACGACCAGGCCATCGGCGCCTCGCAGCGGAACATGGCCGACCTCACGAACTTCTACGACACGCGCCGGAACGCCGCGCAGCAGTTCTACGGGCCGATGCAACAGCTGTTCGCCAAGACCTATGGGACGCAGGGCATTCAGGGCCCGATGGTCCCGCAGGCGGGGATGGGCCCGATGCAGACCATGTACGGGGGGAAGTGATGGCGACCTCAGGCTACGGCGGAACGAACCCCTACTCGAATATCCGCGGCAACGTCACGCCGGTCAGCGCGAACACGTCGCAGTCGCCGATCGCGGGCTCGCCCACCGGGACTCGCCGCGGTGGCGATGCCGCGTACAACGCCGCGAAGAAGTTCTACGGCGCCGGCCAGGGCACCGGACTGCCCGACGCGACTCCTTCCGCGCTCGGCCCCGGCGCGAGCTTCGGCAACCCGAGCTTCGACGGTTCGGCCGGCCGCGGCGGGCCGCAAAAGATCACAGGGCCGTGGGGCACCCCGAAGTCTCCGTCCGGCGACGGCGCTGGCGATGGCGGCCCCGGGACCACGGGCAGCGAGAGCGGGCCGGGCATCCTCGAGCAGTGGTTCAACCAGCGGGTGAACGGCATCGACCAGGGCTACGAGTACGCCATGGACCGCGGCCACCGCAACATCAACAACGAGGCGGCGGCGCGGGGCGGATACAACAGCGGAGCCGCCCTCCAGAACCTCCGCGACTTCGACGCCAACATGGGCGCGCAGCGGGAAGCGCAGCTCGACTCGCTGGCGGGCGGGGCGTCCGGTGAGCACCAGCGCCGCCTCGAGGACATGTTCGGGCAGGGCAACGCCATCGCGGGCGGTCAGGCGGGGCTCGCCGGCCAGTACGACATCGCGTCCGGCACCGGCCAGGCGGGCATCAACGGGGCCATCCTTCAGCTGCTGCTGAACAAGGGCGGCGTCGACTCGAAGAACACGCAGGCCGTCCTGCAGAACCTCTTGGCGGGGCTTGCGCTGCTCTGATGGCTGACCCGCGCTACGCCGTCGACTGGACCCCGCTGGACATCACCGGCGGCGTCAACCTGCTCCTGGCCGCTCGCCGGGCGCGCGCGCAGGAGAAGACCGCCGAGGAGCAGGCGAAGGTCCAGCAGCAATATGCCGAGAACGCCAAGGTCGAGAACGACATCAAGCGCGAGAGCGCGGCCATGGCCCGCCAGAGGTTCGACGAGGAGAAGGCGACCCACCAGCGGCAGATAGAGATCGAGAACGCGCGGGCATTGCTCCCGACCTCGGACCTCATGCGCGCCGCGCGGACGGCGGGTAGCCCCGGGCTCGCCAACGCTCTCGGCAAGCCGTACGGCGTGACGTTCGACCAGGGATTCGAGGGCCCGGACATCAATCCGGGCACCGGCGCTCAGATGGCGCCGCCGCCGAACCCCACCCCTGCCCCGGCGGCGGCGCCCGTACCGCAGCTTCCCGGCGGCGTCGACACCGTCTCGGGCGGGGCGGACGCGCCTGCGGCACCGGCGGTCACGGCGCCCACCGAGCCGCCTGCGCCATCGGGACCGGCGACTCCGCTCACCGCCGCCCGCAAGCTGTACGCGAACTTCGGCGGCAACCGCTTCGAGGTGCCCGAGCAGCCCGAGACCACGGGGCTCGGCGAGAAGTACGACGCCGTGTTCAAGCACGCGCTGGACGTGAGCGGCGACCCGACGAAGGCGTTCCAGGCCGTCCTGCTGATGAAGGAGAAGGACGACGCGCAGGCGGCCAGCACGGCGCGCGCGACGGCCGGCATCGACGCCCGCCAGGCCGAAAGCCAGCGCACTCATCGTGATGTCGAGGGGCAGGACGAGCGCGACCGCTTCCTCGCCGACCAGGCCATGAAGCGCGTGGTGACCGGCGGCAACCTGCGCAACCAGGGGCTGGCGCTCACCGCCGGGACGCGCGAGCGCTCAGTCGACAACGCCGAGTTGGGCACCTTCGAGCGGGTCAGCAAGGAAGCGAAGACGGCGGCCGGGTCACAGAAGGACATCGCGGTCCTGAAGAACATCGAGAAGATCGAGGAGGAACTCAATTCGTCGTCGCCCGCCGCGCAGAACGCCGCCGTCGACACGCTGGCGCAGATTGCTCAGGGCGGCAAGGCGTCGATCGCCGTGATGAACGTGTTCCAGAAGCACTCGCTGGGGCCGCTGGAAACGCTCCAGGACAAGATCTACCAGGCGACGCACAACGGCCAGCACTCGCCCGAGTACATCCAGTCGTTCAAGGACGCGGTCAAGGGCCTCAAGGACGTTGCCACCGAGCAGCGCACCCGAGCCTTCAACGCGCACGAGGAAGCCGCGGGTCGAAACAGCCAGTTCGCGCGGAACCCGAAGCTCGCGCCCTTCGTCGAGAACGCTCGGAGCGCGTACCGCCAGGAACTGGGACTGCCGGCCGACCAAGCGCCGGGCGGCAATCCGCAGACCGCGAAGGCAAAGGCGTGGCTCTCCAGCCCCGAGGGCCAGAAGGCCGATCCGAAGCTGCGCGCGAAGGTCGAGGCGAAGATCCGAGCGATGGAGGGCGGCGGTGGCTGATTTCGACCCCCACGCGTTCCTGGCCGGCGGCGACTCGTTCGACCCGGAGCAGTTCGCCTCCGAGAACCCCGAGACGCCCGAGGAGACCGCGCTCCGCGAGTCGTTCCTCGACACGGGGAAGTTCAAGCCGAGCCCCGCGCACCGGCGATTCAACAATACCGGTCGGATTGACCAGGTTCGCGCCGAGCTCGACCCGGCACAGGTGCCCGACCCGTCCCTCGGCGAGGCGGTCTCAAGCAGCCTGAACAGCGGCCTCGACCGGTTCACGCTCGGGGCCTACGGCGGGCTGCTGCGGGCCGGGCGCGCGCTGGGCGTGCCGACCACCGGGCAGGCCGTCGAGGGCATGGAGCGCTTCCGCCAAGAGGCGCCCACGACCGAGGGCCTCGCGACGGCGCCGGTCTACGCGCTCGAGGGACCGGCGAACCTGCTCACGCAGGCGGCCAGCAACGCCATCGGCCGCGGGCTGACCGCGATCCCGGGCGGCGCGCAGATGCTCGAGAGCATCCCCGGGCGCGTCTTCCAGGCGGCCGGCACGTCGGGCCTCGCGTCGAGCGCGATGGGCGGCCTACAGGCGTTCAGCGAGGGCGCGAGCCCCGAGGAAGCGCTGCAGGCGGCGAAGGAGAGCGGCGAGACGGGCCTGGCGCTTGGCGCGGGCCTCGGCGTCGGCACCGGCCTGATGTCCGAAGCCGGCCGCGGCATTCGGCAGAGCCGAGGTGGGCAGGCGCGGCAGTTCATCGAGGAGCGCGGCGGGAACGTCGGCCTCACGTCGCCCGGTCGCGGCCGACCCTACGACGAGATGGTCGCCTCGCGCGGTCCGGATGCGCTCGCGGCCACCGACGAGAACATCGGCCAGCAGGCGTCGGAGTCGGCGCGCACGGGCCTGAACATGCTCAACACCGAGGACCGGGCCATCAAGGGCGCCATCGGCCGCGGCATGGGGCGCATCTACGAGAGCCCCGCGGCCGGGGAGCTGCACGACGTGACCAACGTCGTCACGAGCCTCGAGGACGCCGCGAACGACATCGGCATCTCGCCGGTTGCTCGGCAGGCGCTCCGCGACGAGCTGGCCGCCATCCGCAGCCGTCAGGGCCAGGGCTTCAACCCCGAGGTCGACAACTACTTCCTCAGCGAGGGCGACCTGAACGGCCTCAAGCGGTCGCTGGACCGGTACGCGCGCACGGGGCAGTCCACCGACGAGAAGTTCTCCCCGATCCGTCGGGCGGCGGACGACGTGCGGACCCTGGTCAACGAGGGGCCGTTCGCCGACGCCAACGCGCAGTACGCGCAGCAGGCGCAGAACAACCAGCTCGACCGGCGGCTGCTCGGCATCCCCGAGCGGCAGCGGACGCCCAACGCGCTCGAGGACGTCGAGGGCGAGCTGGCGTCGGGTGACTCGCGCACGGCCGAGGACGTCGTCAAGAACCGCATCATGCGGCGCGGGCAGAACACCGTCACGGCCGGCGGGCAGCGGACCGACATGGAGCGATTCGCCGAGCGGCACCCCGACGTGGGCGCGGAGTTCGACAAGCCCGAGCTGCTGCGCAAGCGCGGCGACATCAGCTTTCGGCTGCTCCCGCAGCGGCACGGCGGACTCATCGAGCGCACGGGCAGCGGGCTCGGGTCGCTCGGCGTGCTCGAGGCAGCGGCGCACGCTCTCGGGCACGGGCACACCGGTTTCGGCGGCGCGCTGGCTGCGGGCGCTGGTGGTCTCGCGTTGCAGAACCTTCCGGCCATCCAGGCGCGGCTGCTCTACGGGCCGGCGCTGGCCGCTCAGGCAGCGGCGCCGCTGGTGCTCGGGGAGCTGCCGCTACTCACCGCCGCGCGGGCGGCACAGACGGAGGGGCGCTGATGCCTGGGAAGATCGTATCGCGAGCGCAACAGGGCTACCTGGCGGTCCACAACCCGAAGGCGCTCCACGAGCTGTCCGGCGGGCACGTCGCCAAGGGGCTGCCGTACAAGGTCGGCAAGTCCAAGAAGGGCCCGATGGAATCGATGTTTGGAAAGCGAGGTAAGTGATGCCCGGCAACGAGACAATCAAGTTCACGGTGAGCGGCGGGACGCCCGGCGCCGACTCGAACGACTACATCCTGTTCGACTCGACGGTGTGCTTCTCGAACGGGCTGCGGAACCACGACATCTCGCGCATCATCTTCGGCGTTCAGAACGACCAGGCGGGCACGCTGAAGGCGTACTGGTCGGCGAACCGCGGGACGACCTGGAACCTCTACAGCTCCACGTCGGTGGCCATCCCAGCGGCGGGCGCGTCGAGCGGCCCGTACGGGGTACTCGCCGACCCGTACGACGACGTCAAACTGGTGTGGACGAACGGCGGCAGCGCGCAGACCACCTGGATCACGACGGGCAGCATGGTCCGCAACGACCGCGCCTCGGGGTCGTAAGCCATGGCCTACGTCGAGATTCCGCCGAACTCCTCGGGTGTCGATGCCGGCACGCTCGTCACGAACTCCAGCAACACCCAAGACTGGACGTTCCTGTCGGGCATCGTCGGGGACAACATCGGCTTGCTCTACCTCAAGGGCGAGATCATCGCTGGCGCCTCGACGCAGACGTTCACGATCCAACCGAACGGGTCGGCGCCGACCGCGTGCGATTGCAACGCGCTCAACGTGAACACGGCCGGCGTCACGGCGAGCAACCTCGGCAATCAGATCTACTTGGGCCAGGTGTTCACCAACACGCGGCTGATGTTCCGCGCCGAGTTCGACCTGAAGAAGAGCCGCAACCGCATTTGGACGTGCCGAACCCAGACGGTCAACGGCGCGAACGCGTACGGGGAGATCATCTTCTGCAACTGGCGCGACACAAGCACGGCGGTCACGAGCATCGCGATTCACGGCTCGGCGGCGAACTCCGTGCAGGCCAGCTCGACGGTCATCTACTGGACGAGCGGAGTCACCGCATAGGAGTTGTGTGGTTGCTGTTGCCTACATCTCGGTCGCTGGCGAGCAGTTCAACGTTCGCCACTACGGCGCCCGGGGCGATGGCGTGCACGACGACACGGCCGCGATCCAGACGACCATCAACACCGCGCACGACGCCGCGATTCAGACCTCGTACCGCGTCTACTTCCCGCAGGGGCACTACCGGG
>Ga0075425_100000735_pt1 | contig 31175 bp, 31 predicted proteins | sample SoiMethybrSBSTD4_FD_75300 | JGI IMG/M metagenome (GOLD analysis project Ga0075425, IMG submission 75300) | Bulk soil microbial communities from a Populus tree surrounding site in Tennessee, USA - Soil MetaG P. TD hybrid SBSTD4 | ecosystem: Environmental > Terrestrial > Soil > Tree plantation... | reverse complement strand
GCCAGCCGCTGATCACGCTGAACGAGGCAGCGGGCGCGCAAAAAGCGTCGCTGGCGGAAACAAAGACACAACCAGCCACCGAAACGAAGACAGCCCGCCCTGCGACCGCGCCCGAGCCGGCTAGAGGGGCGGCGCCGTCCGAATACCGCTACCAGTCGGCGAGCGGCACGCCGCCGGCCGCTTCGCCTTCGGTCAGAAAGATCGCCGGCGAGCTCGGCATCGACCTCACGCGCGTCAAGGGCAGCGAGCGCGGCGGCCGCATCACGATCGCCGATCTGCGGAGCTACATCGCCGCGCTGCAGCAGCGGCCGGCCGACGGCGCGGCGCCTGCCGCTGCGCCCGCGGAAAAGCCGCCGTCGCCGCAGGCGATCGACTTCTCGCGCTGGGGGCCGGTCGAGAAAAAGCCGATGAGCTCGATCCGCCGCACCATCGGACAGCGGATGCACGAGTCGTGGAGCGCGATCCCGCACGTGACCCAGTTCGAAGACGTGGACGTGGCCAACATCACCGAGCTCAGAAAACGATACGGCCCGGAGCTGGCGAAAAAGGGCAAGCACCTCACGCTGACGCCGTTCGTCCTCAAAGCAGTCGTGGCGGCGCTGAAAAAATATCCGATCTTCAATTCGAGCCTCGATGAGGCAACCGGCGAGGTCGTCTACAAAAAATATTTTCACATCGGCGTCGCGGTCGACACCGAGGCGGGGCTGATCGTCCCGGTGCTGCGCGACGTCGATAAAAAAAGCCTCGCGGATCTGTCGCAGGAATTGAACGCCCTCGTCGAGCGCACACGGAAACGAAAAGTCTCGCTCGAAGAGCTTCAGGGCGGGAGCTTCACAATCTCGAATCAGGGCGGCATCGGCGGCGGACACTTCACGCCGATCATCAACAAGCCCGAGGTCGCCGTCCTGGGGATCGGCCGCGCGTCCTTGAAGCCGGTGGTCAAAGATGGAAAGATCGAGGCGCGTCCGGTCCTGCCGCTCGGCCTCTCCTACGACCATCGCGTGATGGACGGCGCGGACGCGGTGCGCTTTATCATGGAGCTCGTGGGAACGCTGGAGAACTTTCCCGAAGAGCTGCTCAAAGACTGACATGGAACCGATCAAAACCGATATCGTCGTCGTAGGCGGCGGGCCAGGCGGCTACGCCGCCGCGTTCTACGCCGCCGACAAAGGCAAGAAAGTCATGCTGGTCGAGCGCGAAAAACGCCTGGGCGGCGTCTGCCTCAACTACGGCTGCATCCCGTCGAAGGCGCTCCTGCACGCCACGCATTCCATACGCGATCTGGAGCATTCGGGCGCGCGCGGCATCGCCTTCTCGCGCCCGAAGATCGACCTCGACAAGCTGCGCACGTGGAAGAACGCGGTCATCGGTAAGCTTACGCAGGGGCTTGCCGGGCTGGCCGAGAGACGCGGCGTCGAGGTTTTGTACGGGCGCGGCCATTTCGAGGACTCCCGCACGTTGCGGGTGGAGACGTCCAAAGGACAGAAGTTCGTCAATTACGAGCAGGCGATCATCGCCGTCGGCAGCCGCGCGGCGCTTCCCGCCGCCTTCGACCTCGGCAACAGGCGCGTCATGACCTCGACCGAGGCGCTGGAGCTGGAAGAGCTGCCGAAAAGTCTTCTCGTGGTCGGCGGCGGATACATCGGCATGGAGTTAGGGACCGTCTACGCGACGCTCGGGAGCACCGTCGTCGTCAACGAAGCGCTGCCGACGATTTTGACCGGCGTCGATTCCGACCTCGCGCGGCCGGTGATGCGCTACGCCGAGAAGGCTTTCAAAGAGGTCCGCCTGAATACCAAAGTCGCCAAGATGGCGACCAGCGGGAAACAGATCAAGGTCACCTTCTCGGCGGAGGGAAAACAAAAAGAGGAGACCTACGACCGCGTCCTCGTCTCGGTCGGGCGTCTGCCCAACTGCAAAGATCTGGGGCTGGAGAACACCCAGGCCGCGCTGGACGAGAAAGGGTTCATTCGAGTCAACACGCAGATGCAGACCGCGGACCCGGCGATCTACGCGATCGGCGATGTCGTCGGCGGCGCGCTGCTCGCGCACAAGGCGATGAAGGAAGGGCGCATCGCGGTCGAAGCGATTCTGGGCGAGTTTAGCACGTCGGAGAACGTCGTCATCCCCGCCGTCGTCTTCACCGATCCCGAAGTCGCCTGGTGCGGGCTCACCGAGACGGAGGCGAAGCAGAAAGGCATTCAAGTCCAGGTCGCGCGCTTTCCGTGGGCGGCGTCCGGCCGCGCCACCACCCTCGACCGCACGGACGGCCTTACCAAGCTTATCATCGATCCCGAGAGCGAGCGCATCCTGGGCGTCGGCATCACCGGCGTGAACGCCGGCGAGCTGATCGGCGAGGGCGTCCTCGCGATCGAGATGGGCGCCACCGCGCGCGACATGGCCGAGTCGGTCCATCCCCATCCCACAGTTTCCGAGACTTTGATGGAAGCGGCGGAGGTCTTTTACGGCTATCCGACGGATACGTTCGTGCAAAAAAAGCGCGCGCCGCTGCCTTAGGGCCGCCGAGATGGGCGCTTTAATTTATAAAGACCTCGGTACACTCGATTATCCCGTCGCGCTCTCCCTCCAAGAAAACCTGGTCGATGCCAAGCAGCGCGAAAATTTTCCCGACATTCTACTGTTCGTCGAGCACCCGCATGTGATCACGCTCGGCCGCGGCGGCGATGAGGCGAACGTCGTCGACCCGGTGGAAGTGGCGGTCATCCGCTCGAGCCGCGGCGGCGACGTGACCTATCACGGTCCCGGCCAGCTCGTCGTCTATCCGATTATCGATTTGAAGTCGAAGCTGAGAAAAGACGTGCACCGCTATCTGCGCTACCTCGAAGAGGCGGCGATTCGGACGCTCGATGATTTCGGCATCGCGGCGGAGCGCAGGCCGCCGTGCACGGGCATCTGGATCGGCAACAAAAAGATCGCCGCGATCGGCGTCGCCGTCCGGAGAGGCGTCACGTACCACGGCCTCGCGCTCAACGTGAGCACCGATTTGAGCTACTTCCGCCGGATCGTTCCCTGCGGCCTCGCCTGGTCGGAAGTAACGTCGATGGAGCAAGAGCTCGGCAAGATTTTGCCGATGGAAGAAGTCAAGAAAGTATTTCTCCGCCGCTTCGCGCGGCGCTTCGGCTATGCGGAAGTAAACGAATGCCACGAAGACATCCCGACTGGATCAAGGTCAAGCCTCCCGGCAGCGCCAACTACCTCCGGCTCAAGCGGATTCTGAGGGAGCGCAGGCTCCATTCCGTTTGCGAAGAGGCGCGCTGCCCCAACATCGGCGAGTGCTGGGGGCACAACACCGCAACTTTTTTAATTCTGGGCGATATCTGCACGCGCGGCTGCCGCTTCTGCGCGATCGGCAAGGGCAAACCGGTGGGTCTTGATCCCGAGGAGCCGAAGAACGTGGGGCTCAGCGTCAAGGACCTGGGGCTCAGCCACATCGTCGTCACTTCCGTCGACCGCGACGATCTCCCCGACGGCGGCTCGGCCCATTTCGCCCAGACGGTCTTCTGGATCAAGACGCTCAATCCCGGCATTCGCGTCGAAGTGCTGATCCCCGATTTCAAAGGCGACGAGCGCGCGATCGAGACGGTTGTCCGCTCGGGCATCGACATTCTCAACCACAACGTCGAGACCGTGCCGCGGCTTTATAAGAAAGTCCGGCCCGGCTCGGTCTACCGGCGCTCGCTCGACGTCTTGAAAGCCGCGAAGGCGCTGCGCAGCGAAGTTCTCACCAAATCGGGTCTGATGCTCGGCGTCGGAGAATCGCCGGACGAAGTGTTGGGGACGCTCAAAGACCTCCGCGCCGCGGGCTGCGACATAGTGACGCTCGGGCAGTATCTCCAGCCTTCCGAAAATCAATTAAAGGTCGAGCGCTACGTCACGCCCGATGAATTCGCCGCGCTCAAAACCGAGGGCGAGAAGCTCGGCTTCCGCCACGTCGAGTCCGGCCCGCTCGTGCGCAGTTCCTACCACGCCTGGAGCCACGTGAACTAGCGCGATCGCCGACCGAAATAAAAAAGGAGTCCTGTCATGACGCATCCTAACTTCTTCGACCGGAATCGTCGTATCGTTGACGCCGTCGTCGGGCTTCTCGTTCTCGTCTATGTTCTCGCAATTTCGCCCGGCGCGGCGCGCGCTCAATCCGCGGCGGGCAATGCTCCGATCAAAATCGGCATTATCGGCGCCGGCAACATCGGCGGGACGATGGCAAGGCTGTGGGTGAAGGCCGATCATCCGGTGTTGTTATCCTCGCGCCATCCGGAAGAGATCAAGCCGCTCGCCGACAGCCTCGGCGCGCTCGCGCGCGCCGGGACCGTGCGCGACGCGCTCGCCTTCGGCGATGTCATTCTCATGGCGGTGCCTTACGGCGCTTATCCGCAGATCGCGAAAGATTACGGCAAAGACTTCGCGGGCAAGATCGTCGTCGACGCGGGCAACGCGGTCATCGCACGCGACGGCGAGATCGCCAAGCCGGCGCGCGAAAACGGCGTCGGCCTCACCACGGCGAAATTATTCCCCGGCGCGCGCATCGTGCGCGCGTTCAACATCCTGGGCACCGGCAGGCTCAAGGAGATGGCGAATCATCCCGGCTCGCGCTTCGCGATCCCGGTCGCCGGAAACGATCAGGAGGCGCTGAAAGTCGTCTCGGCCCTTGTCCGCGAGGCGGGCTTCGAGCCGGTGATCGTCGGACCGCTCGAGCGCTCGAAGCTTTTCGAGCAGGGGGGCCCGCTCTACGGGGCTCAAATGAGCGCCGATGAAATGCGCGAAAAGCTGAAGACGCTGCCGTAAGACCGCGCCGAATCATCATGCGCTTAACCAGACGGGAACTGCTCAAGGCGGGATTCGCCGCCGGCGCTTCGCTGTTGCTGCCCGGGATGGATCTGCTCGCGCAGAGCGCGCCGCTGATTGAAAAAAAGATTCCCTCGAGCGGCGAGAGCCTGGCGGTCATAGGCCTCGGAACGGCGCGCCGCTACGAGGCGATCGCCACCGAAGCGGAGCGCGCTCCTTTGCGGGAGACCCTGCGCGAGTTCAAGGGGCTCGGCGGCAGGGTGATCGACAGCTCGCCGACCTACGGCACCGCCGAGGCGGTCGTCGGCGACCTCGTCTCGGAACTCAAGATCCGCGATGGGCTGTTCATCGCCACCAAGGTGAGCACCAGCGGCAAGGAAGCTGGCGTCCGGCAGATCGAGCAGTCCTTTAAGGCTCTGCGCACGCCCAAGATCGACCTCATTGCGGTCCACAACCTGCGCGACACCGCGACGCAGCTCGCAACCCTGCGCGACTTGCGGCAATCTGGACGCATCCGCTACGTCGGCATTACGACTTCCTTCGAGAATCAATATCCGGACTTCGAGCGCGTGATGAAGGCCGAGAAGCTCGACTTCATTCAAGTGGACTACGCGCTCGACAACCGCAAAACCGGTGAGCGCATCCTGCCGCTCGCCGCCGATCGCGGCATGGCGGTCATGATCAACCTGCCGTTCGGGCGCGGCCGGCTTTTCAACGCCGTCCAGGGAAAGAAGCTGCCGGAATGGGCAGGCGAATTCGACTGCCGGACGTGGGCGCAGTTCTTCCTCAAGTACATCGTGTCGCATCCCGCGGTCACCTGCGCGGTGCCCGGCATGGCGAAGGCCGAGTACGTGCGCGACAATCTCGGCGCGGCGCGCGGCCGCTTGCCTGAGGCCGCCATGCGCCGCCGCATGGAAAATTTCATCGACGGAGTATAGCCGCAGCGCATGGATGCGAGCACACAGCCGAGCGGCGACGCGCGCGGCGGATACCGCTTGCTCCGGCGGCTCATCGACGCGCGGCCGGAGGAATTCAAGGCGCTCGCTTGGTCGTGGCTCTACATCTTCTCCATATTCTCCGCGTACTATGTCATCCGGCCGATTCGCGACGAGATCGGCGTCGCGGGCGGCATCGAGAATCTGCCATGGCTTTTTACCGGCACGCTGCTCGGGATGCTGGCGGTTAACCCGCCGTTCGCGGCGCTCGTCGCCAGGCTGCCGCGCACCCGCTTCATTGCCATCACCTATCGATTCTTCATGGCGAATTTAGTGATCTTCTTCCTGCTGCTCCGGGTCGCAACACCGGAGCAGGCGATTTGGGTCGGGCGCGTCTTTTTCATCTGGACCTCGGTCTTCAACCTTTTCGTGGTCTCAGTCTTCTGGGCCCTCATGGTCGATATCTTTAACGCCGAGCAGGGAAAGCGGCTCTTCGGGTTCATCTCCGCGGGCGCGACGCTCGGCGGCATCATGGGATCGAGTCTCACCGCGGCGCTCGCGCGCTACATCCCGCCGGTTTATCTGCTGCTCGGCTCGGCGCTACTGCTGGAAGTCGCCGTCTTCAGCGTACGGCGCTTGTCGCGCCTCTCGGAAGCGCTGACGCGCGACCCGGCGGCACGCGGGGAGAAGGCCGTCATCGGCGGCGGCGTGCTCGCGGGAATCGCGCACGCTTTTAAATCGCCCTATCTTCTCGGCATCGGCATCTACATGCTGCTCTACTCGATCACCTCGACTTTCCTGTATTTCGAACAGGCCGGCATCGTCGCCCGTAGCTTTGCCGACCGCGCGGCGCGCACGGAGTTCTTCGCCCGCATCGATTTGCTCGTCAACATTCTCACGCTCGCCAGTCAGATTTTTCTCACCGAGCGCATTTTGCGGGCCTTGGGCGTGGCGCTCACGCTTACGCTGCTGCCGGCTCTTAGCGCGATCGCCTTCGGGGCGCTCGCCGCGGCGCCCACGCTCGCGGTCCTCGTCGCCTTCCAGGTGTTGCGGCGGGCGGGAAATTTCGCTTTCGCGCGGCCGACGCGCGAGGTGCTGTTCACCGTCGTTCCGCGCGAAGACAAGTACAAAACGAAAAATTTTATCGACACTGCGGTCTATCGCACCGGCGACCAGGTCGGCGCCTGGTCGTACGCGCTGTTTTCATTCCTCGGTCTGGGATTGACGGCGATCGCGTTTGCCGCCGTGCCGCTTTCGCTCGCCTGGCTGGTAAACGGATGGTGGCTCGGAAGGAAGCAGGAAGCGCTGGCGGCGGTCGATGAGACGCTCGCGAAAGTACAGCGCGCTTGAGCCTGCAAACGACCGGAAAATCCGGAAGGATGGTTCGCTCAGACGGCAACGCGCGTTAAAAGATTATGCCGAACGCTGCGCGCGCGGAATTTAATCTCAGCTGTTGCGACTCCCCTTCTCCTTTAATCCCGCAAGCACACGCTTGGGCGTGAACGGCGCCTCGCGGAGCCGCGCGCCGGTCGCGTCGAAGATGGCGTTGGCGATCGCCGCGGCGACGGGAACCGTCGAGGGTTCGCCGGCGCCGAGCGCCGGCATCTCCGGGCGGTTGATCAGCACGACCTCCACATCCGGAACGTCGGGAAATCGGAGGATCGGATAGCTCTGCCAGTCGAGGCTGGTCACACCGTTGGCGTCGTAGGCGACCTCTTCGAGCAGCGCGCGGCTCACGCCCTGGATTACGTTGCCTTCCACTTGATTCCTGACGCCGTCGGGATTCACCATGAGGCCGCAGTCGTGCGCGCAGACGATGCGCTTGACCGCGACCTGCCCGCTCGTCCTATTCACCTCGACATCGGCCACGACGGTCACGTAAACGTCCGAGTGGCGCGTGAGCGCGACGCCGCGGCCTTTCGCGACGTCGCCGCTCTGCGCCGGCGCGGGAGAGCGCCGCTTCTGCCACCCGGCTTTTTCGGCCGCGGCCTTCAGGCAGTCGGTGCCGCGCGGCTCCGATAGGTGGCGCAGCCGGTATTCCACCGGGTCGACGCCCAGATCGGCGGCGATCTCGTCGAGAAGGCCTTCGCTCGCGAAGCAGCGTGCGGTCGAGCCGGGCGCGCGCAGGTTGCTCGTCCGGAGCGGAATCGGCTCGGGAAAATGCCAGTTGAGGTCCTCGATCACGATCTTCTGATTGGGAATGGTGTACAATTCCCCGCCGCTCTGCGCACCGTTGACGCCGCCGGGGTTGTTCGGCTTGAGGCCGACCTGAAGCGAAGCGAGCAGCGGCGTCGATCCCGAAGCGGTCCACGGCTGGCCGTAATCGACGAAATTCCACGCCACCAGCTTTCCGTCGCCGTCCACCGCCGCCTTGACTTCATCCAGCTGCGCCGGCCCCTTGGGCTCCCAGCCATGCTCGTCCCGGCGCGACCACTGGACGCGCACCGGCGCTCCGGCGGCGCGCGAGAGCAGCGCGGCGTCTTCGGCGCCGTCGTCCGTGCTCATCCGGCCGTAGGAGCCGGACACCTCGTGATAGATCACGCGCACGTTCTGCTCGGGGATTTTCAGCAGCGCCGCGATCATCGTGCGCGTCCGGAACGGCCCCTGCGGTCCCGACCAGATGGTCGCCTTGTCGCCCCTCACGTCGGCGATGGCGCACGACGGGCCGATCATGCCGTGCATCTGAAACGGCCAGCGAAAGCTCGCTTGATAGGTTTTTTTCGCGTTTTTGAAGGCGCCGTCGAGATCGCCCTTGTCGACTATCTTTCGCGTGCGCACCGGCTTATTGTTTTTCAAATAGGCATATAAAGCATCGTTCACCGGCAGTTTCGTCTTCGCCGGGGTCCATTCCACTTTGAGCGCCTCGGCGGCGTTGATCGCCGCCCATTCAGTCTGGGCGACGACGCCGACGAAACTTCCCTCGCGCACGACCTTGACGAAGCCGGGGATATCGCGCGCCTCGCTCTCGTCGATCTTCGCCGGCTCGGTGTTGACGACCGGCGGTCTCACGACGCGGCCGTGCAGCATCCCCGCAATGCGCAGGTCGTGCGTGTAGGTGTGCTCGCCGGTGACCTTGCCCGGGACATCCATGCGCTTCAGCGGCTGGCCGACGATTTTGTAGTCCTTCGGATCTTTCGCCTTGGCTTCCGGCGCGACCTTCATGTCCCAGCCGGTGCCGGTCGCCGAGATCTTGAGGTCGAAGCGCTTGCCGCCGATCAACTGGCCGTAGGTGATCTTTTTCCCGGGATCGCCGGCGACACTGACGACGCCGTTTTGCACTATGAGCTTGTCGGTCGGCGCCTTCAGCCGCGCGGCGGCGAGCTTCAGCAGCTCCTGGCGCGCGGCGGCCGCCGCTTGCCGGATCTGCGGTCCGGCGCGCTCGATGGTCCGGCTGCCTACCGTGGAACCCTGCTCGATCGTGTTGGCGGTGTCGCCCGAGGCCATGCGGACACGATCGAACGGCACGTCGAGCTCCTCGGCGACGATCTGCGCCAGCGCGGTGATCGTGCCGGTGCCGATCTCGACCTTGCTGGTGTAAAAAGTCACCGTCCCGTCAGGCGCGATCGCGAGCCACGAGTCAAGCGCCTGCGGATCGTTGTCGCCGGTGGGCGGCGCGGCCTGAGCGAATAGATCCGTCGCTCGCGGGAAAAGGCTGAAGCTCACGATGAGCGCTCCGGTGCCCCGTAAAAACTGTCTGCGCGAGAGTTCCATAGTCTTCATGCTTCGCTCCTTGCTAGACCTGCTGGCCGGAGGCCCGTTTGATCGCGCGGAGGATCCGCACATGGCTGGCGCAGCGGCAGAGATTTCCCGCCAGCGCTTCTCTGATCTCGCCGTCGGTCGGCTTCGGCTTCGCGTCGAGCAGCACCTTGGCCGACATGATCATGCCGTTGATGCAGTAGCCGCACTGCAGCGCCTGCTCGTCGAGAAACGCCTTTTGAATGGGGTGCATCTTCTTGACCGAGCCGAGCCCTTCGAGCGTCGTCACCGGCTTGGCGCCGACGCTGCCCACGAGCGTGACGCACGAGCGAACCGCCTTGCCGTCCATGATAACGGTGCAGGCGCCGCACTGCGCCAGACCACAGCCGAATTTCGGACCGTTGAGCTTGAGGTCGTTGCGGAGAACATAGAGCAGGGGCATCTCGGGCGGTGCGTCAACGGCCTGATTCTTGCCGTTCACCTTGAGGGAAATTCGCGCCATGGCGGGCCTCCTTTCGACAGCCCAAGACTCTTAATGCAGCGGCGCGGCGGCGTCAAGACGGTATATTTTATTTGTCGAGTATGCTTAAAGGAACGCGAGGAGGGCGCGCTCATGAAGATACTCCGCATGCGTTCGTGGAATTTTCACGCCGAAGATTTCAACGCGATGAGTCGTTTCTACCACGAAGGTCTCGGCCTGGAGATCCGGAAAACGCACAGCGTCGCCGGCGTCAAGGTTATTCGGCTCGGCGCCGGAGACACGGGCCTCGGCCTGTTCGACGCCGCGGAAAAGCGCGCGCCGCGCGTGCCGCATCATACGTTCGACATCGAAGGACCCGACGATCCCAACGAATTGGCGCGCGAGCTGGAGACGAAGGGGCTCAAGGTCGACGATATCAGGCTGCACGACGGCGGCCGCGGCTATTCGGTCTACGTGATCGATCCCGGCGGGAACCGCCTGGAGCTTTCCCGAGACGGATGACGGCGGCGGTGGGTTGGATTCCGGCGAGACTTCGCATCTTCGTCCCGCAGCGCGCCGGCTAGACTCCCCTGCGATCGCCCCAAATCTCAATATGCAGACGCGGGCAGTAGGCAAAGCCGTGCTGCTTGCAGAGCTCGACGATCCACGGCGTCCGCTCGTGGAGCTCCTCGCGCGTCCGGCCTTGCGGCATGACGAGGACGCGCGCGCGGTCGGCGCCGCCGAGCTCCTCTAGAATCTCTTCGATCTCGGCGAAGTCGTTTTCGCGCTCGGCGACGAATTTGAGCTGATAGTCATACCGCTCGATCAATTCCCCGATCACCGCAAGGTTCAGCCGGCGCTGCTGGTGCATCCAGGCGAACCGGCCGTCGTCTCTCTTCCACGGCGTCGAGTTCGCGAGCTTGGGGCTCAGCGACATGAGATCGCAGCGGACCGGCTTGAAGAGCGTCGCGGCGGTCTCGATCGTGATGTGAAAGCCGTCGGCCTTTAATCTATCGCACAGCGCTTCGATTTCAGGCGCCAGCAGCGGCTCGCCGCCGGTGACGACGGCGTGGCGCGCGGGGTAGCTTTTCGCCTCGGTGAGAATCTCGTCGAGGTCTTTCTCTTCACCCTCCGGCTGCCACGAAGTGTACGGTGTATCGCACCATACGCAGCGCAGATTGCAGCCCGAGGCCCGGATGAAGACGGACGGAACTCCGGCGAGCCGGCCTTCCCCCTGGATCGAGTGGAAAATTTCCGCGACCCGCATTTCTTTAGCCTATCAAAGCGGTGCGAGAGAATCGAATCGCATCCGACAGCGAAGTGGGGATCTTACCGCAACTGTTTTCCCTTGACTGAGGGAAGCTCTGTGCTAAAAATAGAAGGTTATTTCATGAAGCCGGATAACGAAGCAGTACTCGCCGAAGAACAGAAGCTCAGGCGGCTCCGGTATATGATGGATTTTACCGCCGCGCTCCTCCGGCAAGCCGACCTGAGCCTCGATCAGGCGCAAAAGATCGTCTCCGACGCGAAAACCAAAGCCCTGGAGCTGTTCCCCGACAAAGCCGAGACGTTCGATTTGATCTACGGCTCGCGTTTTCGCCGCATTATCGTTGAAAGATACCGTCTGCCCTAATGAACGTTATGAACGCCATTCACATCCGCGGGGCGAAGCAGAACAACCTCAAGAACATCGATATCGATATTCCGCTGAACGCGCTCACGGTCGTCACCGGCGTCAGCGGTTCGGGAAAATCCACGCTCGCTTTCGATATCCTCTACGCCGAAGGACAGCGGCGCTACGTCGAGAGCTTCTCCGCCTACGCGCGGCAGTTTCTCGACCGCATGGACAAGCCCGACGTCGAGAGCATCGAGGGCATCCCGCCGACGATCGCGATCGATCAGCGCCGGCCCGTCAAGACTTCGCGCTCGACCGTCGGCACGATGACCGAGCTGCACGACCATTTCAAGCTGCTGTTCGCCAAAGTCGCGACGCTCTATTGCAGCGGCTGCGGCCGGGTCGTCGAGCGTGAGACGGCGCAGTCGATCTTCAAGAAGCTCGGCGGCGCGCCGGAAGGCGCGCCGCTCGTCATGACTTTTCCCCTACCGGTCGCGTCGCTGCCGTGGAGCGAGATCAAAGCGGGCCTCCAGGGCGCCGGCTTCCACCGGCTGCTCGACGGGACGACGATCCGCGATATCGAGGAGATGTCCGATCTGCCAGCGGGCACCGATAAAATCGAGATCGTCGCGGACCGGCTGGTCTACCGCGCGCAGCAACGAAAACGGATTACGGGCTCGATCGAGCAGGCGCTGCAATACGGCAAGGGGCGGGTCAACCTCTACTATCCGGAGGACGGCTGGCGCGTCGAACCGTTCAGCAGCCATTTTCACTGCGCGCATTGCGATCTCAACTACCGCGATCCGACGCCGAACATCTTTTCCTTCAACAGCCCGCTCGGCGCGTGCGAGACCTGCCGCGGCTTCGGGCGCGTGATCGACATCGATCTCGACCTGATCATCCCCGATCCGTCCAGATCGCTCGCCGACGGCGCGATCAAGCCGTGGCGCACGAAGCAGCGGCGCATGAGCCGACTGCTCGATTTCTGCGAGCGCAAGCGCATCCCGGCGAAGAAACCCTACGCCGAGCTGACCGACAAGCAAAAACAGCTCGTCATCGACGGCGACGGGCAATACAAGGGCATCCGCGGCTGGTTCCAGCGGCTCGAGCGCAAAAGCTACCGGATGCACGTCCGGGTCTTCCTCGCGCGCTACCGGGCGTATCTCCTCTGCCACGAGTGCCGCGGCTCGCGGCTGAAGCCCGACGCGCTCAATTTCCGCATCGACGGCAAGAATATCTTCGAGATCAACTCGATGAGCGTCGGCGAGGCGCATCGATTTTTCGAGAGCCTGCATCTCAGCACGCAGAGCGATCCGGTCGCGCGCATGATCCTCGACGAGATCCGCCGCCGGCTCAATTACCTCATGGGCGTCGGCCTCGAATACCTGACGCTCGACCGCCAATCGCGCACGCTCTCCGGCGGCGAGCTGGAGCGCGTCGATCTCACGACCGCGATCGGCTCGTCGCTCGTGAATACGCTTTACGTTCTCGACGAGCCTTCGATCGGCCTCCACCCGCGCGACAGCCGCCGCCTGGTCGAGATCCTCCGCGACCTGCGCGCCAACAGCAATACCGTCGTCGTCGTCGAGCACGACCCCGAGATCATCAAAGAGAGCGATTACATCATCGACCTGGGTCCCAGGGCCGGCGAGCAGGGCGGCCGGGTCGTTTTCGCCGGCCCCTACCGCGACATGCTCGACAATCGGGAATCGCTCACCGCTGCGTATCTCTCTGAGCGCAGGAGCATTCCGTTTCCTTCGCGGCGGCGGAAGCCGATTCCACAGCGGAGGATTCGCGTCTTCGGCGCGGCGGCGAACAATTTGAAGAAGATCGACATCGACATCCCGCTCGGTCTTTTCGTCTGCATCACCGGTGTTTCCGGCTCCGGGAAGTCGAGCCTCGTCGACGAGGTCATCTGCCGCAACCTGCGCAAACTCAAGGAGTCGCCCGGAGCGCCGGTGACGCACTGCGAGCGCATCGAAGGCGTGGAGAAAATTTCCGAGGTCGTGCTTGTCGATCAGTCTCCGGTCGGAACGACGCCGCGCGCGAATCCCGCAACTTACATGAAGGTCTTCGACCCCGTCCGAAAGCTTTTCGCCAACGCCGATCTGTCGAAGCTCCGCGGCTACACCCCCTCGACCTTTTCGTTCAACGTCGAGGGTGGCCGCTGCGAGACCTGCCGCGGCGAAGGCTATGAAAAGGTCGAGATGCAGTTCCTCTCGGACGTTTATACCTCGTGTCCCGAGTGCCAGGGCAGCCGCTTCCGGCAGGAGATTCTCGAAGTCACCTACCGCGGCCGCACGATCCACGACGTGCTGAACCTGACGGTGACCGAGGCGATCGAATTTTTCAGAGATACGCCCGAGATCGAGTACGGCCTGCGCCCGCTGCGCGACGTCGGCCTCGATTACGTCCGGCTGGGACAGCCGCTCACGACGCTATCGGGCGGCGAGTCGCAGCGCCTGAAGCTCGCCGCGCACATGGCGCGCGCGCGCAAATCCGGCACGCTGTTCATCTTCGACGAGCCGACGACCGGTCTCCACTTTCACGATATCGAGAAGCTGCTGCGCGCGCTGGGCGAATTGACCGATCAGGGCCACTCGGTTGTCGTGATCGAGCACAACATGGAAGTGATCAAGTGCGCCGATCACATCATCGACTTGGGGCCGGAGGGGGGCGTCGCCGGCGGCGAGATCGTCGCGGTCGGCACCCCGGAGGAGATCGTCCACTGCGAGGGCTCGCACACCGGCCGGTATTTGAAACCCTATCTCAAGCGCGGCGCGGCGTCGCCTTATGCCCCGGCGTTCGAAAAACTACCGCTCGCCGCCGAGGCCGGGGCTGCTTACGGCGGCGACAACGAGATCCGCGTCGTCGGCGCGAAAGAGCATAATCTAAAAAATATCAGTGTGAACATCCCGCGCGACCGCTTCGTCGTCATCACGGGCCTCAGCGGCTCGGGAAAGTCCTCGCTCGCCTTCGACATTATTTACGCCGAGGGGCAGCGGCGCTACATCGACAGCCTCTCAGCCTATGCGCGGCAGTTCCTGAACATCATGGACCGGCCCAACGTCGATCTGCTGACCGGCATTCCGCCGACCGTCGCGATCGAGCAGAGGATGAGCCAGGGCGGGCGGAAATCCACCGTCGCGACCGTGACGGAGATCTATCATTATCTGCGGCTGCTCTATTCGAAGCTCGGCGAGCAGCATTGCGTGCAATGCGACCGCCCGATTCGCTCGCTGACGAAGAGCCAGATCCTCGACCGCATTTCGCGCGTGCACCGCGGCAAGGAAGTCGCGGTGCTGAGCCCGATCATCCGCGGCCGCAAGGGATTCCACAAGGAAGTCCTCACGGGCGCGCTGAAGCTCGGCTATCGCCGCGCGCGCATCGACGGTCGCGTCATCGATCTGCGCTCGCCCAAGCTCGTCGGCGGGCTCGAGCGCTACCGCGAGCACGATATCGACATCGTCATCGGCCAGGCGAAGGCCGGCGGGCGCGAGGTCGAGGCGATGGTCGAGCAGGGCCTCCGGCTCGGCAACGGCGTCGTCCATCTCATCACGCGCTCCGGCGAGCACGTCTACAACCAGCGGCTCTTCTGCCTCCACTGCGGCATCGGCTACGAGCCGCTCGACCCGCGCCTCTTTTCGTTCAACAGCCGCCAGGGCGCGTGCCCCGATTGCAGCGGCATGGGCTTCAACATGGAATTCATGCCCGAGCTCATCGTCGGCGACCCGCGCCGCTCGCTGGAGCAAATTTTGTCGTCCTGGTCGGACAATTCTTTCATCACGGCGGCGGAGCTCAAGCGCCGGCAAGAGGGGCTCCTGCGCGAGCTCAAAAAGTCCCGCGTCAGCCTCGACGCGCCGTTTTCCCGCTTGAGCAAGAAAAACCGCGAGTTGATCGTCAACGGCAACGGCAACGGCTTCGTCGGCCTCGTGCCCTACTTCAAGGAGCTGCGCGACGGCGCGGAGAACGGCCTCGCCGGCTGGCTCGAGCAATTCATGGCGGAATCGGCCTGCACCGGGTGCGGCGGCAGAAGGCTCAACCGCCGCGCCCAGGCGGTCAAGGTGAACGGCCGCGCCATCGGCGAGGTCGCGGAGCTTTCGGTCGGCGACGCGCGGAAACATTTCGCGAAGTTCGATTTGAATCCGAACGGCCCCGCCGCCGCCGAGCGCGATCGCGCGATCACCGAGAAAGTTTTGCGCGAGATCCGCCAGCGGCTCGATTTTCTCGCCGAGGTCGGACTTCCCTATTTGACGCTCGACCGGCGCGCCGACACGCTTTCCGGCGGCGAGGCGCAGCGCATCCGCCTCGCGGCGCAGCTGGGATCGAATCTCCGCGGCGTCTGCTACGTCCTCGACGAGCCGACGATCGGCCTCCATCCGCGCGACAACGGTATGCTGCTGGAGACGCTGAAAAAGCTGGAGCGCGCCGGCAACAGCGTGCTCGTCGTCGAGCACGACGAAGCGACGATCGAGGCCGCGGATATCATCGTCGATCTCGGCCCCGGCGCGGGAGTCCGCGGCGGCAACCTCGTGGCGATCGGCACGCCGGAGGAGATCCGGCAAAATCCTGCCTCGCTTACCGGCGCGTTCTTGAACGCGCCGAAAAAGAGAATCTGGCCGCCGCGCCTGTTCGCCGGCTTGAGCTGGCTTTCCATCCGCGGCGCGAAGGAGCACAACTTAAAAAATATCGACGTCAAGCTGCCGCTCGGCGCGTGGAGCTGCGTCACCGGCATCTCCGGGTCGGGCAAGAGCACGCTGGTAAAGGAAGTCCTGTACAAGGGGCTCAAGCAGAAGCTCGGGCAGTTCGCCGGCCGTCCCGGCGCGCACAAGGATATCGCCGGCTGGCAGGGCGTCGAGCGCATCGTCGAGGTGGATCAGAGCCCGATCGGCAAGACGCCGCGCTCGATTCCCGCGTCGTACGTCGGCTTTCTCGACGAGATCCGGCGCGTCTTCGCGCTCACGCCGGAGGCGCGGCTGCGCGGTTATGCCCCTAACCGCTTCTCGTTCAACGTCTCGGGCGGACGCTGCGAGGTCTGCTCGGGGCAGGGGAAGATCCGCAAGGAGATGAGCTTTCTTCCCGACGTCTTCCTCGACTGCGACGCATGCGGCGGGCAGCGCTTCAACGAGGAGACGCTGGCGATCCGCTACAACGAAAAAAATATGGGCGAAGTGCTCGCGATGACCGTGGAGGAAGCGGTGGAATTTTTCCACGCGCTGCCGAAGGTCAAGTGCCCGCTCGAGATTCTCAACGATATCGGCATGGGCTACATCACACTCGGCCAGGCGAGCAACACGCTCTCCGGCGGCGAGGCGCAGCGCATCAAGCTCGCCTACGAGCTCGGCAAGGAATCGCGCGGCAAGACGCTCTACGTTCTCGACGAGCCGACCACCGGGCTCCACTTCGCGGACGTGGAAAAATTGATCCAGATACTCCATCGGCTCGTCGACATGGGCAATACGGTGGTCACGATCGAGCACAACCTGGAGATCATCAAGGAAGCGGATTATCTGGTCGATCTGGGTCCCGAAGGCGGGGAGAACGGCGGGCAGGTCGTCGCCTGCGGCGCGCCGCTCGACGTGATCAAAGACGGCAGGCGTTCGCACACGGCGCGCTACCTGCGCGATTACTTGAACGGCAACGCCGAAAAAGCAGCCGGCGCGCCGGCCCCGGCCCTTTCACCGGCGGTTTGAGGCCTCTTTTGCGACGGCGATCGCCCGCTTCGCCCACGCCGCCAGCTCGTCGCGGTCTTCAATAATATCGGCGGGCACCTCGTAATAATTTTTGAGCGTTTGTCGGCTATTGGGACGGAACGGCTTCATGCCGCGCCGCCGGTAAACACCGGCGGATTCCGCATTCGTTTTGAAGTAGAGCCTGCCTTTAAAGATAATCGCGAAGAAAATCTCATCCTGGTAAAGCCCGTGCCCGCCGAACATGGCGCGGCAGTCGAGATCTGGCAAGGCCTGCAGCTCATCGAGGATAAACGCGGCGAAAGAATCCTCCCGCGCCATCGGCTTCAGGACGGCATCGGCGGCAGCGCCTTTTTCCACGCGTCGAGCGCCGCTATCCGCCCGTACCACGCGCGGATATTTGCGTAGTTCTCGAGCGGATAGCCGCCCGGGCCGGCGTAGACTAGCATCGCGGCCACGGAGAAATCGGCGAGCGCGAGCTTATTGCCGACTAGGTATTCGCGGTCTTTTAAATGACCGTCGAGCACCGCCGCCGAGGCGTGAAACAGCTCCGTGCCCTCTTTGATCTTGGCGGGGTCGGGCGCGCCCAGGTTGAGAAACTTCTTGATGAAATTCTCCCAGACGAGCGTGCCGGTCCCTCGGTTCCACTGCGCCGCCTGCCAGAACTGCCAGCGGCAGATGTCGGCGCGAATTTTATCGTCCGCCGGCCAAAGCGAATTGCCGGGTTTTTTCGCCGCGATGTACTGCATAATCGCGTTCGACTCCGTGAGGCGGAAATCGCCGTCCACCAGAGCCGGCACTCTGCCGTTGGGATTGATCTTGAGATAGGCGGGACTTTTCTGCGCCCCCTTGGTCAGCTCGACCAACTCGAGGTCGAGCGCGACGTCCAGTTGGTACGCCGTCGCGAGGACATCGACGCAGTTGGGCGAGTTGGGGTGATAGTAGAGCTTCATAAAACCTCCTGTGAATTTGAAATAAGTCTATCCTACCGTCTGAGAGTCGAGACGAAATCGACGGCGCCGTCGAGCCACTTCTTTAAGGCCCGGTCCGTCTGGCAGCCCGCGCGGCCGACGAAGACGAATCCTGTCAGCGGCCGACCGGTAAAGTCCATCGGGCGAACGTGCGGCCGTTCGAGCGCCTTGCGGTAGCGCGCGACGCCGACGCGCACGACGAGCTCGTCGTTCAAGACGCCGCAGCACATTTTGCCGCGGAGCAGGAAGGCGATGCCGCCGAACATCTTCTTCTCGGTAACGGCCTTGCGCCGGGACAGAGACCGTCGAACCCGCTCGGCGAGCCGCGCATCATAGGCCATCTTTCTTTTCTCCTCGGGACACGTTTTCTCTCCTCCGGAGTATCCCGGCGTTGGCTTACTGTTGCGGCATTTTTTGGAACTTGGGGAGATCAGGATTCATGTGATCCCAGGGCTGCGCGCTCGCCGTATAGAAGTCCATGCCCGGCCGAAACCAACTTGGGTCATCCAAACTCCCCGCCAAGATCACGGTGAGATCGGGCATGGCTTTCGGCTTGCCCAACAAACGAGCGCCACAATTGGGGCAGAACCCACGGCTTACCATTTGCCCGCTGTCGCCCTTGGTGCCGTAATATTTTACCTCGCCGGTGATTTTTAAGGCGGCCGTCGGCACGGCGAGAGCCGAGGAAAACGCGCCTCCTCCGGTTTTCTGGCAATCCCGGCAATGGCAGTTGGCGGTCATCAGCGGCGCCGCCGAACACTCGTAACGCACCGCGCCGCATATGCAGCCTCCAGTAAATGAAGTTGTCATAGACTATGCCTCCTTTGCGTGAATTGATGACCGACGCAAAATGTCGCCTGAGTCAGCTTTTTGGTGATAAACGGCCGCGATGAGCGGGCTAACGATCGCGTAGTGAATCAATATAAATGAAGTTTCAATTTGCACGTAACCACTCACGGAAGACATGTGATGCTTTGCGGCCACGGCAATAACCAAAAAACTCCAGGCCAGCGGGCAGGCCAACGCGGCAAATTTTACGGCCCCTCTAAAAATCGATTCGCCCGAAAACAGGCGCTCGTAGATAACGGACCAAATAAAACCCTGAATAAGCATCGATGCAATTCCGAGGGGAATAAGAATATCTTCCCGGTAAACATCGAGTGACTTGTAGTAGTCGGCAAAGACGGTGAGATGCCAAAAGAACCCAAGAGGAAAGGTTGGGAGGACGTAAGCCAAGATGGCCATAATACGTTTCTTCATAGGCGTAAGTCTCCTGGTAAAGGCAACTTTTAATTTTCCCGCTTGAACAAGTTCTCCAGATAACGCCGATAATGTCGCAGGCTCTTTTCCATGATCCCCATGTCCCGCTTTGCCTTGGCGAGGATCAGCGCGCCCTCGACGATCGCGATGAAGTGCTCGGCCAGGCTTTCCGTGTCGAGCTTGGATTTGGGCAGATGTTCGGCCTTGGCCTCGTCCAGGTCGCTCTTCAAGAGCGCCGCCCACTCGTCGAAGCGCCGGGCGCATAAGGAGCGGATGCCGGGATGGGAATCCGAGAGCTCCTGGGCGAAGTTGCCGAGCAGGCAGCCGTTCTGCGCTAGCGGACTCTTCGACATCTCGATCGCGAAATCGACTGTTCCCAGGATCCGCTCTAATGGGTCCGCCTTTTTCCGCGCAGGGTTTCCCTGCATGAACTGGAGACGAACGGCGCAGAACCGCTCTAAAGCCACTTTCCCCAAATCCTCTTTGCTTTCAAAATAATGAAAGAAGCTCCCTTTGGTGACGCGCGCGGCGGCGCAGATCTCGTCCACCGTAGTGGCGACAAAGCCTTTGGCCAGCATCAACTTCTCGGCGGCTTCGAGCAGGCGCTCCCTAACTTTAACCGGCTGTTTGGGTGTGCTTCTTAACATACCGACCGGTTGGTATCTAACAGTTCAGGTAATCTTGTCAAGTGGTCCCAAATAAGCGGGTACTACTTTACAGGATGAATCGCATCGCCGACGCGGATAGCCCCATCGGTCAGGATCTCGGCGTTGAGACCGCCGCGATGGACGAGGCCGCGCATGACGCCGGGCTGCGTCAACTTCTGCAGGTGCGCACAGGGCTCGCACAGTCGGACGCCGCGGAAAGCGACCGCGCCGATCGTGAATTCGCGGCCGACCAGATCGTTGAGCGCGACACCGCGTGTCATGATATTGCGCCGGCTCGCGCCGGGCGCGAGCTCGATGCCGTAGTCGCGCGTCAACGCTTCGAGCGCCTCGCTTTCGATCAGCGTCGCCTCGGTGCCGGGATCGCGCTGCGGCTTGGAATACGTCCCGCTGCGGGTGAAATAGCGATCGCCTTCGAGTCCTTTTCCCGCCACCGCGCGCACTTCGACGACTTCCCTGACCGGCGCGGCGCCGGCCGCGGCGAGGTGAATCGAAACGACGATTCCGTTCCGGCTCATTTCTTCCCCTGTACGAGCGCCGCGATCTCGGGTAACGGCAGCCCCTCTTTCAGCGCGGTGATCGTGCCCCGCTCGCAAATCTCCAGGGCCAATTTTTTCGTCGCGCCGATGGCGGCTTTCAAGAATGCCGAGCCGTAGCTTACGCGCGCGACCCCGAGCTCCTGCAGCTCGGCGACGGTCGGGCTTTCGGGTCCGGCAAGGATACTGATCGGCGCCTCGATCTCTTTTACCAGCCGCGCGATGGTCTCGCGCGCGTGCGCCTGGAGAAAAAAAATGCAGTCCCCGCCCGCCTCGGCGTAGGCGTTGCCGCGGCGGATCGCCTCGTTGAGCGCCTTCTTGGGATCGTCTTTCATGACCATGAAGGCGTCGACGCGCGCGTTCAGAAAAAATTCGCTGCCCAGCGCGCGCTTCGCTTCCATGACCTCGCGAATGTTATCCAATTGTGCGCCCAGCTCGACGAGGCCGCGGCCGACGCCGCCTTTACCGCCGGCGCCGTCTTCCAGATTCATCCCCGCGACGCCGCGCGCGACGAGCCCGCGCACCGTCGCGGCCACATCGCCGTAGCCACGTTCGGCGTCGGCGTTGACGGGCACGGAAACGACCGCCGCGAACTGTCCGGTGATTTCGAGAAAATCCTCGCGGCTCATCGCCTCGCCGTCCGGATAACCCAGCACCGCGGCGATGCCGCCGCTCGTGCACTGGATCGCCGGAAAGCCCATTTGCTCGAAGAGGCGCGCGCTTAGGACGTCGTACGCGCCGGGCATGACGAGAATCTCCGGCGCGCGGACGAGCTCTCTCAACCGGCGGCTCTTCGCGTTCGCGGCGGCGAGGATATCATTCGGGATGGGTTCCATGGCGGCCTCCTCGGCTGAAAACCATCATCCTAAAGCGCTTGGAGGCGGCGGGCAAGAGCGGGATCAGCCAGTGAGGGGCACCGAGATGTGCTCGTGGACGATCAGCCATCTCGCGCCGCGCTTCTCCCAGATCGCCGTGTGGCGGCAGTCGAGCTCGACGGCCGCGCCGGTTTTTTGCGTGAACGAGAGGTGAAACGTCAGGGTCATCCAGGCCACGTTGCCGCGCTTGGTAATCTGAAGATCGTCGTTCGGGACGAGTTTCCCGCCGGAGATCTGATCGAAGAAGATTTTCTGAACTCCAGCCTTGTACTCGGCCCAGCCGCTGTATTGCATCGGCAGGACATCGAAGAAGACGAGCTCGGCTTCCTTCGCGTAGAAGGACGCCGGCGCATCGGTATTGAGCGAGTTCCACGCGGCGTAGTAACGCTCGACGGTCTTCTTATCCACGAGAAATCCTTTCGATTATTTCTCGACGATATCGGGCTTCAAGCTCGAAGCGAGCGCGAGAAACTCGTTTTTCTCCTTCTCCGGCACCTTGAACTTGTCGAGCGAGGCAACGAGGTGCTTGACCGTGAGCTGCCAGTCGCTCTCGGTGATGCCGAGACCCGCGTGCACGGTCTTCATCGGGCGGCCGATGTAAAGGCAAGGCCCGCCGGTCGCCTGGCAGAGCTGGTCGACGACGAGCTGCCGCAGCCGCTTCTGCGAATCGGCGCTCATGCCGACGAGAAAACGCGAGAGCTGCTTGTCGGCGGCGAGCCGGCCGATGAACTCGTCGCTCACGGCCGCGATCGCGTCGTAGCCGCCGAGCCGCTTGTAGAGCGAAGCGCCCGATGGCGCGCCGGACGATTGCGCCGCCGAGTTCGAGGCGCATCCGCCCGATAGAAAAAACGCGAGAGCCAGCATGAGTATCTTGACGGTCGATTTTCGATTCACTTGTCCCCTCCTGTGAAAAATTTAGAGCCAAATGTAATATGTGGCGGCGCCGAGAACAAGCACGCTCCACCACAGCGCCAGCTCGGCGCGCATCCAGAGCTTGTAGTTTTCGAAGCGTAGCCGCTCCGGCAGCCAATCGGTGCCGGCGCGCAGGACAATGTAAAGGCCTACGACCTCGGCGAGCGTCCCCAGTCCCGCATGTAAAACCGCGACGTAATAGTACGGCTTGCCGATCTCGCGCGGGAGCGCGGGCAGAACGCCCCAGCGAAACGAAGGAAGCATGATGCATGCTATCATGATCAGATTGAGGACCATCACGCTCGCCTGGCAGATCGCGTGGGCGCGATAGCGGCGCCGGCGCGCGAGCGCCATCCCGGCGAGGAGAGCGACGCCCATCGAGAGCTGGACGAGTAGATTGAGATCGGCTTTGAGTCCCGCGCCGGTTCCGAGCAGCCCCATAGCGATTGATGCCTCATCATTCTGTATTACGATGGCGGTATGTTTTCGGATTCCTCCAAGAGCGATTTGGCAGTCAAAGCCCGATAAGGCCCGCGGCGCCAAGTCCCTGAAACGCTAACGCCATGCCAAATAGCATAATAAAGGCGGAGGAAGCGAGCGGCAGCCAGCGCGCCGTCCAGCGGCCGGTCGGCAGCGCGCCGATGAGGCGCTGCGCGTATACAACCAGAAGGCCGACCGAGATCAGCACCGCGGCGAGACCGGCGCTGAACGCAACGATCAGGATCAGGCCGAAGCCTACGCGCTGGAGGGCAACGGCACTCAGTAAGACGACCAGGGCCGCGGGGCACGGAACAATGCCGCCGCCGATGCCCAAGGCCACAAGCTGTCGCAGCGAGACCCCGGCTTCGGATTTATGTTCGTGGTGATGATGATGCGTGTGGCCATGACTGTGATGGTGTCCGCCGGCGGGGCCGTGATGCGAGTGAACGCCGACGGGAAAGCTTCCGTCGCTCGAATAGCGCCGAAGAAAAAGAAACAGGCCCATCGCCGTGATCAGGACGCCCGACGCCAGTCCGAGCCACGGATAAAGCCTCTCGGGCACCACGTAGCGCGAGGCATAAAGGGTCAAACCGCCGAGCAGGTAGACGCCCGCCGTATGCGCGGCGGTGACGATGAGGCCAAGCCACAGCGCGTGACGCGCCGTGCCGCGGGAACCGACCAGGTACGCGGCGACCAGCGTCTTCCCGTGACCGGGCTCGAGCGCGTGAAACGCGCCGAGGCCGGCCGAGAGCGCGAGGGCGAGCAGCAGGATGCCCACACCGGACTGTGAATTCGTCATCAGCTCGGTGAAAGAGTTTCGCGGCGTCGACTGCCGATTGGCTTCGAGGCGGATAGAATTCGGGGTTTCAATCGGAGCTTTAGCGACCGGCGAATTCGACACAGCGCCGCTCGGCGGCGTGATGTTCTCCAGTGACTGTTTTATCCTCGCCGGCTTCGCTGGAGGAACGCTTTTCGCGCTCGCGACCGCTGCAGGCGCGCCGAATACGATGCGCGCCTCCGCGACTTGCGGCGGGCTGTTCAAGAGATCTGTCGGATAATCGCTCAACCGATGGCTGCGGTCTTTCTCCGGCACCGAGCTGGAGAAAAGCTTCACCTCGTCGCCGCCCGACGCGATCACTTCTTTCCAACCGGCCCGTCCGGCGAAATTGTCGTCGCGATAATAGAGCGTCCGGCGGCCATCCGGCGCGATTTTTTCCACGGAGGCTTTATACAGCGCGCCGATCTTCATCGTCGGCAGCCCGCCGGCGCCGGGCGGAAAGATCGCCTCCTGCGATTCCGCGCGCAGCACGAGACGCCGGCCGTCGATCATCAACACCAAGCCTTCCTTGAGGACCTCGATCTTCTCCGCGAGATACGATGTTAAGGTCGGACCGCCGGAATCGGGAAAAATTCCGTTTTCCTGAATTTCCTGGAAGGCGGGAATCTCCGCCATGTCGACGATATACCGGATCTCGACGGCGTCTTTCTCGAAGCGGATCGCCGCATAGCGGCTGATGCTGAAATTCCCCATCGGATGGGCCGCAACGGTTTTCGCCGTGAGAAGAACGGCGGCGAAAACAACGACGGTGAGAATGCGCGAAGGCAAGCTATTCCCCATCTCCCGACCGCTGAACAATGGCTCCGTCCGCGGCGTGATTCATTGTCGCCAGCGCGCGCACCGCCTCATCCGCGAAGAAGATATGAAAACGCGGGTTGCCAGCGAGCGCGCGGCTCAGATATTCCCGGGCTTTTTCTCTTTCGCCGAGCCGATCATAGATCATCCCCGCGTGGAAGAAGAGCTTCGGGTCTTTCGTACCGAGCTTCAGCGCCTCGACGATCGCGTCCCGCGCCTGCTCGGTCTTATCGTTCCGGTAAAGATTCCAGGCGAGCACGTCGTAGGCGTAGATGTCGCGGCGATATTCCAGCTCGCGCCGCGCCAGCTCGAGACCTTCCTTGGGTTTGATGTCATGGTCGGCGTAAAAATAAGCCAGCTCGCGGTTATAAAGCACGCGGTTGAGCGTGTTCAGCCGGCCGATGTATTCGACGAGATCGTATTGTCGCCGGGCCTCTTCAGGCCGCCCGCTTTTCGCGTAGAGGTCGCCCAATGCGGCGGCGTATTCCGGCATCGGAATGACGGCGAGCGCTTTGCGATAGAGCTCGATCGCCTCCGCGTAGCGCGCCTGGCCCATTCGCACCTGCGCCAAACCCGCCAGGGCGCGATAGTAATTAGGATATGTATTCAAAGCCTCCCCGTAGTGCGCTTCGGCTTCGGATAATTTTCCCACCATGTAATATTCGTTCCCGAGCTGCCATTCGGCCCATGCGAGGCTCTCGGCCGGAACCGCGGCCGCTTTGCCGTGTCGAATCCCGAGCTCGAGGTCTTCCACCGCCGCGGCGACATTGCCGCGCACACTCTTTAATCCCGCGACCCGGCTGTAAGCATAAAGATCGCCTTCCAGAGCGATCATCTTTCGATACGCCGCTTCGGCCTCTGCATACTTGCCGCTCTCGAGGCAAGCATCGCCGAGTACGCCATAAGCGGCGGCATCGGAGCCGTCAACTTCCAGAGCCGCCAGCGCTTGGCGCGCGGCGCCGTCGAAGTCGTGCCGCAAATAAAAGACATACGCGAGATGGCGCGACGCGCCGCCGTTTTTCGGCGCGAGCGCGAGCGCCTTTTGGAGCGCCTGCTCGGCGAGATCGAAATAGGTGACGTCGCCGCTCTCGCGGGATTTTTGGACATAAGCGTCGCCCAGACGATGATAGGCGCCGGAGTCGTACGGTCTGTGCTGGAGCTGCTGCTGGTAAAACGCGATGCGGCGGTCTGCCTCGGTCGCCTGAGCAGCGGCGGACGCCGGGAGAGCCGAGAGCAGCAGCGCGATTGCGATGATCTTCGTCATGGGACGCTCCCTTTTTTTTAATTGCAGGGGTTGGCGCCGGGCTCGCCGCAGTCGATGTGCCGCCGGTTGCGCCCGTCGTGGGGAGTGGGCAGAAACGGGAACTCCGCGGCGATGCCGTTCGCCGTCACGTCGAGGCGGTTGCCCGGAATCGAGCCGTAACCCGGACCATCCGATGTGCCTGCGCCCGGCGCGCCCTGAAGAAAATTGACGCCGTCGCCGGCGCGCGCCGCGACATAGTTCGCTCCGCCGACGACGCGCAGCGCGATGTCGGTCACGTCGTCGTTCGGGCGCCGGCCGTTCGGCCAGCCCGCGGGATCGGCGCTCAGCGCCGCGCCCAAACGCTTCTGGCCCGCCGGCGCCGTCGGCGCGACGCGGAGATCGAGGCGCAGCAGCTCGGCGCACGGGAAACCGCAATCGTTGGCGCTGAGCGATTGTCCCGGATACTTGAGCAGGATGCTCATGAGATCGGTGCGCGGCGCGCTCGGCACAGGAACGCCGAAGATGAGAAACAGCGCCTGTGCGAGCGACGGATTTTTATAGAACGCCTGAAAACGCGCTTCGTCCTCGGGATCGGTTGTATTCCAGCCGTCCTTGAACGGCGTGTCGATGATCAGCTCGTTGACGAGCGGGTTCGCCATGCGCGAGACCTGGACGAACGGACCGGTCCATTGCGTCGAGCCGTCGGCTTTCAACTGCCTGACTTTCTGGCGGCTCGTCGAGGCGTACATGCCGATGACCGGCGTCTGCGTGCTGCCCGCCGCCTTGCCGTCGACGGTGATGCGCGTGATCGGCACCTCGATCGCGATGGTGCTGATGTTGGCGCCGCTGAAGCGGTTGACGCCGAAGGGATTGGCGGCGTCGTTGTCGTCCTCGGCCTGCGAGAGCAGCGGCAGCGAGCGGCGCAGGTTGGCCGTGTCGAAGACGGCGCCGAGGTCGATGTAAAAAGTCTCGGCGCGCTGCCCGGCGAATACGCGGATGCCCGACGCCGCGTCGGAGTAGATCCCCTGCGCGGCGAGCGCCTCATAGTCGGGCGTCGTCGCCGGCCCGACATTGGACGGCACGGCGATGAGCTTCCGGTTTGAAAATAGCGGCGTGCGCTTTTTGCCGCGCACCTCGGTCACGCTGTAGCTCTGCCGCCGCGTGAGCCCCTCCGAGCCCGGGCCGTCGAGCGCGGTGATGCCTTGCAGCTGCGCGACGGGGATCGCCGGGTTCCCGACGTAGGGCAGCGGGAAGTTGAGCACGCCGAGCGCCGGCCTAGTCTCGGTCGCGAAGCGGAATTCGTAGACCACGTCTTCGACGCCGTCCTGGTCGTTGTCGATTTTGATGCTGTAGAGCACGCTGTCGTCGAAGTTGAAATAGTTGGGGCCGTCGCCTGGCTCCTGGCCCGGGATCACGTTGACGATGAAGACGGCCTTGCTGGGATCCTGCCAGCTGCGGAAGGCGTAAACGTCCGTGGTGTCCGCTGCCGGATCGAGCGCGATCAGCGGCGCCTCGCGGTGGCTCGCGGCCCGCGCCAGCGGCGCTGCGCCGGGAAGAGCCATGAAGAGCGCGAGAAGCGCCGCCAGCGATCGAGCGTAGATTTTTTTCCTTTTCATGATCGGCTCCTTTCCTCACGACCGCTTAGCGGCCGGCGTATTTATCCGGGAACTGCTTGACGATCGCGTCCGCGAGCGGATCGGCGATCATATGCATGTGGCCGGTCGCGCTTCTGAGCAGCATGTAAGTCTTGTCGTAGTCCTTCGCCGCCTGCGCATCGATGACGTCTTTCAGCGTCAGGATGTGGCCCTTGACCAGCTCGGCGACGGTCGCCTTGGGCAGGTTGGGATTCGCCGAGCTCAAGAAGGCGCCGAAGTCCTCGGTGTAGCCGACGAGATCGTTCACCGCCTTGGTCTGCTTCGCTTTATCCTTCGTCGCGAGCCCGACGGTGTAATCGACGACGAAGCCGATGTGCTTCCGCCACAGCGGCAGGAAAGCCGCCTCGGCGTCCGCGCCGTAGACCGAGCCGATCGCCTTGGAGATGGCGACGGAGTTGGCATCGAGCGCCGCCGCCGCGGCTTTGAACTCCGCGTCGCGCCCGCCGAGCGCCGCGCCGGTCGCGCTGGCGGCGAGCGAGACGTGCTCGCTGAACAACGTGTTCAATCCGGCGCGGAGATCGGCGGCCTTGGCGCCGCTCTGCATCATCATGTGGCTCGATTCGGCGTTCGCCCTGGATCCCATCGGCGCGCACGCTGCGGTCAGCAATAAACCCAGCGCCGCCGCTCCGGTCAGTTGATGAACTTTTATCTGCATTGAAGTCTCCTTTCGGTTTGTGGTGTTAACTCGTTTTTTTAATTTATTTCACCGTAATTTCGCCGCGCATGTGTTGATGGCGGTCGCAAAAAACCGTGTAGGTTCCCGGCTGCGCGAAGGTGAAGCTGAATTTCGCGCCTTTGCCGACGAGACTCGCGTCGAAGCGGCCGTCCTTGTTATCGGGCGCGCCGGAAGTCACGGTGTGGCGGATATCGTCTTGATTGACCCACGTCACGGTCGTACCGGCCTTCACCTCGATCTGCTTGGGCTGGAATTGAAAAGTCTGGATATTGATCGTCGCGGCGCTCTCGGCGTTGACTTCGGCCGCCGCTAATCCGAGCACAAGCGCTATCGCAGCAAGACCCATCATTTCCTCGAATTGCGTCATGTCTGCTCCTTTTGTCCTGCTTTACGATGCGAGCGCGCCGTTCGGATTGGGCGCCGTTTTTTGAACAATTTGCAGTGCTCGACAAATCCAATTTCGTTTCTCGGTCGTAGAATCTACAGGCGCATTTTATGGATTACGGCGTTGCACCGAAAAACGGATTGGCGGGCCGATGACTTTTTTCCATGCGCTCGGTTGGCAGTTCCGCCGCCTTCATGATAGGGGGAGGCGCATGAGCGGATTGCCGGCGGATGAAGCGATCGAACTCATCCGGCAGCTCGCGCGCGGCGACCGCGCCGCGTTCGGCCGCTTCTACGACCATTACGCTACGCTGGTTTTCACTTTCGCCCTGCGTATGCTCCGCGACCGCGCCGCGGCGGAAGATCTGCTTCAAGAGGTTTTTCTGCAAATCTGGCGCGAAGCGTCGAATTATAATTCCGAGCGCGGCAGCCCGGAGGCATGGATCATCACCATGACGCGGAGCCGGGGAATCGACAGGCTCCGTTCCATACGTAGAAGGGATAGGAGCTTCGTGCCGATGGAAAGCCGTTCGGGGAAGACTTACGATGCGCCGGTGGAGAGCGGCGCGGTGGCATCCGAGGCGCGCGTTACGGTGAACAGCGCGCTCGCGCGCCTGCCGGAGAGCCAGCGCAAGGTCATCGAGCTGGCGTATTTCGACGGACTCAGCCAGACGGAAATCGCCGAGCACATCAATGAGCCGCTCGGGACCGTCAAAACGCGCATCCGCACGGCGCTGCAGCGCCTGCGCGAGCTGGTGGGCGCAAAGGCGTTTTGAGTGCTTTATGAACCACGAAGAATGGCTTGAACGCGCTGAAATCTACGCTGTGGGCGCGCTCGACGGCGACGAGCTGCGGGACTTCGAGGCGCACCTCTCGGGTGGCTGCGCACTCTGCGAAGAGCGCCTGCGCGAGAGCCGGGAAGCGCTCGCAGAGGCCGCCATGGCGCTCGAGCCGGCCGTGCCGCCGGCGCGCGTCAAGACGGAATTGCTGCGACGCATCGGCGGAACCGCCGACGCGAAGGAAGAACGAAGCCGCTTCAGTTGGTCCTGGCCGGTCGGCATCGGCGCGCTCGCGGCGGCGGGCCTCGTGATCGCCTTGACATGGAATCTTATCGCGACGCAAAAACGGCTCGACGAAACGCAGCGCGAACTCGCCGCGATGAGATCGCAGGTGGCGCAGAACGAAGAGGTCAAGGAGTTTCTCTCCGATCCGCAGGTCCGGTCGATCATTTTGACGGGCGTGCCGCCGAGCGCGGGCGCCAAGGCCGTGCTCCTCTGGAACTCGACGTCGCGCAAGGGCATGCTGCTGACGATCGGCCTGCCGCAAACGTCGGCGGAAAAAGCCTATGAGCTCTGGGGTCTCGCTGGCTCCGAAGCGGTTCCCGCCGGCGTCTTCACCGTAAATGAGCAGGGCCGGGTCGTCTTCCGCCTGCCGACGCTGCCGGAATCGAAGCCGTTCGATAAATTCGCCGTGACGCTCGAGCCGATGGGCGGCGTGCCGAAGGCGACGGGGCCGGTCGTGCTCGTCGGCAGCCTATAAGTCGACCGGCTCGCGCGCGGCCTCGGGCCATTCGTCAAATGAAAAAAATTTATAAAGCGCTCACGATCGCCGGCTCCGATTCCGGAGCGGGCGCGGGCATTCAAGCCGACCTCAAGACTTTCGCCGCCCACGGGGTCTACGGCACGTCGGCGATTACCGCGATCACGGCGCAAAACACCAAAGGCGTCGAGAAGATTTTTCCGCTGCCCCCCGACATCGTCGCGGCGCAAATCGACGCCGTCGCGGAAGACATCGGGGCCGACGCGGTAAAGACCGGCATGCTCTATAACGCGGCGATCGTCGACGTCGTGGCGCGAAAAATCCGCACGCATCGCCTGCGTAATCTCGTCGTCGATCCCGTCATGGTGGCGAAGTCGGGCAATCTCCTGCTCCGCAAAGACGCGATCGCCGCGCTCAAGGCCAAGCTCATTCCGCTCGCCGCCGTTGTCACGCCGAACGTGCCGGAAGCGGAGGAGCTAACCGGGGTTCACGGGACGCGTATGCGCAACTTCAAGGAAGCGGCGCGCCGGATCATCGACATGGGCGCGAAGAGCGTAGTCATCAAAGGCGGACACCGCAGCGGGTCGGCGACCGATTTGTTTTATGATGGGAAAAATTTCTCCGAGTTCAGCGCCAGACGCATTCGGACGCGGAACACCCACGGCACCGGCTGCACTTTCGCCGCCGCGATCGCGGCGAATTTAGCCAAGGGCGAAAAATTGGAGGACGCCGTCCGCGGCGCGAAAGAATACCTCACGCTCGCGATCGAGCAGAGCTACGCGATCGGACCCGGCCACGGGCCGGTGAATCATTTTTACGATTTGAAGAAAACCTAGAGCCCGCGTACCTCGGGGAAGAACAGACTCTCCAGCTCGGGCTCCTTGTCCGAAATGCCCTGCTGAATCTGATAGGTGAAGAGCGTCTCCAGCGATTTTCGCGCCGGCCCGCGCTTCAAGCTGTATTCGAATTCGCCGCCCATGACTTTGCGCTCCCACGCCGCCTCTTCTTTTTGCTTCTCGCCGCGGTAGCGGCCGGCGGCCGCCTCGGCCCGCTTGAAGGCGTCGAGGATATCCTCGACGAGGCCGGGATGACGCTCGGCGATCTCTTCCTTCAGCACGAAGAGATGATTGATGGGAAAGACGCCGCG
>Ga0075425_100000732_pt1 | contig 31288 bp, 23 predicted proteins | sample SoiMethybrSBSTD4_FD_75300 | JGI IMG/M metagenome (GOLD analysis project Ga0075425, IMG submission 75300) | Bulk soil microbial communities from a Populus tree surrounding site in Tennessee, USA - Soil MetaG P. TD hybrid SBSTD4 | ecosystem: Environmental > Terrestrial > Soil > Tree plantation... | reverse complement strand
TCTGGGCGTTCGTGTTACTGATCTTGGTGCTGGTCTTCCGGCCGCAGGGCCTCCTCGGCGCGAGGGTGGTGGACCGAGCATGATTTTCCCGCAGGTCATCACGCCCGAACGGCAGCAACGCACCGACCCAGCAGGACGCTGGCTTGGCATCGCCGGCGGATTGGTTCTGGCAGCCTCGGCTTTGTTGCCGTGGGCCTACTCGTTCCAGGCGCTGGACGGCATGACCCTTATCGCGTATCCGTCGCCCTTGCAGTACTTCGGTATGCTGCTCGGCTTGCTGGTCGCGGGCCTCATAATCTGCTCGAGATTGATCAAGCCCCGGGGCAAGATCCGGGCTGGCTGGATCCGCGGCGCCAAGGCTGCCGGAATCGGAGCGCTGGTCTACATGGTGCTCATCATTATCAGTATCGCGCTCGAGCTCGGCGGTCTGATCAACGTAGTATACGGCGGCTGGGTGGCACTGCTCGGTGCTGTGCTGGCCTTCGCCGGAACTCGCCTGATGATCCCGGACCAACCGGCTACGTTGGCGCAGGCGCAAATCAGGCCTGCTCTGGAGATCCTTCTCATCGCTGTGGTGATGGGGGCTGCGCTCGTCGCCACCGCTTTCGCGCTGAACATCGACGACGCCGGCACGTTCGTCTGCTTCGTAGCATTCCTTGGCGCATTCGTCGCAGTGCTGGCCCGAGTGGGCATCATGGGATTTCTGTCCGGTGCATCGCAGCGCCACAGGAAGGTGCTGATCCTCGCCGCATTCGTCGTGGCCTTCTTGTTCCCCTTCACCCAAGGTGGATCGGATGCGAACATGTCCATCGCTACGCAGGTGATCATCTTCGCCGCGGCCGCAATGGGCCTCAATATTACGGTGGGCCTCGCCGGTCTGCTCGACCTTGGCTATATCGCGTTCCTCGGAGCCGGTGCCTTCACGGCAGCCGTCCTGTCGCGTTCAGCGTTTGCCACCGCCGACATCCATCCGCCGTTCATTGTGGTCGTTCTGATCGCCGGCGCGGTGTCCGCGACTCTCGGCTTGATTATCGGTTCGCCGACATTGCGGGTGTCCGGTGACTACCTGGCCATCGTGACGCTTGCCTTCGGTGAGATCTTCCGCATTACGATGATCAACTTGGACGGCGAGGCCGGCCCCGACATCACGCACGGATCCAACGGCATTCCCGCGATTCCCGACCTGACCCTTTTCGGGTTTGACTTTGGCGAGCCGCACACCGTCTTGGGTATCCCGCTCGGCCGCTTCTCCAACTATTACTTCTTGCTGCTGATATTGATCGCGTTTGTCATCTTGGTGTTCGTCCGGCTCAATAACTCCCGGATTGGTCGTGGTTGGGTGGCGATCCGGGAGGACGAGAAGGCGGCCGAGGCAATGGGTGTAAATGTTTTCGGCCTGAAGCTATTCGCGTTTGCCAGCGGCGCGTTCCTCGCTGGCATCGCAGGTGCGGTCAAGGCTCACGTGGACATCTCGATCACGCCTGACCAGTTTATCTTCTTGGAGTCGGCGTTCTTGTTGGCGGCGGTCGTGCTCGGAGGCATGGGCACCGTGCTCGGCGTGCTGGTGGGTGCCACGCTGCTGAAACTGCTGCCCGAGAAGCTGCGCTTTGTCAGCGACTTTCGGCTGATGCTGTTCGCCCTGCTGTTGATCATCATGATGCGGTTCCGGCCAGAGGGCATGATCCCGAGTCAGCGCCGGCAGCTGGAGTTCCACGAGGAGGACGAGGAGCTGGCCGAGCGGATGGAGGAGGAAGTCGAAGAAACCGGCGCACTGAGGGGAGCCGGGATATGACAACTGAAGTCGAGGTTTCTGGGGTGAGCGCTCAGGCCGATGGCTCTTCTATCCTGGTGGCCGAGAATGTGACCATGCGGTTCGGCGGCCTGGTGGCCGTGGACTCAGTGGATTTCCAAGTCCACCGAGGCGAGATCATGGGCCTGATCGGGCCTAACGGTGCCGGCAAGACGACATTCTTCAATTGTTTGACCGGCCTCTACATACCTACAGAGGGGCGCGTCGTATTCGATGGTGCCCTGCTGCCACCCAAGCCTCGCAAGGTGGTAATAGCGGGGATGGCACGGACCTTCCAGAACATCAGACTGTTCGGCAACATGACCTCGCTCGAGAACGTCATGGTCGGCCGCTATTGCCGGACGACCACCGGACCACTTACCTCGATCATCCGCGGACCAAAGTTCCGTCGCGATGAGAAGGCGACCACAGAACGCGCCCAAGAGCTGCTCGACTTCGTGGGCCTCGGCCACACAACGGAGCACCTCGCGCGCAACCTGTCCTATGGCGACCAGCGCCGTCTCGAGATCGCGCGCGCTCTCGCCACTGATCCGAAGCTGTTGCTGTTGGATGAGCCGACAGCGGGCATGAACCCCCAGGAGACTCGGCAAGCAGAGGAGCTGATCTTCAAGATCCGTGACTTGGGGCTTGCGATCGTGGTCATCGAGCACGATATGCGGTTCATTTTCAACCTATGCGACCGAGTGCTGTGTCTGGTCCAAGGCAGGGCTTTGATCGAAGGCACGCCAACTGAGGTTCAGTCTGATCCACGGGTCATCGAGGCCTATATCGGTACCGGGCCCGAGGACGCCGCCGAGCTGGAGGCGTTCGAGGAGGAGGGTCAGGGCAATGCTTGAGGTTAAGGATTTGAAGGTTGCGTACGGCCGAGTCTTGGCTGTCAAGGGAATCAGCTTCAAGGTCGACCAAGGCCAGGTCGTGACACTCCTCGGTACTAATGGTGCTGGCAAGACGACCACGCTTCGTACCATCTCCGGCTTGATCAGACCCGAGTCGGGGGAGATTTGGTTCGAGGGCGAACGCATTGACGCGACTCCGGCACATCAAGTGCTCACCCGTGGCCTGGCGCATTCGCCAGAGGGGCGCAAGATCTTTCCGCGGCTTACCGTCGAGGAGAACTTGTTGCTCGGCGCCTTCGCGCGCAAGGACAAGAGTGGCGTGGCACAAGATCTGGAACGAGTGTTCAATCTCTTCGACATCTTGCGTGAGAGGCGCTCTCAGCCGGCCGGTACGTTCTCCGGCGGCGAGCAGCAAATGCTGGCAATCGGACGGGCCATGATGAGCCGGCCGAAGTTGCTGATGCTGGACGAGCCTTCGATGGGTCTCTCGCCGCTGATGATGCAGCGCATCATGTCCACCATCGTCGAACTGCAGTCAGAAGGTGTGACGATCCTGCTGGTCGAGCAGAATGCACCCGCTGCGCTCTCGCTGGCTAACTACGGCTACGTCCTTGAGGTCGGCAAAATCGTGTTGGAGAACACGGGCGAAGCGCTACTGGTCGATGAGAACGTCCGAAAGGCCTACCTCGGCGAGGACTAGTTCCTGAAGCTCGCTCCTAGGCCCCTGCCGTCGACTAGGCGAGCAGTCAGTTTGCCGATCGTTCGCATCCGAACTAGCTTCGATTAAGCCGGCAGATGATCGGCGAGGCAGGAGCAGATCGGGTGACAACGTCGTCAATATCGGATCGCGGAGCAATCCCACTCGGATCTGATGCCGCCGTCCCACACGCTCTAGGTGCGGCGGCAGCTAGCGTCTGGGGAGATGAGACCGAGATCGCCGCGGCAGCGGTGGCTCTGGCCAGTCGCCGCATCAGCAGGCCCTCAGATCCCAAGACGACCGCCCGACCAGCGTCGGAGTTGCTCGCGGACGCCGGGCAAACCATCACACCTGAAGGGCTCGGTGCGGCGGAGGCGCTCCGCATCTTCGAGGACGTCATCGCGCCCGCGACCCGGGCTCAGGACGATGCACTGAATCTCGCGTATATTCCAGCCGCGCCAACCCGCGCTGCACTCGCCTTCGATGCCGTGGTGAGTAGCTACAACATCTTCGCCGGCAGCTGGGAGTCAGGAGCGGGTGCCATCTTCGCTGAGAACCAAGCGCTGGGCTGGCTGGTTCAGCTGCTCGGCTGGCCGAAGACCGCCGGGGGCTGCTTCATGGCCGGCGGCACCACCGGCAACCTCTCCGCGTTGGTCGCCGCACGGCAGTTCGCTCGGAATCAGCTAGGCAGGCATCCGGCAGGGCAATGGCGGCTCGCCTGTACCACCCAGGCACATTCGTCGGTACGGCAAGCGGCATCGGTGCTAGATGCCGAACTAGTCATGGTGCCAGAAAATGATCAAGGTCAAATGACCGGCGAAGCTCTGCAATCAGCGTTGATCGACTCGCGTGACGTATTCGCCGTGGTGGCGTCGGCCGGCACCACGAATGTGGGCATCGTCGACGACTTGGCCGGCATCGCCGATGTGTCCGAACGGTTCGGCATCTGGATGCACGTCGACGGCGCGTACGGCGGCGCGGCTCTGGCAGCCCCAAGTGTGCGCCACCTCTTCGCCGGGATCGAACGCGCCGATAGCTTCATCGTCGACCCGCATAAGTGGCTCTTCGCAACCTATGACTGTTGCGCGTTGCTCTATCGGAAGCCCGAACTGGCTCGGGCCGCGCACGCCCAACATGCCGGCTATCTCGACGCCATTGATCGTGAGGTCTGGAATCCATGGGACTACGGCGTCCACCTGACTCGGCGGGCTCGCGGCCTACCGTTCTGGTTCAGCCTGGCGACACATGGGACCGATCGATACGCCGCGGCGATCGAACAGAGTCTGGCAACCGCACGCGTTGTCGCAGAGGGAATTCACAGCATTCCGCAGCTGCGTTTGCTGCTGAAGCCCACGCTGTCTGTGTTGCTCTTTGATCGGCCCGGCTGGGACGACGCAGCGTATCGTCGCTGGTCGCGCCGACTTGCCCTGGAGGGCAAAATCCTTTGCGTGCCGACGCAGTGGAGGGGCCACACCGTGCTGCGGCTTGCCTTCGTGAATCCGGCGACTGAGGCTGATCGCGTCCTGGAGGTCCTGAGCGAGACGACCGCTGATCCCACCGGCAGCCAGTAGTCACTGTGTATCCCCTGCTGCCGTCCGCGGCCTTACCAGCCGACACGTCACCCTCGCGGTGCAGATTCGCCTGTCCGCGTCGTCGGTGATCACGATCTCATAGCTAGCAATCGACCTGCCGAGGTGCAACGCCGTGGCGGTGCCGGTTACCCAGCCGGCAGTCACCGATCTGTGGTGGGTCGCGTTGATATCAATGCCGACCGAGATCTTCTCCGGCTGGGCATGCATGAAGGAACCCAATGAAGCGAGGGTCTCCGCCAACACGCAGGACGCGCCACCGTGCCAGAGTCCGTATGGCTGGGTGTTGCCAGCGACAGGCATCCGTCCCACGACAAGCTCAGGCGTCAGCGTCAGCAGCTCGAAGCCCATCTTGGTATTGAGCGCACCTAGTTGGGCGTATTCGGCGGGGATGTCTTGCCGGTCATAGATCGGTGTCACGGGCCTCAGATTAAGCGCCTTCCATGTCACCGCGCGCGACTATTGTCGGCATGTGCCGACCAAGACTCAGGTAACGAGCGCGCCCGCCAGCCAGCCACCCGAGCGGCCCAAGCTGATGCTGATCGACGGCCACTCGATCGCATATCGGGCCTTCTTTGCGCTTCCCGTCGAGAACTTTTCGACTCAAACCGGTCAGCACACGAATGGGGTATTTGGGTTCACCTCGATGTTGATCAACGTACTGCGCGACGAGCAGCCCACCCATCTTGCTGTCGCCTTCGACGTCTCACGTCAGACCTTCCGCTCCGAGATCTACAGCGAATACAAGGCCAATCGCACCACCACCCCGGATGAGTTCCGAGGTCAGCTGGACCTGGTGAAAGAGGTGCTCAAGGCTCTCAACATCCCTTACGTGGAAAAGCGGGGATACGAGGCCGATGACGTCATTGGCACTCTCGCCACACGCGCCGAGGCGGCGGGCTACGACGTGTTGATCTGTACTGGCGACCGCGACGTGTTCCAGCTGGTCAGCGACAGCGTGACGGTGCTCTATCCACGCAAAGGCGTATCCGATCTGGCCCGGATGACGCCGAAAGCGGTGGAGGAGCGTTACTTCGCGACACCGGCTCGGTATCCCGAGCTGGCGGCCCTCGTGGGGGAGTCCAGCGACAACCTGCCCGGCGTTCCCGGCGTAGGACCCAAGACCGCCGCGAAGTGGCTGGACATGTACGACGGGCTAGAGAATCTTGCCGCCCACGCCGGTGAGCTCAAGGGCAAGGCCGCTGAGGAATTCCAGAGGCGTGTCGAGGATGTGCTGCGCAACCGGCAGATCAATGCGCTGGTACGTGATCTTGAGCTGGACGTCGGCATCGATGATCTGATACGCCGCCCATGGGACCGCGAGGCGACCCACCAACTCTTCGATGGCCTGGAATTCCGAGTGCTTCGGGATCGGCTGCTCGAGGCACTGCCGAACGAGGAGGAGATCGTCCCCGAGGGGGGTTTCGATCTCGAGGCGGCTCGCCTCGAGCCTGGGGAGCTCGCGAGCTGGCTCGCCGAACATGCGGCGGGCGACCGCACCGGTGTCGACATCATCGGTCACTGGGGTTCAGGGAGTGGCGATGTCACAGCCCTCTCCCTGGCCGCAGCTGACGGGGCAGCGGCATACGTCGTGGTATCCGAACTCGGTCGAGACGATGAGAACGCGCTTGCCGACTGGCTTATCGACCCCGAAAAACACAAGGCGATGCATGATGCCAAGGGCCCGCTGCTGGCAGTCTGGGCCCGGGGCTGGGATCTCGCCGGATTGACGTCTGATACTCAGCTGGCTGCATATTTGATCACACCGGATCAGCGCACGTTCGACCTCGCTGATCTCACCATCCGTCACTTGAAGCGAGAGCTTCGCGTCGAGGGAGCGCCTGATCTTGATGACCCGAACCAGCTGGCCCTGGATTTCGGCGATGACGATTCAGGCGCCAAGGTTGCCGCAGAGGCCTCGATGGTGCGCGCCCGGGCTGTCATCGATCTAGCCGACGCGTTGGATACCGAAATCGAGCAGCGAAACGGAACCAGCCTGCTCTATGGCGTCGAGCTTCCGTTGCAGCGCACCTTGGCGCGCATGGAGCAGACCGGTGTGGCCGTGGACGTCGAGCATCTGGAGGCCCTGGAGGCAGGATTCGCCGCCACGGTCAGCCAGGCGGCCAGCGAGGCGTACCACGTGCTCGGTAAGCAGATCAATCTCGGCTCTCCCAAACAACTCCAAGTCGTGCTGTTCGACGAGCTTGGTATGCCCAAGACCCGGCGTACCCGCACTGGCTTCACGACCGATGCTGAAGCGCTGCAGCAGCTTTATGTGAAGACCGAGCACCCGTTCCTGGCACATCTGTTGGTGCACCGCGACGCGATTCGCCTCAAGCAGACCGTCGAAGGCTTGCTGAAGTCGGTCGCTGACGACGGCCGAATCCATACCACGTACGCGCAGACCATTGCCTCCACCGGGCGACTGTCCAGCACGGACCCCAATCTGCAGAACATCCCGATTCGCACCGAGGAGGGCCGCCGGATCCGGCAGGCCTTCATTGTGGGCGACGGCTATGACGCCCTGATGTCAGCCGATTATTCCCAGATCGAGATGCGGATCATGGCACACGTCAGCCAGGACGACAGCCTGATCGAGGCCTTCAAATCCGGTATGGACTTCCATACCGTCACAGCGTCGCGCGTCTTCGGTGTCGAGCCGCAGCAGATCACACCGGCCGAGCGGGCCAAGATCAAGGCAATGAACTACGGCCTGGCCTACGGGCTCAGCGCATACGGACTCAGCCAACAGCTGAACATCGAGGTCTCCGAAGCGAAGGCGTTGATGGATGAGTACTTCGAACGGTTCGGCGGCGTACGAACCTACTTGCATTCATTGGTGGCCGACGCGCGGCGGACCGAATACACCGAGACCATCCTCGGCCGTCGCCGCTATCTGCCGGATCTGATGAGTGACAACAGGCAGCGGCGCGAGATGGCTGAGCGAATGGCGTTGAACGCACCCATTCAGGGCTCGGCCGCCGACATCATCAAGGTGGCGATGCTGGATGTCGAGAAGGCGCTCGATGACGCCGGAATGCGCAGTCGCATGTTGCTCCAGGTGCACGACGAGCTCGTTTTCGAGATTGGGCCCGGGGAGCGCGAGGCGCTGACCGACCTGGTACGCGCCAAGATGGGCAATGCCGTTGCGATGGATGTGCCGCTGGATGTCTCGGTTGGTGTCGGCCGCTCCTGGCACGACGCCGCTCACTAGCTCGCGCAGTGTTTGACCCCTTTGATGTTTGACCCTTTTGGAGCGCGGCGCTAACCTGAACCGTCGCTGTGACCTGCGCGACTTCGGACGGAGTAGGTCACGCTCGTACGGGTTGGAGTGTCGTCAGCTGCTGGTTGAACCTCTTCGTGTGTACGGATCGGGTCACAGCCACGAACACAACCACATCAACCCTTCCGGAGCCCTACTACATGACGTCCTCCCTTGAGGCACCCCCGCAGGTCGCCGTCGACGACCTAGGTTCACCCGAAGCCTTCCTAGAGGCAATCGACAAGACAATCAAGTACTTCAATGACGGCGACATTGTCACCGGCACCGTTGTCAAGGTCGACCGTGACGAGGTCCTGCTCGATATCGGATACAAGACCGAAGGCGTCATTCCCTCCAAAGAGCTCTCGATCAAGCATGACGTCGACCCCTTCGAGGTGGTCAGCGTCGGCGATGAAGTTGAGGCCCTCGTTCAGCAGAAAGAGGACAAAGAGGGTCGCCTCATCCTCTCCAAGAAACGCGCCCAGTACGAGCGCGCTTGGGGCACGATCGAGAAGATCAAGGAAGAAGACGGCGTCGTCACCGGCCAAGTGATCGAGGTCGTCAAGGGCGGCCTGATCATCGACATCGGGCTGCGCGGCTTCCTGCCCGCCTCGCTGGTGGAGATGCGGCGGGTCCGTGATCTTCAGCCATACGTCGGGATGGAACTCGAAGCCAAGATCATCGAGCTCGACAAGAACCGCAACAATGTCGTGCTGTCTCGTCGTGCTTGGCTGGAACAGACCCAGTCCGAGGTGCGCCAGAACTTCCTGACCCAGTTGCAAAAGGGCCAGATCCGGCGCGGCGTTGTGTCCTCCATCGTCAACTTCGGTGCGTTCGTCGATCTTGGTGGCGTGGACGGACTGGTGCACGTCTCGGAGCTGTCCTGGAAGCACATTGATCATCCATCTGAGGTGGTCGAAGTGGGTCAGGAGGTCACTGTCGAGGTGCTCGATGTCGACATGGACCGCGAGCGGGTCTCGTTGTCGCTGAAGGCGACACAGGAAGACCCATGGCAGGCCTTTGCGCGGACCCACCAAATCGGTCAGATCGTGCCCGGTCGGGTCACCAAGCTGGTCCCCTTCGGTGCCTTCGTACGCGTGGAGGAGGGCATCGAGGGTCTGGTGCACGTTTCGGAGCTGGCCGAGCGGCATGTCGAGATTCCGGAGCAGGTCGTGCAGGTCAACGACGATGTGATGGTCAAGATCATCGACATCGATCTGGACCGCAGGCGAATCTCACTGTCGCTGAAGCAGGCGAATGAGGGCGTCGACGCGACAGCCGATGACTTCGACCCGACGCTCTACGGAATGGCCGCCTCGTACGACGAGCAAGGCAACTACCTGTATCCGGAAGGCTTCGATCCCGAGACTGGCGAGTGGCTGGAAGGCTACGAGGAGCAGCGGGCGGCCTGGGAGCAGCAGTACGCCGAAGCGCACGCGCGCTGGGAGGCCCATAAGAAGCAGGTCGAGGATGCCGATGGCGCGGCTGCGCCGTCCCCGTCGAGCTATTCCTCAGATGCCACGCCATCCCCGACGCCGGGCGCCACAGAGGGCTCACTGGCCTCCGACGAAGCCCTGCAGGCACTGCGTCAGAAGCTCACCGGCGCCAGCTGATCAGTGTATGAGCGCTGAGCTTGTCGAAGCGCGAGATGCCCCCTCGACAAGCTCACGGCGCACGCACCCGAACTCATAGCGCACGCACCCGAACGCAGCCGAAGCTGCATAGGCTGCCGGGCATGATGCGGATTGGCCTGACCGGCGGCATCGCGTCTGGGAAAAGCCTCGTTGCCGCCGAGCTGGCGGCACGAGGTGCGGTCATCATCGACGCCGACGTACTTGCCCGTGAAGTTGTCGAGCCCGGGACTCCTGGATTTGCCGCGATCATCGAGCGATTCGGTACGCAGGTGCTGACCGACCGGCGGCTCAATCGGGCACGGCTTGCCGAAATCGTCTTTGCTGATCCGGTTGCACGTACTGATCTCGAGCGAATCATTCACCCGGCGGTCCGGGCACGAGCCGAGGAGTTGGAGCGGGCTGCCGGTTCCGCCGCGGTTGTCGTTCACGTCATTCCGTTGCTGGTGGAGACAGATCAGCAAAAGAACTTCGATCTTGTCGTCACGGTCGATGTCGATCATGAAACCCAGATTCAGCGACTGAGCGCCCGTAATGGATTCAGTCGTAGGGAAGCCGAGGCCAGAATTGCCGCTCAGGCCAGCCGCGACGATCGCAGGAGTGCGGCTGACGTGGTCCTTGACAACAGCGGAAGCCTGGCTGAACTCAAGGTGCAGATCGATGCCCTATGGACCGTACTGACCTCGGCCGCTAGCCGACAATGACATACTCGCAGTGCTCGGGGGTCGCGAGTGAGTAGGGGTCCCTTGAGCCGAGTGGCGTCGATCGCTGGCCCATTCGTTAGCTGGTGGTTCAAGGAGGTCAACGTTGGAATGCCCACGGTGTCGGGCTGAGCTTCCCGAAGTCGCGCACTTCTGCCATGTCTGCGGGCAGGACCAGCGCTCCGCGGACTTCGCTCGAAAAAGATCCTTTGCGGCAAGGCCTGATGAACCGGTTGCATCGTTTGCCTTGATTTCATCGATCATGCCGCGCGGTGCCGGACAGCGTCCGCAGACGTACCGAATTGCCTTGGCCATCGCATTGATCGTTGCCCTGATCGCGGCGATTTTCGGCGCCATGCCGATCGCTGTGTTGGTGGCTGCATTTGCCGTTCCAGTGGTCTACATCGTCTACCTCTACGACGTGAACGTCTGGGAGGACGAGCCGATCCTCGTCACAGCTCTCGCCTTCCTGTTGACCGGCGCTCTCACCGTTGCTTTCACGATCTTGTGGACCTATCTCCGCGGACCGGTGCCGTACGGAACCACCACATACGAGGGCTCGCTGAGCGCTGCGCCGACCGTCGGCACGTTCCTGCTGGTCGCCGTCGCCGTGCCGATCGTCGGGGAGGTGATCCGTCAGATCGGCCCAGTGGTGCTTGCTATGCGCCCAGAGTTCGACGATCTGATGGATGGCCTCACTTTTGGCGTGGTCAGCGGGGTTTCGTACGCCTGCTTCGACACCCTGACTCGTCACTGGGATTTAATGACTGGAGGCCTGCAGGGTCAGGATCCCGGCCTATGGGTGTCGCTGATCTTCCTCGAGGGCTTCGTCAAGCCGCTGATCATTGGGACCGCTAGCGGCATCGCCGTCGCCGAGTTCTCTGGTCTGGGCCGGGGCTATGACGGCTTTACGCCGCGCTACTTCCGCGGGGTCGGCGAGGCGATCTTGGCCAATGTCGCTTACCAAGCCGGCACGTACCTGTTCTCCTTCGTCGGTAACGCCACACTCGGCGTGATCTTGAGCATTCTCTGGGGCTTGCTCATCCTGGCGATCTTGATCTTGCGAGTTCGCAATGTGCTGCATGCCGGTCTGATGGAGGCTGCGCTGGAGCGATCTGCCCGGACAAGTGGCATCGGGCCGGCCGGTGAACTCCAGTTCTGTGCACAATGCGAAATGCCGCTGCTTGACCATGCCGCCTTCTGCAATGCCTGCGGCACCGCCGTACGTGTCCAACCAAAGGCGGCTAGAGCCAAGGCGGGCGCAGTACTCCGGACGGCTAGGCCAGACGAATCCATCGTCCCGGGCTTCGATACGCCGCTGGCCGGTGAACAGCATTCTGCGCCAGCTGATCAGGAAACAGCTGCTAGGCGCGAGCAGACCACGGTCCATGAGGAGGATACGAACGCCGACGATGCGCGCGACCGGTTCTACGACGAAGAGGAGGGCCGGCCGTGACCCAGGATTCTGGACAGTGGGGTCAGCAAGGCGGCTACTCACCTCAGGGACCAGGCGGCGGTTATCCACCCCAGCCGCCCCAGCCGCAGCAGCCGGGCGGCTATCCGCCACAGCAGCCGGGCGGCTACCCGTCGCCGCCACCACGAGGTTATCCACCGCCCCCGGCCGGCTACCCACCTCAGCAACCGGGCTATCCGCCACAGGGTGGTTATCCTCCGCAACCACCTGCCGGCGGATATCCGCCTCAGCAGCCGGGCGGCTATGCACCTCAGGGACCGGGCGGTGTCGCGCCCGGCGCTCCCGGCGCACCGCGCAAGAAGAGTCCCGTGATGATCATCGCGATCGTAGCTGCGGCAATCGTGCTGTTGGCAGCAATCGGCGGCATTATCATGGTGCTGACGCGCGGCGGCAGTGAGCAGCCCGATGTCTCAATCACGCCCAGCCAGCCAGTACCGCCCACGGAGGAACCAACTCCGGAGCCGACGACTCAACCGACGCCGCAGCCCTCACCGACCGAGACCTCCAAGCCGCCTACGGCTGGTGCGGTCGATCTGGGCAACGGGATCGAACTGGTGCCGGCGCCCGGCTGGCGGGTGAAGAAGACTGATAAGAACGTCGCTCAACTCTCCGACGGCAAGAACGTGTTCCTCGGTCAGTCGTTGCAGATTGCGCAGTCCACTAATCCGGGCCAGCTGTGCGAAGCGTGGCATCGCAAAATCGCCGAGGGCACGACGAACGGCAAGTTTCAAGATTCGAAGGACGCGGACGTCGGTACTACCAGGCTCAAGGCCGCGACGTGCGTTGCCCAGGTGACGGTCAGCGGTGGCCAAGGCTCCGCGAAGCTGTACTTGTTCTCCTTGGCTTCGGTTCGGCAGAGCGACGGTGTGACGGTCATCGGTACGACCTACTTCACCCCCGACGCCGACACCGATCAACTCGACAAGGACTTCACGTCGATGATCAACTCCATGTTGGGAAGCCAGTCCGCCGGAGGCTGAGATCCTCCTCGGCTGTGAACAGACCTGTCAGAAGCCGGACGTAGGCTCGCGCCATGCGTGCGATTGAAGACCTGCAGCGCGCGGTTGCTCCCTTCAAGATGGAGAGCGACTTCGCGCCGTCCGGGGACCAGCCCCAGGCAATCGACGAGCTCGAGCAACGGATCACCCGGGGCGAGCAGCACGTCGTCTTGCTTGGCGCCACGGGCACCGGCAAGACCGCCACGGTCGCCTGGCTGGCAGAGCGGCTCCAGCGGCCGGTCCTGGTGATGCAGCCGAACAAGACGCTGGCAGCCCAGTTCGCCAACGAACTCCGGCAGTTCTTCCCTCGTAACGCCGTCGAGTACTTCGTGTCGTATTACGACTACTACCAGCCCGAGGCGTACGTGCCCCAGACCGACACCTACATCGAAAAGGACTCCTCCCTCAACGAGGAAGTCGAGCGGCTCCGGCACTCTGCCACCAACTCCCTGCTCACCCGCCGCGACGTCGTCGTCGTTGCGACGGTCTCCGCCATCTACGGCTTGGGCACGCCACAGGAGTACGTCGGCCGGATGATCAAGCTCCGGGTGGGCGAGGAAATCGAGAGGGACGCCCTGCTGCGCCGACTGGTAGGTGTGCAGTACGCGCGTAACGATCTTTCCGGCAGTCGCGGCACTTTCCGGGTACGCGGCGACACGCTCGAAGTGTTCCCGATGTATGAGGAGCTCGCCGTCAGGGTGGAGTTCTTCGGGGACGAGATCGAGAAGCTCAGCACGTTGCATCCGGTGACTGGCGAGGTCGTCACCGAGGATCGCGAGATCTATCTCTTTCCCGCCAGCCACTATGTTGCAGGTCCGGAACGAATGGAGCGAGCCATCCGGGGGATCGAACTCGAGCTGGCCGACCGGCTTGCCGAGCTCGAGCGGGAGCAGCGAATGCTGGAGGCCCAGCGGCTGCGGATGCGCACCAGCTATGACATCGAGATGATGCGGCAGATCGGCACGTGTTCGGGGATTGAGAACTATTCCCGGCATATCGACGGTCGTGCGGCCGGTAGCCCGCCTAACTGCCTGCTGGACTACTTTCCGGCGGACTTCCTCCTGGTTATCGATGAGTCCCACGTCACCGTGCCGCAGATCGGTGGCATGTACGAAGGTGACATGTCCCGGAAGCGCACGCTCGTCGAACACGGCTTTCGGCTACCCAGCGCGATGGACAACCGACCGTTGCGCTTCGAGGAATTCGTGGAGCGCATTGGCCAGACCGTCTATCTGTCTGCTACTCCAGGCAACTACGAGCTGGCCAGGTCGCGAGGTTTCGTCGAACAGCTGATCCGGCCAACCGGCCTGGTGGATCCTCAAGTGATCGTCAAGCCGACTCACGGCCAGATCGACGATCTGATGGGCCAGATTCGAGCCCGCACCGAGCGGCGTGAGCGGGTTCTGGTGACCACTCTGACCAAGAAGATGGCCGAGGACCTCACCGACTATCTCCTGGAGAACGGCATCCGTACCCGCTATCTGCACTCCGAGGTCGACACACTGCAGCGGGTTCAGTTACTACGGGAGCTAAGGACAGGTGAGTTCGATGTCCTGGTCGGTATCAACCTGCTGCGCGAGGGTCTGGACCTGCCGGAGGTCTCGCTGGTCGCAATCCTGGATGCCGACAAGGAAGGATTCCTGCGTAGTGAGAAGAGCCTGATCCAAACGATCGGCCGGGCCGCTCGTAACGTCTCCGGCGAGGTACACATGTACGCCGATTCGGTCACCGACTCGATGACCGCGGCAATCGATGAGACCAATCGCCGGCGAGAGAAGCAGGTGGCGTACAACCTCGCGAACGGCATTGATCCGCAGCCAATTCGGAAGAAGATCGCCGATATCACCGACATGCTGGCTCGAGAGGACGTCGACACTGACAACCTGCTCGGCGGGCGGCAACGAGGGCGGGGCCGAGCACCCGTACCGTCACTCGGCGCCAAGGAGACGACCGCGCAGGCACGGCGGCTCGCCGGTCTGCCAGCAGGCGACCTCGCCGACCTCGTGCAAGAGCTCACCACACAGATGCACGCAGCCGCGGCCGATCTGCAGTTCGAGCTTGCGGCCCGACTGCGCGATGAGATCGCCGATCTCAAGAAGGAGCTACGGCAGATGGTGGAGGCCAACCGCTGAACACTGAGGTGAATCCGTCCCGCCCCTGCTGACATACTGAATAGCGGAGGGGAGTATTCCCCCGCGGAGGCATCGTCATCACGGATCGTTCCGGACAGGGTCTAATCCCAACCAGACAGCCCGGTGCCCTCGGCCGGTAAGCCTGGCGGAAGAGACCTCCGAGACTGAGTCAGTTCGCCGAATCCCGTCTCGGAAGGACTCCATATGGAGGTTCACCTCTACGCGTGGACCATCACAGTCATCGTGATGGTGGCCATTTTGGTCATCGACGTGCTCATTCTCGGCCGCAGGCCGCACGAACCGTCGATGCGGGAGGCGGGTCTCTTCATCGGCATCTACGTCACCCTGGCAGTGATCTTCGGCCTCGGCGTGTGGGCAATCTCAGGACCGCGCTATGCCGGCGAGTTCTACGCAGGCTGGCTCACCGAGTACAGCCTGTCGATCGACAATCTGTTCATCTTCTTGGTCATCATGACCAAGCTCAAAGTGCCTCGGCATTTGCAGCAGTTCGCGCTCTTGGTCGGCATCATCTTGGCTCTGATCTTCCGCGGCATCTTCATCGCGGTGGGTGCAGCGGTCATCAATGCCTTCAGCTGGGTGTTCTTCATCTTCGGAGCGTTCCTGGTGTGGACCGCGATCAAGATCTATCTGGATTACCGCAAGCATGAAGACCAGACCGAAGAACCGCCTGACAATCCGGCTCTGCGGTTTGTCAGGCGGCGATTCAATGCAACGAAGGACTACCGCGGCACGAAATTGACCGTGGTAGAGAACGGCAAGCGACTGATCACCCCGATGTTGATCGTGATCGTCGCGTTGGGCAGCACCGACCTATTGTTCGCGCTCGATTCGATCCCGGCGATCTACGGCCTGACTGAAGAGCCGTACCTGGTCTTCACTGCGAACGTCTTCGCGTTGATGGGACTACGACAGCTGTACTTCTTGATCGGCGGGCTGCTCAAGCGGCTTGTGTACCTGTCGGTCGGACTGTCGCTCATCCTCGGATTCATCGGCATCAAACTGATCTTGCACGCCATGCATTCCTACCATTTGGCGGATTGGGCGCCCTGGGATGGCGAGATTCCGATCTGGGTTTCTTTGACAGTGATCGTTGTGACCCTCACGATCACCACCGTGGCCAGCCTGGTCAAGTCCAAATACGACCAAGACCAGGCGGCCACGGGCGACTCTGGCGGATCAGGCAGCGGCCCTGGTGTCGTTCGCGGGCGAGACCGGCTCGATGGCCTGAACGACTAGCTCCGCGACATCAGTGGTCAGGATGACCGTGATCGTCTCGAGCACGTCTTCTGACACATCATCCAAGTCGGGCTCGTTACGCTTCGGCAGGAAGACGGTGGTCAAGCCTGCCCGCTGCGCAGCCAGCAGCTTCTGCTTCACTCCGCCGATCGGCAGTACCCGGCCGTTCAAGGTCACTTCACCGGTCATGCCGACGTCGGATCGCACCGGACGGCCGAGCGCCATCGAGGTAAGCGCCGTCACCATGGTGACACCCGCAGACGGACCATCCTTCGGAACCGCTCCGGCGGGAACGTGGATGTGAATGTGCCGATCGAGGATCGATCGATCCGTGATTCCAAGCTGATCCGCGTGGGCGCGTACGTAGGAGAGCGCAATCTGCGCAGACTCCTTCATCACATCACCCAGTTGCCCGGTCAGCGTCAGGCTGCCAGAACCGGAGCTTTGTGAGGCACCCTCCAAAGCCGAAGCCTCGATGAACAAGACATCGCCTCCCAGACCTGTCACCGCAAGACCCGTAGCGACGCCTGGGACCGACGTACGCTCGTGAGCTTCCGGTGTGAACCGCGGCCTGCCGAGATACTCACGCAGGTTTGCCGGCTCGATGATCAGGCCTGGCTCGGCCGCGTTCTGCGCGAGCTTCGTCGCTGCCTTCCGGAGCAGCTTTGCCAGCAACCGCTCGAGTTGGCGTACGCCGGGCTCACGGGTGTAGTTCGCCGCGATCTCCCGTAGCGCTTCGTCGGAGACCGTGACCTCGTCAGGGGTCAGCGCGGCGCGCGCGAGCTGCCGCGGCAGAAGGAACTTCCGGCCGATCGCGATCTTGTCGTCCTCGGTGTACCCGTCGAGATTCACCAGTTCCATACGGTCAAGCAGTGCCTGCGGAATCGTTTCGACCACGTTGGCGGTCGCCAAGAACAACACATCGGACAGGTCGAGGTCGACCTCGAGGTAATGGTCGCGGAACGTGTGGTTCTGCGCCGGGTCAAGCACTTCCAGCAGGGCGGCAGCTGGGTCGCCCCGATAGTCCGAACCGACCTTGTCGATCTCGTCAAGCAGCACCACCGGGTTCATCGAACCCGCCTCGGTGATTGCGCGCACGATACGTCCCGGCAAGGCTCCGACGTAAGTACGGCGGTGACCGCGAATCTCAGCTTCGTCTCGTACGCCACCAAGCGCGACACGGACAAAGTTGCGGCCCAGAGCACGGGCAACCGACTCTCCGAGCGAGGTCTTGCCTACGCCAGGCGGCCCGACCAGCGCCATCACAGCGCCCGAGCCACGTCCGCCGACAACTTCAAGTCCGCGCTCCGCGCGGCGGGAACGGATCGCCAGATACTCCACAATCCGGTCCTTGACGTCGTCGAGGCCGTGGTGATCGGCGTCCAGGACTTCACGCGCCGCGTTGATGTCGGTCGAGTCCGTGGTCTTGGTGTTCCAGGGCAGCTCGAGGACCGTGTCCAGCCAGGTGCGGATCCAGCCTGACTCCGGGCTCTGGTCGCTGGCCCGCTCGAGCTTGCCGACCTCGCGCAGCGCGGCCTTGCGAACCTCGTCAGGAAGATCGGCTTCCTCAACCCGAGTCCGATAGTCCTGAGCGCCATCGGGCTCGTCCTCGCCCAGCTCCTTGCGGATCGCATTCAGCTGCTGCCGGAGCAGGAACTCCCGCTGGCTCTTCTCCATGCCCTCGCGTACATCGTCCGCGATCTTCTCGTTCACTTCGGTTTCGGCGATGTAGGCCTTCGTCCACTCGATCAACGTGGTCAGCCGCGTTACCACGTCAGGGGTTTCAAGCAGCTGCCGCTTCCGCTCATCGCTCAGCCAGGGTGCGTACCCCGCCAGATCGGCAAGTGTCGACGGATCGGTCACTCGGTTGACGGTGTCAATGACCTGCCAGGCGTCACGGCGCTGCAAGGTGGCGATGACGAGCCCCTTGTATTCGCCCGCAAGCCTCTGGATCTCGTCGCTATCCTGCGCGGTCTCGGGAAGCTCCTCGGCCTCGACCCAGAGCGCGGTCCCGGGTCCGGAGACTCCCGAGCCGATCTTCACTCGCCGCTCGGCCTTGATCACTGCAGCCGCCTGGCCGGTGGCCAAGCGCCCGAGCTGCACGATCTCAGCCGCCACACCGTACGAGGCGTAGCGGTCCTCAAGACGCGGTGCGACGAGCAGCTTGTCGTCGCTGTGGGCCTTCGCCGCATCTACCGCCGCTCGGGCAGCATCATCTAGCTCGATCGGCACAACCATGCCGGGCAGTACGACCAGATCGGTCAGGAACAAGACAGGGAGTCGGGTTGTCGACATCAAATTCGCCTCTCAGAAGGTCGCTCATAAGTTGAGCGTCATACACTCAAGGCACTGACGACCGAATTTCTTCCGGCAGATCGACTGTTCTTTTACAGCGAAATTTGCGCGGGGTGCTCGCCTCAGAGGCGCCGATCGAAGTCGCTCCTCAGGCTAGGCAGCGGTCCGCGTCCAGCGGCTGACCGGCCGCGGCGAAGAGTTCAGCCGCCTCGAGGAGCCGTCGCCTAGCTGTATCGGGGTCACCCTCGGCTCGATCCAGGTGCGCGCGCGCTTCTGTAATCGCGCCCTGCCACGCCATGCACTTCCACAACGCGGCTGACCGCTCGGCCATTGCAAGATGTTTGCGGGCATCGTCCAGGTCACCCGCATCGGCGCACGCAACTGCGGCGGGGACTGCGAGCATGATCGAACAAAATAGGCACATGTCTTCCTGACCGATCGTGGAGATGGCCTGGTCGACGACGGCTCGGGCCTCTTGCACATCCGGCGCGGCGCGAATCATCCCTCCATAGACGCGGTGGAGTAGATGCAACGCGGTCGCCGACCAGCGGGCTAGGGGCAGCGCGCGGCGGAGCAGCTGTTGAGCTTCGGCCCGGTTTCCCTGCGCGAGGTGCACATCGGCGAGACGTTGCAGGCTGTGCGCCTCGCCCGCGGTGGAGCCGATGTCGTGGTGCAACTCGGTCGCCTCTGTCAGCTCCGCCTCGGCGAGAGCAAGATCGCCAGACAGCAACGCGGCCTCGCCTCGCAGTGCAGTCGCGAAGGCGACGGCTCGTAGCACGCCGGACCGCCGCGCCGATTCACGCAACTTGTCAGCCAACATGAGGACTTCCTCGTGCGGCGTTGGTCCGTACAGCAGATATTCCCCAACGCACAGGTGGCTGTCGAACATCGCGCGGGCCAGATCCGGCCGTTCTGCGCCCGCCCGCAGCTCGACAGCCAGACGTGAGAACCACTCGCCACGCAAGTGAGCAATCAGGCCTTGAAGCGTGATGAGGTCGTATAGCCGCCAGTCGCCCAGGTCGGCCAGCGCCAGGCGATGACGCGCCTCATCGGCCGCAGCCTCAGCCCCTGCAAGATCGCCGTTGAAGTAGGCCAGGTTCCCGCGTGCAAGGAGCAGCGCGGCGTCCTCGGCGGACCCGTCGGGCTCGAGCCCGTCGAGAGCGTCAGCAGCCGTCGCATAGTCTCCGGCAAAGATCGCCGCCCGCGCGAGCCGTGGTAACAGCTGCCGCCGCGCAGCGAGGTCTTCGGTTGCGGCCAATGTCTCGCGGTAAGCGGGGACTGCGCCTGCATCGCCGGTAGCCATCAGCATGTCTGCGCGCAGCGCCAATAGCGGCGCTCGTTCGGGGCCGCGGATGTCAACGCGGATTGTGTCGATCAGTGAGAGGGCGTCGCGGTACGCGCCGACGGCCGCCTCAGCACGGGCTGCCTGTAGCAGGAACGGTGCGGCAGGGCCGAGATCACCAGCTTGCAGCAGTTGATGGCCGATCCTCGCCGGCGATGCACCCAGGTCCTCCAGCACCGTCGCGGCTTGACGCCGCAGCGGCAGCAGCTGGTGGGGCGGCAAGCCGTCGAGCAGTGCATCGCGAACCAAGGAATGCCGAAAGCGATAGCCGGCTCCAGTTCGCTCGACCGCACCCGCCGCCACTGCCTCATCGAGCAGCGCGAACGCCCGTGCCTCGCCGAGCCGGGACATGGCGACGTACTCGTCGGTGTTGAACGCACTACCCAGCACCGCGACACGAGTCAATCCCGCGGTCGCATCGGCACCAAGGCCGCGAAGTACCAGCGCACCCACGGGGCCAGTGCGGTAATCGGCGGTCTCGGCGGTGCGAGCCAGCTCGATCGCTGCGAACGGATTGCCGCCGGCGAGCTTGACAATTCGCTCCAGCTCGACGGGATCCGAACCGGCCCGGCGCGCCAGCCGTCGGATGTCCTTATCCTGCAGCGATTTGAGATCCATCGGCACTGAGGTGCCGCGACCGATCAGGCTGCGTCGCATCGCATCCATCGCGGGCCGTAGCGGCCATGGGCGGTGGGCGACCACGATAATCAATCGCTCGCTGACCGCCACTCTGGACAAGTAGTGCAGCAGGCGCAGGCTCGCCTCATCGGCGTCATGGGCGTCGTCGATAATGAGCACTGCTCCGGCTCCCCAGGAGGCGAGTCGTAGCAACTCGGCAGCGCTGACGAACAGTCGCTGGTGGCGGCTGTCGCCGGTCCAATCTGCAGCGGTTCCGCGGAGCGCACCCTCTATCTCGGCGCGATACACGTCTGCCAGCCCGTCGAGCAGGACCGGATGACGCCGGCATAGGTCTGCCAGTGCCTCGAGCACCGGCGCGTACGGCCAAGCGCCCTCGATTGCGGCGGCTGTTCCCATCCCGACGCGCAGTCCGAGTTCCTCAGCACGTGCGTCGAGCCAGCGCAGCATCGCAGTCTTTCCGATCCCTGCTGGGCCAGAGATGAAGAGCGTTCGACCGCGGCCCGAGCTGGCCGCAGCGATCAGCCGGTTGATGCGGGCCAGCTCTTGATCACGGCCGAGCGGGTCCCGCGGTGCTCGTCGCTGGACCTGCGGACCGAGGAGGTCGGCGCGCAGCGAGGCAACGGCGGGACCTGGGATAACACCTAGCTCGCCGCGAAGGGCCCGTTCCAGCCGCTCCAGCTGCCGCAGTGCGCCGCGTCGGTCGCCGCTATCGGCCAGCCGTCGGGCAATCCTGAGATTCGACTCCTCGTCGATGGGATCGGCACGAGCCAGATCCTCCCAACAGCCACCGCGGCGTAACAGCTCCCGATGCAGCTCTTCGAGGCGGTCTCGATGGCCCTCAAGCCAGGGTTCGTACGGATCCTCTGGTAGCAGCTCGCCCGGCCAGCACGCGGCTACGGCAGCCGCGGACTCATCGATGTCGCCCGGTTCCTGGACGGCTTCGAGCACCTGCTTCGCCCGTCGCTCGAACTCCTCAACGTCAACAACCACGGCAGTGTCTGGGAGCAATGAAACGCTGTCCCCAGACAGGACAAGCGCGTGCGGCTGGCCTAGTGAACGGCGGGCATAATGAGCGGCCTTATGCAGCCGTGGCGCCGCACGATCGACCGGGGTGCCGGGCCACAAGGTGTCGATCACCTGTTCACGATGTAACGTCCGATGTGGCGCCAAGGCGAGAAGTTTCACCAATGCGGCCGCATGCCGGCGGCGCCATTCCTCAGCTGGTACGGCTTGCCCATTGACCCGTACGGCGAAGCCGCCCAGTAGATCGATCTCGACTCGCATCCGCTCCTCCTGGATCAGGCGGTGCGGGCAGGCGCCGCATCAAAACCGCTCATCGCGTCGACCTCGTCCGTCATGACCGAGGACAGCCCACGCAGTAACCAGCGTGCCTCGGTGAGATCCCACCGGTGGGAAGCGAGGCGATCCACGATCGGATGCATCGGTAGAGCGATCGTATCGCGCTGGGCCTGATACTCGGCTAGCGCAAGCCGGGCCTGGTGCTCCGACACCGACCCCGCCCCGGTCACCACCGCCATGGCCAGTAGTTCCGCGTCACCGAGTGCGGCTGTCATTCCGTGGGTGGACAGGGGATCCTTCCACCATCCGGCATCACCGACCAACGCCCAGCCGGCTCCATGGGCGGCATGCAGCCGGGCTGGCAGCCCGCGGAATACCCGTACCGGACCTTCTGCGGCCGGCGCGGTCAGCTCGGCGAGACCGACGTCGAGCTGGCTGACCAGTTGACGATGCCCCGCGGCCGGACCACGACGTTGCAAGGCTGCCGTGACCGTGGCAGGCGGACCCGCGACGAATACGCAGGCCAAGCCGTCATTGGTGGGGATCGCTCCGGCAGAGAGTCCGTCGCCGTAGTACCAGTGGTAGCCGTCAAGGTCTGGGGCGGGCCAGTAGCCATAAAGAAATGCCGCCGCGTACGCGCCCGTTGCGATGATCGGTGCTTTCAATCGATTCGACAGCAACGATCCACGGCCGTCGGCTCCAATGACAAGCGGTGCCCGTTCAGTCCAGCTTCCCCTTCGACGGTCGTGAAGGACCACACCGACCACCCGTCCGGCACCGTCCCGCGCCAGATCTGCCATGGTGACGCCGAACCGGAACTCGGAGCCGGCGGTCTCGGCCGCGTCGACGAGCAACGAGTCAAAGACCATGCGACGTGGCGCGTACAAGGCATCGACCCCGGCGTACGGCTTGAGCGAGACTGGCATCAGCTCGGTGCCGTAGTGGAAGGTCACCCGGCGTATCGGAGGCGTACCCGTGGCGATAACGCGGTCCAGCAAGCCCCAACGTCGCAGCTGCAGTACGCCGCCCCGCATCAGCGCGTGGGTGGACAACGTGTCGGAGCCGCGGCGGGCGCGGTCCACAACGAGGACACGCAGCCCGGCGCGGGCGAGAAGTAGCGCGGTCGATGCGCCTGCGACACGGGCCCCGACAATCACGACGTCCCAACCCGTACGCGGACGGTGCCGACCGGTCATGTTCTCAGGCCGTGCTGACGTCGATCTGGACATCAGTGCCGTTGACAAGCACGTCGTAGACCGCGGAGCGGTTGCGGGATTGCTCGACGAGCGCCGCCAGTTGCTCGGGTGAGGCGTCACCCTCCACGTCGAAGTGCACGCGGATCTGGTGATAGCCGTTGCGAACGTCGTCCGAAATGCCGAGGATGCCGAGCAGGTCGATGTCGCCCTCGACGGTGGAGGAGACCCGCCGTAGCGTGATCCCGCGAGCCGCGGCGATGTTGGCTAGGCCGGACGTGATACAGGCCGCGATGGCATGCAACAGGAATTCCACCGGCGTCGGGCCGTGGTTGGTTCCCACCAGGATGGGCGGGTGGTCCGCGTCGTAAGTAAATGGTTCCGAGCGCGAGGTGTCCTCCTGACCGGCGCCGTAGAAGCCTTGGATGGTCGAGCGGTTATGGGTGCCGCTGATCCATTCGTTGGCCGCGCGGAACTGGAACTGGGCGATTTGTGGCGCACCCTTCACCGCGTTCAGGGTCGCGAACAGCGTCGGGGTGTCCACGCCGTTGCGTGGAGGCTTTTGCATGGTCACTGTCATGGCAGTTTCCTTTCAGCTAATGGAGCATGACAGCGGCGACGCTAGAGATGCGGCCTTCCCTGGGCCTTCCTCGTCAATTCGCGGGAAGGTGATCGATGAACAAAAGCCCCTCGTCGGGGTTGCAGGGGCCTATCAGCCGGTTTTGATCTTGGATGTCGGGCCGAGCTGGGGAAGGACGTGCTCAGCGAAGATGTCGATGAACTCAGTTTGTGTCTGTCCGACATGGTGCAGATAGAGCTCGTCGAACCCTAGGTCGGCAAGATCTGCCAGATGCTGCGCGTGCTCGCTCCAATCCGCGGAGACGAACACCGACTTGGTCATATCCTCCGGCCGTATCGAGGCCGAGGCGACGTCAAAAGCCTCGACTGTCTCGAGGTCCCAGCACACAAGCGGAGCCAAGGTATTGGTCCGCCATTGGTCGTACGCGATGGCGAGCGCCTCGTCCTGAGTCGCGGCATAGGACAGGTGGATCTGCAGCGCCAGCGGCCCTTTTCCGCCGGCCTCCCGATAACCGTTGATCATCTTCCGCAGCACGTCAGGTGGCTGCTCAATAGTGATCAGGCCATCGGCCCAGCCCGCGGCCCATTGGGCGGTCTGCGGCGTGACAGCGGCGGCAATGAGCGAGGGAGCGACGCGCGGTCTCGTCCACACCTTGGCTCGATCCACGGTCACCAAGCCGTCGTGAGTGACCTCTTGGCCCGCGAGCAATGCGCGGATGATGTCGACGCACTCACGCAAGCGGGCATTGCGAAGATCCTTGCGAAGCCATTCGCCGCCCGTCACATGCTCGTTCGAGTTCTCCCCAGAACCCAGCGCCACCCAGAAGCGACCCTCGTACATGGCGCCAAGGGTGGCGACCGCCTGCGCAATGATCGCCGGGTGATAGCGCTGACCCGGAGCGTTGACAACCCCGAACGGCAGCTGTGTGGACTGCAGCGCCGCCCCGAGCCAGGACCAGGCGAACGCCGACTGGCCCTGCCGCTCGCTCCACGGGCTGATGTGATCGGAGCACATCGCAGCGGTAAAGCCGGCCCGCTCCGCCTGCTGTACCGCCGCCAGCAGGTCCGATGGGTGAATCTGCTCGTGAGAGCAGTGCAAACCGATGACGGGCACGCGCTCACTATGCCCCATCGGCCTACCGGAAGGACGGGAATGGCAGGTCATCACCGCCAGGTGATTGGCTAGACCGGTGCGAGCCCAGCGACCGGCGGTGCGAATCAACCAGCTGGGTTATCTGCCGCAGGGCCCGAAGCAGGCAACGTGGTTGACCGATGAGTTGTCGCCGGCTGAATTCACCGCCGTCGCGTACGACGGCTCGGTGGCGCCGCGTGGCCAAACTCGGCCCTGGCCGATACGACCCGAACCGACAACAGGGCAGTCGGTACATGTCGTCGATTTCAGTGATCTGACCACAGCTGGAGACGACTGCCAGGTTGTGGTCGGCGATCAGAGAAGCCATCGGTTCCGGATTGCCCAGGACCTGTACGAGCAATGGCTCGGATAGCACAGCGCACCTGAGGACCCGGCAGTTGGGTCATGACCTAGATTCCAGCCTTCCGCCACCGCCGCCGGGGCGTTGGCCGGTGGCGCAAATTCGACTGAGACGCCGGGTTCCCCAAGCGACCCGCGGCTGCGGCGGCTACCACCCCAATGCTGTTACGTCGATGAACCAACGTACGAGACAACCAATGACATCTGCATTCGTTGGAACGCCCCGCTCGCCTAAGTCGCCACTTATGCGAACGCCGCGACGTTGTTCGGCGCGACAGACGAAGGGCTCCGCACCTGACAGCGGAGCTGTCGTTCCACCCCTATTGTTGACGGATGCTGCTGCCAAATTCAGTAGGAACTTGGACTGGGACGAACGGGTTCCGCTTGATGCCAGACGACCCCCTCGCCGAGTTTCCCGGCGGACTGACCGTAACCACCGGCGCCGGCGGTCACCTGACATCTGTGGCCTATTCGTGGCAACACCCAGACGATGGTCCGCAGCAGGGTCTAATGATCATCGGGCGGGCCGACGAGGAGGGCTCGCTGGTAACTCTGTGGGGTGATTCGTGGCATCAAAAACCGGCGCCGAGGATCTTGTACGGAAGCCAGCCAGCTGATCAGAACCTAGAATTTGAGGCCGACTATGGCGGTGGTTGGCGCTGGCGCATCATCCTCGACGCAACCGATGAAGAGCAGCTGCGGATGGAGATGCAGAACGTCATTCCCGCTGAATATGCCACTGCCGAGAAGGCAGCCGGTCCGTATCCGGTGATGATCATGCAAACCCGCCGCAGCTAGCGGTGACCGTCCACGAGCTCTCTCGACCACAGGCTCGCTGGATTGCTTACGCCTACGACGCCTGTCGTCGGGACATCCTGGATCGGCTTGAGTCCTCTGGCCCGCTGCCGTCACGTGGATCTTGCAGATAGCTGTGCCAAGCCCTGGGCATTCACGGGTTGGACCAACAATCGCAACGTCACCCAGCTGCTGGAGTTCATGGTGGCGCGAGGCGAGGTTGCGATCGCTGGTCGCCAGGGCCGTAACCGGCTCTGGGACTTGGCGTCTCGGGTATATCCAGATGATCGCGTGGTTCCGGCCGATGAGGCGCGCCGCATCCGCGACGAGCGGCGGCTTCATGCGCTTGGTATTTCCCGGGAGCGAGGGCCGGAGTCTCCAGTAGAGCCGGTAGTCGTCGGCCGGGTCGGCGAGCCGGCTGTCGACGCGGTCCACCGCGAGGTCAAATTCACCCGAGCCATAACGGCCGCCGTGAACCGCGAAATCAGGGATTTGGCTAGGTGGCTTGAACTAGACCTCATGCATGCGCGTGGCTGAGACAGCCTTGGCGTAGCGTTCCGTGAGCGTCTTCAGGTGCGCGAGGAGCTCGGGAGGCTCGGTCACCGTGAAATCGAGTCCGAGCATGCCGATGTAGACCGCGACAGTCTCGACACTGTCAGCTCCGGTGACCAGCACGCATGCGTTGTCATCGATGGCTTCCACAACGCCGACGGTTGGGTTGATCCGGCTCAAAACCTTGGCGGCAGGTGCATGCACAGTGATCTTGACGTGCACCTTCCAGCCGGCGAAGGCCGTGGTACGGAGCACGAAGGCGGGATAGTCACCGCCGGGAAGCTCAACCGGTCTGTATCGGCGTCCGCCCGGAACCCGCAGTTCCATCCAGTCGAGGCGAAAGCTCGACCATGTGTCAGTTGTCGGATCGCGCGCTACCAGGTACCAGCGTCGCTGCCAGCTGACGAGTCGGTATGGCTCAACTTGGAACCGCTCGTCTTCCCGGTAAAAGAACCGAAGCTCCTCGCGATCGCGGATCGCGGCGGCGACCGCCATCAGCAATCCCGCGTCTACCTGAGGGTCCGGCGCGTTGCTGCCAGTGTTGTCAGGTCCCTTCTGTACGGCGTCCCGTACGGCATTGACCCGCAGTTTGAGTCTGTGGGGGAGTACGGCCTCCAGCTTGGCCAAGGCGCGCGCGCTGGTGTCCTCGATCCCTGTGACTCCGGTCGCGGCGCGCAGACCGACCGCAACGGCCACGGCCTCGTCGTCGTCGAGTAGCAGCGGGGGCAGCTTGGCGCCGATCCCTAAGCGGTAGTGCCCGCCAGGTCCACGTACCGCCTCGACTGGATAATCGAGCTGCCGCAGTCGTTCGACGTCGTTACGCACTGTCCGCCCGCTCACCTCCAACCGCGCGGCCAGTTCCGCGCCGCTCCACACCGGCCGCGACTGCAGTAGTCCTAAAAGGGCAAGCAGCCGACCGGAGGTCCTGTACATCAGTAGAAATCTCCCAGTAAAAGCGGAACGAACCTGTCCTAAACCGACCTTAGCTTTCTATACATGACCACCACAGCAGCCGCCGGCCAGACCGGCACCATTCGTCCGTTCACCATCGCTATCCCTCAAGAGGCTGTCGACGACCTACAGCGGCGCCTCGCCAACACCCGCTATCCGGTCGCAGCGCCCAATGACAGCTGGGACTACGGGACGCCCGTCGCTTACCTTCAGCAGATGGTGACGGCCTGGCAGCAGTTCGATTGGCGGGCCCAGGAGGCCCGAATGAACGCCGTCCCGAACTTCGTTACCGAGATCGACGGCCAGACAGTGCACTTTGTCCACGTCCGATCCGCCGAGGCCGGCGCCACCCCACTACTGCTGGCCCATACCTATCCCGGGTCGTTTGCGGAGTTCCTCGACATGATCGGTCCTCTGACCGACCCGGTCGCTCGCGGCGGACGCGCCGAGGACGCCTTCGACGTCGTCATTCCATCCACACCTGGCTACGGATTCAGCACCCCGCTTGTCGACGAGGGCTGGACGATGGCCCGCGTCGCCAAAACCTACGACACCCTGATGCGCAGGCTCGGCTACGAGTCGTACGGCACGCACGGCAGCGACGGAGGCGCGATGATTTCACGCGAGTTGGCCGTGCTGGATCCACCTGGCTTCTTGGGCGCGCACGTCTTGCAGTTGTTCTCTTTCCCGTCGGGCGACCCAGGCGAGTTGGAGCGATTCGGCCCCAAGGAGTACGCCGCCCTGGAGTTTCTCGGCTGGTTCCAGTCGGTAGGTGGCTACAACCAGATGAACGGCACTCGCCCGCAGACCATTGCGGCGGCGCTGTCTGATTCACCGGTTGGGCAGCTGGCGTACAACGAGCTGTTCGAGAACTTCGGCAACGGCACCAGTCTCGTGACGGTTGAGCAGGTCCTTACGCAGGTATCGCTCTACTGGCTCACGAACACCTCTGCCAGCGCGGTGCGCTACCACTACAGCGAAGCTCACTCCGGTGCGAAGCCGACGGTCAGCCAGGGACGCATCGGTGTCGCCGTCTTCGCGCACGACTTCCAGACCATCCGACCGCTTGCCGAGCGTGACAACGCCAATATCGTGCACTGGTCGGAGTTCGATAGGGGTGGGCACTATGCCGCCCTCGAGGTCCCAGAACTGGTTGTCAGTGACCTTCGCACGTTCTTCGGCGACGGCAATGACTCCCGCTAGCTCTGGAGGACTGGGTGATCGCGACGGCAACCGCCGCCATCACCGAGACACGCCATCACCGAGACAGGCTCCTGATGTCGTCGACGAGTACCGGAAGCCCTTGCAGGAACGAATGCTCCGATCCGGCGATAGCGCGGGCCCTCGCTGTTGGGATGTGTTCCTGGTAGTAGCTGAGGTGCCCGAACGGTACCTCCGGATCATCACGGCTGTGGTAGAGGAAGACGTGCGATGTGGGCAGCCGGGAGCCAACATCGCTCGGCACCGCGAATTCGTCGTAGTCCCAACCGTCAGGTCCCCAGTTGGGGACCGAGACAAGGAACAGCCCTCGGACGGGCCTGTCGTAAGTACCCTCGGCAAAATACTTCAGCAAGACGGAGCCACCGAACGAATGACCGACGATTCTCACGTCGTCGTCAATCGCCTCAAGCTCCCGCTCAATCTGAGCTCGCCACAGTTCGTAGCGGGGATTACCGGCATCTGGCATCTCCGGGGCGCTGACCTGGTAACCGTTGCCGAGCTCGCTAGCCAGGTAAGCGGCGAGCCGGCCGCTACCGTCGGGCGCATGCATGCTTCCGGCGCCTTGAACAAACAAAATCGGTTGCCTGTCCATAGCGAAAGCATCACATCATCGGAGAGCCGGCTCCGCCGGGGCGCGCTGTTTGGCCGGTGTTGCGGCCTTCCAGATGCGGCGTGCGAAGGGTCCGTCGTCGAGGGTGTGGGTGCCGGCGTTGGTGACGAGGTATAGGGCGCGGTGGGGTGATCGCCACAGCCAGACTCCGGGTTCGGGTTGTCTAACCTGCCAGCGGCCATGGGTTTTGATTCGGTGTTCGAAGCGGATCAGCGGGCCGAGGTTATGGATGCCGGTTTGTCCCGGCGGGCCGCCTCGGGCGGGCGGTAGGTAGGCCTTGGTGTGGTCCAGCTCTAGCCGTCCGGTCGTGGTGGCGTATGGAAAGCAGCTGGCCGGCATGCGGAGGAACATGGCGTCTCGGATCCGGCGGGGGATCTCATAGCTATCCACTGGGGTTGCATCGTGTGGGTCGATGACCGGCTGCACGGTGATGTCGCTGTTGGTGTCGGTGAGGAAGCGGCGGATCTGGCCCATGGTGACGGGCCCGACGCCTTCGAAGCGGCCAACGCCGCCGCCGAACCGTGACCTGTCGTTGTGGTAGCTGAGCAGTGCTTCTTCGCTGAGATGGATGTGCAGCACCACTTTCGGCCGCAGCTTCTTAACATCCACTCCGGCCGGCTGAATGATCAGCCCGGTCGGCTGTTCGTCCTCTGTCGTCGGCTCGGCCGACTCGGCCTCCGGCGCACTATCGATGTGGTCATCTGGGGGCGGGCTAGTGGTGTTGTCGTAGGGCGCCTTCGGGTCGTTGTGGACGGGTTCATCGGGTCGCTGCGGCTGGGCAGCTGGGCGTTGCTCGTCGCGGAATTCCCACAGCAGCTGTAACGCGACTGCGGGTTGGGCCAAGATGCCGATCGCCCTCGAGCGGCGAACATCGGCTGACGACAGGTCGCCTTGCAGCCGCAGGATCTCTGCGATCCGGTTGATCGTGGCCATGAACAAGATCACATCGCCGGCGTTGGCTTTGGCGATCACCAGCTTCAGCCCGGCTTGATTGGTGCGGCCGGCGCGGACGAAGCGTTCGGCCTCCCAGATCTTGGCCTGCTGCTCAGCAGCATGCGGGTCGGCTTCAATGATCTTGGCCGCCAGGAGGGTTTCGAACCGGGCCCACGACACCCCGGTGATCACCCGCGCCACCGCGGCATCGACCTGCATCGCCGAGGACCGGCTCAAGTGCCTGGTGGCCTGAGCGACCTTGCGGGCCTTCCACGACGGCACCGCGCCGGTGATGATCAGCTGCCACAGCTCCGGGTGTCGATGCCGCAGATCCAACGCATCAGCCATCAAGGCTCGCGCTGAGCCGTAGCTGGTTTCCAGCCGAGCAGCCAGCTCAGCGGCGGCGAACTCTAAGACTTCCGGGGTGCCCTCCCCGCCCAGCTGACGGGCCTGCTCGGCACCCGGCAAGGTGTTCTCGGAGGGTGTTTGGCTGTCGGGATGATGCAAATCGGCCCAATGCCCGGCAAGTTCGAGGAGTTTGCATTCGTGTTCGCGGATCTGGCGGTGCGCGGCCGATACCTGCGACAGCGTCGTCGCGGCATCCAGCCCACCCACCTGACCATCGAACATACATTCATATTAGAGATCAGCACTGACATTGATACTGAAACTGGGCCCGCTGGCAGTGGCTCACCCACTGACTAGGCGTCAGCTGGGACCGGGGTGGACCTAATAAGAGCTTGGCAAGCAACCTCATCAATGTCCTGTCCGCCCGTAACCAGCCGACGCCTCACCTGTCCGCTCTGCACAGGAGGCTGGATTCCATCATGGCAGCACAAGTCCATGTCGTCGGAGGGTCGACCCGCACGTCGACACCATCCATGTCGCGGTGCTGACCGCGGTCGGCAAGGTGGTTGGCGACGCCGAGTTCCCCACTACCGCCGTCGGTTATGCCCGCGCGGTCGAGTTCCTCACCGATCAGGGGATCGTTGACCGGGTC
>Ga0075425_100000731_pt1 | contig 31338 bp, 29 predicted proteins | sample SoiMethybrSBSTD4_FD_75300 | JGI IMG/M metagenome (GOLD analysis project Ga0075425, IMG submission 75300) | Bulk soil microbial communities from a Populus tree surrounding site in Tennessee, USA - Soil MetaG P. TD hybrid SBSTD4 | ecosystem: Environmental > Terrestrial > Soil > Tree plantation... | reverse complement strand
CCGGACCACGCTGGTTATCGCTCACCGGCTCTCGACGGTGCGGCGGGCGGATCGCATCCTGGTCCTCGACCGCGGCCGGATCGTGGAAGAAGGTAGCCACGCCGCGCTCTTGACTCGTCCGGGCCTCTATCGCAGGCTCCACGAAATGCAATTTTTCGCCGAGAGCGAGACGGCGATGTCCAACTCCGCCCCGTGAGCCTGCGCAGCATGACGGGCTTCGGCCGCGCCCGAGGGCCGGTCGGAAAGGACTGGTCCGCGGAGATCGTGGCCCGGAGCGTCAACAGCCGCTATCTCGATCTGTCCGTCAAGACGCGCGAGTCCGAGGCCGAGCTCGAGCCGGCGCTTCGCAGGGTCTTCGGAAAGCACTTCCACCGCGGCAAGGTGGAAGTCGCGCTTCGGCTCAAGCGCACTTCTCCGCTCGCGACCGAAGTCAGCGTGGACGAGGGACTGCTGCAGTCGCTCCTCGGACGCCTGGCCGCGCTCTCGGAACGTTATCCGATCGAAGGGAAGCTCACACCCCGGGACGTCCTCGCGGTGCCGCAGCTGGTCGCGGTCGAGACGCCCACGGACTCGTTCTCGGCCGAGGACGTCGCGTCGCTCGAAGCGCTGGCCGGCGAGGCGGCCCGGGCAATGCTGGCGATGCGCGAGGCCGAAGGCTCGGCAATCGCGGCCGATCTCGCGGCGAGAGTCGCGGGACTCCGCACCAAGGCCTCCACGCTCGCGGCCCGCCGGGAGGAGCTCGCGAAGAGCCTGGCCGCGAACCTGCGCGAGCGCATTCGGGCCCTGTTCCCCGACGTGCCCCTCGATCCGGGCCGGCTGGAGCAGGAGGCGGCGCTTCTGGCCGATCGCTCCGACGTGGCCGAGGAGCTCCAGCGACTCCAGGGACATCTGGATCAGTTCGAGGCGCTGCTCGCGCGGCCGCCCGCTTCCCCCGGCAAGACGCTGGACTTCCTGACGCAGGAGATACTGCGCGAGCTCAACACGCTGGGCTCCAAGAGCCGCGACCTGACGTCGACTCGCGAGATCCTGGACATGAAGGCCGAGACCGAGAAGATCCGGGAGCAGGTACAGAACGTCGAATGAACTCTCCGTCCGGGACTCTCTTCATCGTCTCTTCCCCCTCGGGTGGGGGCAAGACGACGCTGATCCGCCGCCTCCTGGCGGGGCCGTGCGGGAAGGGTCTCCACTTCTCCGTCTCCCACACGACGCGTCCCAGGCGCGAGGGCGAGGAGGACGGCCGCGAGTATCACTTCGTTTCCGCGGCCGAGTTCGAGAAGATGGCGCGCCGCGGCGAGTTTCTCGAGCACAACGAAGTGCACGGCAACTTTTACGGTACGGCGCGTGCCGAGGTCATGCCACGGTTGTCCGCCGGCGAGGACGTCGTGCTCGACATCGACGTGCAGGGAGCCCGCGACGTGCGGCAGGCCCACCCCGAGTCCGTGTCGATTTTCCTGGTGCCGAGCTCCGCCGAACAGCTGGAGAAGCGCCTCCGGGCAAGAGGCCTCGACGGCGAGGACGCGATCCGAAAACGGCTCATCAACGCCGCCAAAGAGGTCGCGCAAGCCGAGAGTTTTCAATACGTTATCGTGAACGATGACCTCGAACGGGCCAGTATTGAGTTAGAATCCGTAGTCCGCGCGTCCAGGCTGACACCGGCGCGGCAGGCCAAGATCCTCGAACGCCTGCGTAAAGACTTCCGGTAGAAAGGGTTCGATTACTCATGATTCAGAACATGCCCGAAGGGGTGGACAGTAAGTTTCGGCTCGTGCTGTTGATCGCTCGCCGTGCGGAGCAGCTGATCCGCGGGGCGCGGCCCAAGGTCGAGAGCGACCGGCCGCTGAAGCCCACGCGCCTGGCGGCTGCCGAGTTCGACGAGGAGCAGATTCGCTGGGGACTCGGCGCCGAGGGCGGCGTCCTGGAGACCGCCGAGGAGCCCGCGGAGCAGGATCTGGTCGTGGAGGAGGAGGCGACCCGCTAGAAGGCGCCTTTTCCTTTCTAGCGCGCCCCTCACGGGTCTCCGATGGCACGCCCTCCGCGGATCCTCCTGGGTGTCTCCGGGGGCATCGCGGCGTACAAGGCCGCGGAGATCGTCCGCGGGCTGACGAAGCGCGGCGCCCAGGTCCGCGTCGCGATGACGCGCGGCGCGCGCGAATTCGTGACGCCGCTGACGTTCTCGGTCCTCTCCCAACACGCCGTTTACACGGAGGTCTGGGCGGAAGGCAACGCGCCCGCCGTGGACCACGTGGACGTCGCCGACTGGTGCGACCTCCTCGTGGTCGCGCCGGCCACGGCCCACACCATAGCCAAACTCGCGAACGGCTTCGCCGACGACTTTCTCTCGACCTACTTCCTCGCGCATCGCGGGCCGGTCCTGCTCGCGCCGGCGATGGAATCGGCCATGTGGGAAAAGGAGGCCGTGCGCGCCAACCTGCGGAAGCTCTCCGAGCGCGGCGCGCGCACGATCGGTCCGGGCGTCGGCCCGCTGGCCTCGGGACACGAGGGCGTGGGCCGCATGGCCGAGCCGGATGCGATCGTCGAAGAGGCCTGGGCGATCGCGACGGGAGAGCGGCTGGACCTCTCGGGACTCAAGCTCCTGGTTACCGCCGGGCCGACCCGCGAGCCGATCGACCCGATTCGCTTCGTGTCGAACCGATCGAGCGGAAAGATGGGTCTGGCCCTCGCCGAGGCGGCCCGTGATCGCGGCGCCTCCGTCACCCTGATCTGCGGCGCGACGGAGCTGGCGATGCCGGGTGGCGTCCGTGTCGAGAGGATCGAGACGGCCGACGACCTGCACGCGGCGCTGGTGCGCGACTTTCCCGAGTGCGACGGCCTGGTCATGGCCGCCGCGGTCGCCGATTTCATTCCGGAGGCCAGAGCGCAGCGGCTCCATCGCGACGAAGGCTCGAAGGAGCTTCGCCTCGTCCCCGGGCGCGATCTGCTCGCGTCGCTGGCGCCTCTCAAGCGAACACAGACGGTCGTGGCGTTCGCCGCGGAAACGGAGGATCTCGAGAATCGAGCGCGTCGCAAGATGGAAGCCAAGCGCGCCGACCTGATCGTGGTCAACGACGTCGGCCGCAGGGACATCGGCTTCGACTCCGAGGAGAACGAGATCCTGATCGTGCCGCGCGGCCAGCCGGCCGAGAGGGTCGCGAAGGCGGGGAAGCGCGAGGTCGCCGAGCGGATCTGGGACGCGTTTCTTCGGGAACGCCGGCGTCAGGAGTCGGAGCGCTCCGCGAGCACGGTCCACTTGTCGGACGCCCAGCCGAACGACCGCCGCGACGGGTAGATCCCGCGCAGCCGCAGACCCGCGGCCGACAGCTCCTCCTCGAGCCCCGCGCGGGAAAACCGATGCTGGACCTTCGGTAGGAGGCCGAGGGCATGGCGGATCCGCCAGCCGACCCACCGCGCATTGTAGCGATGGCGCACGTCCAGGACGAGCCACCGGCGGCTGACGCGCCGCGCTTCGGCGAGGACGCGCAGGCGGGCTTCGCGGTCGAGGTGAAACAGGAACCGGATGGCAAAGACGGCGTCACAGGATCGGTCGGCGAGCGGGATGGCTTCGGCGTTGCACTGAAAGACGGGGAAGCCCGACGCCGACTTGCGGTGGGCGACGCGCAGCATCTCGAAGGAGACGTCGGCTCCCCAGGCGCGGATCGCGCGTTCGGCGAAAAGGGGCGCGAGCCTCCCGGTGCCGCAGGGGAGGTCCAGCGCCGCGCGCACCGGAGCGCCGCGCTTCGCCGCTTCGTCGAGGGCACGCCCGATCGCCGCGAGATCGCGGCGGTTGCGCCGTTTCCCGCGCGCCGTCTCGTAGCGCCACGAGTCGTACTCCTCGGCCACCGCGAGGTCCTGATAGCGCGCCCGGGCACGGTCGAACGACGAGGCGCTCACGCGCCGGATTCTATAGACTGCCGGCGTGGAGGATCCGCGCCGGGAGCTCGAGTACTTCCGCGATCTCGGCGTCGCCGACCTCTTTCTCGACGCGCCGGCGCCCACGAGCAGGGCGCTCTCGGTCGGGTCCATGCCGGACCTCCCGACGCTCTCGAAGTTCCTGGAAGGCTGCCCGCGCTGCAAGCTCTCGAAAACGCGGACCAACATCGTCTTCGGCCAGGGCAGCCCGAAGGCCGAGCTGATGTTCGTCGGCGAAGCGCCCGGCCGTGACGAGGACGAACAGGGCCTCGCGTTCGTCGGCAAGGCCGGCCAGCTGCTGACCCGGATCATCGAGGCGATGGGCAAGAAGCGCGACGACGTGTACATCGCGAACGTATTGAAATGTCGCCCTCCCAACAATCGCAATCCGGAGCCGGACGAAGTCGACACGTGCCGTCCTTTTCTCTTCGAGCAGATCCGCCTGATCGGCCCGAAGGTGATCGTGACGCTGGGGACGTTCGCGGCCCAGGCGGTTCTCGAGACGGACGAGCCGATCGGCCGGCTGCGGGGACGGTGGCGCAGCGCCCAGGGGGTCAAGGTCATGCCGACGTTTCACCCCGCGTTCCTCCTGCGTTCGCCCGAGCGCAAGAAGGACGTGTGGGAGGACATGAAGCTCGTCCGCGACTTCCTCGCCGGAAAATGAAACGGGCGGCCCCGAGGCCGCCCGGCAATTCCCCTCGAACGATACCTACGGAGTCGGTGGAAGCTTCGTCGAGAAGATCGGGAAGTGGCTCGCCGCTCCCATGAAGAAGAGCATCGGGATCGAGAGCCAGGCGTTGGTGCGCGAGGCGAGAAAAGCGCGGCGGGCCCACTTGGGCTGATCCGCCGGAGCCGGCGTGCCGGCCGCGGCCGCGACGGTGGCCGCGATGATTTTCTTCTGGAGCGGCCAGATGATCATCCAGACGTTCAGCAGCATGATCGTGCCGATCCCGCCGCCGACCATGATCGCGGAGGCCCGGTTGCTCGCTCCCCACTGGTGCGCCACGGCGGACATGGCCCAGCCCGCGACGATGACGACGATCGCCACGACTACAGCGACGGCCTTGCCGTCCTTCAGCGCGCCGCCGGCCACGGATGCCCGGTACACGAAGGCCAGGATCGTGAACGCGCCGCTCCAGATCACGAGGAACAGCAGGATAGCGGTGCCGGCGTTGGAGGGGATCTCCTTGCCCGCGGTCGTGAAGTAGCCCAGATAGATGAAGCCCGAGAACCACGTGACGATCGCGCCCCACCGGAACCACCACAGCGTGCGGGTCAGCAAAGGCGGATTTGCCTTGGCCTTGGTCGCCGCGTCGATTTCCTTCTGAAACTGGACGTTGACCAGGTTGAAGAAGTAGAGCAGTCCGATCCAGGTGATCCCGCCCAGGAAGTGGATCCACCGAAGCAGGAACTGGAAGTTCGTCGGGAAGTCTTGAGGCCAGCTGAACATCGGCTCTTCCTCCTCTGGAAATGAAGCCGCGCCATCTTCTCACAGCCTTTCCCTGCCTTAGAATCGTGGGCTCGATGCGCAATCGCCTCGCACTCCTGGTGTTGGCGCCGCTTCTCTGCGCGGCCGGGTGCCGGCAGCGCGAGACGCCGGCCGCGGCGAGCGTGGATCCGGCTCCGACGCCGGGCGCTCCCGCGCGCGCCGCGGATTCCGGGTACGCGTTCCGGCCCAAGGAGCGCTCAGCCGTGGACGCGTTCCTGCGCAAGCACGTGGACCTCCGCGTCGCGGAAGACGAGGACCGCCGTCCCAACGAAGATGAGGGCGATCTCGACGGCCTGTACGGCGTCTACCATCCGTACTTCGTCCGCGGCGACGCCAACGACGACGGAATGCTCGACTTCGTCCTCGCGTTCGTCCGCCGCGACTCCGACGCGAACAATCCCTGGTTCACCGTCGTTCTCTTCACGGGGCGCGCCGACGGCGGCTTCGATCCGGGCGTCGTCCTCGAGCGCGACGTCTCCCTGGCCGACGGCGATCTTTCGCTGGATCGCGACGCGATCGTCGTCACGCCGGACACCGCCGACGAGGCCGCCCGCCGGTACCGCTGGGATCCGGAACGGCACCGCCACGTCTACGTGCACGACACGCCCGAGGACAATCCGCCGCCTCCCGCGGCGCAGACTTGAGCCAGGCCCCGCTCACCGTCGCCGTCGCGTTGCCTCTTCCGCTCCGCCAGAGCTTCACGTACGCCATTCCTCCCGGAATGTCCGCTCCGGCTCCCGGTGTGCGCGTCCGCGTTCCGTTTGGAGAGCGTGTCCTGACCGGCGTCGTCCTCGACGAGGCTGCCCCTCCGGCGCCGGCCGGGACGCGGGAGATCCTGGAGGCGCTCGACGCCGAGCCGGTGTGTCCGCCGGAGCTTCTGAAGACCGCCGCGCGCGTGGCCGAGCGCTTCTTCGCGTCGACCGGTGAGGTCTTGAAGAGCGCGCTGCCGGCGCGTCTGCCGGCCTCGGGCGCGGCTCGCTATCGGATCACCGAAAAGGGAATCCTCACGCGGCGCGGTGCGTCCGCGGCCGAGGCGGCCATCCTGGAACGACTGACGGACGGCGAGGCCGTTCGTGTCGTGAATCTCCCGGGCGAGGGAGCCGAGCGGCGCGATGCCCTGCGCGCCCTCGAGGAGAGGGGGCTGGTTCGGCCCGTGGGCTCGGTCAAGGAGCGCACGCCGAGAGCCGAGATCGCGTTCGCTCCGTCTCCGCTCGCTTCGGATCCGAAGGAGCGTGGGCGCGCGCTCGGCAGGAGCCGGCGCGGCCGCGACGTGCTCGAGTATCTGGAGGCGCTCGGTCGGCCCGCCACCGCCGCCGAGATCCGGATGGCGACGGAAGCGGCGGCGTCGGTGCCTCGCGCCCTCGCGGCCAAGGGGCTCCTTCGGTACTTCACGCAGTCGAGGCGATCGGAGGGGGAGACTCCGGCACCCGCGGCGCCGCGGATCGAGCCGACCGCACCGCAGTCCGCGGCGATCTCGGCGATCGCGTCAGCCGTGCGGGAGCGCCGGTATTTCGCCGCGCTGCTCCAGGGCGTGACGGGCAGCGGCAAGACCGAGGTCTACCTCCACGCGATCCGCTCGGCCCTGGACGCCGGGCGCGGAGCGATCTGGCTGGTGCCCGAGATCGCGTTGACGCCTCTGTTCGCGCGGGAGCTGAAGAGACGTTTCCCCGAACGCGCCGCCGTGCTCCACTCCGCTCTCTCGGAGCGCGAGCGGGCCCAGGCCTGGGACCGCGTGCGCTCCGGGGAAGCGCGTGCGGTGATCGGGCCCCGCTCGGCCGCCTTCGCACCGGTCCGGGACCCGGGGCTGTTCATCGTCGACGAAGAGCACGACGGCTCGTACAAGCAGCGTGAATCCCCGCGCTACGACGCCCGCGAGGTCGTCGCGCTGCGGGCTCGCGAGAACGCCGCCGCGCTCGTGTTCGGATCGGCCACGCCTTCGATGGAGGCGATCCACGGCGCACAGCGCGGCCGCGTCGCTCTGCTGACGCTGCCGGAGCGCATCGCTTCCCGGCCCCTGCCGGAGGTCTCGATCGTGGACCTGCGCGCCGAACGGGCACGTCCGGACGAGAAGGGCGTGCCTCTGTTCTCGCGGGCGCTCCTCGATCGGCTCGGCGAGGTGTTCGCGAAAGGCGAACAGGCGATCCTGCTCCAACCTCGCCGCGGCTTCGCGCCGTTTCTTCTCTGCCGGGACTGCGGCCACGATTTCCGCTGCTCGCGCTGCAGCGTCGCGCGCACCGTGCACGACCGCGGCCGCCGCCTCGTCTGCCACTACTGCGGCGAGACCGTTCCCCGCCCGCTGCGCTGCCCCGACTGCGGAGGCGCGCTCCTCGAGGCTATCGGCGCCGGGACCGAGCGCGTGGCCGAGCGATTCGCAGAACTCTTTCCGGGCGTGTCGCACGCTGTGCTCGACCGCGACACCGCGCGCAAGCGTGGGGCGGGCGCGGTCGTCGAAGACGTGCTTACCGGCCGCGTCGCGTGCCTGATCGGGACCCAGATGGTGGCCAAGGGACACGACTTTCCGGGCGTGACCGCCGTCGGCGTTCTGTCCGCCGACACACTCCTGAACTTTCCGGACTTCCGTTCGGCCGAGAAGACGTTTCAGTTGCTGGCTCAGGTGGCGGGCCGCGCCGGGCGCGGCAACGCCGCGGGCACCGTGCATGTCCAGACCTTTCACCCGCAGCACCCCGCGATCCGGCTGGCCGCGGCGCACGACGTCGCGGGCTTCGCCCGGCAGGAGCTGGAGTTTCGCCGATCGTTCTTCTATCCGCCCTTCTGCGAGCTGGCCGCCGTCCTCGCCTCCTCGGAGGACCGTTCGCGCGCCGAGGCTGCCGCGGCGGCGATCGGCGAGTCCTTGCGCGGCGTGTCCGATGCGATGCGCATTTCGGGCCCCGCTCCCGCGCCGCTCGAGAGGCTCCAGGGAAGGTGGCGCTTCCAGATCCTGCTTCGGGCCGCCGACCGCCGCGGGGTCCTCGCGGCGCTCGCCGCGGCGGTTCCGGAGAGGCCTCCGGCGCGCGTCCAGGTGTCCGTGGACGTGGACCCCCAGGACCTCCTGTAGGAAAATCGAGGCGTGGACACCGACAACGGAAACTTCGAAGAGCCGATCCTGCGGCTGCGCCGCCGGATCGAGGAGCTCGCAGCTCTCCCGGACGACGCCGCGCACCGCCGCGAGGTCGAGAAGCTCCGCGAGAAGCTGGACCGCGTCTCGCGCGAGATCTACGGGAACCTGAGCCCGTGGCAGAAGACCCTCGTGGCGCGCCACCCGTCGCGGCCGTATCCGCTGGACTACATCCAGGCGCTGATGACCGACTTCGTCGAGCTCCACGGCGACCGGAAGTTCTCGGATGACCAGGCGATCGTGGCGGGACTCGCGGACTTCCGCGGCAGGCCCGTGGCCGTCGTCGGCCACCAGAAGGGCCGCGACACGAAGGAGAAGATCCGGCGCAACTTCGGGATGCCCCGGCCGGACGGCTTCCGCAAGGCGCTCCGCGTGATGGAGCTGGCCGAGAAGTTCGGGCGCCCGATTCTCTCCTTCATCGACACTGCCGGCGCTTATCCCGGGATCGACGCCGAGGAGCGCGGGCAGGCCGAGGCCATCGCCGTCAATCTGCGCGCGATGGCGCGATTCCACGTTCCGATCATCGTCACGGTGACGGGGGAGGGAGGCTCCGGCGGAGCGCTCGCTCTCGGGATCGGAGACCGGATCCTGATGCTCGAGCATTCGATCTACTCGGTGATTTCTCCCGAGGGCTGCGCGGCGATCCTCTGGAAAGACGCGGGCAAGAAGAAGGACGCGGCCGAGGCGCTCCGGCTGACCGCCCGGGACCTGCGGGAGCTCGACGTCGTGGACGAGATCGTGCCGGAGCCGCCCGGTGGAGCGCACGCGGATGGCGCCGGAGCGGCGGCGGCGGTCGGCGAGGCGATCGAGCGCAACCTGCGGGAGGTCGCCGACCTGACCGCCGAGGAGCGCCGGGAGCGGCGGTACCGGCGCCTTCGCGCGCTGGGCCGATTCGAAACCGCAGGGGCTTCGTGAGCGGCGCGCCGCCCGGCGCGCCCCCCGACCCTTCGTCACCCGGACGCGGTCTGTCCCAGCCCCCGGCGAGAATCAAAGGCATGGCACGGTGGAGCCTGCAGCCCGAGGACCACGAAGAGACGCAGCGCCTCGCCCGCGAGATCGGCGTCTCCGCGACGCTCGCCTCCCTGCTCTTGCGCCGCGGGATCCGTACGGTGGAGGCGGCTCGGGCGTACCTCTCGCCACGCGAGGAGACTCTCCACGACGCCGATGCGATGCTCGGGGTCGCCGAAGCCGCCGACCTCCTGGTGTCGACGGCCCGGCGCGGGCGACGGGTCGTCGTGTTCGGCGACTACGACGTCGACGGCGTCACGGCGGTCGCACAGCTGCGGGCGGCGCTGGCGCGAACCGGCGCGGATGCGAAGGCGTTCATTCCGCACCGGCTGCGCGACGGCTACGGGTTGAAGCCCGACACGGTCCGCCGTGTTCTCGACGAGCTGTCGCCGGCCGCGATCGTCACAGTGGACTGCGGCATCACCGCAGTGGAGGGCGTCGCCTGCGCCCGGGACGCGGGAGTGGACGTGATCGTCACAGACCACCACCTGGTTCCCGAAGAGCTGCCGGCCGGAGCCATCGTGGTCAACCCCCGGCAGCCCGGCTGCGCCTATCCCTACAAGGAGCTCGCGGCCTGCGGCATCGCGCTGAAGATCGCCGAGGCGATCGCGCGGCGCGCCGGGGTGTCGCTTTCGGTGGAGTCGCTTCTCCGCGCCGCCTGTCTCGGCACGATCGCAGATCTGGTCCCGCTGACCGGGGAGAACCGCGGCATCGCCGCCCGCGGGCTCGCGGCACTGGCCACCTCTCGCGCACCCGGGCTGAGGGCCATCCTCGCGGAGGCCGGCCTGGAGCCGGGAACGGCGCCGACCTCCGAAGACGTGGCATTTCGGATCGGGCCGCGTTTGAACGCGGCGGGCCGGATCGACACGGCGGAGCTCGCCCTGTCACTCTTCGAGGAGCGCGACGCGGAGCGCGCCGAAGCGATCGCGCGGGAGCTCTCGGCACGCAACTCCGAACGGCAGAGCCTGGAGCGGCGCGTCGTGGCGGAGGCCCGCCAGAGGATCGAGGCCGACGCCGAATCCTCCGACGCGGCGGTCGTGGTCGAGGCCGACCCCGGCTGGCACCGCGGCGTCCTCGGCATCGCGGCGTCCCGCCTCGCCCGGGAATACCACCGGCCCGTGCTGCTCTTCGGAATCGACGGGGACCGGGCGAGCGGCTCCGGGCGAAGTGTCCCGGGCGTCTCGCTCCACGGACTGCTGACCGAGATGGCACATCACTTCATCGAGTTCGGAGGACACGACCAGGCCTGCGGCGCGACGCTGTCCGCGTCGGGTTTTGAGGCATTCGCCGCCGAGGCCCGATCTCTGTTCCGGGACCGGATCCCGGCCGATGCGCGCCACCGCGTGGAAGCGGTGGATGCAGAGCTGCCTCTCGAACGCCTCGACGAGACCCTGCGCGCGGAGCTCGCGATGCTCGAGCCGCACGGAGCCGCGAACCCGGCGCCGGTATTCCTCGCGCGGGACGTTCGTGCCTCATACCCGTTTCTTCCCGCCGGTTCCCAGGGCCTGCGAGGGCGCCTGCGCTCCGAGAAGGGCGACGTGCGGTGCGTGGCGTGGCGGCCGGACGCGCGGCTGGCGCAGCTGGCCTCCGACGGCGCCGCGATGGACCTGCTCTATCGGATCCCGCCCGACCGGGGAGACTGGGGCCTCCAGGTCGAGATCGTGGACGCGCGCGGGGCCGGAGGGGCCGCATGAAACGCCGCCGTGGAGAGCTTGTCGTGCTCGCCGGCGCGGCGCTCTTCGTGACGATCCTCGCGCTCTCGTTCCGGCCGGGCGGGCGCCCCGCGGCGGGAGGCCGCTCGGGCGTTCCCGACGGATCGGACGCGGCGGGCCAGGCCACGACGCTGCTGGAAGGCTTCGACTTCACAGAGTCCGTCGGAGGAAAGCCGCTCATGCGCATCAAGGCCGACCGCACCGTCGGCTACGGGCCGGCCGCGGGCTTGCCGCCCAACCTCTACGCCGGGGAGAAGGTCACGCTGACCGTGTATCCGGACGACGGCTCTCCCGTCACCGTGACCTCGGACAAGGCGGACTACGACGAACGCTCGCGGCAATCGCGCCTGCGCGGGAACGTCAAGTGGACCGACAAGAACGGCGCGGTCGCGCAGACGGAAGAGCTGCTCTTCCATCCCTCGCAGAAAACGCTCGAGGCGCCGAAGGCCGTGCGGTTCACGCAGGGCGACTCCGTCCTCAAGGCGCCGTCGGCGAAGTACGACCTCACGGAGCGCGTGGTGCGTTTCGCGGGCCCGGTCGAGGGAGAGAGCACCGGCACCGAGAGCGGCGGTCTCTCGAAGCTGACGGCCCGTTCGGGGCTCTACCGGCGCGACGACGGCGTGCTCGAGCTCGAATACCCCGACGGACAGTCACGCGGGGGCGACCGGCTGGCGGCCGACCACCTGGAGCTGAAGACGACCGGATCCGGAGGTCATCCGGAGTCGGCGCACGTCACCGGTAATGTGCGGGGCTTCCTGCCGCCGGAGGAGAAAGGGCCCGGCGGCGCGCCCGCGCCGCAGCGGCAATACTCCGGCGACGACGGCACCGTCGTCTTCGACACGACCGGAAAGACCAAGGCGATGACACTCGTCGGGACGCCGGCCGTGCTCTCGGAGCCGGAGCGCCGCCTCACTGCCCGCTCGATCGAGATCGCTTTTGCGGGCGGAAAGGCGTCGAGCGCGCGCGCCGAGGGAGACGTGCACATCGAGTCTCCGACCTCCGCCGCGCAGGCCCGGAGGGGAAGTCTGGTGTTCGACCGCGACGGCACCGCCCGCGACATGCATCTCGAGGGCGACGTGCGCATCGAGGCCGACGGCCGGCACGCCGAGGCGGCGCGCGCGGTCGAGACCGGACCGCAGGGACAGGGCACGTGGCGACTCACCGGCGACGCCTCCTCGGGCGCGCGCGTGGAGAGCGGAGGCTCGCGGCTTTCCGCCGACGCGATCCGGCTGGATCGCGCCGCGAACCACATTGCCGGGGAGGGACGCGCGCGGGCGGTGTTCACGCCCGACGCCCAGAGGAAGTCGCCGACCGTGACCTTCGTCGGCGACTCGAAGAAGCCGACCTACGGCAAGGCCGACACGATCGTGCTCGACGACGCGCAGAAGCTCGCGACGCTGACCGGGAGCGCTTCGCTCTGGCAGGAGAACTCCTCTCTCTTCGCCGACGAGATCCGGCTCTCCGACAACGACAAGACCGTCAACGCGGACGGCTCCGTGCGCGCCGTCCTGACTCCGGCGCGGGACAAGCCCACCAAGCCCGCCGAGAAGGACGCGAAGCCCGGCGAGAAGGACTCCTCCGTGATTACCGCAAAGAAGCTCCTGTATCGCGACTCGGATCGCAGCGCCCGCTTCGGCGGCGGGGTGGCGATGACCCGCGGAGGCTCGAGGACCTCGGGCGCCGAATCCACGGCCTGGCTCAACCCGGACGGGGCCGTGGAATCCGTCGAAATCTCGGGAGGCGTCCGCCTGACGGACCGCGCCACTGGCCGCTCCGGCGAGGCCGACAAGACGCTGGACTATCCGCGGCAAGGCAAGACGATCCTGTGGGGATCGCCGGCGCGCGTCACGGATGCGGGAGGCAATCGCGTGGCCGGCGCCATCTTGACGATCGTCGACCGCGGCGGTACCGTCGAGATCACCGCGCCCGAAGGCGGCAAGACGGAAACGATTCACCGGACACAAAAAGATTGAGCGACACGGAGTCGAGATCCGGAGACCGGCCGGTCCTCGCCGCCGAAGGCCTCGTCAAGACCTACGCGGGGCGGGCGGTCGTGCGCGACGTGTCGCTCAACGTGACCGCGGGCGAGATCGTGGGCCTGCTCGGCCCCAACGGCGCCGGCAAGACGACGACTTTCTCGATCGTCGTCGGCCTCGTCACGCCGGACGCCGGCGTCGTACGCCTCGGCGAGCAGGACGTGACGGAGCTGCCCATGTACCGGCGGGCGCGAGCCGGGATCTCGTATCTGCCGCAGGAGCCGTCGGTCTTTCGCAAGATGACGGTCGAGAACAATCTCCTCGCGATCCTCGAGACGCTCGCGCTCTCACCCGGACAGCGGGCTGAGCGCTGCGAGGCGCTGCTCGAAGAGTTCGGGCTGACCTCCCTGGCGCGAAACAAGGCGTACACGCTCTCGGGAGGGGAGCGCCGGCGCGTCGAGATCGCGCGCAGCCTCGTCCTTTCGCCGTATTTCCTGCTCTTAGACGAGCCCTTCGCTGGAATCGACCCCATCGCGGTGCTGGATATCCAGCAAATCGTTCGCAGGCTGGCGTCTTCCGGCATCGGCGTCCTCATCACGGACCACAATGTGCGGGAGACTTTGTCGATCGTCGACCGGGCTTATATAATTCACGGGGGAGAGATCCTTCGCTCGGGCACGCCTCTTGCACTGTCGAGCGACGCCGCCGTCCGGAAGATCTATCTCGGAGAGAGTTTTCGGCTTCACTGAGAGGTCCGGACGTTCGTATGGCCCTGGAACAAAAGCTCAACCTCAGACTCTCTCAGCGGCTGGTCATGACCCCGTCGCTGCAGCAGGCCATCAAACTGCTGCAGATGTCCCGCCTCGAGCTCCAGGAGGTCCTGAACCAGGAAGTCGTCGAGAATCCGGTCCTCGAGGAGCAGGAGGAGGCTGCCGAGACTCCCGAGGCCGCTCGGGAGACCGAAGAGGCCCCGCCCGCGGCCGACGCGACTCCCCCCGCCGAGAAGGAGAAGGACTCCTTCGAGGAGATCGACTTCTCGACCTACTTCGAGGACTATCTCGACTCCGCTTACAACCCGAGGCAGTACCAGGAGGAGCCCGAGGAGTTCTCCCTCGAGAACATCCTGACGCGGCCGGAAGGTCTTCCCGAGCACCTCTCCTGGCAACTCTCGATGTCCGAGGCGCCGCCGGCGGTGCGGGAGATCGCCGCGTACCTGATCGGCAACATCGACGAGGACGGCTACCTCCGGGTTTCGCGGGACGAGATCCGCTCCGCCGGCTACGAGAACGACGAGGACGTCGAGGCGGCGATCGCGCTCGTGCGCTCCTTCGACCCGGCGGGTGTCGCGGCCTTCGACCTTCCGGAGTGTCTGCTCCTGCAGCTGAAGACGCTCGGCATCGAGAACCCCCTGATCGAGGCGATCATCCGCGAGCACTGGCCGGCGTTCCTGAACAAGCAGTTCGCGCCGCTGGCCAAGACGCTCGGCGTCGGTCTGTCCGAGATCCAGGCCGCGTTCGAGATCATCAAGAACCTCGAACCCAAGCCGGGCCGCAAGTACTCGAGCGAGCGCACGATCTACGTCGAGCCCGACGTCTTCGTGCGCAAGATCGGGGACGACTACGTCATCCAGCTTTCCGAGGACGGCCTCCCCAAGCTGCGCATCTCGGCGGCCTACCGCAAGCTCTTGCGCGGCGGCAACGGCGCCATCGGGTCGGAGGCCGCGAACTACCTCAAGGAGAAGATGCGCTCGGCGGTGTGGCTGATCAAGAGCCTGGACCAGAGGCAGCGCACGATCTACAAGGTCGCCGACTCGATCGTGCGCCACCAGCGCGCGTTCCTGGATAACGGCATCGAGCACCTGCGCCCGCTCGTCCTGCGCGACGTCGCCAACGACATCGGCATGCACGAGTCCACCGTCTCGCGCGTCGTGTCCAACAAGTACATCCACACGCCCCGCGGGCTTTTTCCCATGAAGTACTTTTTCCACAGCGGGATCGACTCGTCCTCCGGCGACGACGTCTCGTCCCTCTCCATCAAGAACAAGATCGCCCGGATCGTGCAGGACGAAGACTCGCGCCGGCCCCACTCCGACGCCCGCATCATGCAGAAGCTCCGGGCCGAAGGGATCCAGATCGCCCGCCGTACCGTCGCCAAGTATCGCGAAGAGCTGCGCATCCCCTCTTCCTCTCAGCGCAAACAGAGCTTTTAGGAGGGACCCATGGCCGTGGAATGCACGGGTCGTAATGTCGAGGTGACCTCGTCCCTGAAGGAGCTCGCCGAGGAACGCACGCAGCGTCTGGAACGGCATCTGGGAGGGCCGGCGCAGGTCCGCGTCGTGCTCTCGCACGAGAAGCACCGATTCGGGGCCGAGGTTCTGGCGATCCATCGACGGCGGCGCTGGAAGGCACAGGAAGAGACGGGAGACCCGCGGGCGGCGGTCGCCGCGGCCTTCGAGAAGATCGACGCCCAGGCCAAGCGCGACACCGAGAAGCGCCGCGACAGGAAGCACCGCGGCTGGGCTCGGTTTCTTCCCAAGGGCTGGCGCAACCAGCCCCTCGCGGCCGCCGAGGGCCCGACCCGCACGAGTCCCCGCGTCATCCGGGCCCGCCCGCCGGCGGTCAAGCCGATGGGCGTGGACGAGGCGACCCTCGCCATAGAATCCGCGGGACAGGAAGTGCTCGTGTTTCGCGACGCGTCGAACGACCGCATCTCCGTCCTCTATCGGCGGCGGGACGGGGACCTCGGTCTGATCGTGCCCGAATGCTGATCGGAGGCGAGGCCACGGCGGCGGGGGAGGGCGCGGCCATGCCGCGCCTGGTCTTCTGGCACCTGCCGGGCAGCACGCGCGAGGAGGTCCTCGGCGCGCTGGCCCGCGGCGTCGCGGAGGCCGACGTCCCGGTCGATCCCGAGGAGCTCGCGGCGCGGCTGCTCGAACGCGAGCGCCAGAAGTGCACGGCGCACGGAGCCGGAATCGCGATTCCGCACTGCCGGCTGGACCGCCTCGACGACGTCGTCATCGCGGCCGCGACGACCGCGCAGCCGGTGGACTTCGGGTCTTCCGACGGAGTGCCGATCGAGGTGATCTTCCTCGTGGCCGGCCCCAGCCGTTCCCCGGCCCTGATCCTCCAGGCTCTCGCCCGGGTCTCGCGGCTCCTCCGGACTCCCGGCGTGACCGACCGGCTCCGCAAGGCCGGATCGGCCGAGGAGCTTTCGGAGATTCTCAAAGAGACGGAGACACAGCGCGCCGCGGGTGTCGCATGACGGCTCAGGGCTCGTCGCCGCGCACCGCGGGACTGACCGCGGACATCCTCCGCTCGCCGGAGCTCGAGGACCTCGAGCTGCGTGTGGTCGCCGGCGAGTCGGGTTTCACGCGACCAATCTCCTGGGGCCGGATCCAGCGGCCGGGCCTCGCCCTGGCGGGGTTCCTGCCGTACATCAAGCCAGGACGCATCCAGATCCTGGGGGAGAGCGAGCTCAACTACCTCGACACGATGCCCGACGAGGTCCGCCGCGAGCGGATCGCCTCGATCTGTGCGCTTCCCGTGGCGGCGTTCGTGATCACCAAGGGACAGCGCCCTCCCGAGGACATCGCGCGCGAGTGCCGCCTGCGAAAGATCCCGTTGCTCGTCTCGGATCGCACGACCTCGGTCGTGATCCAGTCGATCACCCGCGTGCTCGAGGATTCGCTGGCGCCCTCGACCACGCTCCACGGCGTCCTGGTCGACGTCTACGGAATGGGCGTCCTCCTGCTCGGCGAGTCGGGGATCGGCAAGAGCGAGTGCGCCCTGGACCTCGTCCACCGCGGTCACCGGCTGGTCGCCGACGATGCCGTCGAGATCCGGCGTTATCCCAGCGGCGCGCTCGTGGGACGGGCCGCCGAGATGATCCGGTACCACATGGAGCTGCGGGGCATCGGGATCATCAACATCAAACACCTCTTCGGCGTCTCGGCGGTGCGAGCGTCGAAGTCGATCGAGCTCGTCATCGAGCTCCAGCGCTGGGATCCGACCAAGAAGTACGACCGGCTGGGCCTCGACGGCGAGACGTACACGATCCTGGAGCGAGAGCGGCCGCTGCTGCGGTTGCCGGTGGCTTCGGGCCGGAACCTCGCGCTCTTGATCGAGATCGCCGCCCGCAACGAGCTCCTGAAGACCCAGGGTTACGACGCCGCCAAGGAATTCGCGCGACGCGTCGACGAGGAGATCGCCAAGAACGCGGCCGCGGAAGGCGGGCGGCGGTAGTCTCATGAGCAGCCAGCCGGTATCGCGGCCGGCGCCGAGCGTTCCGGAGAGCCTCGTCGTCGTGACGGGCCTGTCGGGCTCCGGCAAGAGCTACGTCAACAAGTGTCTGGAAGACATGGGGTATTTCTGCGTCGACAATCTGCCGCTCGAGCTGCTCGAGCCGCTGATCGACCAGGTCTCGGGCAAGCCCCGCGTGGGGATCATCCTGGATGTGCGCAACCCCGACTTCGCGTCACGCTTCCCGGCCATCCTCGCGCGGCTGCGACAGCGCGTGCCGGGAACGCGGCTGGTCTTCCTCGACGCTTCGGAGGAGTCGCTGATCCGTCGCTTCTCGGAGACGCGGCGTCCCCATCCTTTGGCCGGACGCGTATCGCTCCTGGAAGCGCTGCGCCGCGAGCGGGAGCTGCTGGGAGAGGTCCGCGCCGTCGCGGACGTCGTCATCGACACTTCCTCGATGACGGTGCACGAGCTGCGCTCGCTGATGCAGAAGACCTTCGTGGGAGATCCCGAGACGGCCGGCATGGTCATCTCGGCGACGTCCTTCGGCTACAAGTTCGGCATCCCGCACGACGTGGACCTGCTCTTCGATGTCCGCTTCCTGGCCAACCCGCACTTCGTTCCGGAGCTGAAAGGCAAAACCGGAATGGACCCGGCGGTCGCGGCCTACATCGAGAAGGACCCCGAGACGCGGGCGTTCATGGATCGCTTGATCGGGTTCCTGGACTATCTGATTCCCCGGTTCGAGGCCGAGAGCAAGAGTTATCTTTCGATCGGGATCGGGTGCACCGGCGGAAAACACCGCTCCGTCTACATCGCCGAGCAACTCGCGGGGATCCTCAAGGAACGGGGCTTCCCGGTTCGCGTGTCACACCGGGACGCCACCCGCGAATGAGATAATGGACGCCTCGGATGATTGGAATTCTGCTGGTGACCCACGGCAGGCTCGCGGAAGAGCTGCGCGCGGCCGCGCTGACCATCCAGCCGGGCATCGAGCGGATCGTGGCCGTGGCCCTGGAGTGGAGCGAAACGGGTGAGGACGCGCGGGAGAAGATCCGACGCGGCCTCGCCCAGGCCGACGAGGGCGACGGCGCCGTCATCCTCACCGACATGTTCGGCGGCACCCCGACCAACCTCACCCTGCCGTTTCTCCGGAAGGACCGCGTGGAGATCGTGACCGGCGTCAACCTGCCGATGGTCCTGAAGGCCGCGTCGCTCCAGAAGAGCGGGCGGCCCGTGACCGAAGTCGCCCACGTCGCCAAGGACCGCGGCCAGCGCTCGATCTACGTGGCCTCCGACCTGCTCGCCGAGGAAGTCGCACCTGAGGTCGTGTCGGAGAACCAGGACTCGTGATCGAGCGCGAGCTCGCCATTCGCAACCGCCTCGGTCTCCACGCCCGCGCGGCGGCCAAGTTCGTCCAGACGGCCAGTCGGTTCAAGTCGGAGGTCAAGATCCGGAAGAACGGCGAGGAAGTCGACGGCAAGAGCATCCTCGGCATCCTCCTCCTCGCGGCGTCGCAGGGAACGCGAATCACCCTGGCCGTTTCCGGCGAGGACGAGAAGGCCGCGTTCGCCGCGGTCGAGGACCTGATCGCCCGCAGCTTCGACGAGGAAGAGTAGAAGGCGACCGGGGCGCATCCACTTACCCATGCTACAGGGCCTCTCGGTTTCGCCGGGCGTCGCCGTCGGGCGCGCCGTCATTATCCGCTTCGGCGGGCTGCCGGCGTTTCGCCGGGCCGTCGATCCGGACGAGGTCGACCGCGAGGAGAGGCGGCTGCGCCGGGCCGCGGCGAAGGCCGCGGAGGAATTCGCCCGCCACTCGCGCGAGGCCAAAGGCGACATCGGATCCGAGCTCGCCGCGATCCTCGAGGCCCATGGCTTGATCGCCGAGGACGAGACCTATCTCGGGGCGATCGCCGCCCGCATTCACCGCGACCGGGTCAACGCCGAATGGGCGCTGGCCGAGGTGACGGGGGAGCTCGGCGAGCGCCTCGCGGCCGCCGACTCGACGGCGATGCGCGAGCGCGAGGCCGACCTGACCGACGTGGCGCGGGAGATCGCCGCGCAGCTGTCGGGCGGGGAGGGACCCGTGGCCGTCGAGCTGCCCCGGGGATCGATCCTGGTGGCCGACGAGCTCTCGCCGGTGGCTGCGGCGCGGCTGGATCCGCGGCGCGTTTTGGGACTGGCCCTGGAGCGCGGAGGGCCGACGTCGCACGCCTCGATCATCGCAAGGTCCTTCGGCCTGCCGGCGGTCGTGGGCATCCCGGGCCTCTGCGACCTGGTGTCCCCCGAGAGGCCCATCGTCGTCGACGGCGACCGCGGCGTGGTCGAGGCAAATCCGTCCAAGGAGCGCCTGCGCCAGAGCCTCGAGCGCGTCCGCGAGGACCGCGAGAAGAGCCGCCGGCTGCGGGGAAAGACCGCGCGCGCCGCGACGACGGCGGACGGCCTCCGGATCGCCGTGCGAGCGAACCTGGAGCTGCCGGAGGAGATTCCGGCGCTCGAGCGCTTTCACGCCGAGGGCGTCGGCCTCTTTCGCTCCGAGTTCCTCTATCTGCGGGCGCTGCCGCGCTCGCCGGGAGTCGAGGAGCAGCGAAAGGCCTACGAGACTCTTCTCGCCGCCGCGGCGCCCCATCCGGTCGTGGTCCGGACGTACGACCTCGGCGGAGAGAAGGGGATCGGTCCGGCCCCCGGCGAGAATCCCGCGCTGGGCCTTCGGGGCCTTCGCTATTGCCTGGCGCACCCTGAGCTCTTCGAGGAGCAGCTGACCGCGCTGTGCCTGGCTTCGCGCCGTGGAGACCTGCGCGTGCTCCTGCCGATGGTGACCTCGCTGTCGGAGCTGAAGGCCGCCCGCGCGGCGTGCCGCGCCGTCGCATCCAAGGTCGGCGTGGCGATGCCCCCCCTCGGTGTGATGATCGAGGTGCCGTCCGCGGCGCTCCTCGCCGAGAGGCTGGCCGAAGAGGCCGATTTCTTCTCGATCGGAACCAACGACCTCGCGCAGTATGGTCTGGCGGTGGACCGCGCGAACCCCGACGTCTCCGCGCTGTATCGGCCGCTCCATCCCGCGGTGCTGCGGATGGTGCGGATGGTGGTGGACGCGGGACGCGCGATGGGGAAGCCCGTCGCCGTCTGCGGAGAGCTGGCCGGAGATCCCATCGGAGCCGCGGTGCTCGTGGGTCTCGGAATCACCGACCTTTCCGTCACTCCGGTCGCGATCCCCGCAGTCAAGGAGCATCTCTCCCGAATCGATGCGGGCCGCGCGCGCGAGCTCGCCGAGCGGGCGCTCGAAGCGTCCGATCCCCAGGAAGTCGAGTGTCTGTTTGGAGGATCCGAATGAGAGTCGTGCCGAAGCCCTGGGGACGCGAAGAGATCTTTGCCGAAAACGAACGCTACGCCGGAAAACTGCTGCATCTCTCGGCGGGGCACAGTCTCTCGCTGCAGTACCATGAAAGAAAGGACGAGACGCTCTACGTTCTCGAAGGAGAGGTGGTGCTGCTGGTGGAGGAAGACGGGCAGATGCGGGAACGGCGGCTCCAGCCGGGCGAGTCGTACCGGATCCGCCCGCGGGTGAAGCACCGCATGCGGGCCGACCGCCCCTGCGTCCTCGTCGAGGTCTCCTCGCCCGAGCTCGACGACGTGGTGCGCCTGGAGGACCTCTACGGAAGGGAAGGCACGACGGCGCCATGAGAAAGCGGTCCCAGGTTCCAGGTCTCAGGTCCCACGTCGCCGCAATCTGGGGACTTGCGGCGGGAATTGCATTCGGGGCCACGACTCCGACGCCCACGCCCCGGCCCAAGCTCTCCGGCGGCTTCGGGCGTCCGCGCGCCACGCCGGCGCCCACGCCCGAAGGAGGCGCGAGCATCTCGGACCCTGTGCGCGCCGCGCAGACCACGAGCGCCCAGAAGACCGAGAAGAGCACGCTGACGATCGACAACCGCTCGCTCGTCACCAACCCCGACAAGGGCCGGGTCTCGACTTCCCGCATCGCTCTCGCACCCACCCCTCACGCGCACGCCGCCGGCGCGGCTCCCACACCAGCGCCCGCGGCCGACGGCTCGCTGACCGGCGGCACAGAGGCCGAGTGGCGCGAGACCGCCCGCCGGGCCCGCAAGCGCGTCGAGGACGACAAGCTCCACGTCGAGGAGCTCACCGCCGCGGCCAGGAAGCTCGAGAACGACTTCTACGCCTGGGACGACGGACAGTATCGGGACCGGGTCATCAAGCCGTCCTGGGATCGGACGCGGGCCGAGCTCGACCAGGCCCGGCTCGAGCTCTCCGAAGCGGAGAGGGATCTGGCCGACCTGCCGGAGAAGGCCCGGAAGGCGGGGGCGTATCCTGGATGGATCCGCGAATGAGCGACACCGCACTCCCGACGATGCCGGCCCACGGCCGCCGCCCCGAGACCTTCCGCGTCCAGACCTGGGGCTGCCAGATGAACGTTCTCGACGGCGAGCGCATGGCGGGCCAGCTCGAAGCCCTCGGCCTCTCCCGCTCTGCCGGCGACGATGTGCCGAGCGTGGTCCTGCTCAACACCTGCGCCGTCCGCCAGAAGGCCGAGGCCAAGGTTTTCAGCGAGCTCGGCGTCTTGGCGCGGCGAAAACAGGAGGACCCGAACCTGGTCGTGGGTGTGACGGGCTGCGTCGCGCAGGTCTCGGGCGAGGAAATCCTGGAGCGCGCACCGTGGGTAGACTTCGTGGCCGGCACCGGCCAGGTCGAGTCGATCGGCGACCTCGTCTTCGCCGCCCGGAGGGATCGGCGGCAGGCCCTCTCCCTGGAGCTTCCGGAGGAGGATCCCGCCTACCAGTTCCGCCAGATCTCCCGCGAGTCGGTGTTCCAGGCCTACGTCACGGTCATCGAGGGCTGCGAGCAGTACTGCACCTTCTGCATCGTTCCATTCACCCGGGGAAAGGAGCGGAGCCGGAGCGCCTCCGAAGTGGTCGAGGAAGTCCGGCACCTGACAGGCCGCGGCTTCACGGAGGTCACGCTACTCGGCCAGACCGTGAACGCGTACCGGGATTCGGCCGAAGGCTTCGGTCTGGGCGAGCTCCTGCGCCGCGTTAGCCGGGTGGAGGGTCTCCGGCGCCTGCGGTTCCTGACGTCACACCCGCGCTTCGTGGATGCGGACCTGGTGGCTGCCATCGCGGAGGTCCCGGTGGTCGCGCCCTACCTCCATCTGCCGGCCCAGGCGGGCTCGGATCGGATCCTGTCCCGGATGAAACGCCGCTACACCTCAGGAGAGTACAGGGACCTGGTGGCCGGTATCCGCAAACGCGTCCCGGGAATCGCCATCTCCTCCGACTTCATCGTCGGGTTCCCTGGCGAGACCGACGCCGACTTCGAGGCCACGCTCGATCTGGTCAACGAGGTCCGTTTCGACAGTCTCTTCGGGTTCCGTTACTCGCCCCGTCCGGGGACTGCCGCGGCCCGGTGGGGCAGTCAGACCGCCGTGCCCGAGTCGGTTTCGGCGGAGCGGCTGAACCGCCTGCTGGATCTGCAGACCGGGATTCAGAGGGCGATCAACGAGTCGCTCGTCGGCCGGGAATTCGAAGTGCTCATCGAGGGAACCAACAAGAAGGGGCAGGCCACGGGCCGGACCCCGTGCAATCGGATCGTCCATTTCGAGGAAGGGGCGGCGACGCCGGCGGCGGGGGAGTACGTCCGCGCGCGGGTCCTCCGCGGCCTTCCCAACTCGTTGTCCGGGAGGCTCGCCGCATAGGCGAAGGAGGCGACCCATGGTCCGAATGGAAATCAAAGGCCTCCTGATGGACCCGGTCTCCAACATGCCGGTCGTGATCCTGCGCGACACCGAGAAGGGGCACTTCCTGCCGATCTGGGTCGGGATTTTCGAGGCCAACGCCATCGCCCTGGAGATGGAGAAGGTTTCGACGCCGCGTCCGATGACCCACGACCTCCTGAAGAACCTTCTCTCCGAGCTCGACGCCCACGTGGACCGCATCGTCATCAACGACCTGCGCGACAACACGTTTTTCGCCCGGATCCACTTGACGCGCGGAGACTCGACGCTGTCCGTCGACAGCCGGCCCAGCGACGCGATCGCGCTGGCTCTGCGCTCGCAGGCCGGGATCTTCGTCGAGGAAGAAGTGCTGGAGAAAAGCCGGAACCTGCGCGCCGAGGGCAGCGAGCAGGATCCCGATCGCCTGAAGAAGTGGCTCGAAGAGGCGAGCCCCGACGAGCTCGGGAAATACAGAATGTAGAGCCGGCATCCCGAGCGATCGCGAGCCGACCACCGAAGGAAAAACCCCCAGCAGTAGACAACGCTGACCGAAGGTCGGCGGTATCGATCCCGAAGTCGGCAGGCTCTGAGTCTGAGCGGATCGAGTTCGGGATCCCTCGTCGCTTCGCTCCTCGGGATGACGGCTACATCGTCTCGCCCGGTCTAGGAGCCCCTCAACGCTTTCCGAAAATTGCGGAGCGCTCTCGACGCTCCTCCGACCTATACTGCGATTCGGTGATCATCTCCATCACGAACCAAAAAGGCGGAGTCGGAAAGACCACCACCGCCATCAATCTCGCCGCCGCCCTGGCCCAGAAGGGCATGAAGACCCTCCTGATCGATCTGGATCCCCAGGCCAACAGCACCATGTCGTATCTGGACCGCCGCTCGGTGGAGAAGTCCATGTTCGACGTGCTGACGGACCCCGAGGTCATGCTGGCCGACGTCATCCGGCCCTCCGGCGTTCCGAGCCTCGACATCGCCCCGGCGAGGATCTCTCTGGCAAAGATCGAGTCGAAGCTCCTCGGAGAGATCGACGGGCACTTCCGTCTCCGCGACAAGATCGACGGCGTCCAGCGCTCCTACGACGCCGTCCTGATCGACACGCCGCCGACCCTGGGAATGATCACGGTCAACGCCATGGTGGCGTCGAGCCACATCCTGATCCCGATCCAGTCCTCGTACTTCGCCCTGGAGGGGACCGACGACCTGCTGGAGACGATCGACAAGATCAAGGCGCGGCCCAACCCCAACCTCCGGATCCTCGGGGTCGTCATCACCCTCCACGACCGGCGGACGGTCCTGGGCAAGGATGTCTACCGCCAGATCGCCGGGGTCTTCGGCGCCAAGGTCTTCAAGACCACGATCTCCAAGAGCGTCCGACTAGAGGAGAGCCCCGCCCACCAGGAGTCGATCTTCACGTTCGCTCCGCGCTCGAGCGGCGCGGCCGAGTACTACTCCCTTTCCGAGGAGGTCCTTTCCCGTGTCTAAGCGCAGAGGCCTGCCGATGGAATCCCACATGCGCCATGACTCCCACTTCGTGGAGTCACTCTCGGAGCGTTTCGGTCCGTCGCTCGGGCGGCAGATCGCGATCGACGAGATCGAGACCAATCCCGACCAGCCGCGCCGGAGCGTCGGCGATCTCGAGGAGCTCCGAATGTCGATCGAGTCCAAGGGCGTGCTCGAGCCGATCCTGGTCCGGCCGATGCCGTCGGGGCGCTTCCGGATCATCGCGGGGGAGAGACGATTCCGCGCCGCCATGGAGGCTGGCCTCGCCGAGGTGCCCTGCATCGAGCTCGACGTCCCGGACAACGAGGTCATGGAGATCGCGCTGGTCGAGAACCTCCATCGTCGCGACCTCCATCCGTTCGAGGAGGCTGCCGGCTACGCGTCGCTCGCCGAGCGGCACGGGTACACGCAGCAGAAGATCGCGTCGACCGTCGGCAAGTCGCGCGTGTCGGTGACCGAGGCGATGTCTCTGCTCGACATCCCCGAGGACCTTCGCGAGAAATGTCGGCGCGCCGACATCGACGCGCGATCGGTGCTGCTGGAGATCGCGAAGCTCGGCGACCGGCGCAAGATGGAAGCGGCGATCGAGCTCGTGCGCTCCGGCTCCACGCGCGACGACATCCGCGACCAGAAGAAGGGCGCCACTCCCGGAAAGGGAAAGGCGAAGGAGTTCCACTTCGTCTATCGTCCGAAGGACGGACCGTTCAAGCTCGACATCGCATTCGCGAAGTCGCGCGTCAACCGCGAGGAGCTGATCGACGCGCTGCGCCATATCGTCAAGCAGCTGGAATCGGGCGAGCTGTCTCTCAAGCGCAAGTAGGTCGGGCGGGTCCGACCCGATGATCGATCTGTCCGCGCCAGATCCCGGATTCGCGGAGCGCGTAAGGAAGAGCTTCGCCGCCCAGGCTCTCGGAGGCGAAGGGCCTGGAACCCGTAACGTCCGATAAGATATATTATGTAAAGTCGGCGATGAGGGGTGGCGGCGTAACGAGTCGCCGCGAACCCGGCCGACTTTACAGAACATCCGCGCCTCATCAAGCTCCCCCGTCCCGCTCAGTCCCGTAACATGGAGCCGTGCGGCTCATCTCACGCTCCGTCGTTCGCGAGATCTGGCCGCCGTTTCTCCTGGGCTTCGCCGCTTACACGTTCGTCCTCCTGATCCGCACGATCCTGCTGCTGGCCGACTTCGCCGTCCGTCGGAGCGCTCCGGCCAAGGAGGTCGCCTGGCTGGTCCTCCTGTCTCTGCCGTGGATCGTGGTCCTGACGCTGCCGATGGCGTTCCTTCTGGGCGTCCTCATCGGCCTGGGCCGCCTGGCCGCAGATTCCGAGCTGACCGCGATGTCGGCCTGCGGCGTCGGGACCGCCTCGCTCTACCGCCCGGTCCTGGCGACCGCCGCCGCGGCGGCGGCTCTGGTCCTTTTCATCTACACGGTCGTCCTGCCGCCCGCCAATGCCTTGCTGCAATCTTCGATGGCGCGCGTCGCGGCGACCTCAATCGTCAATGTGGTCTCCCCGCGGACCTTTCGAGAGCCTCGGCCCGGCATCACGTTCTTCTTCGACCGGGTCGCTCCGAACGGCCGCAATTTCGAAGGCGTTTTTCTCAAGCTCGGCGACGAGACCGAGGCCCCCAATCGCGTCATCGTGGCCAAGAGCGGCGGATTAACCCTGGAGGACGACCGGCTCTGGCTCGACCTCGTGGAATCGACCGTCCACGAGCGGGACCCGGGAGACCCGGCGCGCTACCGGGTCAGCCGCAACGCCACCCAGAGACTGCTTCTGGCCGGCGAGATCTCCACCGGCGGCCGGGTCCAGATCGAGCGGGGACTTCGCTCCCAGTCGCTGTCGCAGCTCATCCGCAGCGCGCGGAAGCTGTCGGCGACGGACCCCGACCGCCGTCTCGCGTGGGTCGAGATCCACAAAAAGTTCGCGATTCCCGCGGCGTGCCTGGCCTTTGCACTGGTGGGCATTCCGCTGGCGAGGCGCCTGCGCCGGGGAGGCCGCGGCGGAAGCTTCGCTCTCTCCCTCGCCGTCCTGATCGGCTACTACATCCTCCTGACGAGTGGCGAGACCTGGGCGACGGAGGGAAGAGTCTCCCCCGCCGTGGCGGTCTGGCTCCCCAACATCCTCCTGCTCGTCCTCGGGCTCGCGGCCCACTTCTGGAAGGCCGAGGGGCGGGGTAAGCCGCCGGCGGGCCCACCGAGACCCGAGACGCCGCAGGCCGCGCGCGCGGGAGAGCGCCGTCTCTGGGCCGCGATCCCGCTCTGGAGCCGATTCCGGCTGCTTAGCCACGTCGACCGTTACGTGCTTGCGCGGTTCCTGACGGCGCTCTTCTTCGTCTTCGCGTCGGCGATCCTTCTGTCGCTGGTCGTGGACTACGCCGACAAGCTCGACGAGGTCGCGCGGCACAACCCGCCGACCGAGGCGATCATCGGGTTCTACCGCTACTTCCTGCTGTCGGTCGCGATCCAGATTGCGCCCTTCGCGATCCTGCTGGCCACGCTGGCGGGGCTCGGCGTCTTCTCCAAGAACAACGAAGACACGGCGTTTCGGGCTTCCGGCGTCTCGCTCTACCGACTCGTCCTACCGGTCTTCGGCGCCGCGGCACTTGCTTCCCTCTTGTCTTTCGCCGTCGGCGAGTACGTGCTCCCGTTCGCCGAGCAGAGGCAGGCCCGCTTCCGCAACGCCATCTACGGCCACCCCGCCGACTACGGCGTGCACACGGCCGCCGACCGCAACTGGTACCTGGCTCACGACGGCAAGATCTGGTTCCGAGAAGACAGCGATCCCAAACGCGACGCTCTCCTCGCCGTTTCGGTCTTCGAGCTCGAAGGCGGCGACCGGCTGAAGGGTCGGACCGACGCCCGGGAGGCGGTCTGGGACGGGAAGGCTTGGGCCATGGCCGACGGCGCGTCGCGGACTTTCTCAGAAAACGGCGAGACGTCCGACTATGCGACCTTTCGCCAGAAGCTCGTCGAGGGCGACCCGCCGCGATCCGTCACCGCCGAAAAGCGCCGGCCCGAGGAGATGCGCTTCCGGGAGCTCGAGCGCCTGACCCGGCACCTGCGCTCCAGCGGCTACGCCACGATGGGTCTGGAGACGGCTCTCCAGGCCAAGCTCGCCCAGCCGGCGCTTCTCCCCATCATGGCCTTGCTGGCGGCGCCGTTTGCATTTCGGGTCGGCCGCCGGGGGACGCTCGCGGGAATCGGGGTGGGCATCGGGCTGGGGATCCTCGCTCTGGTCGCGTCGGCTTTCCTGATGAAGCTCGGCGAGGTGGGATCTCTCCCCCCTGCCCTCGCCGCGTGGTCGCCGAACGTCTTCTTCGGACTGGCTGCGGCCTACTTCCTGGTCCGCCTGCGCACGTGAGGAGCTTTTCTAAAACGCCTGTCCGCTCGAGAAGGAGACCAGCCAGCCGCGCCGTCCCTGCGGATCCGGGTCGAACGCGTAGGCGAAGTCGAGGCGCAGAACCGTGTTGCGCGCGGCGCGCGCGATCCCGACGCGCAGGCCCGCGCCGGCGTCGGTCTTGAAGGCCGCGACGTTCAGAGGTGTGCCCGGCGGCACGGCCGTCCCGGTGTCCACGAACACGGCCGCGCCCAGCGTGAAGAGCTGCAGAACTTCGAAGCCGCCGAAGACGCGGTGCTCGACGTTCAGGATGAAGCGGCGGTCCCCCTCGAAGGCGTAGAGGCGATAGCCGCGCAGCCCGTGGTCGCCGTCTGCGAAGAACTGGACGTCCCCGTCGAGGTTCCACCCCTTCTGGAACACGGCCCGGGCCACGGTCGTCTGCGCGAGCCCCGACCGCCATGGGATTACGACCGATCCCGTGGTCGTCAGGATCGCGTTCTGGAGGCCTCCGTCGACGCGCGTCTCGAAGGCCGCCGACACCTTCGCGAAAGCCGCACCCGGAAGACGCCAGCCCTGTTCTAGGGCTCCGGCCACCGCTGCAGTCGTCGCCGGAACGCCGAACGCCTTGGGCGAGAGCCCGACGGACACCGCGACTCTGCGGCCGAGGTTGAAGTCCTCCACCCGCAGGTCGCGGTTGACGAACGGGAGTGAGAGATAGTCGTTGGAGATGCTCTCGAACCCGACGTACACGTATCGGAATTCGCGGTTTTCCGGAAGCCCGGCGTCGGGAGCGCCGGCGACGGGTGCGAAGAGGTCCTTGACGAACCGGACGCCGGCCGAGAGGCGCTGCGCGCTGGATGAAGAGGAGGAAATCGACGTGCCTGCCGAGAGGTTCGCGATCTCCTGGTGGTGCGCGAACTCCGAGACGATCTCGCCGTCGGTGTACATCCTCTGTTCCAGCCGATGGTCGTCCCAAAGTGCCTCCGCAGCCAGCCGGTCGAGGACGGAGGTGAACGGTTTGAACACCCGCACGCGGCGCTGCCCGCCGTCGGAGTTGTCGGCGTAGAGCAGCGACGCCGACCAGTAGGAGCCGAACAGGGCGGGATCGCGGAATTCGATGCGCCGGTCGGTGCGCTCGAAGCCGTCGACGTAGGAAAGGGCGAGCTGCTTTCCCCGACCCAGGAGGTTGCCCTCGACCAGACCCACGCCCCAGCGCGTCTCTCCCCCGGCGGAGCCGGCCGACAGCGCGATCTCCGTAGTCCAGGCGTCCTGCGTGACGACCTCCACGTCCACCACGCCGTCGTGGGGCTTGCCCGCCTTGACTTGCGCGGACTTGAGAAAGTCGAGCTGACGCAGGTTCCGCTCGGTCTGGGCCAGAACGGTCGGGTCGTAGGAGTCGCCCTCCTCGAACAGAAGAAACTTCCGAATCGTGTCCGGCCGCGTTCCGACGTGGAGCGCGTTGGCGGTGCGGTAGACCCATCCGCGTTCCGCCTCCTCGGGAGCAAACACGTCGAGGCTCGTGACGGTGATCCGCCCGATCCGTAGGGGTTCTTCCTCCGCCAGGACGGCCGCAGCGAGCAGAAAACCGGCGAAGATGAGGGCCGGAGCACGGCCGGTCATGTCCCGGAGTCTACGTCTCTTTGTTCTCTTGGAGTGTCCGGCGGCCTCAGTCGTTGTCCGTGATGATGAGCACAGCCCTGCGTCCCTGCCCGAGGGTGGCGCCTCCGGTTGGATTCGAAAGCGTCAGGTTGAGACTCTCCACCCCTTCCGGGACCGTGTCGTTGACGATCGGCACGGTAAAGGTCTTGCTCGTCTGCCCCTGTGCGAAGCTCAGGGTGCCGGACTTGGCCGTGTAGTCCGAGCCCGACGTCGCCGTGTTGTCGCTGGTCGCAAAGCTGACGTCGACGGCACCGTCCGTGCCGCCTGTCCGTGTCACGGTGATCGTTGCGGTTGGAGCGCCCTCGCCGGCCGAGAAGGTCGCGCTCTTGAATTGCAGCGCGCCGTTCGTGTCGTTGTCGGTGATGAACAGAACGGCCGTCCGCTGCGCGGCAAGCGTTCCGCCGCCGGTGGGATTGCTCAGCGTCAGATTGACGGTTTCCTTGCTCTCGACGATCGTGTCGGCCAGGATCGGGACGCTGACCGTCTTGGAGCCTTCGCCTACCGCAAAGTTGACGACCGCCGTCACGGCCGTGTAGTCGCTCCCGGCCACGGCGGTGCCGTCGCTGGTCGTGAAGGTCACCGACTGCGCCGCGGTGGTCGCGGTGCGCGAGATCGTGATGGCCTTCGAACCGCTCTCGGCGGTCACGAAATTGGTAGCGCCGAACTTGAATCCCGAGGCCGGCACGTCGTTGTCGACGATGGTCAGCGTGGCGACACCGGAGGTCCCCACCCTGGCTCCGCCGGTCGGATTGCTCAGGATCAGGTAGCCGGTTTCGTTCCCTTCGGCCGCCGTGTCGTTCGTCACGCTCACCGTGAAGGATTGGCTCGTCACTCCCGGACCAAAAGTCAGAACGCCGCCCGCGGCGCTGAAATCCACGCCCAGCGTCGCGGTGTTGGAGGCCGCGCTCCAGTTCACGCTCACCGTGCCGGTGCTGTCGCCGGTCCGCGACACGGTGATCGACTTCGTGGCGGTGGCTTCGCCCACGCTGTAGTCGGAAGCGCTGAAATTCAGGGTCGGCGGCGTGTAGACATCGTCGTCCAGGATCGTCAGAACGGCGCTGTTGTTCGGGCCGATCAGGGCGCCGACCGGTGAGCTCAACGTCAGATTGAAGGCCTCGTTACCCTCGGGGGCCGTATCGTTCGTGATCGGAATGTTGATGGTTTTCGACGGCTCGCCCGCGGCAAAGACGAGCGTGCCCGAGGTCGCTGTGTAGTCGGATCCGGCGAGGGCCGTGTTGTCTCCGGTCGCATAGTTGACGGAAATGGGACCGGTGCCCAGGCGCGTGACGGCCACCGAGAAGCTTCCACCACTTTCGGAGACCGAATACGCCGTCGCGCTGAGTTGCACGGTGTCGGTCACCGTCGTGGTCTGGGTTGCCGAGTTGTTGGCCGTGTTGGGGTCCGTTTCGTTGGCGGTCACGCTGGCGGTGTTGGTCAGAGTCGTTGGAGCCAGCGGCTTGACGACGATGGAGGCCGTCGCGGAAGAACCGGCGCCGAGACTGAGGATCTGGCACGTGACGGTGTTGGAGAACTTGCTGCAAGTGCCCCCGGGCGTCGTCGACGAGACGTAGGTGATGTTTCCCGGCAACAAGTCGGACACCGTTATGCCCGTGGCTTGCGTGGCGGCGTTGTTGGTCACCTGGATGGTGTAGGTCAG